>Ga0209839_10001252_pt1 | contig 13104 bp, 11 predicted proteins | sample OrgsoiDNA2013050_FD_185800 | JGI IMG/M metagenome (GOLD analysis project Ga0209839, IMG submission 185800) | Permafrost soil microbial communities from the Arctic, to analyse light accelerated degradation of dissolved organic matter (DOM) -... | ecosystem: Environmental > Terrestrial > Soil >... | reverse complement strand
CGCGCTGGCTGCCGATGGCAACCATGCGCTTATTTTTCTGCGCGGCCTCGACCATGGCAAATCCGTCTTCGACGAGGTGTGACATGGGCTTCTCGCAATAAACGTCTTTGCCGGCGGCACAGGCGTCTTCGAAGATGCGGCGATGGTTGTGGTCCATGGTGGCGATCAGGACGCTGTCGACGTCCTTGCGGTCGAGGATGGTGCGGTAGTCGCGGGTGGCCGGAACGCTGGGATTCTGCACGGCTTCCTGCGCGGCGGCGTGGCGGCTGTCATACAAATCGCAGACCGCGACGCACTTGATGCCGGGGACGCTGAGCGAGGCCTGGAGGTGTTCGCATCCGCGAATGCCGGTGCCGATGGAGGCGAAGCGGATGGTGTCACTGGGGGCGACGGGACGCGGGTTGGCCGACAGCAGATGAGGCTGAAGAATATTTTTTGCGACCGTGGTGGCGGCGAGGGCTCCGCCGCCGAGGTGGATGAACTGACGACGGGACAGGGGATACTTGGGCATGGAATTCTCCGTCTTTGAAATTTCGTTTCCGTGGCAGCGAGCATTCGTAGCAAAGCGTCGCGGACGCGGAGTTATTGACGGGAGGAATTATTGCACAGTCGCGGGCGGGTTAGTAAAACGATTTTCTAGCGGCGGCGACAATGTGTAAAAACTCGCGATGATTCAGTGAACGCTCGCTCCCGGATAGATCCCGATGCGGTGATTGCGCACCGGCGGCTTCAGCTTTCGGCCATTCGTGTCGGAGACCAGGGCCTCCGATTCCTGCACAGGCATATGGCAATCGATGCAGTTCTTCGCGATCGCCGCGCCAAGCTGAGGGTATCTGCCACAAGCTTCCGCTTTGTGGCAACTCAGGCAATGCTCTGAGAATGCGGCCGCATCGCGCTGCGGCTTGTGAACGTTGTGGCAGGTCGTGCACGTCATGGGGCTCGACTGAAAGCAGCGGCTGGTCGCGAGCAGTTGAATCTGGTTGCCGTGAACGTCGACGGGCATATTCTTGTCGGGAAACGGGATGAAGAGATACTGATCGATCGGTTCCCCGGGAACGAAGGACAAGGGAGGCCCTTTGGCTTTGGCGGCGCCCGCATGGCACAGGGCGCAGGCACTGATCTGGCGATCTCGCGGGAATGAGGCTGGGTTCAGAATGGCGGTTGCGGTTCCGGAGGGTGGCGCATTCTTTGCTCTGTAGAGGGCGACGTGCTCGCGACCGGGGCCGTGACACTTTTCACACGTGATCCCGAGGATGAGGCTGGCCTTATCGTAGCGGTTCAGCGGCGGTGGAACCCAGCCGAAGTAACTGGCATGGCATTCCAGACACCTCGGAACGACCGCCTTATCGAAGTGGGGCGTGCCATCCGGATATCCCGGACTGTTGATCCAGTTGTCGAGTTCGGTCCAGTAACTCACCGGCAACTCGAAGAGCGTGTCATCCTTCCAGAACAAATAACTCTGGCCCTTGCGGCCTGATCCGACCACGAGATCGATGCGCTCAGTGTGCGTGTTCTTTTTTGAGGGCGCGAGTTTCTCTTGTTTCTCCTCTTTCTCCACGGCAGTTTCGAAATAGCCGTCTTTGGCGGCGCTCATTTCAAAGGTGAGGTCGGGATTGGAAGTGCGAAGAACGTTGGCGCCGGAGGAAAATTTTCCGGCAATCGATTGTTCGCTGGGCAGGCGAGAGGTGAGGTGATGGGAGGTCTCGGGATACGCCTTCGACTCTTCCGCATGGCAGGAGCGACAGGCGCTATCGCCGACGTAGCCCTGGCTGGAAGCAGTTCGCGGCTCTGCCGGCGAGGCAGTCGAGGGATGCGGGTGGGGCGAGGCTTCGCCCTGAAGCGGGGCGAAGCCCAACCAGGAGAGCATTAACACGAACACTCCAAAAAATACAGAAACTGCCAATCGCCAACAAGATGGCCGGACCCTTGGCTCCGCCAGCCAACTTCTCCTCAATTTCTGAGACGCCCCGTTCGTTGCATGAGATTCGCAGGCAGGTATTGCCGATGTCAACAGTTCTTCTGCATTTTGTGGAAGATGGTGGCGTTGTGGGTTCGTAGAGTTCATCTGGTCGAATCGTAGAAACGAATTGTCATTCTCTGGCCGCTTGCTCCCGCGAGGGGCGTAGAGGGAACTGGAACGGGTGGTACGGTGTCTTTCCACATGAAGGCAGTAAGTGCGGGATCCGTTGTGCCCGATGCCTGGAGCAGGTTCCAACTTGTCGCCAACATACGGCTATGACGGGATTATCGGAGAGATGTGGGAGGCGTCCGACTTGGTCGAATGCCTTATCTTCATCGCCCTGGTGCTCATGCTCGGCTACACCGCGTTTGTTGTCATCCGTTTTTCCTGCCGTTACAACCTGGCTCGCCGTAAATTTTGCGCGCTCGTACGTGGCTCAATAGGTGCCAATCAGATAGGCCATAAAACGCTTGTCGCCGAACTGAGCCGCGGTGTGAAGACCTTGAAGTCGATTGCTGCAACCGCGCCCTTTCTCGGGCTGGCGGGCACCTGTTACGGCATTCTAGTCGTGTTCTCGACAGGTTATGTTGGTTCAAAATCCCGTTTCCTTGCGCTGATTTTATTGGAAGTAGCTACGACTCTGACTGCGACTGTTGCGGGATTAATCGTGGCGATCCCGGCGGCGGTTTCGTACAACGTTCTTCGCACCCGCCTGGAAAAATATGAGACCAGTCGGGCGAACACGATGCTAGAGGCGGCGCATCGTTCGTATGGATTTGCGCAAACGTTGCCATTGCGGAGGCGATTTTCGGGTTTTCCGCCGTTTGCGCTGATCGGAGCGCCGGTTCTAGGGATTCTCGTCCCGATGTTTGCCCTCATGCTGCGCTCAGCGATTCCTGTGGGTTTGCCGGTCTACGTAACAAAAATCGGCATCGGCGATTAGAACTCTTCCCCCATCATCATTAGCGTTATCGCGACGAGCAGGAGTGGTCGGCCGCTCTTGTATGTGAACTCGAAGGAGACGTCGTGGGACGAACTGGCGAACCTACTCCGAAGTCAGCTAGACGTTGGGCCACGCCGGATGGTGTACGTTGAGGGAGGAGACGACGTGGAATGGACGTACGTTGCGGACGCGATCGATGTTGCCCGAGGGCTTCACGCTGAGGTTGTGCTACTGACAGCCGCGCAACAAATTGGCTCCGAACGCTCGCACAAGGCGAAAACGAAGAGAGCAAACGCGTCAATGAAGTAAAGCAGTGGCCAGGGATGAGTGTTCAGTGGTCAGGGCAGGTAGGGAAAAAATTGAAAGGGCCGTGACATTGGTTATGCTCTAGCCGCCCGCTCCTGCGAGGGAGTTGACTGCGTGGATGCATGTACCGTCACGACCCCTTGATGCGATCACTGCTTTCGCAGTTCCAAACCCTGGCCGCCCCTCGCAGAGCTGTCAGTTTTCTTTGCGGTCTGGCTGCCGTTCGGGTCGCCCCGTCTGGCCGATCACCCAGTCTAGTTCGGGTTGACTCACTTTCGTGTGCCTTCCCTTTCGACCGTCGACGCAATGAACACTAACAGAGAATCGAAAAACGTCAACGCAAACTATTGGTGCAACAGCTCTTTGCGAACCTGTGCATAACGGGAAATGCAAATGGTTGCTAAATCGATATTTATCCACAGGCGGGTGAAATTGTTCCGGCTTTTGCACACGGACTGCACAGCGGCGGGGCAGTCCGCAAAACGATGATACGGAACCAAAGAATCGGCTTGACGCGGAATCGAGTTGGGCGCATCTTGCAGAGAGGGGAAGAAAAATCCCCACTTCTTGCGCACAGGACGCGCGAGAAATGGGCCACCCCTCTTCATAACCCGGCGAATTGATGGCGGAACTCACAGCTTATGTGGACGGCGGGTGCCTGGGGAATCCGGGTCCGTCGGGCATTGGAGTGGTGATCAATGGCTGTGCAGACGGGCCAGTGCGCATTGCGAAGTGGATTGGGCGGCAGGACAATAATGTCGCCGAATATGCGGCGCTGATGGAAGCGCTGCAGTATGCGGTGTCGCGCAAGGCGCGGACGCTACATGTGTTTTCCGACTCGGAAGTGGTGGTGCGGCAGATGACGGGGGAATATGTGTGCCGGAGTCCGCGGCTTTATTCGCTGCATTGGACTTGCCGGAAGCTGGCGCGGTCGTTGAAGTTTTCCATTTCGCATGTGCCGCGTGAGGATAATGCGGAGGCGAACGGGTTGGCGCAGTCGGCGCTGCGGCGGAAGGTTAGTACGACCACGGGGACTTAAAAGCCCGAATCAATTTTCGCATGTAACGCGGCGCTGAAGCGCCGCTCTTCCACGGTTGCACAAGCGTTTGCGGTTGCCCACGTCGAATTTTTCAACAGGCCGCCAGGAACTATTTCAGGCCGGTCACCACGTAGGCGTTCGAAAGGGCTTGCGCGTATACGTAAGCATAGGCGGAGCCGTCGGCGGAGAACTGAGGTGGGCCTGTATCAGACACGCCGGCTCCGACGCCGACTCCGAAGGTTTTCCAGCGCTCCAGCTTTCCGGTGGTGACATCGACCTTCGAGACTTGGGCGAGCTGCTCGGAGCGGCTGCTCATGACGTAGACCGATTTGCCGTCGGGCGTCCAGCCGGTGACGTTATATTTCGAGTCGAGGCCGGGAATCGGACGAAGGCCGCTGCCATCCAGTGGCCACGCGCCCCATTGGCCGTCGGGGCCAAGCACGGCGGCGCGGCTGCCGTCGGGCGACAGGCGCGTGCCGGCGACGCCTTCGGGGGTGAGCGGCTTGGAGTCGCCCGTGCTTACGTCGATCAGATAGTCGCGCACGCCGTGACCGGTCTCAATGCCGGAAGCGATCAGGTGCTTGCCGTCGGGCAGAAAGCGCATCGATCGATAGCTCACGGTGTCGTGCGTGAGTTGGCGGGACTCGCCGGCTCCGGTTGGCACCAGGCTGAGCTGGCCGCCTTTCGCGGGTTTGGTCACCACCCACTTATTGTCGGGCGAGATGGCCTCGGGCGTTCCTTCGCCGATGCGCGCGGGAGGTGAGCCGTCGGTATCGCGGAGAAATACCGTGTAGTTTTGCCCGCCGCCGTTGCCCTCTTCTTCAAAAATAATCTTGTGGCCGTCTCGGCTGATGTCGCGCACGATCGACCAGCCGAACCATCCCAGCTCGCGTTCTTCTTTGGCGCCCGGCGCCATTCCGCGAATGCCGATGCGGATCTGCTGCGTGACCATCAAGGCGGATTCGCCGCGCATATCGCCCAGCCACATGCCACCGGGAACGTTGGTGATGGGGCGCTGTTTGCCGGAGAGTGTGACGGCGCGAAGATTGAGGGCGCTGCTGTTCTCGCTGGCGGTGAACCAGATTTCATCGCCGGCCGCCGACCAGTGTATGCCTTCGAGGGATTCGAAGCCGGAGGCCAGCTTTCTCTCCGGCTCCTTGCCGTCGGCGCCGATGATGGCGACGGAGCCTTCGTCATCGCCGCCGGGAACCTCGTGGTCGGCGAAGGCAATCCATTTTCCGTCCGGGGAAATCTTGGGGTCGCCGATCCAGTTGATGGTGTCGACCAGCACTTTTCCGACGGGATATTCCAGCCGCCAGTGGGTGTTCTCGGGCATATAGCGCACGATGGCCATACTGTCGCCGGTCGCGGACCAGTCGGCGTCCTGCACGTTATCGAGGACTTCGCGGGGCGTGCCGCCGCTGAGGGGAACGCGCGCCAGCGTGCCGCTGCGGGCATAGCCGCCGTAACGCGCTGTGTTGAGGCGGATGGCGAGTTCTCCGCTTTTCGAGATGGAGAGCAACTCGGCGTCTTTGATGCCGAGTTCGCGCGCGCCGGGATCGTCCATGCGCGACATGTAAAGCTGGTCGGCGCCGCCGTCCCACGATGCGCTGTAAACCACGCTGCCGTCGGGCGTGAAGCGGGCATTGCCGATGGAACCAGTTCGGAAGGTGATTTGTTTGTAGTCTGCGAGCGGAGCGGCGCCGCTGCCGTGGCCCAGCTTCCAGCCCAGACCGAGCATGGCGGCGGCGATTACGAGAGCGGCGGCGACGCCGAGCAGCTTGCCGCGCTGAGGAGTCGATGAAATGGCGGCGACTCGTGATGACACGCCCGACGTTCCTGAGAGATGTTCAAGATCGAAAGCGATGTCGCTGGCGGAGTGGAAGCGGCTCTCGGGATTTTTTTCCAGGCAGTGTTGCACGATGCGTTCGAGTGCTGGGGAAACGTTGCGTCCGGTTTCGGTGAGGTCTGGAGGGTCTTCCTTCAGGATCGCGCTCATCGTGTCGGCGGAAGTTTCGCCGTGGAAGGCGCGCTTGCCGGAGAGCATTTCGTAGAGGATTGCGCCGAAACTGAAAATATCGGAGCGGGCGTCGACGGCCACGCCGCGCACCTGCTCAGGCGACATGTACCCGGCGGTGCCCATGACCACTCCGGCTTCGGTGGCGTGGGTCATGGTGGGCAGGGAACTGTGGACGGTCGGGTCGGGTTGGGTGAGCTTGGCGAGGCCGAAGTCGAGAATTTTTACGCGGCCATCTTTGGTGATGAAAAGATTTTCGGGCTTCAGATCGCGATGGATGATGCCCTTTTCGTGGGCGGCGGCAAGTCCGAGCGCCATTTGCGTGGCGTGGTCCAGCGCCTTGCGGGTGGCGAGCGGCCCGCTGCGCAGGCGGTCCCGCAGGGTCTCACCTTCTAGAAGTTCGGAGACAACGTAGGGCGCGCCCTGGTGCGTGCCGATGTCGAAGACTGCCAGAATGTTGGGATGGTTCAGCGCGGCGGTGGCGAGGGCTTCCTGCTCGAAGCGGCGCAGGCGGTCGGCGTCGAGCGACAGCGCTTGCGGAAGAACTTTAACTGCGACTTCGCGCTTGAGGCGGGAGTCGCGGGCGCGGTAGACCTCGCCCATGCCTCCTGCGCCTAGCAGGGAAACGATTTCGTAGGGGCCTAATTTGGTGCCGGGGGCCAGATTCATGTGTGGGAAAGAGTATCACTCCGAGGGACACATCGCACAGGGGAAGGGAGCCGCGGATGCCTTCGTCCGCCCCCCGGACGAGGCGTCCGGGGCTCCATGCGAGCTGTCAGTACGACTCGTTGGCTTGCATGTAGGCGCGCAGGATGGCGTTGATGCGGGTCTGGTAGCCGCGATGTTGGCGGAACCAGCGGAGCAAATCTGCATCCAGCCGCATCGTGACAATTTCTTTCGGAGTCGGCATGACGACCTTGGCGTTCTTCCAGAAGTCTGCGTCGGTGGGCCGGGCGTCGGGGTCGGCAGCAATGCCTTCGCGAATGCGGGTGGGGCTCAAGCGGCGTAACTTATTCCAGTCCGTGGCCGGGGTGCGTTTGCGGCTGGAGCCCTTTGTTCTTGCCCTGTTTGTTTTCATTCGTGTTTGCCCCCGATGCTCTCCCAGTAGTGCCGCCGCTCGTGTGGTTCTGCGCGCCACGCAGAGATGATGCGGCGGACGTCGACATCTATATCCGTGTAGATCACCGTGATCTCAAGTTCGTTCACCAAGCCGATGGCATACACACGGTGTTCGCCATAGTCGAAGCGATCGTCGGTTTGTTCGACCGTGGGGCCTTCGAAGATGCGCACTGCGTCCTCAAAGACGATTCCATGCAACTTTAAGTTGCGGCGGTTCTTGGCGTCGTTCCAAGTGTAACGCATACAGTGTATTTACACAACGTAAATATATCTAAGAAAAGAACATCCGGAGTTGAGTGTACAGACCCCCACCCTTCGAAAGACACGAAGGGTGGGGCAGCCTCGTCTAGTCACCTCCAAAGTCTGATTGGCGATGTAGAATTACTCGAGGGTTCCGTCAGGCGAGTTCCTTATGAGAAGACTTTCTGCAATTCTTATGTTGGCTATTTTGAGTGTTGCGGCCATCGCCCCTGCGCTGGCCAACACGGCGCCTCGCGGTCAATCGCGCGCGGATCGCAAGGCGGAGAAGAAGCAGCAGAAGGCACAGAAGAAATATGCTAAGGCGCAACGCAAGGCGCAGAAGCGCATGATTAAGAAGGACCGAAAGAATACCAAGATGTATCCGCCCCACTCCTGACGGCGGCAAACAGGCGACTCGATTCCCATGCGCTTGCGGATTACGGTTTTAAAAGTTTGCATCGGGGCTGCTGTATTCCTCTCGCTTATTTCTTCAGCGCAAAACTCAGGCACTGCCTCCGGCCTTCGGGTTATCGTGGTTGCCACCTCCTCGAAGGCGCAGGAAATTCTCGAACAACTCAAGCAGGGGCAGGACTTCGCGGAACTGGCGAAGGCGAAGTCGTCGGATTCAACCGCGGCGAATGGCGGATACATGGGGCGCCCTGATCCGGGCACGTTGTGCACGGAGTTGCGGGACGCGCTCAAGGGCATCGCGCCGGGGCAGATCACAGGCATCGTCCAGGTGCCGGCGGGGTACGCGATTCTCAAGGTTCTGCCGGATTCGGAAGTGCCGCCGGGGAATGTGAACTCCACGCCGCTGCCGTGGGCTACTGCTGCGTGCGCGGTGCATCCGGCGATTCTCGTCTCGGGATTCGGCGAGGCGATCACCATCTTCCGCGAATTCCCGAAGTCTGACGGTTGGGATCGCGATCTGCATCAGGTGTGCGCCATCTCGCGAGTCGCCGTTCCGGTCACTCTTGATCGGTTGGACAAGGCCCTGGATCCGCAAAGCCCGAACGCCTTGCACGCTTCGCCGCTCGATACCATGCAGGCGCACTATGCGTCGGCGGGTCTCCATGCCTATGAGGGAGAGATGGCGAAGGCGATGGAAGAGTGGAACGCCGCGAATCAGATTGCAAAGTCGAGCGTGCCCGACGCCGTGCCCATGATGCAGGAGACGCTGGGCGTGGCCTATCTCCATAAGGCGGAGATGGAAAATGGCGCGTATCGCGCGCCGGGAGACAGATGTCTGTTTCCGCCGCGGGCAGGGGCGGTATATCCAAAATATTTGAAGCCGGGAGATTCGCAAAAGGCGGTGCAGTATTTTCTGCAGTATCTGGCGCAGAAGCCCGACGACCTGGAGGTGAAGTGGCTTCTGAATCTGAGCTACATGACGCTGGGGCAGTATCCGCAAGGGGTGCCGGCGAAGTATCTGCTTGCGCCTTCGATCTTCGAGTCGAAGGAAAATATCGGGCGGTTTGTGGACGTGGCTGCCGCGGCCGGGTTCAAATATTTTGCGCAGGCGGGCGGGGTGATCGTCGACGATTTCGAGAACAACGGGCTTCTCGACGTGCTGATTTCCAGCAAGGATTACTGCGAGTCGCTGCATTACTTTCACAACAACGGCGACGGCACGTTTACCGAGCGTACGCAGCAGGCGGGACTGGCCGACGAACTCGGCGGCCTGAACATGGTGCAGGCCGACTATAACAACGACGGCTGCATGGACGTTCTGGTGCTGCGCGGTGGATGGGAATTTCCCATGCGTAAATCGCTGCTGCGAAATAATTGCGACGGGACGTTTACCGACGTCACCGAAGAGAGCGGACTGGGCGCGGTGATGACTGCGACCCAGACGGCTGCGTGGGCGGACATCGACAATGATGGGTTCGTCGATTTATTCGTGGGAAATGAAAATGGGCCGAGCCAGTTGTTCCGCAACAAGGGCGATGGAACGTTCGAGGATATTTCGCACTCCGCGGGCGTGGACAAAGTTGCGTTCACCAAAGGCGTGGTGGCGGCGGACTACGATCAAGACGGCTACATGGATTTTTACGTCAGCAATTATTTTGGCGGGAACTTTCTTTACCACAACAATCACGACCGGACGTTCACTGAAGTCGGCAAGCAGGCTGGCGTGCAGGACACGCAGCGCAGCTTTGCCGTGTGGTGGTTCGACTACAACAACGATGGCTGGCCCGATCTGTATGTGAGCGGTTATTACGGCAGCGATGAGGAAGTGATGCGCACGTATCTCGATCAGCCGCATACGGTGCAGACCGCCAAGATTTTCAAGAACCTGGGAAACGGCACGTTTCAGGATGTCACGAAGGAAGTTGGCATGGACAAAGTGTTCATGCCGATGGGCTCGAACTTTGGCGACGTGGATAATGACGGCTATCCGGATATTTACCTGGGGTCGGGGAACACTTCGTTCGCGGCGCTGTTGCCGCATGTATTGCTGCTGAACAAGGAAGGGAAGTCGTTTGTGGACATCACGGCGTCGTCGGGTACCGGGGAATTGCACAAGGGGCACGCGATTGCATTTGCGGATTTGGCGCGGAATGGGAACGAGGACATCATCGCGCAGATTGGCGGGGCGGTGCCTTCAGACGCGCACGCCCTGCGCGTTTTCAAAAATCCGGGAAGCGGAAACGACTGGATCAACGTGCGGCTGGTGGGAGTAAAGTCGAACCGCGCGGCGATTGGGGCGCAGATCAAAGTCACGGTACTGGATCAGGGGCAGGCGGAGCGTTCGATTTATAAGACAGTGAGCAGTGGCGGATCGTTCGGGGCGAATCCGATGGAGCAGCATATTGGGCTGGGGAAGTCGGCCAAGATTTCTAGGGTCGAAATCTGGTGGCCGGTGAGCGATACGGGGCAGAAGTTCGCTGGCGTTGGGGCGAATCAGTTTATTGAGATCAAGGAGTTCGCTAAAGAATATGTGTGTTTGAAGAGGACGGCGGTGCAACTGGGCGGAGCGAGGAAGAGTGCGGGCGCTGGCAAAGTTGCAGCATCAGCGGTGAGCAGGCGAGTGCAGTAGGTTGTTCATGGAGCGGCGGACGCTTCGTCCGCCCGGAAGAATCCCGGACGAGGGCGTCCGGGGCTCCACTTGCGATTTGGGCTCTGGTCGGATTTATGAAGCATGCAACTGCAATCATGGTTTTACTTCTGGCATCCGCGTATGGTTTCGCGGCGGAGACGCATGCTATTTCCGGACTCGTGCTGGCAGTCGATGCTGCGCATCGATCCATCACCGTATCCTGCAATGCTGTTACCGGTTACATGGATGCCATGACCATGCCGTTCGACGTGCGCGACCCGAAGGCGCTCGACGGCATCAAGCTGGGAGCGAGCGTTGATTTCACGTTAGTGGTGGACGGCGATTCCTCCTACGCGGAAAATATTCGCGTGCATCGCTACGAGAGCCTGGAGCAGGAACCGCTGGAAGCCCGGCGGCTTTCGATTGTCGGCAAACTGGCGAATCCGGGGGCGGCTGCAACCGTTGTCGCGGCGCAACAGGCAGTGCCCGACTTCACGCTGACTGACCAGGCGCACGCCACGATTTCCTTTTCGCAGTTGAAGGGGAAAGTGGTCGCGCTCAGCTTTGCTTACGTGCGTTGTCCGAATCCTGCTTATTGCTTCCGGCTGACGAATCATCTCGGCGAGTTGCAGAAGCGGTTTGTGAAGAATCTGGGAAGCGATCTGGTGCTGCTGACCATCATCATCGATCCCGACCACGATCAGAATGATGCCATCAACAAGTATGCGGCGATCTTTCATGCCAATGCGCAGACCTGGCATTTTCTGACTGGGCCGCTGCCGGAAGTACAGCGCGTCTCGCGCATGTTCGGCATGGAGTTCTGGAGTGACGAGGGATTTCTCACACACTCCTTTCATACCGTGGTGATTGATCGCGAGGGCAAGCTGTTCGCTAATCTGGAAGGGAACCAGTTCACGTCCGCGCAACTGGGAGACCTGGTGCAGACGGTGCTTGCGAGGAAATTGAGTAATTGGGAAATTTGGTAATTGAGGAATTGAAAATCTACGCTGCGCGTAATCAAGAAGCAAATTTCTCAATTACTAAATTACCCAATTACTCAATCCGCCGGTTTGCTCATCTTTGCTGCGCAATGGGACAATACCAATCTATGCAAAAATCGCTGACCATCGTGTTGCAACTATTGGCGGCCGGGATTGTGCTGCTGGGCCATGCCCCGGCGCAGACTCCGGCGGCGACAACCACTCCGGCTGCTCCGGCCAAGACCGCGCAGGGAACTGCGGCCAAGAAGACGGCAACGGGTGCGAAGCCCGCAACCGCCGTCCTGCTCAAGACGCAAAAAGATAAAGCCAGTTATGCCGTGGGCATGAGTATTGGCACGGGACTGCATCGCCAAGGCGTGCCAGTGGACGCGGCGCTGGTCGCGCGCGGGCTGCGCGATGCCATGACCGGCGCCAAGCCTCTGCTGACCGACGACGAGATGAAGGCTGTCCTTACACAGCTGCAGGGACAGGTGCGCGAACAGCAGCAGGCCAAGACGGTGGAGGCGGCCTCCGGCAACGAGAAAATCGGGGAGGAGTTTCTGGCCGCCAACAAGACGAAGGACGGCGTAGTCACGCTGCCCAGCGGCTTGCAGTACAAGGTTCTGACTGCGGGCACGGGGCCAAAGCCCGCGGCTACAGATACGGTGTCCTGCAACTACAAGGGGACGTTTATCGATGGCAAAGAGTTCGATAGTTCCAAAGGGACACCGATCTCGTTTGGAGTGACCGGAGTGATCAAGGGATGGACCGAGGCGCTGCAACTGATGCCCGTGGGATCGAAGTGGCAGCTATTCATTCCGTCGGACCTGGCATATGGAGATGGGGGACGGCCGGGGATTCCGCCGGGATCGACTCTTCTGTTCGACGTGGAGTTGGTTTCGATCGGGGAGCAGAAGAAGTAAAGCTGCCGGCGTTCAGCTCTCAGCTTTCAGTAAATCGTTAGTTAGGACGCCGTCTGCCCCAGGGCAGGCGGCGTTTCCTTATAGATTATGCGCGGGCTAACCTCTTGCCGGATGGTTGCCGATATGAGTCGCAGCGAGGAGGGCGGAATTGTGAAGATTCTCTTAGTGGAAGACAGCAAACCCATCCGGCGGGAGAACGAGAACGCTCTTCTCCATGCCGGATACGAAGTGGTTTGCGCTGTGGACGGCGAGTCTGCCCTGCGATTTGCGCGGGATGCGAAGCCGGACCTGATTCTGCTGGACATGATTCTGCCCAAGATGGGGGGTCCCGAGGTGCTGCAGCATCTGAAGGAGGATCCGGCTACGGCTGGGATCCCGGTCGTTGTGGTGAGTAGTTTATCGGAGAAGAACCGCCAGAAGCTGATGGAGGCGGGGGCGGAGGAGTATCTGGAGAAGAATGCGTTGATGCCGGGACCCGGAATCAATCTGCTGACCAAGGAATTGGAGAACGTAATCTGCCGCATTAACCGAAGGCAC
>Ga0209839_10001251_pt1 | contig 13111 bp, 12 predicted proteins | sample OrgsoiDNA2013050_FD_185800 | JGI IMG/M metagenome (GOLD analysis project Ga0209839, IMG submission 185800) | Permafrost soil microbial communities from the Arctic, to analyse light accelerated degradation of dissolved organic matter (DOM) -... | ecosystem: Environmental > Terrestrial > Soil >... | reverse complement strand
CACCGCGGCCGAACGCGAGCCCGGCGTCGCCTCGGTGTCCGCGCCGGTGCGCGGGCCGGCCGGCCGGGTCCTGGCCGCGGTCTCGGTCTCCGGCCCGATCGAGCGCCTGACCCGGTCGCCGGGGCGGATGCACGCCGCGGCCGTGGTCGCGGCCGGTGACAAGATCAGCAGGTTGCTGCGGGCCGAGACCTGACCGGAGAGCGCGCGGAAGGCGCCTCGGGGGATGATCGGTTAACCTGCGATTGGGACTTAAGACCCCGCTGAAGCGTGGCGGATGGCCCCTTACCGGACCCGGCCATGATGGATATCGTCAAATTCCAGCAGAACCCGCAGGACCCCAGCAGAACCCGCAGGACCAGAGAACCAGGAAATGGATACGAGGTTGCGCGGATGAAGGCAGCTGTCGTCAAAGAGGCCGCGCCAGGCGAGCGCCGGGTGGCCCTGGTACCTGACGCGATCGCGAGGTTGCGGCCGGCCGGGATCGACGTCCTGGTGGAAAGCGGCGCGGGCGAAAAAGCGTGGCTGGCCGACGCGGCCTACGCCGACGTCGGCGCCGCCATCGTGACCGCGGCCGAGCTCTACCGGACCGCCGACGTCATCCTCACCGTGACCAAGCCCTCGACCGCGATGGTAAGCCAGCTGAGGAAGGGCCAGGCGATCGTGGGCATGCTGGCCCCGCTCACCGATCCCGGGCTCGCCGCCGCGCTGGCCGCCCAGGGCGTGACCGCGATCAGCCTGGACGGGCTGCCGCGGACGCTGTCCCGGGCGCAGCCGATGGACGCGCTCACCTCCCAGTCGACCGTGGCCGGCTACAAGGCGGCGCTGGTCGCCGCCACCGAGTTCGGCCGGTTCTTCCCGATGCTGATCACTGCGGCGGGCACCGCCCGGCCGGCCCGGGTGCTCGTGCTCGGCGCCGGTGTGGCCGGGCTGCAGGCGATCGGCACCGCCCGGCGGCTGGGCGCGCTGGTCAGCGGCTACGACGTGCGGCCCAGCTCCAAAGGCGAGGTCGAGTCGCTCGGGGCCACCTTCGTCGAGCTGACCTCGGTGGCATCCGCGGCCGGCCAGGGCGGCTACGCCCGCGAGCTGACCGCCGAAGAACGCCAGGCCCAGCAGGACGAGCTGACCGGGCACATCGCCCGGCACGACGTGGTGATCACGACCGCGCAGGTGCCCGGCCGCCGGCCGCCGCTGCTGGTGACCGAGGACGCGATCAAGGCGATGTCGGCCGGGTCCGTCATCGTGGACATGGGCGCCAGCGCGCTCGGCGGCAACGTGACCGGATCCCGGCCCGGCGAGACGATCGTCACCGGCAACGGGGTCACGATCGCCGGCGCCGGCAACCTGCCCGCCACCGTGCCGACCGCGGCCTCGAACGCGTACTCGCGCAACATCGGCGCGCTGCTGCTGCACCTGACCAAGGACGGCGCGCTGGCCATCGACCTCGGCGACGAGATCCAGGCGGGCGTGGTGATCACGTACGACGGCAGGGTCGTCCACGAGGGCGTGGCCAGCCTGCTCCAACTCACCGAGGGAGACGCCGGTGTCGACGGCCCTAGTAACTGACCTGACCATCTTCATACTCGCGCTGCTGGTCGGCATCGAGGTCATCGGGAAGGTGCCGGCCACCCTGCACACGCCGCTGATGTCGGCGACCAACTCGATCCACGGCATCGTGCTGGCCGGCGCCCTGCTCATCGGGGTGACGGCGAACAACCTCGTCGGCTACATCCTGGCCTTCATCGCCGCCTTCTTCGCCGCGGCCAACGTGGTGGGCGGGTACGTGGTGACCGGGCGGATGCTGAAGATGTTCCGCCGTAGGGCAGTACCAGCCAGCCCAGGGGGGCACGCCGAACCGGGAGTGCCGGAACTGGACGGGCTCAACGGGCACAAGGGGCTCAAGGGTCTGCTGAGCAAGATGGACCGGAGTAAGCCATGAGCGGGTTCACCGGCAACATCCAGCTCGTCTACGTGCTGGCGGCGGCCTGCTTCGTGGGCGGCCTGCACCTGATGAACAGCCCGGCCACCGCGCGCCGGGGCAACCAGGTGTCGACGGCGGGCATGGTGATCGCGGGCGTCGCCACGCTGATCCTGATGATCCACGACGGCACGGTCACGGCGACCGGCTGGATCGTGCTGATCTCCGGCGCGCTGATCGGCTCCGCCGTGGGCCTGTACGCCGCGCAGAGCGTGCAGATGACCGCCATGCCGCAGCTGGTGTCGATGTTCAACTCGGTCGGCGGCGGAGCCGCCGCGCTGGTGGCGATCTACGGCTACATCAACGCCGAGTCCAACGCAGGCGGCGTGCTCGGCACCACCACGGTGTTCACCGTGCTCGACGTGATCATCGGCTCGGTGACGTTCTCCGGCTCGATCATCGCGGCCGGCAAGCTGCAGGGCCTGATCGGCGGCCAGCCGATCATCTTCAGGGGCAGCCGCCTGCTCAACGCGGCCCTCGCCGTCGTCGCGATCGGCGCGGCCGCGTTCATGCTCAGCACCGCCAGCCTGCCGGCGCTGCTGATCGTGGTGCTCGCGGCGCTGGCGTTCGGGGTGATGATGGTGCTGCCGATCGGCGGCGCGGACATGCCGGTGGTGATCTCGCTGCTGAACGCGTTCACCGGCACCGCGGTGGCGATGGCCGGCTTCGTCATCGGGAACTGGGCGCTGATCGTGGCCGGCGCGCTGGTCGGCGCCTCGGGTGGCATCTTGACCAAGCTGATGGCCGACGCGATGAACCGGTCGCTGGTCAACATCATCGTGGGCGGGTTCGGCACCGGGGACAGCGCGGTCGCGGTGGAGGCGGCCGCCGACGCCAGCATCCGCTCGATCGCGGCCGACGACGCGGCCATCCAGCTGGCCTACGCGAGCAAGGTAATCATCGTGCCCGGCTACGGCCTGGCCGCCGCGCAGGCCCAGCACGGCGTGGCCGAGCTGGCCAAGACCCTGGAGGAACGCGGCATCGAGGTCAGCTACGCCATCCACCCGGTGGCGGGCCGGATGCCCGGCCACATGAACGTGCTGCTGGCCGAGGCGAACGTGCCGTACCCGCAGCTGAAGGAGATGGAGGAGATCAACCCCGAGTTCGCCCGCGCCGACGTGGCCCTGGTCATCGGGGCCAACGACGTGACCAACCCGGCCGCCCGCCGCCCCGGCAGCGAGGTCTCCGGCATGCCGATCCTGGACGTGGACCAGGCCAAGTCCATCATCGTGATCAAGCGGTCAATGGGGCACGGCTACGCAGGCATCGACAACGAGCTGTACTCCGATCCCAAGACCAGCATGTACTTCGCCGACGCCAAGAAGGCGATGGCCGAGCTGACGGCCGCCGTCAAGACCCTCGTCGGCTGACCTGTTGGCGAGCATCCCATGGGGCGTATGGTGCGGAAAGATGTTCTATGGAGTCCGAGGCCCTAGAGTCCGCAGCGGTGGAGGTTGTCGTGGCTGAGCGCACCAAGATCACACTGGATGAGTCCGACATCCCCCGCCAGTGGTACAACGTGATCCCTGACCTGCCCGCTCCGCCGCCTCCGCCGCTGCACCCGGGGACGCTGCAGCCGGTGGGCCCGGAGGACCTGGCGCCGCTGTTCCCGATGGCACTGATCCGCCAGGAAATGGCCACCGACTCCTACATCGACATCCCGGCCGAGGTGCTCGACGTGTACCGGCTGTGGCGCCCGACCCCGCTGTACCGCGCGCACCGGCTAGAAAAAGCCCTCGGCACCCCCGCGCACATCTACTACAAGTACGAGGGCGGGTCCCCGGCCGGGTCGCACAAGCCGAACACCGCGGTGCCGCAGGCGTACTACAACGCCGCGGAAGGGACCAAGCGGCTCACCACCGAGACCGGCGCCGGGCAGTGGGGCAGCGCGCTGGCCTTCGCCTGCGCGCAGTACGGCATCGACTGCGAGATCTGGATGGTCCGCGCCTCCTACGACCAGAAGCCATACCGGCGCACGATGATGGAGACCTGGGGCGCCACCGTGCACGCCAGCCCATCCCTGGCCACCAGGGCGGGCGCGGACATCCTGGCCGCCGACCCGGACTCGCCGGGCAGCCTCGGCATCGCGATCAGCGAGGCGGTCGAGGCGGTCGGGGGCGGTGCTGGCGGCGGTGCTGGCGGGCAGGGGGCGGGTACCAGGTACGCGCTGGGCAGCGTGCTCAACCACGTGCTGCTGCACCAGACGGTGATCGGCGAGGAGGCGCTCAAGCAGTTCGCCGCGTTCGGCGAGTCGATGCCGGACCTGATCGTGGGCTGCACCGGCGGCGGCTCCAACTTCGCCGGGCTGGTCCTGCCGTTCCTGCGGGAGAAGCTGGCCGGGCGGGCCAACCCGGTGTTCCGCGCGGTCGAGCCGTCGGCTAGCCCGTCCTTCACCCGGGGGCGGTACGCCTACGACTTCGGCGACACGGCCGGGTTCACGCCGCTGCTGAAGATGCACACCCTCGGCCACGACTTCATCCCCGACCCGGTGCACGCTGGCGGGCTGCGCTACCACGGCATGTCGCCGCTGCTGTCGCACATCTACGAGCTCGGCCTGTTCGAGGCGGTGAACAAGCCGCAGCGGGAGTGCTTCGCCGCCGCCGTCACCTTCGCCCGGGCCGAGGGGATCATCCCGGCACCGGAACCCTCGCACGCGGTCGCGGCCGTCATCGAAGAGGCCAAGCGCTGCACAGAATCCGGCGAGCCGAAGGTCATCCTCACCGCGCTGTGCGGCCACGGGCACTTCGACATGGCCGCCTACGAGCATTACCTGTCCGGCGAGATGACCGACTTCGAGCTGTCGCAGGAGCGCATCGACGACGCCCTGACCCGGCTGCCGGTGGTGGGCTAGGCCAGGTTAGCCACGGTTCGTTCGGACAAAATCTGGCGGCGGGACCGGACGGCGGCGGCTAGGTCGCCCAGGGCCGCCTCCGTGGTCTCGAAGTCCATGCAGGCGTCGGTGACGCTCTGCCCGTAGGTGAGGGTGGCCGGCGGCCCGGGCTCCTGCTTGCCCGCGCGCAGGAAGCTTTCCAGCATCACGCCGGTCAGGCCGTCCTCCCCGGCCGCGACCTGCTGCGCGATCGAGGCCGCCACCAGCGGCTGGCGGTGGTGGTCCTTGCCGCTGTTGCCGTGGCTCGCGTCCACCATCAGCCGGCCCGGCAGGCCGGCGCCGGTGACCAGGTCGAGCGCCTTGGCGATGTGACTGGCCTCGTAGTTCGGGCCGCCGCGGCCGCCGCGCAGGATCACGTGGGTGTCCGGGTTCCCCGCCGTCTTCACCACCGCCGCGGCGCCCACCGGGGTGACGCCGAAGAACGTGTGCCCGGCCGCCGAGGCCCGGCACGCGTCCACCGCCACCTGGACGTCCCCGTCGGTGCCGTTCTTGAACCCGACCGGCATCGACAGGCCGGAGGCGAGCTGCCGGTGCACCTGGCTTTCTGTCGTCCGCGCGCCGATCGCGCCCCAGGTCACCGTGTCCGCGATGTACTGCGGCGTGATCGGGTCAAGCCACTCGCAGCCCACCGGCAGGCCGAGGGCCACGATGTCGAGCAGCAGCCGCCGCGCGGTCCGCAGGCCCCGGTGCACGTCGTGGCGGCCGTCCATCCCCGGGTCGTTGATCAGGCCCTTCCAGCCGGTCACCGTCCGCGGCTTCTCGAAGTACACCCGCATCACGATCAGCAGGTCGGCCCGGCGCTGGTCGCTCAGCGCCCGCAGCCGGCCCGCGTAGTCCCGCGCGGCCACCGGATCGTGCACCGAGCACGGGCCTGCGATAACGAGCAGGCGGTCGTCGGACCCGTCGAGGACGGCACGGACCTCGCCGCGGGTGCGCTCCACCGTCTGCACCGCCTCGTCGGTCAGCGGCAGCTCCTCGAGCAGCGCCGCAGGCGAAAGCAGCGGCTCGTAGCCGGTGATGCGAGTATCCCTGGTGCTGGGCATCAGGCGGGTCTCCTCCCGGGCGGGCGGCTGCCCGGATCCCGGGAGCCAGCACACCCCTTTAGCGACAGACGACGGTCTGCGTATTTACTGGCTCCAGGCGGTGATAAGCGCAGGCGACCTGCCTGGTCTCCCTCTGGAGCCAGGGTAAAGCGCCAATACCACCGCGACACGGGACCGATGTTACACCCTGCCGCTGGGTGCGGACTCGAGCCGCCGGCCGGTCTTGGGCTTGCCGTCAGAAACCTTGGGAAAAGCTGTCATTCCGGCATGGACTGCCTCTGACCGGCCGCAACGTGGATCCTCATGCGGGCGCAGGCCAGAAAGTTCTCGGCCTGCGCACACAATCCACCTAACTAGTTCTCAGACTGAACGACCACGCTGTTCACATGCACACCAGGTGACACTCCGCGTGCGCGCACGCGGAGATGAACGTCACGCCCGGCGGCCAAGGCCGCGGCCATGTTTTCCACCCGAGGAGGCAGCTGCTTGGCACGACCGCTGATCACCTCAGGCGGCACCTGGCCGGCGGCCGGTACCCCGCGGGCTGGCAGCACCCGGGCCGGGCGCAGCTCGCGGCGAGTGGCCTGGCGGTGGGGCCTGCTGCTGACGGCCGGCTGGCTGGCCCAGGCCGGGCTGCGGGTGTGGTTCGGCCGCGGGCAGGTCGTGCCGCTGGCCAACCCCGACGAGACCGCGTACCTGATCGCGGCGCGGGTCCTGGCGGGCGGCCCGGGCGGCAACCTGTCGGGCTCGACGCTGTACCAGGGCGGCTATCCGCTGCTGATCACCCCGGCGTACTGGTTCACCAGCAATCCCGTCATCTTGTACCACGCGGTGCTGGTGATCAACGCGGTGCTCAGCGCCCTGATGCTGCCGCTGGGCTACCTGGCCTGCCGCCGGCTCGGGCTCGACCGGCCGGCCGCCTACGGCGTCGCCATGGTCGCGGCCCTGGTGCCCGCGGGGTTCTTCTACAGCGAGTACGCGATGACCGACGCGATCTTCCCGGTGCTCACGCTGGCCTGGCTGCTGACCGTGCACAGCTGGCTGACCGCCGCGTCGGCGCGAGCCAGGTACGCCGCGGCGGTGGGCTCCGCCTTGCTGTCCGGGTTCGCCTACGCGGTGCATTCCCGGGGCCTGGTCATGCTGGTGGTCTACGCCGTGGTGGGCATCGTCATCGGCGTGCGCCGCCTGGCGCCGCGCGGCACCGTGGCGGTGGCCGGCCTGACCGCGCTGCTCACCGCCGGCGCGGGCTGGCTCGTGGACCGCCATCTCACCGCCGCGATCTACCCGGACGGCATCCGGGGCCTGTCCGGTCAGCTGCTGAGCCGGATGACCAGCTCGTACGGCGCGGTCCACGTGGCCGAGATGGCTTGCGGCCAGCTATGGCGGCTCACCCTGGACAGCTGGGGACTCGCCGGGATCGGCCTGATCGCCGCCCTGGGCGCGATCGTCCGGCGCGAGCTGCGCACCGACCTGAGGATCATGGCCGCGATCTGCGTGGCGGTCACCATCCTCATCGCCTGCGTCGCGCCGGCCGCGCTCCCCCCTGACCAGTCCCAGACCTGGGCGTCCGGACGTTACCTCGACGGCATGATCGTCACGTTCTTCCTCGTCGGCGCGGTGGTGCTGCTGCGGGCGGGCATCGCGCGGATCCTCGGCTACGCGGCCGCCGCCGCCGGGCTGACCGTGCTGGCCGCGGTGACGGTGGCGGTGTACGCGGGCACGTCGCTGCCGGTGAGCTGGTTCGGCAACGCCTTCAACTTCGCCGAACCCGCCGTGCTGGCCCAGGACTGGACCCAGGTCAGCGTCCTGGTGGCGACCGCGGTCGCGCTCGGGCTGCTCGCCTGCTGGGTCGGGCTTGTGCTCATCGCCCGCCGCGGGCGCGGCGTCATGCGGACGGCCGGCCTCGGCTTCCTCGGACTCGCCGTGGCGGCGGTGAGCCTGGTGGCCCTGACCCAGATGACGAGCCACGTCTCCCAGGCAGGGACCGCGGCTCAGACGGCGAGCACCACCGGCATGGTGGCCGCGGCCCGGCTGAAGCCGGGCGACCAGATCGCCATCGCGTCCAACGTCAACTGGGCGGTCTGGGTCCCCCAGTCGTTCGAGATCTCCTGGACGCAGCCTGAGCTCTTCGTCCCGCCCAGCCAGCCGCCGGCCGGCGTGACCGTGGTGGAAACGCTCTGGACGGCGGGGCCGGCCACGGCGAGCTGGCCGCAGCGCCCGGCCGGCTGGCGGATCGTCGCCTCGGACCGCACCGACGGCTGGGTCGTCTGGCGACGGGCGTAGTCGCCTGGCGAAAAGCCCTAGCATGGCGGGAGTGAACGGGGCCGGGGATCGGAGGGTGACCAGCGTGGATGCTGGATGCGAGCACGGCGCGGCATGCCATGACGGGACCGAGCCGTCGATGGCCTCGGCGCCCGAGGCATCCCGGGCCTGGCTGCTGATCGAGCACCCCGGGCCGTGGCCGCCCGAGCCGACCGCCACCTCGCTGCCCGCGCCGCTTGACGCCCAGGTCCGGACCGCCGATGCGCTCGGCATCCGCGTCCAGATGATCCGCAGGCCCGGGCGCCGGCCAGCCAGCGACGTGCGCCGGGTTCTCCTCGGCTGGACCGCGGGCGCCAGCCCGTGGATCAGGCACGGGAAGCTGCCGGCCGGCTCGGCTGCCCTCACCGGCCTGGACCTGAAGGAGCTGTTGGCCGGGATACCGCCGGCCTTCGGGTCGCCGTCCGACGAGCCGGTTTTCCTGGTCTGCACGCACGGACGGCGCAACGCCTGCTGCGCGCGCCTGGGCGGGCCGCTCGCCCAGGCCCTAGCGGCCCGGCATCCTGGGCTGGTCTGGGAGACGACGCACGTCGGCGGGCACAGGTTCGCCGCCAACCTGGTGATCTTGCCGCACGGCCTGTACTACGGCCCGGTCGGCCTGGACGCGGCGGCCGCCGCGATCAGCGCTTACCGGCAGGGCACGATCACGCCGGAGCGTTATCGCGGGCGGGCCGGCCAGCCGAAGGCGACCCAGGAGACCGAGTACGCGCGGCTGGCGCAGGCCGGCGGCCTGGAGCTCGCCGAGCTGGCGTGACCAGCCCGGCTCTGACACACGGAGACCCGGGAGGCGCCGTTTCCGATGGTGCCGAGCGCGTTGAAGTCCCAGTTGTTGTAGAGGAAGTGCGTTCCGGGCTGATGGGTGCCGCGCGGTGGCAATGTGACGCTTCGGGTCTGGTGGTTGGATAGATGGTAGACGCCTGAGCGGCAGTGAGCAGGTCGCGGACGCGGGCTGCCCGTTCGCTGCTGGTCATTGGCGGGGGCACGTTATCGTCGATGCCCAGATCTGCGAGCGTGGCGTCGAGGTCGATCGCGCCGTCGATGACGGGGCGTCCGAATAGGGCGCCGAGCAGTGGCTTGCGGATGGACCGGCAGTGCATGGTGGCGGAGGGCTCACCGACGCTTAGCAGTTCGCTGTCGCTGTCGTTCACCACGACGGCGGTAGCGCCGACCTGGCCAGCCAGCTCTCGCACAAGGATGGCGGATTTGTCTAGGCGCACGCCTTGGTACCCCCTGGCTATGGCCGATCGCGGTGACCAGGACAGCATCGCGGAGTCCGAGCCAGGTTCCAAGCGTGCCGCCGAGAATGGGGTCAGGCGCTAACGACCGTTTCACCTGGCCGGCGAACCTGCGCCACGCGGCCGGGGTGAACCGGAGTACGGGGCCGGTGCCGTCCTGCTTGGTGTCGCGGACGGCCACAGCGTCATCGGGGCTGGCTACCTCGATGCACTCGCCGCCGTTACCGGAGCTGTAGCTGCTCTTGCGCCAGTTCATATTGCCCATCGTTCTTTCGCCACCTTCATGATCAGTTCCTGCGAGGCACCCCGCGGGAGTGCTTCACAGCGCAGCATGTCCGACATCTGCCGCACCTTGGCGACAATCTCAGGTGCCCCCGTCGTCTGCCCCGCCGTGAACGAATCCAGGTGGACGACGGTGGGCCGCTCCTCATGATCGGCTATCGAGACAGCTCCTGCCAATCCGGCATGTGCGCCTACCTCCGCCGGTATCACCTGGATCATGACCTTCGACTGCTGGCCGACTTCCGCTAGATGGGTGAGTTGCTCGTACATCACAGCGGGTCCGCCGACGCCACGGTGCAAGACGGCCTCGGCCATGACCACGGTGACAGCCGGCGGCAGGGGGCGTGACAGAACCTGCTGGCGTTCCAGCCTGCCAGCTAGCAGCACGTCTGGCGACTCGGTTTCGCCCGGCTCTGTCGCCAGAATCGTATGAGCGTAGGACTCGACCTGGAGTATGCCGGGGACCAGGATGGGAGCCCAGTAAAACAGCGTGGCGGCGTTCTTCTCAGCCTCCACCCAGTCCACGAAGAACTTGGGGAACGATCCCCCGTTCTTCCTGACATGCTCTGCCCACTCTTCGATCAGCCCGTTGTCGATCAGCGCGTTGAGCTGCGGGAATTCCTGGGCGTAAGCCCTGGCTACGTCTGGTGAGGGCGGGCGTTGCCCGGACTCTGCTTTGGCGATGACCGTCCGTTCGTAGCCGAGCCTGTCGGCTAGCTCATCCTGGCTGCTGATGCCCGCCGCGATCCGCGCCCTGCGCAGCACCGCGCCGAGGAACATCGCGTCCAAGTCACGCTCCATCGTGCCCTCTCCCTCTCCACCGTGGCGGACTGTGGCGGAAGCGTGTGCCTTGGCTACGCCACATAGCAATTGTGCTCTTCGGCTGAGACGTTAGGAAGCAAGATAAGGCCCCGCACGCCCCCACCTGAAGGACCGTCAGCCGATGCCAGCCACCGTAGCCCAGCCTGTAACCGGACCCCCGGAAACGGTAGATCAGCCGAAGCACCCGCTGCCCGCGCTGACCACGTTCGAGTTGTGCGACTACCGCCGCCAGCTTGAAATGGCCATCGAGTACCTGGACATGAAGAACCCCGTGCCCTCGGTACGGGGTGACCTGCAAGCCAGGCTTGATCAAGCGGTAGCCGAGCAGGAAGACCGCAAAAGGATTGCCGATGCCTGACCTGATCCGCCCTCACGATGCCCGGGGGCCTGACGGCTGGCGAGCTAGACCGGACCAGGCGAGAACTTCGGGCGAGCCTGGCCCTGGTCCGGCCGGACTCACCGGCGCGCGTGCCGATCCTGGCACACCTAAGTGCCATCGACGCGGAGCTGGCCAGACGAGGCGCGGGCACAGCTGAGCCAGCAAGGTCGACGTCATGAATCTCACGCCCGACCAACTCGACAGGATCAGCCAGCAAAGCGACCAATGGTCCTTCCTGTGGGACAAGCGACGGTCGCTGTGGATCGCCGCCGAGGACTGCCCCGATGGCGAGCAGATCGAAGAGACCGACCTGGACTTCCTGCTGGCCCGGCTGCCAGCGATCGTCGCGGTACGCGGCTAGTTTCCGGCGCTTCGCCCAGTTCTGCAATGTCCGCCGCTCGGCATCAGACAGCACCAGCGGCTCCAGCCTGTTATCACCCATGCCACCAGCAGACCGCGGCCCGAAGCTCTCGTCACCACCCAGCCGGATCCTGAGACGAAACACGACTCACGTGGTGCTAAGGGAACTCAAAACCGGGACACTAGCGGGCGCTGTGCGGTACGGCCGGTGCGCGGGTGCTGTGCGGGCGTTGTGCAGGGCGGCGCGGGTACCGCGCCGCTTGCGGGAGACCGGCGTAGAGGTCCCATCGTGCCGCCGTACCAGCTCGCGTTGTCCCGGCCGATCTCACGGAAGACCTAGGGTGCTTTTCCCATCGTCGTGCCACTCTCTAGGCGAATCCCGGCGTATCCTCGTGGTGAGGGCGCCGGCGCGCGCCGCGTGATGCCCCGGGTCGGCTCTCCCCGTCGTTAAGCGGAGGTGGGCCTGATGATATTCGAGATCAGCATTCCGGATGAGTGGCCGCCTGGCCTCGGAATCGCTATCGCGAAAATGGTGCAACAGTCCCTGAAAGTGGGCGTTCCCATCATTGTCCCGGTATGCAAGGACGTTACCCCGGACCAACTCCAGGCGGCGTTCGAAAGGGTCAGGATGGTCATCGAGGACGCGGGCTTGGCCGCCTAGGCGGCGCCGGGACGAACGCGGTGGTGAACGCGGGGTGCCGGGGCGGAGCCCGGCACCCCGCGCGAGGCTTTCGGCGCGCGCCGCGTCGGGGACGGGAGTGTCCAACTAGCGCCACCATGAGGGAAGCCTGGGTTGGCGTGGCAGGCCGCTCCCTGTACTGCGGCGGGGAGCGGCCGTTACTCTTGGCGGGGTGTCAGAGCTGCATCGTCGCTTCGATCGTCAGTCGGCGGGCCCGGCGGATGTTTTCGGATTTGGGACCCTGGCCTATAACACCCGAAACCGTAAACATATCGTTGGCCTCTAAGCTGATACCCGGCATTCCGGCATGCAGCCAGGGGATGCGGTCGGTGGCGGCGACGAGGGCGGCGATCGCGGCTAGGCGGGGCCAGGAGATGTAGGCCCACACCACGTACTTGAACGCGGCGTGACCGGCCAGGAACAGGGCCGGGCCGCCTAGGATCATCCAGGCTGCCGCGGTGGTCGGTGTGGCGCCGGGATTGGCCAGGAGTTTCTCGTCGGCCGCGGCCGTGACGATGATGCCGGCCACCATGACCGGGTGGATCAGGTGATACGCGGAACGGCCCAGGCGGCCTGGGTCATCGGATCGGGCGATCTTCTCGGCGGCCGCCTCGGCGCTCTGGTCGAAGTACAGCCACCACAAGGTGACCGAGGTGAGGAACGCGACGACGAAACCGGTCACCCTGGACGGAGTGGGCGATGGCACCCCGGACAGCGTGGTGCCGATGATGACGATCGACTCGCCCAGCGCGATCAGGATGAAACGGTCCCGCATGAGCCGCGGGCGGCGCCCCTCCGGCGCGTCAGGGCGTGCCGCGCCGGAGGGATCCAGCCGCTACCAGGTCGCTCAAGGGAGTGCCCCTTACCAGGCGTAGTGCTCCGGGGCCGGCTGATATCCGGGGAACAGGGCATCGAGCCGCTTGAGGACGTCGTCCTCGAGCCGCAGCGTCACCGCGCGCTGCGCGTCATCGAGCTGAGCCAAGGTGCGCGGCCCGATGATCGGCCCGGTGACACCCTCCTGGTGCAGTAGCCAGGCCAGCGCCACGTTGGCCGGCTCCTCGCCGAGTTCGTCGCACAGGTCCTCGTAGGCCTCGATCTGCGCCCGGTTCTGCTCGACCATCTCCTTG
>Ga0209839_10001250_pt1 | contig 13120 bp, 10 predicted proteins | sample OrgsoiDNA2013050_FD_185800 | JGI IMG/M metagenome (GOLD analysis project Ga0209839, IMG submission 185800) | Permafrost soil microbial communities from the Arctic, to analyse light accelerated degradation of dissolved organic matter (DOM) -... | ecosystem: Environmental > Terrestrial > Soil >... | reverse complement strand
CGCGCGATGACCTCGACCTCGCCATCGACGCCGTTGACGACGTTGAAGGGGCGCTCGAACACCTTGCCCTCGTTCTTGGCGATGGCGCGATATTCGCCTTCGGACAGCACGACGCGGGGGAATGCGCCGATCGATTCCTTGATGACGTCGCCGCCCGGCGTAATCACCGACCACGCGGTGTTGGCCAGGGCCTCGCCGCCCTTGTCGCCGACGAGCTTTAACGTGATGACCGCGGCGCGATGGCTGATGATCACGTCTGTCAGCTTGCCGGCCTGCACGCGGATATCCGACCGCACCACGGAGTTGGCGTCGCCGTAGTTGGAAATGATGTAGTAGGTCCCCTCCGGCAATAGCGCGACGTCACCGGCGGCGACGCTCGGCACCAAGGGCGCGCGCTCGCCGACTTCAAACTGGCTGCCCTTGTAGATCGCAAACGAAATCTGGTTCTGCGGGATCTTTGACGTGCCGACGCGGCCTTCGATGCGCAGGCCGCCCGCCGGAAGCAGGAAGGCCTCGCGGTCGGTTTCGGACTTCAGGGTCACTGGCCGCACCGCGCTGACCAGTCCAAAGGTGACATGGACGACATAGCCGCCCGGCGGCAGCACGATGTTGGGCGTCGCACCACGTTCCTCGCGGATCAGTTTGAAGGTGCCGTTCTCATCGGGCCGATCGGTAAAAACCCGCCATACCAGCCCGGCGTTGATCGCCGGCAAGTCCTTGCCGTAACGCGCGGTCAGCGACAGCACAGCCTGGCCGGGGGGCGCTGCACCCTGAGGTGCTGCAACCGGCGGCACCGCGGCGATCGAAGGTTGCATGATGGAAGGCTGCGTCAACGGCGGCGGGGTGGCGGGTACAGATCCCGGACCGGACGGCGGGGCCAGGCTGATCGCGCCGCCGGGGTCGGGAACCGATCCGGGGGGCACTGGCGGCGGTTGATCGGAGAACATCTGGGCCGTAGCAGGGGCCGCCAGCGCGGGGATCAGCATTGCCGTGAGCGCAAGCGCTCGGAGCAAGCGTCCGCACGCCTCGAATCGGTCGATGCCGTTACCCCCTGATGTCATGGAGCATGCTTTTCACCGAAAACGCGGCAAATTCAAGCCGGCAGGCGCGGCAGCCGGCGGCTCCTCGGAACCGGCGAAACCCCCGTTGTGATGCTGATGTCGCGATCCAGTCACAATCCCTGCCTACGCCCATCGGCATCGCGGCATAAACCATGCTTGTGGTACGATCTGGCGGGACCAGACTTTGGTGCATAGTCTTGCGCTCCCAGGAGTTATCAGGTGCTGGATATATTGATCGGGCGCGGCCAAAACGGCCAGGACAGTCGCGAAAAGGTGGGTCTCGGGAGTATCCGGCGGCCGGTGATCGGCCTCGCGCTAGGCGGCGGCGCCGCCCGCGGATTTGCCCATATCGGCATCATCAGGACATTGATCGCCCACGGCATCGTCCCCAATGTGGTGGTCGGCACCTCGATCGGCGCGGTCGTTGGCGGCGCCTATGCCGCGGGGCATCTCGATACGCTGGAAGACTGGGCGCGCAGCCTGCAGCCACGAAATATCCTGGGCTATCTCGATATCCGGCTCAACGGTTCGGGCCTGATCGGCGGCGACAAGCTGGCGGCGCAGCTGGAGGCCGCGATCGGCCAGACCGTGATCGAGGAATTGCCGCTGAAATTTGCAACCGTCGCCACGGAAGTCCGCACCGGCCATGAAATCTGGCTGACCCATGGCCGGATCGTCGATGCGATGCGCGCCTCCTATGCGCTGCCCGGGATATTTTCGCCGGTGCTGGTGGGCGACCGCTGGCTGGTCGACGGCGCGCTGGTCAATCCGGTCCCGGTGTCGGCGGCGCGGGCGTTTGGCGCGGAAATCGTCATCGCCGCCAACCTTTCAAGCGACGTGTTCACCCACAGCACGACGATCTACGCGCACGGCCCGTCGGCGGAGGTATCGGTCAGCCTCGCGCCCGACGCCGAGATCGAGCCACCCCGGCCGAAACGCGGCTTCGGCAAATTCTTCTCGCCCGAGCGGACCGTGAAGCGCGAGTTTTTCGGCAGCGGCCAACGACCGGGCATCTCCACCGTCATGGTCGATGCCTTCAACATCATGCAGGACCGCATCACCCGGGCGCGCCTGGCCGGCGATCCACCCGACCTGTTGATCTCGCCCCGGGTCGGCCAAATCGGCTGGTTCGATTTCCACCGCGCCAGCGATCTGATCGCGCATGGCGCGCGCGCCGCCGAGCGCGCCATCGATTCCATCCAGGAGGCGATCCACATTCTCGCACCGGCTGCGGCCCCGCGATCCGCCGCTTCGGTCGAGAAGGTTGAGAAGAAGGTCTGAGCGAACGCGTCCGCTCAGGCGGTCTTGATGTAATCGCGCAGCGCTTCCTGCTCCATCTCGAATTCCCTGACGCGCCATTTGACGATGTCGCCAATCGAAATCAGGCCGACCACCTTGCCGTCCTCGACGACAGGCAGATGCCTGAATTTACCCAGGGTCATCATCTCCATGATGGCGGCGACGGTGTCGGCCTGCCGGCAGCTGACGACCTTGCGCGTCATCACCTCGCTGATCGGTTCGTCCAGCACCACAGCACCCCGCTCACCCAGCACGCGCACGATATCGCGCTCCGACAGAATGCCTTCGATGCGACCTTCGCTCATCGCCAGCACAGCGCCGATCTTGCGCTCCGACAGAATCTTGATCGCAGCCGAAAGCTTCGTGCCCGGCTCGACGCTCTGGATCTGATGGCCTTTGGAATCGAGAATTGCGCGTACCGTCATGGTCGTCTCCCTAAGTGGTTGTCTCCCTAAATCCGATCGCGCCCTCGAGCGAGCGCGGTCGTTGTTGCTTTTGAGTATGCAATCAACAGTTTAGCGCCAATTTCGTTGCAGGCGCATTCGTGAGCCGCGGATATTAATGCACGCTCACGGGCTTATGCCCTAACGCTGACATGATGGATGAAACCGACCCGCGCCGCAAGCGGCGATCAGCCGCGTTCCGACGCATCGGAGGACGACGCATCTGCAGCATTGGGCGCTGCACGCGGGATCGGGTCGAACAGCGAAAACAGCACCAGGCCGGCGAAGAACCCGCCGATATGCGCCTGCCAGGCGACGCTGGCGCCGTCGGCGCCAATCGCGATCGATCCAATGCCGAAGATGATGTTGACGCCGAACCAGACGGCCAGAAAACCCAGCACGCGCGTGTTGCGCAACGCGCGCAGCAGCGACAGCGCCGGCACCTTTGCCGCGGCATCGGCGTCGCCGCGGCTGAATGACAGAAAACTGCCCTGCACGAAGGCGAAGCGGATCGCGGCCGCCATCGTGCCGGACACCGACGCCGAAGCGCCGATCATCGGCGCCACCGCGTGTTCATGGGTGACGAGATGCGCCAGCGCGCCGGCCACGGCGGTCACCGCCATGAACAGGAAAAAGCGCACCGCGCCGAAGCGGCGCGCCAGCGCGCTGCCGAACGGCAGCAGCCACAGCACGTTGAAGCCGATATGGGTGAGATTGGCGTGCAGCACCGAATAGGTCACGAAGGTCCAGACCTTGGCGCCGGTGCCGCCGGGAAAATCGATCGCCAGCAGCGTCGAATCGTAGCGCTTCGGAATAAAGCCGAACATCTGGATGACGACGTCGTCGATATCGAACGGCAACAGCATTCGGACGACGTGAATCACCGCAAGCAGCAGGACATACGCGGTCAAGGCGCCAGGCAGCGTCAGGATCGGTTCGCGCGGGCCGTCCGGCGGCAATTCTGGCGGGGATTCCAAGGGCTCAAACACCTCAAACGGCTGGCTCACGCGACCGATTGCGCCCCATTAGGCGGCTTGGCGCTGCGGCGCAAGGGCGCAAACCCGTCCGGGGCGCCGTGGCCGAATGGTATCGGTCGACCCCAGAACCGTCACCCATCGTCGAAGATACCCTTTTTTGGACTTTCTGTCCGGTCTGTCTGGGGCGACGTTGGTTCGGCGCGCACCGGAGCATTCGGGCCAGGGGGCGTGCCAATCTCCGCCCGATCGCCCCTTGAGGCGAATGGCACATCAGCATCGACGGAGAAAGACCATGAATTCGAATGGCTCCAACCAGGGTTTCGTCATTACCGCATTTTGGGAAACCAAACCGGGCGAGGAGGATTCCGTTGCAGGCCTGTTGCGAAAATTTCTTCCCGAGGCGCGGAAGGAAGCGGGCGTGAAGGAATTTCAGATCCATCAGAGCGTGACCAAACCGCAGGAGTTCTTCTTCTACGAAGTATTTTCGGCGGAAACCGCGTTCGCAGACCACCAGCAGACCCAGCATTTCAAGAAATATATCCTCGGCGAGGCGATCCCGAAGCTTGCCAAGCGCGAACGGTCGCAGTTTCGATTTATCTGAGCGCCGACCCGCGCACCGAGCATGATCCGTCCCGGGGCAAACGCTAGGCGTTTGCCCCGGGATCATGCTCAAACAAAGCGATGAACCGATTGGGCTGCGGACTCATTCGCGCGTAGCCAAATGCGGATCGATGCGAGTTTGATGAAGGCCAGATAATTGGCCGCGAGCTTGTCATGTCGGGTCGAACACACCGACATTGCTTGATCTTGTTGCCGGGCTGAAGGGACGAGCGCCTTGCGCGATTTGACGCACCCCGAGGCAGGCAAATCCGCAAGCCATAACAAAAACATGAACTCAACCGAGTCCGCGCCGCACCCCGTTCGCCGCTCAAGGCTGCGGGCCTTTATCCTTGCCCGGATGTTCGGCGAGGCATAGCGTTTGGTGGCGGCAAAGAGTTTGTCGTGGTCAACCAAGCCATCACCAGCAATTACGCTGGCATCGGTCACGTCGTTGGCCGCAAGAAAGGGACGTACGAGATCATCAAAACGAACTGATGCAACTGACCGAAAGAGGTTCATCATGCCAGCTTTTCGTGATCGACTATACGTGCTGTCGGCAGCCATTATTGTGTTCGCAGCAACCGGCACCGGCGCAATAGCCCAGAAGAAATACGACACCGGTGCAACAGATACTGAAATCAAAATCGGCAATATCATGCCTTACAGCGGACCGGCTTCCGCTTACGGCGTCATCGGCAAGACAGAGGCTGCGTACTTCAGGAAGATCAACGCAGAGGGCGGCATCAATGGCCGCAAGATCAGATTTGTCTCATATGACGACGCCTACAGCCCGCCGAAAACGGTTGAACAAGCCCGCAAACTCGTTGAAAGCGACGAAGTCCTGTTGATTTTCGGCCCGCTCGGTACAGCGTCCAACTCGGCAATTCAAAAGTATATGAATGAGAAGAAGGTGCCTCAGCTGTTCGTTCAAACCGGCGCGACAAAGTGGAACGACTCGAAGCAGTTTCCCTGGACGATGGGCTGGGCCCCCAGTTATCAGAGCGAAGGTCAGATTTACGCAAAGTATATCTTGAAGGAAAGGCCGACCGGCAAGATCGCGATCCTTTATCAGAACGACGACTATGGAAAGGATTACGTCAAAGGCATCCGGGACGGTCTCGGCGCCAAAGCGGCTTCGATGATCATCGGAGAGCGAAGCTATGAAACCACCACCCCTACCATCGACTCGCACGTCGTCGAGCTCAAGTCGGAAGGTGCGGATATTTTCATCAGCATCACGACACCGAAATTCGCTGCGCAGTCAATCAAGAAAGTAGCCGAGCTTGGCTGGAAACCGTTGTTCATTCTCAACAGCGTTGGCACATCTACCGGCACGGTCATGAGGCCCGCAGGATTTGAAAACGGACAAAACATAATATCCGCAGCTTATCAGAAAGATCCTACGGACCCGCAGTGGAAAGATGATCCAGGTCTCAAGAACTTTGACGCGTTCCTTGCGAAATATTTCCCTGAGGGTAACCGTGAGGACCTCAATCTGATGACTGGCTACAATGTTGCTCAAACCATGGTTCATGTTTTCAAAGGGTGCGGCGACGATCTCACCCGCGCAAATATCATGAAGCAGGCCGCGAGCATCAGGAATCTGCAGCTGGAAGGGCTCTTGCCCAGCATCACGCTCAACACCAGCGCAACTGACTTCGCTCCGATCAAGCGATTTCAGCTCAGGAAATTCAAGGGCGAGCGTTGGGAATTGTTCGGCGATGTCATCAGTAGCGAGGTCGGCGGGTAGAGCGTGAGGTGATCGAATGAAGCAGCGGCGCCTTCGGCCGCTACGGCCGAAGCCGCTACTCGAAGCGAACTCCGAACGTCTCTCGATATACCCTTAAGCCCTTCGGCGTGATCCGCAGCGCGCGTGTGCCGTCGATCCTGCAGACGAAACCCTGCGCAAGACTATGGGCGCAAAGGGCTGCGCCGACGACACCCGCCAGATGGCTGCGCCGCTCGCTCCAGTCGAGACATGGACGGCACAGCAGGCGGCCCGACTTCCTCCCACCCCGCTCTCGCATGGCGGAAACGTCGATCCCGACCCGTTCGAGAAATGCCAGGCCGCGCCCGGTGAGAATGCCCGACTCGGCCGAGAGCTCGGCATACCCCGCCGAGGTCAGTGCGTCGGACAGGCAAACGCCAAGACGACCGGCAAGATGGTCGTAGCAAGTCCGCGCCTGCCGCAGCGCCGCATCCCGCGGGCCGACCGAAAGGTTCTTGCGCGGCGGCTGCAGTTCGGACGCGACCCGCATGATCCCCTCGATCATCCGGGCCACACCCGGCGTCGCCAACCGGTGATAGCGATGCCGCCCCTGCCTCGCGACGGCAAGAAGCCCGGTCTGCGTCATGCGCGCCAGATGCCCACTCGCGGTCTGCGGCGCGATCCCTGCGACGCGCGCGAGTTCGGAAGCCGTCAGGGCACGGCCGTCCATCAGGGCGTGAAGCATCGCGGCGCGCGCCGGATCGCCCGCCATCGCCGCGACTTCGGCAAAAGCCGCCGTGCTGGCCATCGTGCCTTTTCCTTCCTTGGAGCTGGACCCTATCGCGTCGCACGCCGGCGATGCTTCGGCCCTCGCCGTAGCATCGTTGCACGTCCGCCCGGTATTCGGGCGGCGCATCCGCAGTCGCGAGGCGACGCCGGCAGCAAAGAGGCGAAACTGGCGATGGCGGCATTGACGTACTCGGAAAAGTTCTATGGGTGGCGCATTGTCGGGGCGGCTTTTGTGCTGGCCGTATTCGGCTGGGGTCTCGGGTTTTATGGTCCGCCGATCTATCTTCAGGCGGTTCGTGATCTCAGAGGCTGGTCGCTGCCGCTGGTGTCGGCGGCGGTCACCGTCCACTTCCTGTTTGGCGCGCTCGTCGTCGCCCGCTTGCCAAAACTTTATCTGCGCTACGGGCTCCCGGCGGTCACGAAGGCCGGTGTGCTCTCGCTCGCTCTCGGCATTTCGGGTTGGGCCGTTGCGGCCGAGCCCTGGCAGCTGTTTGCGGCGGCGCTTTTGAGCGGCGCAGGTTGGGTTGCAATGGGCGCCGCTGCGATCAACGCGATCGTGGCGCCGTGGTTCGCGCGGACGCGGCCTGCGGCGCTTGCGATGGCTTACAACGGCGCCAGTATCGGCGGCGTGGTGTTCTCGCCGCTTTGGGTCGCTGCCATCGGGATGTGGGGTTTTCCGGCCGCCACCGCGGTCGTCGGCGTGATCGTGACGATCTGTGTCTGGATCCTCGCGGACGTCTATTTCTCCAGAACGCCACAGCAGATGGGATTGGCGCCCGATGGCGATGAGCCCGCAGTCGCGGCGATTTTCAGCGCATCCGCGGCGGCGAGACCGCTTTCCGGTATCAGCCTCTGGCAGGACCGCAGGTTTGTCACCCTGGCGGCCGGTACGGCGCTTGGCCTGTTCGCGCAGATCGGCCTGCTCGCCCATCTGTTTTCCTTGCTCGTCCCCGCCGTCGGCGCTCAATTGGCAGGCATCGCGATCAGCGCTGCGACGATGGCCGCGATCGCAGGGCGCACGCTGGTCGGCTGGTTGATGCCTGTCGGCGCCGACCGGCGTCTGGTGGCCTGCGGCAGCTTTGCCGTACAGATCACGGGCTCCATCGCGTTCCTGATCGCGGGTGGCAGCCATATTCCGTTGCTCATGCTCGGGATTATCCTGTTCGGGGTCGGCATCGGCAACGCCACCTCGCTGCCGCCGCTGATCGCTCAGGCCGAATTCGCCAGGCAGGATGTCTCCAGGGTGGTCTCCCTGAATGTCGCGATTTCGCAAGCAACCTACGCGTTCGCGCCGGCCAGTTTCGGATTGATCAGGGAATTTGCCCCGCAGGCGGGCGTCATAGCGGGTGCGGCCGCTCCGTACCTGTTTGTTGTCGCCGCACTGCTGCAGGCGTTGGCGCTCGCGGCCTTTCTCGCCGGCCGTCGACGATCAATCGCACGCTCGTTCTGAAATAGGGCGGACGACGTCGGCTCACGCACCGGCTTGACGCTATCGGCGACGAAAGCGAGCCGACGGCTTCTCGGAATGCTCCGGGTTGCGCGACATAGGAAAACGGGAGGGCTCTGAGAAAGCCCGCCCCCTTTGATTTTGCTCGCGTTTTTTGGAAAACGCGCGACTTCAGACCCGCCGAAATCCCTGGAACAAACCGAGATTTGGAAAACGGTTTCGGTGATGAATATAGTGTTTTCCTCGAGCGCGATGCAGTCATTTCTGAGGGACGCCGAAGCATTGAGCGCGGGCGAAAGAGTCTCTTAAAGTGGAACGAAGTGGTGCCTGCCCCCATTTCTCCTGATAGATTTCGCTTGTGTGCACAAGCCTAGCGCCAACGCAAAGAAAGGGTTGGGCATGTTGAGCTTGATAGCGACGGTCCTGGTCCTGGCATTCCTCGTGTATATAGTCTGGCCCTGGTTTTGGCACATAGCGACGACCCTGGTCCTGGTACTCTTCGTGTATATAGCCTGGCCTTGGTTGCAGCAGCCATGGGAAGATTTTAAGTCGTCTTGGCTGCAGCAAATTCGCGTGCCGGCCTTCTCTTCGCAACGCACGGACGAGTCGCGTGAAGAGGTCGGCCAAGAGGAGTATCCGCGTCCATATCCCAAACCAATCCTTGTAGATCGTTCGAGAGGACATGATGTCTTCTGGTGGAGGGGGGAGTGTTGGTTTTTGCGGCACAACGAAGAACCATATCGATTCCTCTGCGTCGTACACGGCAGACTACAGTGGTGTTGGTAGGCGCGGCCGAACGGGGTTGAAATACTTTCGGCCTATTTAGGGTCCGGTCATTGTTTCTGCTGCGGCCGTGGGCAGCAGGGGGCCCAGTCGAGGGCGGACCCTAGAGAAATCGAAAAACGTCAATAAACATAAAAAAGGGAGGGCTCTGAGAAAGCCCTCCCTCGTCGGTGCTGATCTTTTCGCGCAGGGTCCGGGGTGACTGACATCCACCCTTCCCGCGCGACGACCAAACTTTGCTTGACGCCGCCCTGTGTAACAATTTCGCCGGACCCTGCAGAAAACCGGCGAGCAATGGAGTGCGCGGACACTAGCAGGCCCGCGCCGACCGCCAACCTCTTAGTTAATTTAACCTTAACGCTGCAAAAGCCGTCGCCAATCGCCCGATAACGCCTCCACGGCATGGACGCTGCAAAGCCTGTCTTGCAAAACAACCAGGGGAATGCGCGTGGGCGAAAGCGGGACACAGGTGTCCCACCGAGCCGGGCGCCGGACGAGGTAGCGTCATGAAACATCCGTCAAGCCGCGAGTTTTTCGCTTATTGGGACGACAAGCGCGGCAGCGCGCGCGCGCCGGAGCGCAGCGAGATCGAGCCCAGCGCGGTGCGCGAACTGCTCGGCGATATCTTCGTGCTGTCGTATGACGCCGCCGCCGGCTATCCGTTTCGCGTCGCCGGGACCAGAGTCTGCGCCCTGCTCGGCTGCGATCTGAAGGACCGGAGCTTTTCCGCGCTGTTCGAGCCGGAAGGCCGCCGCGAGATCGAGGATATCATCGCCGTGGTATCGGAAGAAATGCTGGCCGCTGTCGCCGGCATCACCGCGACGTCGCAGGATGGCTCGCGCGCCCATCTGGAATTGCTGCTGCTGCCGTTCAACACCCGCGCGCACACGCCGCTAACCTTGACCGGATTGCTCGCGCCGTTCGGAAACAACCACGGCGTGCTGCGGGATTTCCAACTGACATCGTGGCGCTATCTCGGCCACCAGCCGCAGAAGCTGCTGCCCCGCGCATTGCGGAAACTGGCCGTCGCGCGCGGCTTCATGGTCTATGAGGGACTGCGCTAGCAAGGATGCGTCGATAAGATCAGACTGCAGCAACGCCCGATCTCACGCGCTTTGCCGTCGCATGCATTTCAACCGGGGGTCGTGCATTCGCGCGAAGCCCGCTGGTCACGCTGTCACCTCTCATTGGCCACAATCGAAATTTTCATTCGCCACAATCAAAATTCAGGTTCTGCCTGCGACACAATGGTTTTTGCCTGCAAACGATCGGTTGATAATTTTTTCTACTGGAGGTTGCCATGAATGCTGCTTCGGACATCTCGGCACGCGCCATTCCCGAAACCCAGACGAGCCTTAATCCTCTCATGTCCATCGCGCTGCTGTGTGCGCTGGTTCTGGCCACATCGTTCTGTCTGGCTACTTTCGGCCTGGATATAAGCGCCGGTTTTTTCTAAGGCGCCGTTCCGGCGCACCCGCGCCACGGCGGATCGGTTGACCGGCGCTTTGGTTCTATCACTGCGCAAACAATAGCTCGCCAGCTTAGGCGCCCGGTCAATCTCTCGCCGAATTGCACATCCCGCTCGAACATCGTGGCGCTGTCTCCGCCACCCAGCCACAAAAATTCCTTCCCCGCGCGTTGCCGTCTTCGGGACGATCCAGTTCCGCCTCGGCCTCCTTCACCTCACGACCGGCACGCGCCTGGTCACCGCCATCCGTTCTTTGCTGATCGGCAGATTGCAAATTCCGCTGGCGCCCGCCTGGCTCGGCTCGCCCTCGGCGAGGTGCCCGAAATTCGCCACCTGTGTCGGCTGCTTGTCGTGGTGACGACCCATCGTGAGCGCAGCGGCGATCAAGCAGGACGGACTTATAAGCCCTTTCGCAAACTGCGAACGCGACTGACTCCGGAAGGATCCGTTGACGGGCTGAAAGCTGGCTGAGGCAGCCGGTTATCTTCCGCAGGAGATCCGCCAAAATCCGCAACGCCCGAGCGGTCGACAGGTTCTCGCGATTCGAGTTAGTGTCGAGCAACAAGACGAGATTTCGGGAGAACGCTTTTGAACGATCGATACAAGCTGAAACGCGATTATTATGCCGGCGGCCTGATGCTTCTGCTCGGGGTCGGTGCCGCCGTGACCGGCACCGGCTACAAATTCGGCAGCCTGGCCAAAATGGGCCCCGGATTCATGCCGGTGATGCTGGGTGTCGTGCTGGCTTTCCTTGGCATCCTGATCGCCGGCACCGCGCTGGGATCGTCCGAAGACGACGACAAGAAGTTCTTGCCGGACAACCCGCAATGGTTCGGCTGGCTCTGCATTCTCGGCGGCCCCGTCCTGTTCATCATCCTGGGGGAGTTCGGCGGCATGATTCCGGCGATATTCGCCTGCGTCTTCGTCTGCGCATTGGGAGACAAGACAGCCACGTATAAATCGTCGGCCATCCTGGCGGCCGGCATCACTGTGTTCGGCGTGCTGCTGTTCCACTATCTGCTGAACGTTCCGTTCCCGCTGCTGCGGGGGTTCAACCTGTGATCTCAACCGCGATTACCGATCTCTGGTACGGCTTCGGCGTGGCGCTTGAGCCGCACAACCTGATGTATTGCTTCCTCGGCGTGCTGGTCGGCAACCTTGTCGGCGTGTTGCCGGGAATGGGGCCGGTTGCGACGATTTCCATCCTGCTCCCGCTGACCTTCGGGATGCCGCCGGTGCCTGCGATCCTGATGCTTTCCGGCGTCTATTACGGCGCCCAGTATGGCGGAGCGATCTGTTCGATTTTGCTGAATCTGCCATGTCATCCGCCTCATGCCGTGACCTGCCTGGACGGGTTTCCGCTGACCAAGCAGGGCAAGGGCGGCACGGCGCTGGGCATCACCATCATCGCCGCCTTCATTGGCGCATCGTTCGGCATCACCGAGATGATTTTCCTGGCGCCCTTCCTGGTGAGCGTCGCGCTCAAGTTCGGGCCCGCGGAGGTTTGCTCGCTCATGCTTGTCGGATTGCTGGCGGGCTCGACGCTGGCGAAGGGATCACCGCTCAAGGGCATCGCCATGACTGTGCTCGGCCTGTTGATCGGCATCGTCGGATCGGACATCGAAACCGGAACGCCCCGCTTCACCTTCGGCATCGCCGAGTTGTTCGACGGCGTCGAAATCATCGCCCTGGCGCTCGGGATGTTCGGCATCGCCGAGTTCATGAACAGCATCAACAATACCGAAAGCGTCGACTTGAGATACGCCAAGGTCGGAATTTCCGACATGTTTCCGTCGAAGGCGGATCTGAAGCTGGCGTTCTGGCCGATGATCCGCGGCACCTTCATCGGCAGCCTCTGTGCCCTCATTCCGGGTACCGGACCGACGATCGCCTCCTTTGTGTCCTACGCCACCGAGAAGAAGATATCGAGGACGCCGGAGCGTTTCGGTCACGGCGCCATCGAGGGTGTCGCATGCCCCGAGGCTTCAACTCATTCCTCGGTGCAGGGCGACTTCATCCCGACCATGAGCCTCGGTATTCCCGGCGACACCGTCATGGCGCTGCTGTTGGGCGCGCTGATCATTCACGGCATCGTTCCCGGCCCGCAGCTCATCAGCCAGCACGCGGACATCTTCTGGGGTCTGATCGCGAGCTTCTGGATCGGCAATATCCTGCTGGTCATTCTGAACGTGCCGATGATCGGTCTGTGGGTGAAGCTGTTGAGCATCCCGTACCGCTACCTCTATCCGAGCGCGATGTTCTTCGTCTGCATAGGGGTCTATGCCGCCAGCAACGACATGTTTATGGTCGGCGAGACCGTGGTGATCGGCGTCATCGGCTACATCCTCCTGCGTCTTGATTTCCACCCTGCGCCGATCCTGCTCGGCTTCGTGCTGGGACCGCGTTTCGAGGAAAATTTCCGGCGAAGCCTGTTGATCTCGCGCGGCGATCTCACGACCTTTATCCAGCGTCCGATCAGTGCGTTCTTTCTCGCGATCTGCGTCCTGCTGATCGCGGCCCAGATTTATGTCTGGTTGCGCAAGCC
>Ga0209839_10001249_pt1 | contig 13123 bp, 14 predicted proteins | sample OrgsoiDNA2013050_FD_185800 | JGI IMG/M metagenome (GOLD analysis project Ga0209839, IMG submission 185800) | Permafrost soil microbial communities from the Arctic, to analyse light accelerated degradation of dissolved organic matter (DOM) -... | ecosystem: Environmental > Terrestrial > Soil >... | reverse complement strand
AGCCCATCGCGCGCGAACTGCCGATGGAGTACGCGCTGGAGCTGAACCGGCTGATCGTGCTCCAGATGGAGGGGGCGGTCGGCTGATGGCGGGGATCGCGGGGGCGCTCGAATCCGACGCGCCCGTATCAAGGCTGCACGAGCAGCAGTCGTACGACCCGGCGGACTTCGGTGTCCCGACCGGCCGCGAGGAGGAGTGGCGGTTCACGCCGCTGCGCCGGCTGCGCGGCCTGCACGGCGCGGATCCACTGCCCGAGGGCACGGTGACCGTGGATGTCGAGCCTTCGCCCGAGGTCAAGGCGGAGAAGGCGGAGCGTGGCGACCCGCGCGCCGGCGCGTCCTACGTGCCGGCGGACCGGGTCAGCGCCCGCGCGTTCGCCTCGTTCACCGCGGCCACCGTCATCAGCGTGCCCGCCGAGGCGGTCACGTCGGCCCCGACCATCATCCGGGTGCGCGGGAACGGCACCGAGGGCGCCTCGTTCGGGCACACGGTCGTGGACGTCGGCCCGATGGCCCGCGCCACGCTGGTCCTCGACCACCAGGGCAGTGCCACCTACGCCGACAACGTCGAACTGCTGGTGGGGGACGGCGCGTCCCTCGACGTGATCAGCCTGCAGGACTGGGCCGATGACGCCGTGCACCTGTCGCACCACCACGCGCGGCTGGCCAAGGACGCGCGGATCTCGCATACCGTCGTCTCCTTCGGCGGCGACGTGGTCCGGATCGCCCCGTCCGTCAGCTACGCGGGCCGCGGCGGTGACGCCGAGCTGAACGGGCTGTACTTCGCCGACGCGGGGCAGCATCTGGAGCACCGGCTGTTCGTCAACCACACGGTGCCCGACTGCCGCAGCCGCGTGCTGTACAAGGGGGCGCTGAAGGGCGACGGCGCGCATGCCATCTGGATCGGGGACGTCCTGATCGGCGCCGGGGCGACCGGCACGGACACCTACGAGTACAACCGGAACCTGGTGCTGTCCGACGGGGCCCGCGCCGATTCCGTCCCGAACCTGGAGATCCTTACCGGAGAGGTCCGTGGCGCGGGGCACGCCAGTGCGAACGGCCGCCTGGAGGACACGCACCTGTTCTATCTGATGGCCCGCGGGATCCCCTACGAGGAGGCCCGGCGGCTGGTCATCCAGGGCTTCTTCGGTGAACTGCTGGACAAGATCCGGGTGCCTGACCTGCGGGAGCGGGTGGCCGTCGCGGTCGAAGCGGAGCTGGGATGACGCAGCGCGAAACGCAGAGCAGCTCGCCGGCGCCCGGCGGGCCCGGTGCGCCCGGCGGGCCCGGCGTGGAGCCGGCGTTCGTACTCGCGTGCACGCTGCAGGATGTGCCCGTGGACGGGGCGCTCGGGGTGGACATCGAGGGCACGCCGGTGGCGATCGTCCGGACCAGCGACGGGATCTACGCGCTGCGGGACGTCTGCTCGCACGCCGAGGTGCCGCTGTCCGAGGGCGAGGTGTACGACCACACGCTGGAGTGCTGGCTGCACGGGTCGTGCTTCGACGTGCGCACCGGCCAGCCGACCGGCCCCCCGGCCACCGAGCCGGTCCCGACCTACCCGGTGAAGACCGAGTGCGACGACGTCTACGTGGCGCTCCGGTAAGACCGGCGAACCTACCTGAACGCTGAACTGAAGCTATCTGGAGACCTTTGACATGGCGACCCTTGAGATCCGCGACCTGCACGTCAGTGTGGAAGAGGCGGCCGGTACCCAGCGCGAGATCCTGCGCGGCGTCGACCTCGACATCAACGCGGGGGAGACCCACGCGATCATGGGGCCCAACGGCTCCGGCAAGTCCACTCTCGCCTACGCGATCGCCGGGCACCCGAAGTACCACGTGACCCGGGGCTCGGTGACGCTGGACGGCGAGGACGTGCTGTCCATGAGCGTCGACCAGCGCGCCCGCGCGGGCCTGTTCCTCGCGATGCAGTACCCCATCGAGGTGCCGGGCGTCTCGGTGTCGAACTTCCTGCGCACCGCGGTCACCGCGGTCCAGGGCGAGGCGCCGAAGCTGCGCGACTTCATGAAGAACATGCGCGCGGCCATGGCCGACCTGTCGATCGATCCTGCTTTTGCCGAACGGAACCTGAACGAGGGTTTCTCCGGCGGGGAGAAGAAGCGGCACGAGGTCCTGCAGCTCGAGCTGCTGAACCCGAAGATCGCGGTGCTCGACGAAACCGACTCGGGGCTGGATATCGACGCGCTGAAGGTCGTGTCCGAGGGCATCAACCGGTTCCGCGCCGATCCCTCCCACGGCGTCCTGCTCATCACGCACTACCCCCGCCTCCTGCGCTACGTGCCGCCGGACTTCGTGCACGTGTTCGTGGCCGGCCGTATCGTCCGCCAGGGCGGCCCGGAGCTGGCCGACGAGCTCGAGCGCGACGGCTACGAGAAGTTCATCACCGCGGAGGCGGCGGCATGACCCTGGACGTCGCGCGCATCCGCAAGGACTTCCCGATTCTCGACCGGCAGGTCCGCGGCGGCCGTCCGCTGATCTACCTGGACAGCGCGAACACCTCGCAGAAGCCGCGGCAGGTGATCGATGCGATCAGCGGCTTCTACGAGCGGCACAACGCCAACATCCACCGCGCCACGCACGAGCTCAGCGAAGAGGCGACCGCGGCCTACGAGGGAGCCCGGATCAAGGTGGCCGGCTTCGTCGGCGCCCGGGACGAATCGGAGATCATCTTCACCAAGAACATCTCCGAGGCGATCAACCTGGTGGCCTACTCGATGAGCAACGCGTCGGCGGGCGCCCCCGGCCCTGCGTCCCCGGATCGTTTCCGGCTGGGCCCGGGCGACGAGATCGTCGTGACTGAGATGGAGCACCACTCCGACCTCGTTCCGTGGCAGCTGCTCTGCCAGCGCACCGGGGCGACCCTGCGCTGGTTCAGCGTGACCCCGGAGGGCCGGCTCGACCTGAGCGATCTGGATGACCTGATCAACGAGCGCACCAAGCTGGTCGCGCTCGTGCACCAGTCGAACGTGCTCGGCACCGTCAACCCGGTCCGCCTGATCGCCGACCGCGCGCACGCCGTCGGAGCGCTCGTGCTCGCCGACGCGGCCCAGTCGGTGCCGCACATGCCGGTGGACGTGCAGGACCTCGGAGCCGACTTCGTCGGGTTCACCGGCCACAAGATGTGCGGCCCGACCGGCATCGGGGTGCTGTGGGCGCGCCGCGAACTGCTGGACGAGATGCCTCCGTTCCTCGGTGGCGGCGAGATGATCGAGACCGTCTGGATGGATCACTCGACGTTCGCCGTCCCGCCGCACAAATTCGAGGCGGGCACGATGCCCATCGCCGAGGCGGCCGGTCTGTCCGCGGCGATTGATTACCTGAACGAAACGGGCCGGGAGTCCATCCACGCTCACGAGCAGGCCCTGCTGAGGGACGCGCTCACCCAGCTGACCGGGATCGGCGGGCTGCGCATCCTGGGGCCCACCGAGCCAGAAGACCGCGGCACCGCCATTTCCTTCGAGGTGGACGGCGTGCACCCGCACGACGTGAGTCAGGTCCTGGACGAGCTGGGCATCGCCGTGCGCGCGGGTCATCATTGCGCCTGGCCGCTGCACCGGGCGCTCGGCGTCCAGGCCAGCACGCGCGCGTCGTTCTACCTGTACAACACGCACGAGGAAGTGGCCGCGCTGATCGACGGCATCCGCCAGGCGCAGAAGTTCTTCGGCGTGAACTGATCACGAACGGCCCAATCGGGAATATGGGCGAATCGGGAATAACGCACTCCGGATGTGACTAGGGCACATATGCAGATCCAGTCGCTGTACCAGGAGATCATCCTGGATCACTACCGCAACCCGCACCACAAGGGCCTGCGGGAGCCGTTCGACGCCGAGGTCCACCACGTCAATCCGACGTGCGGGGATGAGGTGACCCTGCGGGTCTCCCTCAAGGACGTCGACGGCGACCCAGTAGTGACCGACGTGTCCTACGACTCGCTCGGCTGCTCGATTAGCCAGGCCAGCGCGTCGGTGATGTCCGATCTGGTCATCGGCAAGCCGGTCAGCGAAGCGATGCGGATCTCGCAGAAGTTCCTCGATCTCATGCAGTCGAAGGGCGAGACCGAACCGGACGAGGCCGTGCTGGAGGACGCCGTGGCATTCGCGGGCGTCTCCAAGTACCCGGCGCGGATCAAGTGCGCACTGCTCGGCTGGATGGCCTGGAAAGACGCCACCGGGCGGGCGCTCGACGAGACGACAGGACAGGCATCATGACCGAGAACATGACCAGCCAGAACGCGACCGCCGACCCGGCCCCCGCCCAGCCGGACGCCCAGCCGGACGGCCGGGCGGACGAAAGCGCCGCCCCCCTGGCCACCACCCAGGAAAACGAGGACGTGCTCGAGGCGCTCCGCGACGTGGTGGACCCGGAGCTGGGAATCAACGTCGTGGACCTGGGCCTGGTCTACGGGGTCACGCTGGACGCGGAACGGAACGCGTCGATCGACATGACACTGACCAGCGCGGCGTGCCCGCTCACCGACGTGATCGAGGACCAGGCCCGCGAGGCGCTCGAAGGGGTCGTCTCCGACTTCCGGATCAACTGGGTATGGCTGCCGCCGTGGGGCCCGGAGCACATCACCGACGACGGCCGCGAGCAGCTACGCGCCCTCGGCTTCAACCTCTGAGCGCCAGCACTGGGTCACGTACGGCAGGCTGATCTCCGCCTGCCCGGCCGTGGCCGGATCCGTCTCCACGAGCTGCCGCACCCGGTCCAGCAGGGCCTGGCGCTCGTCCGGCGGCAGCAGGATGGCGTCGCTGCGTGAGGCCACCATGTCCAGCAGTCCGGGGACGGTCAGGTGGTGGATCCAGGGCACGTCGTGCCGCTCCAGCGGCGAGAACGGCGGCCCTACCCGCGGGTGATCGCTGGTGTTGTCCTGTGCTGTGCTGTGCTTATCTGGGTCATCCTGGCGGGTCTCGCTGACGATCCGGCCCAGCGCGGCGACCCAGCCCACGCGCTCGTCACGCTCGTTCCATACCAGGCCCAGCGTCCCGCCGGGGGACAGCACCCGGGCCACCTCCGGCACCGCCCGCGCCGGGTCGGCCCAGTGCCAGGCCTGCGCGAACAGCACCGCGTCCACGGCCCCGTCCGCCAGCGGGATCTGCTCGGCCGAACCGGCCAGCGCCCGGGTGCCCGGCAGGACCCGCGTCAGCTCCGCCCGCATGCCGTCCGCCGGCTCGACCGCCACCACGTCCAGGCCGCGCGCCACCAGCAGCCGGGTCAGTTTCCCGGTCCCCGCCCCCACGTCGAGGACGCGGCGCGCGGCGGGCGGCAGCAGCCAGTCCAGCGCTGCGGGCGGGTAGGGCGGCCGCCCGCGCTCGTAGAGGCCGGCCGCGGTCCCGAAGGAGGCCGCCCGGGCGGCCCGCGATGGCCGATCCGTCATAATCCTCGTTCCTTTGCCCCCTGGAGGTCAGGAGCTGGCGGTCATCTCGTACACGGCCGCCTTTTTCACCGTCATCCCCTCCAGCGCGATCGTGACCGGGATCTCAAAGCTCGCCACGCGGCGCAGGCCCGCGGTGCGCAGGAACGCGCGGCCCGGGTCCCCGACGAGCACCCGGGCCCCGCCCGCGTGGGCCCGCTGGAGGAAGGCCAGGATCCGCTGGGCCAGATCCTTCTCGTAGAAGGCGTCGGCGCAGAGCACGACGCCGGCTCCGCCAGCGTCGCCCTCCAGCAGGTCGGCGAGGAGCGGCGTAACGCTCACGCCGTTGGCCGCCGCGTTGACCGAGATCGCGCGGACCGCGATCTCGTCCACGTCCGCGGCCGTCACGCTGAGCGCGCCGCAGCGCGCCGCCGCGATCGCGACCAGCCCGGAGCCGGAGGCGATGTCGAGCACCCTCGTCCCGGTCACGAGGTCCGGATGATCGAGCAGGTGGCGCGCCAGTGCCTGGCCGCCGGCCCAGGGGAACGCCCAGAACGGCGGCGGCAGGGTCGCCTGCCCGGCCTCCTGCTCCAGTTGCTCCCAGACGGTGAACGGGTCGTCGGCCTGCTGCAGCCTGATCTCCGGCACGTACGGCACCTTGGTCAGCCGCGTGGTAGCGGCGATGATGCGTCGGGCGGAGCGGACCGCGGCTGCGCTCATGTCAGGCGACGATACCGGCCCGTTAGGCGCGCAGGTGAAACGGGTCGGCGTGCTCGGCGATCCACCGGTCGATGTCATCTGGCTCACGCTCGCCCGGGAACGTCACGTCGATCGGGAACCGCTCGGCGGGCCCGGCGGCGGCGGCCGCGTGCTCGACGGCCGCCAGCACCGCCGCCTGGGACGCCTCGTCCCCCGGGTCGTCGAGGATCACCGAGATGATCAGCCCCTCGCCTTCGCCGGGCACCGACAGCCAGCCCCGGGAGGCCTGCCGCGCCGCCGTGATGGGGCGCAGCCGCGCGGAGATCTCACCCAGCAGGCTCTCCGGTTCCGCCGGCGGCTGGCCCAGCCGGATCCGGGCGTCGCCGGCCTTCCACTCCGCCGCCGCGAGGTAGGTGACGCCTCCCGGGTAGATGGGCACGCTCACCTGCGCACCCGGGTTGAGCGCGATGCCGAGGCCCGCGGGCAGCCGCCGCGCCAGTTCCGCCGTGGGCACCACGATGTGCGGAACGGACCGCCGCGAGCCGCCCCCGGTGCTGGGGACCCGGTCGGCCACCCAGCCGACCTGACGGCGGCGGGCCGCCGACCATCCGGGCTCCGGGATGTAGTCAGCGTCCGCCGCGCGGCCCCGGGCGCAGCGCACGAGGAGTTCGGCCGAGGTAAACGCGGGCACGAACTCCGCACCCAGGTAGACCACGGTCGGCAACTGGATGGCGGACCCGTCGGTCACCGGGCCGCCATCGCGCGGCAGCGGCAGCCATAGGCGCCCGCGGCTCAGCAGGTCGAGGAGCTCGCTGATCCGCTCGCCGTCCTTGATCACGGCGGCCAGGGCCTGCTCGGAGAGGTCGCCATCCGGCCACGGGCGACCTTGCCGGGCGGTGCGGGTGCGTCCCGCGTCGTGCATCACGATCCCGCGCCGGGGCAAGATGCCCCCGGCCGCCGTCACCTCGCCGCCCGCGCCGGTACCGTCACGTTCGTCGGGCGTGTACGGCCTGTGCCGCCCGCCGCGCCCATAGGACGTATAAGGCCCATAGGGCCCGACTGGCCCGTCGAACTCAGTGGGCCCGTACGGGCCGCCATGGGGGCTGCCGTCGTGGCCACCCGGAGGGGCGGGAAAATCAGGGCCAGTCGGGGTCATCGTTGTCTTCCTTGCCTCTGTCGTACCTGGCACGGTGGCGTCGGCGCCCCCGAGGCAGCCGGCGCCGATCGCCGGAGACCGCGAGTTGCTCTACGGATAGTAAACGGTTGGAGGCGGTGCGTAGTGGGAAATCCGGCAGCAGGAGGTGGCCGGTGGGTTGAGGTCGCCCCCGAGCGCTTCGTCACGTGGGCCGGAAACTTCGGCAAACGTCACGGTCAGCTGGCCGCAAAGGCCGGCCTGGCCGTCGTTTCGCTGACCGCCGCCGACGGCTCGGTCGCCGAATGCCACGTTCCGTTCCCGCCGATGACATCCGGCCCCCCGGGCCCCCCGGGCCCGGGGGAGACCGCCGCTGCGGACGTCCTCATCGCCCAGGTGGCCGCGCACGCCATCGCGCCCCGGACGGTGGCCGTGCTGCTCGTCCGGCTCGGCGGTTACGCGGCGGGCGTTTTCGCTGGGTCGCCGCCGGAACTGATCGCGTCCAAAACCGGCAGCCGGCCGGTGCACGGGCGCAGCGCGGCAGGCGGCTGGTCCCAGCACCGCTTCGCCCGCCGCCGGGAAAAGCAGGCTGCTGAGGCGCTGGATGCTGCCGCGGGCGCCGCACTCCGGGTATTCGGCCCCTATCAGGGCGAACTTGAGGCCGTCGTGCTCGGCGGGGACCGGAGGACCGTGGCCGGGCTGCGCGATGACCCGCGCCTGCGGCCCTATCTGGCCCTGGCGGCCGACCGATTCCTCACCGTTCCTGACCCCCGGCGGCCCGTCCTGCGCGACACCCCGCGCCTGTTCCGCGCGATAAAAGTACGTGTGAGCGCTGTGTTAGCCCGGGGGGCGACCCCCCGGAACCCCCCGCTGCGCTCCGCGCCCGCGCGGTGGTACTTCGCCGACACACCGGCCACTCGCCGGGCCGGAAGGCCCGGACTCGCTGGGCCGGTAACGGGCGCCTCGCCGTAACCCGCTGCGGTGCTCGCCGATAGCACCGGCGAGATCTAACGGTCACCTGGCACGGGCTACGGCGGCATGTCCCGACCGGCCCAGCGAGTCCCGCGGCGCAGGCCCGGGCGAGTGGCCGGTACGACGGTCCGCACCACCACGGGCTGCGGGGGGCCCAGGGGGGTCGTCCCCCCGGACGGCGTCCGCCGGGATCGCTAGCCGGCGAGGTCGCGGATTACGGCGTCGGCTAGGAGGCGGCCGCGGAGGGTGAGGACGACGCGGCCGGCGGCCAGGGCGGGCCCGTCGGCGAGGCCGTCCGCTACTGCTTTCTCCGCCGCGTCCCGGCCAGCCGACTCCAGTTCCGTGACGGGGCAGCCGTCGGACAGGCGGGTCAGCAGCATGATCCGCTCCAGCTGGCGCTCGGCCGGGGTCAGGGTCTCCCGTGCCTGGCCGGGACTCGTGCCGGCACTGATCCGGCCGGCGTAGGCGGACGGGTGCTTGACGTTCCACCACCGGGTGCCGCCCACGTGGCTGTGCGCACCCGGGCCGACGCCCCACCAGTCGCCGCCGGTCCAGTAGAGCATGTTGTGCGCGCAGCGGGCCGGGCCGGACGCGGCCCAGTTGGACACCTCGTACCAGCTGAGGCCGGACGCGGTGAACGTCTCCTCGGCGATCAGGTAGCGGTCGGCCATCGCGTCGTCGTCCGGCGCGGGCAGCTCGCCGCGCCGGACGCGGGCCGCGAGCCTGGTGCCTTCCTCCACGATGAGCGCGTAGGCGGAGATGTGGTCCGGGCCCGCGGCCAGCGCGGCCTCCAGCGACCGGCGCCAGTCCGCGTCGGTCTCCCCCGGCGTCCCGTAGATGAGGTCCAGGCTCACGTGCTCGAACCCGGCGGCCCGGGCCCACCCCACGCACTGGGCCGGGCGCCCTGGCTCGTGCACCCGGTCCAGCACGGCCAGCACGTGCGGCTGAGCCGACTGCATCCCGAACGACATGCGGCTCACCCCATGGGCCCGCAGGTGCACCAGGTCCTGTTCCGTTACCGTTTCGGGATTGGCCTCGACGGTCACCTCGGCGCCCGGCGCCAGCCCGAACTCGCCGTCGATCACCCGCAGGATCTCGCCGAGCCGCTCCGGCGGCAGCACGGTCGGCGTGCCGCCTCCGATGAACACGCTGCTGACCGGGACGTCCGCGGCACCGAGCACGCGGCGGGCGAGCCGGATCTCGGCGGCCGCCTGGCCCGGGTAGCTGTCCCGGGAGGCACCCCCGCCCAGCTCGGCGGCGGTGTAGGTGTTGAAGTCGCAGTAGCCGCAGCGGGACACGCAGAACGGCACGTGGACGTAGAAGCCGAACGGCCGGTGGCCCAGGCCGGCCGTCGCCGCGGCGGGCAGCGTCCCGTCCGCCGGGACGGGCTCGCCCTCGGGAAGCGCGCCGGGCATGATCAGCGGGCCGGGCCAGCCGGGGTGGCCCGGCCGGGGACGAGCTGGTCCCCGGCGTCGCTGGCGATCGTGTCCCACTTCGTGCTGCGTTCGGGCACGGCGGACAGGCGGACCATCAGCTCCCGGTCGCCGTAGAAGGCGCGCATCGACTCCGCGACCGTGACCCCGGCGGCGGGCCGGGACAGCACGGTCACCGGGTCACCGGGCCGCACGATGCCGTCGGCCAGCACGCGCAGGTAAGCGCCGGGGCGCCCGGCCTGCGCGAACCGCTTGACCCAGCCTTTCTCGCCGGTCCAGCTCCGGAACGTCCCGCACGGAATGCGGCAGGACGTGACCTGCACCTCGGCGGTGCCGAGCCGCCAGCGCTCGCCGATCAGCGCATTGGTGACGTCCAGGCCCGCGGTCGTGATGTTCTCGCCGAACATGCCGTCCCGGACCGCCCGGCTCAGCTGGCCCGCCCACCAGTCCAGGTCTTCCCGGGCGTAGACGTAGATCGCCTGCTCCGGGCCGCCGTGGTTCTCCAGGTCGGCCTGCTCGTCGCCGTCGAGGCCGAACCGGCCGACGTGGACGGCGCCGTCCGCCGGGTGCTTTTCGATGGCGCTCCGCTGGACCCGGCCGCCCCAGCCGACCTTCACCGCACGCCCCGTATTGACCGAGATGACCTGCCCGCTGTCCACATAGCGCAGGATAGGTGAGCTGGACCAGCGGGTCGAACGGTTAACTTCCGGCGGCCTGCGCCGGCACTTGCCCGGGCGCTTATCCGTTACTTGCGTCAAGAGTTAGCTAGAATCAGAGTGTCGCACCTGCGGGAGGTTCTGGTGGCAGACCATCCGGCGTATCGGGCCCGTTCTCAGTTTGGCGGGTTCCAGGGCTTGGGGAGCATGCATCCGTCGCTGCGCGCGTCGGACGCTGACCGTGAGCAGCTTGTCGACGTGCTCAAGAACGCGTTCACTGAGGGCAGGCTGAGTCAGGACGAGTACAACGACCGGATGGAGCTGGCCTACACCGCCAAGACCTACGGTGAGCTGCGGGCCCTGGTCGGCGACCTGCCGGCGCAGGTCCCGCCCCACTTCACCGCATACCGGCCGCCCCAGACCAATTCCCTGGCGATCGCGTCACTGGTGTTCGGCATCGCGGAGTTCTTCACCGGCGGGATCACCGCAATACCCGCGGTCGTGCTGGGGCACAAGGCCCGCCGCCAGATCCGGATGACCGGGGAGCAGGGCAAGGGGATGGCGACCGCCGGGCTCGTCCTGGGCTGGACCGCGATCGCCTTGTTCGCGCTGCTGATCGTGGTATTCGTGCTCGCGTCCGTGGCCTATACCACGCACGGCGGCCCCGGCAGCCTGCCCGGCAATCTGAACCACGTGATGCTGACCCCCAAGATCGTGCAAGCGGCACCGGGGGTGCCGAAGGCACCCTGACCAGGGGGGCCCGCGGCTAGCGCTTGCTGTCGCTGCCCTGTGAGGTGGATAGCGCCGCTACGAAGGCTTCCTGCGGGACCTCGACCCGGCCGATCGTCTTCATCCGGCGCTTGCCCTCCTTCTGCCGTTCGAGAAGCTTGCGCTTGCGGGTGATGTCACCGCCATAGCACTTGGCCAGCACGTCCTTGCGCAGCGCCCGGATGTTCTCCCGGGCGATGATCCGGGCCCCAACCGCGGCCTGGATCGGCACCTCGAACTGCTGGCGCGGGATCAGCTCCTTCAGCTTCGCGGTCATCGACAGCCCGTACTCACGGGCTTCGTCGGCGTGCACGATCTGGCTGAACGCGTCCACCGGCTGGCCCTGCAGCAGGATGTCCACCTTGACCAGGTTCGCTTCCTGCTCACCGGCCGGCTCGTAGTCGAGCGACGCGAAGCCGCGAGTGCGGGACTTGAGCTGGTCGAAGAAGTCGAAGATGATCTCGGCCAGCGGCATCGTGTACCGGATCTCCACCCGGTCCGATGACAGGTACTCCATGCCGCCCAGCACCCCGCGCCGGCCCTGGCACAGGTCCATGATCGTCCCGATGTAGTCGCTCGGCGAGATGATCGTGGCCCGCACGATCGGCTCGTACACGCTGGCGACCTTGCCGCCCACGGCCTTGCCGTCCGGTCCGGTGGCGTTGCCCGGGACGATCGCACTGGGGCCGCCCATGCTCGGGAAATCGCTCGGGTTGGTCACGGTCAGCTCGGCCCCGGACTCCATGACCACGCGGTAGACGACGTTCGGGGCGGTGGAGATCAGCTCCAGGTCGAACTCGCGCTCCAGCCGCTCCCGCACGATCTCCATGTGCAGCAGGCCGAGGAAACCGCACCGGAAACCGAACCCCAGCGCCGTCGAGGTCTCCGGCTCGTAGATCAGCGCGGCGTCGTTCAGCCGCAGCCGGTCCAGGGCGTCGCGCAGGTCCGGGTAGTCGTCGCCGTCGACCGGGTACAGCCCGGAGAACACCATGGGCTGGGGGTGCTGGTAACCGGGCAGCGCCTCCGTGGCGCCGTGCGCGGCCGAGGTGACCGTGTCGCCGACCCGCGCCTGCCGGACGTCCTTCACCCCGGTGATGAGGTAGCCGACCTCGCCCGCGCCGATGCCGCCGGACGGCAGCGGCTCCGGGGAGATGACGCCGACCTCGAGCGTCTCGTGCACCGAGCCGGTGGACATCATCTTGCTGCGTTCCCGCTTGGTCAGCAGTCCGTCGACGACCCGGACGTAGGTGATCACGCCACGGTAGGTGTCGTACACCGAGTCGAAGATCAGGGCGCGGGGCGGGGCCGAGGGGTCACCGGACGGCGCGGGAACCTGAGCGACGATCGCGTGCAGCAGCTCGCGGACGCCCTCGCCCGTCTTGGCCGAGACGCGCAGCACCTCGCCGGGGTCACAGCCGATGATCCCGGCGACCTCTTCGGCGTACCGGTCGGGCTGGGCCGCGGGCAGGTCGATCTTGTTGAGCACCGGGATGATCTGCAGGTCCGCTTCCAGCGCCATGTACAGGTTGGCCAGCGTCTGCGCCTCGATCCCCTGCGCCGCGTCGACGAGCAGCACGGCGCCTTCGCACGCGGCGAGCGAGCGCGACACCTCATAGGAGAAGTCGACGTGGCCGGGGGTGTCGATGAGGTTCAGCACGTACCGGTGGCCGTCTTCGCCGGTCCACGGCAGCCGCACCGCCTGGCTCTTGATGGTGATGCCGCGTTCCCGCTCGATGTCCATCCGGTCCAGGTACTGAGCGCGCATGTTGCGGTTCTCGACCACGCCGGTGAGCTGCAGCATCCGGTCCGCCAGCGTCGACTTGCCGTGGTCGATGTGCGCGATGATGCAGAAGTTGCGAATCACCGATTGGTCGGTCCGGCCCGGCTCGATGCGTTCGGCCGAGGCCGGGCCGGTCCCGGGTGACGTCATAGGTGACACAGGCATCCGTTTGGGTGAGAGTACGTACTATCAGTCGGGTTTGTCCCATAGCCTGGGCGCGGCGGTCCCGGGCTGCCGTGGCCGACAGGCACCGCGTCCGGCCGGGGCCAGCTGCCACGACCATCCGCCGCTACACTACGGCAGCC
>Ga0209839_10001248_pt1 | contig 13124 bp, 8 predicted proteins | sample OrgsoiDNA2013050_FD_185800 | JGI IMG/M metagenome (GOLD analysis project Ga0209839, IMG submission 185800) | Permafrost soil microbial communities from the Arctic, to analyse light accelerated degradation of dissolved organic matter (DOM) -... | ecosystem: Environmental > Terrestrial > Soil >... | reverse complement strand
GCCAATAGGCAGGCATACTGTGCGCGGTCGGCACGGTGCCAGCGGGTAAGACCTGAAGAACCTGATTTCCATTTGCGTTGAACTGACCCAGGTTCGTGCGATCCACGAGGTACACCATTCCTTGCTTGCCGGCGGCGACTAACAACTGGGTGGGAGGCGTGGATTGGTCCGGTAGAACCAGAGGCCCGGACGATCCCAGATCGAGATCGGAATCGTTGAGGGTTTGGTAGTTCGATGGGACGAAGTAATCCGCAACCGTCAGAGTACCGGGACTGAGCTTTAACAATCCCTCTCCGTAGTCGACGCCACCGGTATTCACGTCGAAGGTTCCGTTGCCAATCATGAAATAGATGTAGCCGTACTCATCGACGGCTGGGGCAGCCCCACTCTGCCAGACTCCGCCTTGCTTCCCATTGGGAGTCGTATTGAAGACCGCCACCTGCTGCAAGCTGCTTTCCTGATATCCCATGAGCCAGCCGTGATACGGCTGGATATCGCAGTGGGCCGACCAGGCAATGTAGACAACGCCGTTGACGAGGAATAATCCAGCGCGCTGGTTTTGCATTTGCGGATCGAAGTTTAGAGTGCCGTTGATGGTTGAAACGGAAGCTTGTATTTGTACCGGGCTGCCGGCGCGTTCGATTCCAGAGGTGATGTCGAGAGCGTGCAAATATTGGTAGTAGGAAGTGACGCTGCCGTTTACGACCTTACTGCGGGCGAGGACGAAAATCGTGTTGGTCGCGGGATCGATCACTGGAGTTGAGGTGATGCCCACCAGGGGTGAAATATTGGAGCAGCCGCCAATGTCGGTTGCGCCGAGCACCTGTCCGCCGGCAGGGAGAAGGCTCATCTGCCAGAGTGGTGTCGAAACGGACCCGTCAGCATCGAGTGCGTACACGCTGTCGTTTTCCGTGGCCACATAGACAACGTTGTGGGTGCCAAAACCAACGACGTTGACGCCTTGCACGTAAAGTGCGCTCTGCCCGGGAGTCACGGAGGCCTGGACGGGAACAATCGATACGGTCGTGCTGGGTACCGTACCGGTCCCCGTCAGAGTCACGGTCTGCAGAGTGGATGGATCGTCATCGCTAAAGGTGATGTACCCGGCGCGAGTGTGGGTGGCAGAAGGAGAGAAAGTAACTTGGACGCTGCAAGTGGCGGCCGCGGCCAGGGAAGTACCGCAGTTATTGGTTTGCGCATAGTCTCCGCTGGCGACGATGCTGAGAATGCTCATCGAAGCAGCGTCCTTGTTGGTGAGCGTAACAGTCTGCGCCGGGCTGGTGGTCAGGAGATTCTGCGACGAGAACGTCAGGCTGGTGGGCGAGATGGATGCGGCAGGTCCACCGCTGCTTCCGGTTCCGGTGAGGGTGAATCCTTGCTGACCTCCATTTGCGTTGTCGGCAACGGAAATCGCCGCGGTGCGGGTTCCAGCGACCGTCGGACCGAAGACAATGCTGATCGTGCAATTTCCTCCGGTCGCAACCGAAAGACCGCAAGTGTTCGTCTGAGAATAGTCGCCGGGATCTGCACCCGTGACCGTGATGTTGGAAATGGACAGTGCTGCGTTGCCCGTATTGAACAAGGTGACTCCGTTGGGTGCACTGTTGGCGCCGACGGCGGTGCTGGGAAAGGTGAGGCTGGATGAGCTGAAACTGACAGAGGGAGCAGCTCCCACACCGGTGATGGAAGCGGTTTGCGGACTGCCCGCGGCGTTGTCCACAACTGAGATGGTGGCTTGACGGGTTCCCGCCGCGATGGGACTGAACGTTACGCTGATCGTACAACTGTCTCCCACGGCAAGAGAAGTCCCGCAATTATTGGTCTGGGTGAAGTCGCCGCTATTCGTTCCTGTGAGGCTGATCGAGGTGATGGTCAATGCGGCGTTGCCCGAGTTACTGAGGGTGACGACGTTGGCAGGACTGGTTGTGCCCACGGCCTGGTTGGCAAAGGAAACGCTGACGGGCAAGAAGGCGACGGAGGGTGCGATACCGGTTCCGCTGAGGGGCAGGGAATGCGGGCTGCCGCTGGCGCTATCGTTTACCGAGATGTTCGCGGTACGAATGCCGGCCGCGATGGGCTTGAAGGTGGTAGTGATGGAGCAGGACGCACCGGGTGCCACCGATGTGCCGCAGGTATTGGCTTGTGCGTAGTCGCCGCCGTTGGCGCCGGTGATGGTGATGCTGTTAATGGTGAGTGCCACAGCACCCGGATTACTTAGCGTAACCACACTTGCGGGGCTCGATGTGCCGACAGTTTGATCGGGAAAAGTGAGGCTGGGTGGCAGGAAAACTACCGAGGCGGCGATACCCGTTCCGGAGAGAGGCACGGTCTGGGTGCCGGTGCTGGCGCTGTCGGTGAGGGCGATCGTTCCGGGGAGAACGCCGGTAGCGGTCGGAGTGAACGTGACGGTGAAGGTGCAGTTGTGTCCAGTATTAAGACTAGAGCCACAGGTATTCGTTTGCGAATAATTGGCAGACGCGACAATCTTGGAGATGGTCATCGTCACGCCGGTGTTGTTGGCAAGTTTGATGGTCTTCGATGCGCTGGTCGTGTTTACCGCCTGGTTTGCAAAGCTCAAACTGGTGGGGGAAAAGGTGACGCTGGCGGAGGCACCCGTCCCGGTCAAGGTCATACTCTGGGGACTGTTGGTTGCGCTGTCGGTTACCAACACCGTCCCGCGGCGAGTTCCACTTGTGGTTGGCGTAAAGATCACGTTAATGGCGCAGGATGCCCCGGCAGCTACGGAAGTTCCGCAAGTGTTGGTTTGCGAATAATCGCCAGTGGTCGCCACGCTGACGACGGTGAGCGGCCCGCTGCCAGTGTTGGTGAGCGTCACCGTCCGCGGCGCGCTGGGAGTATCGACGGTCTGGCTGCTGAATGTGAGCGTCGTGGGGGACAGACTCACGGCGGGTGCGCCCGCGCCCGTGCCGGTGAGAGCAATCGCCTGAGAGCTGCCAGCGTTATCTACAAGAGTGATGCTTCCGGTCTTGGTGCCGGTCACTGTGGGAGTGAACGTGACGTTAATGCTGCACGCCGCGCCGGCTGCAACGGAGGCCCCGCAGTTGTTGGTCTGGGCGTAACCTGCGCTGGAAGTCATCGAAGTGAGAGCGAGTGCTTCGCTGCCAGTGTTGGTGAGCGTCACGACTTGGGGTGCGCTGGTGGTGCCCACCGTCTGAGAAGCGAAGGTCAAGCTTGGGGGCGACAGCACGACAGTTGGCGCGACGCCGGTTCCGAGGAGAGAGACGGTTTGCGGGCCGCCGAGTGCGCTGTCTGTGATCGTAATGGTCGCAATGGCTGTTCCGGAAAGCGTGGGAGCATACATCACAGTGATGCTGCAGTTGCTGCCGGCGGCAAGACTGCTCGGGCAGTTACTGGTTTGGCTGAACTGCGAACTGTTGGCGCCGCCGACAGCAATGCCGGTGATCGCCAAGACCGCGCTGCCGGAGTTGCTCAATACTGCTGTTTGCGGAGCGCTGGAACTGCCAACGGCTTGCGAGCCGAAGGCGAGGCTGGCGGTTGAGAGTGTGGCGCCGGGACTCTGCAACAACACGGAGACAGTGTTGTCCTGGGAATTGGAAACCACGAGGTCCGCTCTGCCGTCCAGGTTGAAATCCGCTGCCGTCAGGCTGAGACTGTCGTTGCCAACACCGAAGACTAAGGATCCTGAAGCGTTGAATGTTCCATCTCCGTTTCCTGGGAGGATGGACACGGTGTTGTCGCCGGAGTTGACGACGGCAACGTCCATCTTGCCGTTGCCGTAGAAATCGCTAGCACTCACGGCGAAAGGCAGGATTCCCGCGGGATAAACAACACCGGAAGAAAAGTTTCCGCCGCCGGAATTCAACAGCACAGAAATGTTGTCGCTTCCATTGTTCGCGGTGACAAGATCGAGCTTGCCATCGCCGTTAAGATCGGCAGCGAGCAATCCATCGGGTTCGGATCCAGTGGCATAGAAGGATGCGGTCTTAAATGTGCCGTTGCCATTGCCGAGGAGGATGCCGATGTTGTCGGAGCCGGAATCGGCGACGGCAAGGTCCATGTATCCATCCTGATTAAAATCGCCAGCGACGATCGCGATGGGGCCCGCTCCAACCGGGAAGATGACTCCGGGTTGAAAGGTGCCATCTCCGACGCCCAGGAAGATAGAAACGGTATTGTCGGCATTATTGGTTTCGGCAACGTCGAGAAACCCGTCGCCGTTGAAGTCTCCGACAGCGATTGCCATGGGTTCGGTTCCGGCAGCATAGTCGACATGGTTTCCGAAGGTTCCGTCGCCATTGCCGGACAGAATCGAAATCGTGTACGAGGCACGGTTGGCTGTGACCAGGTCAAGTTTGCCGTCTCCGTCGAAGTCGCCGACGGCGATGGAGATAGGGTCGACGCCGGTCGAGTAATTGGCAGCCGCGGCAAAAGTGCCGTCGCCGTTGCCTAGGAGGATCGCAACCGAGCTTGAGCCTCGATCCACGACAGCCAAATCCGGTTTGCCGTCGCCGTTGAAATCGGCCACGATCACACCGCGGGGATCTGTTCCTGCCGCCAGATCCGCGCGCCCCATTAAGACAGTCGAGGTGGGACTGGTGATTTGAAAAGATTGCGGGCTGGACGTCCCCCCTCCGGGCGAGGGATTGGTGACGACCACTTGGGCCGTTCCGGCGGTAGCGACATCCGTGGACTGCAGGGTTGCCTGCAGTTGTGTCGAACTCAGGAACGTCGTGGCGCGCCTGCTACCGTTCCAAAGAGCCGAGGAACCGGAGACAAATCCGGCACCGTTGAGAGTCAACGTCGAACCCGATCCGCCCGCGACAACGGTCATGGGAGCGAGAGGCTGATTGAGATAGGGAACGGGCGTCGACCGGTTCAGGCCAGTGCCAGTCAAAGTGGCCGGCAGTGGAGAGACAGAGGCCGTGAAGGTCACATTCACCGTGCCCGTGAAGATTCCGGCAGCCGCGGGAGTGAACGTAACGTTGATGGCGCAACTTCCTCCGGCCTGGATGGCTGCACAATTGTTGGTTTGGGAAAAATCGACAGCGTTCGCGCCCTGAATGGTAACCGCCGAAGTGTGCACTGCATTCAGCCCCACGTTCGAGAGAGTGAGAACCTGGACGGGGCTGGAGGTTCCCACGATTTCGCTGGGGAAGATTACGCTTGCGGGAGACAGACTGGCGACGGTGCCAGTGCCGGAAAGAGAAACGGTCTGCGGGCTTCCCGTCGCGTTGTCTGTTACCGCAAGGGAACTGGTGTAGGTGCCATTTGCCGCCGGCGTAAAGGAGACATTGATGGTGCATGTCGCTCCGGCCGTTACGCTGGAAGGGCAGTTGTTGGTCTGAGAGAAATCGGCGCCGGTGCGGATGCTTGTGACGCTGAGGCTTGCGGTACCCGTATTGGTTAGAGTGACGGTCTGCGGAGGACTGGTTGTATTGCGGAGTTGCGTGCCAAAGGTGAGGCTGGCCGGCGATAGAGTGACTGCTGGAGTTCCCGCATGCGCAGCGGCACTACAGAAGACGAGGCTCGAGGTGGCCCACCGGATCGCCCGGGTGCGGACGCATATCTGGAACAAACTTCGGAAGCCCGTGGGCGGGACGCAGCCTAGGTTACAACGCACAGGGTTCTCCTTGAGTGTAAACAGCCGGGGGAGGCAGTTGAGCGGGGGGGAGGCGGATATTATCGCACGAAAAGGGCTTAGCGGAACGGCCGACTCTTGACGATTCCCTGACCCTCGCGGATGGTGACCAGTTGGTTAACGGGAAGGTCGGCGGAGGTTTCGGTCGTGCCCGCCGGCCAGCGGACTTCCACCCTGGCTTTGGACGCAGCGCCTAGGCCAAAGTGTAGGCGGGGATCGTTGGCGGAAACGAATCTGGACTGGCTGGTGAGGGATTGAGCCTGCACTTTGCCGCCGACTGGATCTTTGTTCAGCACCACGATCATCAGGGTAGTTCTGGTAGAGTTCAGCGCGGCGTAGGTGCTGACATCGCGGCCGCCATCATCCGAGGGACAAGCCACCATCTACGGAGTTGGTTTCTACCGCTCGGAACGCCATTCGCTGTTGACCCGTCGTTTACGCTAGTTCTGGTTTGATGTCTTCCGAGGTCGAACCCGGGCCGGCGATGATCGCCAGGAATACGTCGAAGACAAACAGCGCGATGGCGATGTCATTGAACAGTGTTGCCTGAGGTAAGTCTGGCCAAAACTGGTTGGCCGCCCAAAACAGAAATGCACAGGCGAGAAGAATCGCCTTAATAAGCTCCGACCGTGAAGGGCGGCGTACGGCCTCGTACACGAGACAAGCGCACGCAATCATGGTCAATGGGATTGCTCCGAGCAAATTGTGTGCCTTCGCAGGAAAAAGTGAGGGAAAGACGTCCCATAGCAGGAGCACGACGACGCTGACGAGCGTCACAATGCAGAGAATCACCGGTAAAGACCGGCGATCCCGGCCAAGACGAATCGACATAGAGAATCCCCCGGGTAGATGAGCGCTCGTGGCGAGCAAATGCTTGAGGACCTGCGGCGCGGACACCCCCCCGGCGCCGCGCCGATGACCCCATATAGCGTGTCAGCCAGAATCAGTCTAGAGACAATAAATGCGGCGAATGGATTCAGTCCAATACAAACTTCTTATGGCAACCATCAGAAAAGTTTCGCCGAAACGCTGGCAAACAGCAGCAATGGGGCCTTGTTGAGCGGGTTTTGGAGCGTGACCAAGATCACTGGTAAGCGCGGTGACAATCACTGTCTGATTCACGAGCCCTAGATAGCCTCAAGAAGAGTCCCGCGGATTTCCCCGTCGCCTGTTTGCTACCCGTTTGAGCAAGCAGAAAGACTTCGGGGTCGAAAAATGCCTCGAAAACTCGGTCCCAAACTGATTCTTTCGCTCACCATCCTGATCGTGGCGATCAGCGGAGTTAGCGGTTATCTGAATTTCCGCACCCAAAAAAAACAGTTAGAGGGGACCATGATCCTGGGGGCGGATCAGCTTTCGCGCAGCATTACGGGCGCCACATGGCACGCCATGCTCGACGACGACCGGAAGGCCGCCTACGAGATCATGCGGGTGATTGCAGACAAGCAGGGGATTGACCGGATCCGGATGTTCAACCGTGAGGGCCGGTTGGCGTTCTCGACCGACGCGAGAGAACAGCCCGGTGTGACCAGTTTGTCCGATGAGGTTTGCGCCAGTTGTCACAGCCAGACACCGATCCGGAACAAGCCAGCGGAAGATTCTCGGGTTCGGTATGCCACTTCGCCGGATGGGGTGAAGACGATCAACATGGTGGCGCCCATCTACAACGAGCCTTCCTGCAGCAATGCCAGTTGCCATGCTCACCGCGCGTCGACCAAGGTGCTTGGCGTGGTGGATGTTGCGCTGCGATTGGACCCCGTGCAGAGACAGACCAGGGCGATCACTCTGCAGACGGTGGCTTGGACAGCGTTGGAAGTCGCCATTGGAGCAGCGTTCGTCATCTTGTTCACGAAGCGGTTTGTGGCTACTCCGATCGAACAATTGATTGAAGGCACGAAAGCAGTCAGTGCCATGGAGTTGGACCGGCCGATCGAGATCACCCGCCGCAGCCAGGAACTCGATGAACTGGTGGACTCGTTTAACCGGATGCGCGAGCGCTTGAAATTGGCTGTCGCCGAACTGAACGAAATGCAGCAGACGCTGGAAAGCAAGGTGGAGGAGCGCACGCGACAGTTGCAGGTCGCCCAACGCAAGCTCGTCCAATCCGATCGGCTGGCCACTCTCGGACAGCTTGCGGCCAGCGTGGCTCATGAGATCAACAATCCCGTCTCTGGAGTGCTCAACCTTTCCATGTTGCTCGAGCGCTTGATGTCCAAAGGCGAGTATCCGCCTGGACGCGAGGCTGAATTTCGGAAATATCTTGGTCTGATCTCGACAGAAACCGCCCGGGTCGGACGGATTGTCTCCGACCTGCTGGCATTTTCACGGCGTTCCAAGCCTCAGCGTGCGGCCGCCGATCTGAACAAACTCGTGCGCACCACGTTGGGTCTGGCCGACCACAAACTTAAGTTAATCAGCGCGGACGTTGTTCTAGAACTGCAGGAGAATCTGCCGCTGGTGGAATGCGACTCGTCGCAGATTCAGCAGGTGATTCTGAACCTCATCTTGAATGGCGCTCAGGCAATGCAGCCGCGCGGCGGGGGCAAACTGACAATTCGAACCAGCGTACTGCCTGGCGGGACGGAAGTGGAGCTTAGCGTCCAGGATACAGGCGAAGGCATCGCCCCCGAGAACCTCTCCAAGATCTTTGACCCATTTTTTACTACGAAGGCCGAGGGAAAGGGAGTCGGGCTTGGGCTTGCCGTGTTGTACGGGATCGTGAAGGCTCATGAAGGGGAAGTCGAGGTTACGAGCCAGCGGAACGTGGGCACGACATTTACTCTCACTCTCCCGCTCAAGTCTCGAAACAGCACTGCGGAGTCGCGTGAAGTGCAGGTACATGCGGTGTGAACGATCTCTGCATCGTGGCGATCGGAAGTTTGCCGGCACGGGCGCTGGACTGGATCGAAGACGCGGCTGCCGAATGGTTTCCCTTGCCCATCCGACGATTGGCGCCTTTATCGATTCCAGAGGGTGCTTACGATGCGAAGCGAAAGCAATACCAGTCGGTAGAGATGATGAGGATGCTGGCGCAACATGCTCCGCGCGATGCTTCCCGGGTTCTTGCAGTGACCGACGTGGACTTAGCCATCCCGATGCTCAGTTTTCTGTTCGGGCAGGCGCAGTTTGATGGTCCCATCGCCATTGTCTCGCTCTGCCGGCTGCATCAGGAGTTTTACGGGCTTCCGCCGGAGGAAAACCTGCTGCGGGAGCGCGCCGTCAAAGAAGTGCTGCACGAGTTGGGGCACACTTTTGGACTGGTCCATTGCGCGGAAACTGCGTGCGCGATGAGCCTGGCTACGCACATCGAGTTGGTCGATGCCAAAGCGGAACAGTACTGCGCGCGCTGCGGAATGCAGTTGGTGCAGAGGTTTACTTCGAGAGAGGCAACAGTATGAAGAAGAATTGGCCGATCCTGGTGGTGGACGACGAAGACGTAATGTGCGAATCGATGGGGGCGTGGTTGCGGGAAGACGGTTACCACGTCGACACTGCTTCCAGTGGGCAAAAAGCGCTCGAACTCGCTAAGGCTATGGACTACGCCATCTGCTTTGTCGATTTGAAGATGCCCGGCGGCATGGACGGCATTGAGACGATGATGGAAATCCACCGCATCCGGCCAGAGTCGTCGATCATTATCATCACCGCCTACGCGACCGTCGATACTGCCATTCAGGCCATGAAAGAAGGCGCGCAGGAGTATATCGTGAAGCCCTGCAATCCGCAGGAGATTTCGATGCTGGTTTCGCGCATTCTGAAGCTCAAGAAGTTGCAGAGTGAGAATGCGATTCTGCGCAAGAAGCTGAACCGCCAGTATCGGCACTCCGACATCATCACCAAGAATCCACGCATGGGAGAGATTCTTGCTTTGACCCGCGACGTCGCTGATCTGCGCAGCACGGTGCTGATTCGAGGAGAAAGCGGCACGGGTAAGGAACTGGTGGCGCGGGCGGTCCACTTCTCCGGCAATCGGGCGGAGAAGCCATTCATTGTTGTGAGTTGCGCCGCGCTGACTGAAACGCTGCTGGAAAGCGAGTTGTTCGGCTACGAAAAGGGCGCTTTCACCGGAGCCGCTACGCAGGTGAAAGGCAAGTTTGAAATGGCGCACGGAGGGACGATCTTTCTCGATGAAATCGGCGACATCTCTCCCAAGTTGCAAGCGGACCTGCTGAGGGTATTGCAAGAACGGCGTTTTTACCGGGTGGGAGGAAATCAGGAAGTTGAGGTCGATGTACGAATCATTGCCGCCACCAACAAGAACCTTTCCGAGGAAGTACAAGCGGGAAGGTTCCGCGAGGATTTGTACTATCGCCTCAACGTAATTGAAATCCGCCTGCCCGCGCTGCGCGAACGGCGTGAGGATGTTCCCTTGCTGGCGGAGCACTTCGTGCAGCATATTTCTTCCGCCCTGGGCAGGGACGTCAGTGGCATTTCGGCCGCGGCTCTGAAGGTGCTCATTGCCTATGACTGGCCGGGGAATGTCCGCGAACTGGAGAACGTAATCGAACGCGCGATTGTGACGTGTCGCAATGGCACGCTCGACGAGCAGGATTTCTCATGGCTGGAGCGGAATGCCGGACAGCCACAGAACTGGGAAGTCCCCGATGTTTCCCTCGGGGAACTGGAACGCCGGGCGATTGTTGCCGCACTCGAGCGAAAGCATGGCAACGTCAAGGAGGCGTCCACAGCTCTGGGCATTGATCGATCGACGCTCTACGACAAGCTCAAGCGTTACGAGATTGTGCACTAGTTGCGCCGACGGTGCCGGGGCATCAGGCCTCGAGGAACGTATCTGCGAGCACGGCGTCCCAATCTGCCTCGGGGACGGCGTCCATCAGCCCGGGCATCAGCACTCCACCGTCTGCTAAGGCAGGGGGAGTGTTGGGCGCCCGGAGTTGGAGTTGCAGTCGTTCCAGTTCCCGGATCAACCAACCGTGAACTTCGGGTCCTCGGAGAAGATGACGCAGCGTTGTTGGGTCACGCGGATCCAGCCGCGGCCGCAGCTTGAGGTACCATTCGTCGGTCGGGCCGCCAACTCCGATTACTCTGCCTTCGAGGGGCGAACGTACTTGAATCTCGTTCCCGTTTTTCCTCATGCGCCATGCGGTCTGGTTGATCTCGATTTCAGTGCCGAGTTCCGGCATCTTGATGGAATCAGGATTGCCGATCAGGTGATCCGCCAACTCGTCGAGACCGATTGTGAAGGTGCCGTCTTCGGCTGGCTCCGCCCAGGTGTGTCCACGATGGTAGAAGCGGTCGTTCGAGTAGTTGAGTCCCAGGGCGTGCACCGGCGCTCTAGCGGGCAGCACCGCAAACTGTGAGTACTTGCTGCACCGGCGGCAATCGAAGGCGTTGTCGCACGTCCTCGAAATCACTCTCCCGGCGAGTTCGTGGCGGCAACGCCGATCGGATTCCGGCAACTCCGAAAAGTTCGATTTCCAGCATAGATCGATTGCCTGGTTCGTGCGAAAGTCCTGGACCGTGCGCAATGCCGCGGAAGCGACCGTTGCAATGATCGTCAAGACGATGGTGAAAAACAGAGCTAGAAAGACGACGTGACCAACGGTCCAATGAAATCCATCAATCCCCGGAAACATGGGTGTGCTCTCCTTTTGGCGGCGCGAACATGGGCAGGTAGCGATATGACAGGGAGTAGACGATGACTCCGTAGGCAATTACGCCAGTGAAGCTGGCAACCTCCTGCCAACTTGGGGTGTATTGCAGAAACTCGTCGAATGGCAGTGTGGGGACTGCCAGAGTCTGAACGGTGAGAACGAACCGGTTCAGCAGCACTCCCACACACGCCATGGCGGCAGCACTCAGGAGCCATCCGCGCCGCCCTGCGGACCTGCGGTACGTCAGCAGAAACGCCGGGAGCAGCCCGAAGAGCACGATCTCGGTAAACAGGATCGGAGTACCGAAGGGCTTGTGGATGTAGTACTGCCAGGGAGCAAATCCCACCGACGGCGATGTGATGTTCAGCCAGATTAGTGTGTCGATCGACTTGGCTGCCACGTAGATGGCAAGCAGCACCCCGGAAATGAATCCCAGGCGCCGGAACAAGTCCTGCGGCACAAGCCGCCGACCGGTCACCTTCTCAACCGTGGCAGTGACCAGCATGAGAAAACTTGGGCCCGAAGCAATCGCCGACAGAATGAATAAGAAGAATGTGGATGGCCAGATGAAAATTCCTGCGCGGAATGCGAACGGACGGCCACGCAGCACTCCGTAAAGGCCGCCGAGAGATCCCTGGTGGAAGAAGGACAGCAACGTTCCTACGCCCGCGAGTACGGGCACGAGTTTGTGGAGTTGATGTTCGAACACCAGGAATGACGGCAGTTTGCGCAACTGGCGGTTGCGCAGCAGGATCGGAGTGTATTCCAGGCTGAGCACTAGCAAGTAGCAGGAAATGCAGAACGTGACTTCCGTGAGCATCGAGTGCGTGTTGGGATGCCAGAAGGTAAACCACGCCCGCAGGGGCTGGCCCACGTCGATCATCAATATGGCAACCGCGCCGCTGTAGCAGATAAACCCGACGACCACGGCGGTGTTCAGGATCGGGCGTAGCTCAGCGCGCTTCAAGATATAAACCAGAAATCCGGTGAAGAACGCGCCCGCTCCCAGCGCGATGATCCCTAGATCGAGGAAGATCCAGAGGCCGAAGGCGAATCGATTGTCCATATTGGTCTGGTTCAGTCCGTAGTACAGGCACAGACCAGCCGCGTAGACGCCGACGGCGAGTACAACCGCCCAAGGCGCCAGCCAGAGCAGAAATCGCGAGAACGAAGTTCGCTCTTCGCCGCGGGCGATCCACCGGCTGTCCGTAAGCGTGACGCTAGCCATGTTGGACCTCCGAACTGACCTCAGGACTGGTCTCTGGAGTACGGCCGGAATTGGCCTCTGCCAGCGCTCTCACCCATGTCTCCTTCGACTTGTAGTACACCTTCGGCTCCGTGCCGATGCGCGCCAGCAAGCGAAATGCGTTGGGAGAGCGTGCTTCCTGCGACGCAGGATCGTTCCCATCGGCGAGATTGCCGAATCGGATTGCTCCGGTCGGGCAAGCTTCCACGCAAGCGGGGACATAGTCCGCGGGATCGATTTCCCGCTTTCCAGCAGCTGCAGCTTTTTCTTTTGCTGAGTGCAAACGCGCGTGGCACAGATTGCACTTTTCGACCACACCACGCATGCGCACCGCAACTCCGGGATTCAAGCTCTTCTCCATTCCCGCTGGCCACGATGGATCCCACCAATTGAAATAGCGCGCGTGATAGGGGCACGCGGTCATGCAATACCGACAGCCGAGGCAGCGTTGCGGCATCTGCATCACGATTCCTGTGGCCTTATCCACCTCGACGGCTTGCTGCGGGCAGACTTTCACGCACGGCGTGTCGTGCTCGCAGTGCATGCACATGATCGGGATGAACGCCTCGCGCCGCGCGGTTCCATTCATTCCATTGGAAACCTTTCGGACCAGCATCGGCGTCAGGCCGGTGCGCGCGGTTGC
>Ga0209839_10001247_pt1 | contig 13124 bp, 11 predicted proteins | sample OrgsoiDNA2013050_FD_185800 | JGI IMG/M metagenome (GOLD analysis project Ga0209839, IMG submission 185800) | Permafrost soil microbial communities from the Arctic, to analyse light accelerated degradation of dissolved organic matter (DOM) -... | ecosystem: Environmental > Terrestrial > Soil >... | reverse complement strand
GTGTAGGTGCCGATCCCGAGGACCACCTCGAGTGCGTTCTGGCTGGTGTAACCGCGGGCGAGGAAGGCGCGCAGCGCCTCGTCGCCCACGTCGCCCGCGGTGGCGAGGACACCGAGCGTGAACACCCGGATCGCCTCGAGGCGCTCGTCGGCGAGCGGCGCGGCGTTCCGCAGTCCCGCGATGATGTCCGGGTCGGCGCCGAGGGCGGTCAGCCGGGCGGTGTGCATGGCCACGCAGATATGGCAGCGGTTTGTCGTGGCGATCGTCATGACCAGTACCTCGCGCGCCACCGGGTCCAGCGTCGAGCTTTCGAAAATTGCGCTGAGCTTGCCGAACCCGTCGAGCAGGTGAGGCGAGACCGCCATCCGGGCCACCGCGGCCGGCAGGTAGCCGAGGTGCTGCTCGGTAGCGGCCATCGACCTGCGCGCGGCCGGAGGCGCCGACTCGATGGTGTGATCGGGGAACCAAGTAGCTGGGTTCTGGGACATGGATAACCCTTCTCGGATAAGTTAGACAATCAGGTTGCCTAAACAGTAAACAAGGTTGTCGATCAATGTCAACTGACGGAACGGCCGGGGAGTCGCGCACCTACGGCTTCGAGCTGCCCATGCTGCTGTTCGCCGGATTCCGGTCGATCATCGACGAACTGCACGCTGAGCTGGCGCGTCGCGGCCATCCGGACCTCCGTCCGGCTCATGGCTTCGCCTTGCAGGCGATCGGCCCAGGCGGGGCGACCGCGACCGAAGTGGGCCGGCGGCTCGGTATCTCTAAGCAGGCGGCGGGCAAGACGACCGAGCGGCTCGAGGAACTCGGCTACGTCTACCGGGCCGGTGACCAGGCCGACCGGCGGCGCAAGCTGATCCGGCTCAGCCCGCGCGGAACGGCGGCGCTGGTCATGTCCGCGATGATCTTCAGCGACATCCGGTCCAGGTGGGAAAGCACGCTGGGCCCCGATCGGCTCGCCGCGCTCGAATCGGACCTGGGCGCCATGGCGCCCGGTGAGACCTTCCGCCTCGACGTACCCGGCTGGTTCGGCCCCTAGCCCCCGAACCGCTAGCCCCGAACCGGCGCCTTGACAGGATAAGCGCCATGCACGCGCCGTCCGGTCCGCCGGGACAGATCGTCTTGCTGAACGGTGTGTCGAGCTCGGGCCAGACCAGCATCGCTGAGCAGCTGCTCATCGTCCTGCAGCGGCCCTGGTTTCACCTGCCGGCCGATGCCGTCAACGGCATGCGGGCCAAGCACCGGACCCTGGCGCTCAGCCCGGCCGAACTCGACGTGGTGCTGGCCAGGACCCGGGCCGGCTTCCACCGCGCCGTCGCCGGGATGGCGGCGGCGGGCAATAACGTGGTGATGGATCACGTCCTGAGCGAACGGTGGCGGCTGCTCGACTGCCTGACCGTGAGCCCGGGCTGGCCGCGGTCCAGCAGGAACTCGTGCACCCGCATGGCTGCTATGACCTCGAATGCGACACCACGGGCACCAGCCCGCTCGACTGCGCCCTGCGCATCAAGGATTTCCTGGCCCGGCGTGGCCCGCCGGCCGCGTTCGGGGAGCTGCGGGCCAGGCCGGCCGAGGGCGTCATGCTGCCTCGCTAACGACCCGCCACCCAGGCCGGTACGGTGAGCTGGTGATCTCCTCCGGCTGGGACGCCGAAGCGGCCGCGGCGCGCGTCGCCGAGGCGATGCTGCCGCTGGCTAGCCCGGTCAGGGCGGCGCAGGCCAAGAGCTACCTGAAGAGCGACCTGGACTTCCTGGGCGTCACCGTGCCCGGGATCCGGCGGGCCGTCGTCGCGGCGGCCCGGTCGTACCCGCGCCTGGGCCGGGACGACGCGGTGGCCTGGGCGCGGGCGCTGTGGCGTCCGCCGGTGCACGAGCGGCGGACGGCCGCCATCGAGGTGCTCAGGCTGTATCAAGGCGAACTTTCCCCTGCCGACCTGGGCCTGGTGGAAGCGTGGGTGCGGGTGGCGCACGGCTGGGCCTACGTCGATCCGCTCGCCGGGGACATCGCCGGCCCGATCGCGCGGCGGCACCAGCAGGCCTGGCCGCGGATCGACGCGTGGGCCCGGGACGAGGACTTCTGGGTGCGCCGCTCCGCCCTGCTCACGCTGCTGGCCGGGATCAGGGCAGGCCAGCCCGACCTCGGGCGCTTCGAGCGGTACGCCACGCCGATGCTAGCGGAGAAGGAGTTCTTCATCGCCAAGGCGATCGGCTGGGTGCTCCGCGAGACCTCGAAGAAAAATCCGGCCTACGTCGCCGCGTGGACCGGCCGTCACCTGGACAAGATGTCGGGGGTGACGTTCCGCGAGGCGGTACGCCGGCTGCCGGAGACGCAGGCCGCTCAGCTCCGAGACGCGCACCGCCAGACCCGCGAATCGCAACAAAGCAACTAAAGCAACGCAGGCAACAAACACAACACTGTGCGTTAAAGCCGCAATTCAGCGCAGTTTCCGTCTTATTTCAGCAACCTCGCCGCGACATCTCCCTTTCGGCCGAAGTTACCGGTAAGTTACGTTCCGTCCGGACAGCTGGCTCCTGGGAGCGAGGGTTGATGGTGCGGTCGAAGAAACTTGCCGGGATGGTGCTCGCCGCGGGTCTGGTGGCCGCCGGGCTCGCCGCCGGATCGGCGTCCGCGTCGGCGTCCGCGTCGGCCTGCGGCGGCTCCGGATCAGTGAGCACGGTGAACGGGACGCTGGCCGACGGTGCCACCTACCTGATCCAGTGCCCGGCGGGCGCCTGGAACGGCACCCTGTACCTGTACAGCCACGGCTACGTCGTCCCCGGTGCCGCCAACCCGGCGGCGGACGCGGGCGACCAGGTGACCGCCGCCTGGATGCTGGCCCACGGCTACGCGCTTGCGGGTTCGTCGTACGCCAGCACCGGCTGGGCCATCGCGTCGGGCCTGCCGGACCAGATCAGCACCCTGAATACCTTCGACCGCAGCTACGGCCAGCCCAGGACCACGGTCGCCTGGGGGCACTCGCTCGGTGGCATCATCACGGCCGGGCTGCTGCAGGACTACCCGAGCCGGTTCGACGCCGCGCTGCCGATGTGCGGCGTGCTGTCCGGTGGCGTGGCCACCTGGAACACCGCGCTTGACGGGGCGTTCGCGTTCGCCACGCTGATCGACCCCTCGATCCAGGTCACCGGGATCACCAACCCCACGGCCAACCTGCAGAACGCCGAGGCCGCGGTGGCCAAGGCACAGCAGACCGCCGCGGGCCGGGCCCGGCTGGCCCTGGTCGCGGCGCTCGCGGATACCCCGGGCTGGTTCACGCCGCTGTCCGCCGAACCCGCGGCGACCGACTACGCGGCTCAGGAAGCCAGCCAGTACCTGTGGTTCACCCAGGTGACCTTCCCCTTCATCTTCGCCTTCCGCGCCGACCTGGAGGCCAAGGCGGGCGGCAACCCGTCCTGGAACACCGGCGTGAACTACGTCAGCGACCTGGCCAAGTCCGCCGACGTCAGGGAAGTCAAGGCGCTGTACCGTAGCGCCGGGCTCAGCCTGGGCCGGGACGTGCGGACGCTGAACGGATCCAGGCGGATCAGCGCCGACCCGAGCGCGGTGGCCTGGCTGACCAGGAACATCGTCTTCAACGGTGACATCTCGGTCCCGGTGCTGACCATGCACACCACCGGCGACGGCCTGGTCGTGCCGGAGAACGAGCAGGCCTACCGGGCCGTCGTCGACCGGGCCGGCCACGGCGCCCTGCTGCGGCAGATCTTCGTGGCCCGCGCCGGGCACTGCGCGTTCACCCCGGCCGAGACCATCACCGCCGTCCAGACGCTGGAGAACCGCATGTCCACCGGGCGCTGGCACGTGCCGGCCCCGGCGGGCCTGAACGCCGAGGCGGCCGCGCTCGGTCCCACCGACAACATCTACTCGCTGAACGGCACCATCTACCCGACCGCGCCGGCCTTCACCAGCTACACCCCGGCCCGCTACCTGCGGCCGTTCGACCTGTGGCCCTAGGGCGATCCCCGGTAAGACATTTTTACCGAACGGCCCGGCCTGCGTGCCCTGCGTCACGCCGCGCCGCTCGCCAGGTGGCCTCGGCCGCACCCATCGGCGTGCACGCGGGACCGTGCACGAACGGCCAGATCTCCTCAGCGATGCAGCGCCAGTCCGCGGTCGCGGAGAGCTCGCCGAGCAACGCGAACAGGCCGAGGTTGATCCGCTGCAAGATCACGTAGGACCGGGGGATCGCCGCGTAGGCGGCCAGCGGGCTGCGGAAGTCGAAGAAGCGCCTGCTGACCGCGGAGGCGTACTCCCCGGTCATGGTCCGCGGTCCTCGCTCGCGCACCGTGTCGTAGAACAAGGCCATGTGCTCGATGATCATGTCCGTGGGCAGCGGCGTGTCCGGCCTCAGGAAGCCGGCCTCGACCATGGCCGCGCGGAAGGCTGAAGGGTCGTTCTCCACGCACAGATGCCTGACCATCTCCACCAGCGGCCGCAGTTCGTCGTCGGTGAAGTGCTTGACCAGCCCGAAATCCAGGAACGTGACCCGGCCGCCGCCATGGAACAGGTAGTTGCCCGGATGCGGGTCGCCGTTGAAGGCGTGCATCTCGTACAGGCTCCGGAACACGAAGCGGTAGATCGTCTCCCCGGCCAGGTCGCGCTCGGCCTGAGACCAGCTGGCCAGCTCGGCGAACCGCGCGCCGTCCGCGAGGTCGCTGGTCACTAGGCGGCGAGTGGAGAGCTCCTCGACGATGCCGGGAACGTGAATCGTCGGGTGGCCTTCGTAGTAGCGGGCGAACAGCTGCTGGTTCCGGGCCTCGGCGCGGTAGTCAAGCTCCTCGGTGATGCGTTCCCTCAGCTCCGCGAGCAACGCGTCGACGTCCTGGCTCGGCGCGGTGATCTTGAGCATCCGGCGCAGCAGGGCGACGTTGCCCAGGTCGGCCTCGATGGTCTCGGCGATGCCGGGGTACTGGACCTTCACCGCGACCGCGCGACCGTCAAGGGTGATCGCGCGGTGCACCTGCCCGATCGATGCGGCCGCGATGGGTACCAGGTCCCAGGTCGCGAAGGCCTGCTCCGGCGGCAGGCCGAGCTCTTCCGTGACGACCTGCGCGGCCAGTTCGGGGCTCATCGGCGGCACGCTGTCCTGCAGCCGGCTCAGCGTCCGGCGCGCGGCCGGCGTCAGGCCGTCGTCGACGTAGCTGGCCATCTGGCCCATCTTCATCAGCACGCCCTTCATCGTCCCCAAGGTGGTGGCGACGTCCTCGGCGGTCTGCAGGGCCAGGTCGTTCCGCAGCTGCTGCCGGTGCTCGCCCGCGGTGGCGAACAGCCTCGGCGCGTTGCTCGCGTACCGCGCGCCGCCGCGCGCCGCGAGCCGCAGTGCCGTCATCCCGCGTTCCATCCGCAGGCTGCCGACCCGGCGGCGCGCGACCACTAGGCCCGCGATCGACGCCGCGCTCAGCGCCGCCACGGCGGTGATTTTCCTGCTCCGTCGTCCCGTCAGCCCCCGTCCCGTCAATCCCCGTGCTGTCAATCCCCGTGCTGTCAACCGGGTCTCCCGCCTCGGCTTCACGCCTTCCCAGCCGAACGCGCCCGCAGGGCGATCCGCTGCCGGGCCTCGAGTACGCCAGGCTCGCCGAGGAACACTGCGTCGAGCACGCCAAGGGCCTGGCGGATCTCGTTCCGGCGCTCGGCCGTCACAGGCGCGGGCGCCGGGTAGCCGTACTCCTGGATGGCCCAGTCGGGCAGCGTGGCGATCGAGGCGTCCCTGATGTCCTGCCACAGCTCGGCGATGTCGGAGTCCAGGCCGGGCGGGTCGAGCAGGTAGCTCATCGACTCGGCGGCCGCGGGCGTACACCGCAGCTCGGGACGCACGTCGGCGAAGTACCGCTCGAGCTCGGCCACGCTGGCCGGGATGATCTCGTGCGGCACCCCGAGAAGCTCGGCCGCGATCGTCATCTCGCGGACGTAGGCGTCGGCGTCGGCGTCCGCCAGCGGCGTGCCGAACAGCCGGCCGGCGGCCAGGCCCGAGTCGACCAGGGCCGCGTGCACCCAGAGCAGCAGCGCGGGATCGCCGGCCGCGTACGGCTGGCCGGTCACCGTGTCCACGCCTTGCACACGGATGTGGATCGCCCGCACCCGCTCCGCGACCCGGGTCGCGCTGGCCCGGTCCCCGAAGGTGACGATGGCCTCGTAGGCGGAGGTCGCCGCGAGCCGGCCGACCGGGTCGCGCCGCCAGTCGCTGTGCTGGTCGACACCGGCCATCGCCAGCGGGTGCAGCGCCTGCATCAGCAGCGAGCGTAGCCCGGCTACCGGCGCGGACAGGTCACTGGCGACCCGCCAGGTCACGCTGGCGGGCCCGAAGAACCCGTCGTCCCGGGGATGGTCAGGTACGGCGGCGGCGTAAGCGGCGGCGGAGCGCTCAACCAGCCCGGCGGCGGCCGCGTACGGTTCGGCCGTCATGTAGTTTCTCCCTCTCCCGGCGCCCGCAGGCCGGCGAAGAGGTCGTCCTCGGGGAGCGGAGCCCCGGTGGTGGTGTCGCTCACCCGGATGAAGTGCTCGAAGCCGAAGGTGGCCTCGGCGATGTCCGGCGGGATCTTGCTGAACCACGACTCGGAGATCTGGCTGCCGTGCGCGAACAGCGCCTCGCGCTTGCGGGCTACCACCGGCCGGATGTCCACCGAGGTGGTGATGCGCTCCTCGGACGCCGCCGACTGCCGCCGGGCTTCAGGGTCCGTATCGTCGAAGTCGGGAACCTCCGCGCCGAGCTCGCGCAGTGCTTCCCAGATCTTCTGCCAGTCACTGCGGCGCATCGCGCTGAGGTAGAGCTTGGCGCCGATGCCGCTGCTGGCGAACGCCGCCTGCGCGGCCCGGCTTGCGTGCACGTGATCGGGATGCTGGTAGGGACCCTGGTCGTCATAGGTGATCAGGACCTGGGGCCGGTACTGCTCGATCAGGCGGGATATCCTCGCGGCCACATCTGCCTCGGGGACGTTGCAGAACGCGTCCGGGCGGTCCTTGTAGTCCCAGTCCGGCATGCCGGAATCGTGGTAACCGAGCAGCTCCAGGTGGCTGACGCCGAGGATCGCGCAGGATTCGCGCAGCTCAGCGAGGCGATGCTCGGCTACCGCTTGCTCGTCATGTCCGTCCAGGCCGGGCTTGATTCCGCCTGGCGCATCCCCGAACTCGCCGTTGGTGCAGGTCACGACCACGGTTCTGATGCCCTGGGCGGAATAAGCGGCCAGCACGCCGCCGGTGCTTGACGCTTCGTCGTCGGGGTGAGCGTGGACGGCCATCATCGTGAGCGTTTCTGACATGCTCCCAGACTGCCCGATGAGCTCGCGATTCTCCTCACCGGGGCCGGCGGGAGATGATGGCCGAATGGGTTCGAAGCAGTTTATTGGACTCGAAATGTACCTAATCCCGCGCCGACGGCGGCGAGCATGGCCAGCATGAAGGTGGCCAGGGCCGCGAAACCGTGGCCGACCGGAATGAGCGGAGCCAGCCGCAGCCTGGGCCTGCGGCGGACCGGAAACGGGTCGGCGAGCAAGCTGGCGATCATCTCATCGGTGACCGTGCCGTCCGCCGGTTTGTCGTCAGGCGCGGGCGGCGGAGCGGCCGCGGCCGCGGGAACCGCGATGGGGTAGGGGGTCCACAGGGTGACCGTACCGATGCCCAGGGCGATAGCGGCGGCGATGAAGGCCAGTCCGAGCCAGGCCAGCAGCTCCCAGCCCGTCCGCGTGTAACCGGCCCAGATCACCAGCCCGGTCAGCGCGACTCCGGCGTGACCGAACACGACCGCGGGTGGCACGCCGACCCCGGTGGCGCGCTGAACGCGCAGGCCACCCCGGGTCACCCAGGTGCGCAGCATGTAGCCGCCGAGGCCGGCGGTGAGCAGCCAGGCGATCAGCGCGGCGAGAGCAAGCGGACGGCCGGGGAAACCTGGTGACGTCTCCGGACTTGCCGGGGCCGCGGCCAGGGCGCCGGTCATCAGGCTCACGGCCGCGACGGATCGATCGTGCTCACACCCGCGGAGCGTACTCGCGCGGGTGGCGACGCGGAAGCCAGCTCAGCGTCTGGATTCCGGCGCCTCGGTGAGGGCTTCCGGATGCGCCCGGTTGTAATGCTGGGTCAGCACCGTGCTCGCCTGGCCGGGCCGGTAGGCCAGGGTGCGGCCGCACACCTCGCAGCGCGTAACAGGAAGCCGGGTCACCGTCACCGGGAAGCGAGAAGATCCTGACCTGCTCATTGGATCACATCATGCCAGATAAACGAGCCTAGCCTCAGCCGACCCCGGCAGTGGCGGCAGAAAATTATGAAAGAGACACCATCGTGGATTGTTACCGTCATAATCCGGGGGTAACCATCCACGATAATTAGCAGCGGCGTGGTCACCTTCATCGCGGTAGGCCGAAGCACGACGGCGCCGCATCAGCTATCTGGTTAGACATCCAGTTGCCGCACATCCAGCTGCCGCTAGTACCAAAGGTCCGCTTTCTTCACCCGGTGGGCCGTCGCCGGAATCTTTGGGCGACACGCCACGGATGTTCCGGTCTTGTCGCCTGCCAGCGAACAGACTGGGAGCATGCATCCCCATGACAACCCCCGGTGGGCATGCCAGCTCTTGCGAATCCCGGGCCAGCCCGCGCGCATCCAGCGAGCCCGCGGATGACGGCGTCCGGCGTGCGTTTCGGCGGCCGCCCGTCCGCGGGGCCTGCAGGCTTCGGCGTTTCCGCGGACGGTAACGGTCTGCCGGACCTGGACAGCGAGGCGCTGGTCCTGGGCGGAGTGCGGGACCGGATCGGCATGTGGCGTGCCCTGCTTGACCGGCCGCTGACGTCCTATTACCTCGTCCTTGGCCTCACCACGCTGCTCCTCGGGCTCGGCCTGGTCATGGTGCAGTCCACGGCGTCCGTCGCCGACCTGACCGCGGGGCTTTCGCCCTACTCCGACTTCAAGAAGCAACTGCTCGGAGCGGCCATCGGCCTGCCGCTGATGTGGGTGGCGGCGCGCTCGTCGCCGCGGCTGTTCCGTGCCTTCGCCTACCCGTTGCTCGCGGTCTCTGTGGTCGGTCTCGGGCTCACGTTGATCCGCGGCGTCGGCGTCTCGCAGAACGGCGCGGCCCGGTGGATATCCCTCGGCGGGCAGCAGATCCAGCCGTCCGAGATAGCCAAGCTCGCCCTGGTGGTGTGGGGTGCCGACCTGCTGGCTCGTAAGGAGAAGCTGGGCCAGCTCGCTGACTGGCGGCACATGCTGGTGCCGCTCATGCCGGGCACGGGCGTGCTGTGCCTGCTCGTGATGACGGGCGACGACCTGGGCACCACGTTCATCCTGCTGGTCATCTTCCTGGCGCTGCTGTGGGTCATCGGCACCCCCGGGCGGGTCTTCACCGGCTTGCTGATCCTGATGACCCTGGCCATGCTCCTCATGATCGTCTCGGCGAAGTACCGCTTCGAGCGCATGGTCGGTTACCTCGATCCGCAGGGCGACATCACCGGCGCGAACTGGCAGGGCATCCACGGGAAGTACGCGCTCGGCTCGGGCGGCATCTTCGGCGTGGGCCTCGGCGCCAGCCGGGAGAAGTGGGGCTACGTACCGGAATCCACCAGCGACTTCATCTTCGCCATCATCGGCGAGGAACTCGGCCTCGTCGGCACGCTGTGCGTGACCGCGCTGTACGGCGGGCTGGCCTTCGCCGGGCTCCGGATTGCCCGGCGCGTGCCCGACATCTTCTGCCGCCTGGGCGCCACCGCCATCACCGCGTGGATCGTCGTGCAGGCCGTGGTGAACATTGGCGCGGTGATCGGCGTCCTGCCCATTACCGGGGTCCCGCTTCCGCTTGTCTCGGCCGGACTGTCATCCTTGCTGGTGACCTTGATCGCGCTCGGTATGCTCATGTCATTCGCCAGGCTCGAACCTGGTGCCCGCGAGGCTTTGGCCGCACGCGGCCCCGGCTGGCCGCTACGCGTTCTAAGCTGGCTCGGTCTATCAAAGCGCCGACGATAAAGCGCCGGGCAGTTCAGGAACGAGACATGAGGGTAATGCTTGCCGGCGGCGGGTCCGCCGGTCATATCGAACCAGCCCTGGCGCTGGCGGACGCGCTGCGCCGTATCGATCCCGGCGCCGAGATTACCTGCCTGGGCACCGAACGCGGCCTGGAGACGCGGCTGATCCCGCTGCGCGGGTACAAGCTGGAGCTCATCCCCGCGGTGCCGATGCCCAGGTCGATCACGCCGAAGCTGCTGACTGTCCCCGGCCGGCTGGCCGGCGCCGTCAACGCGGCCGCCGCCGCCCTGGACCGGACCGGGGCGCAGGTGCTCGTCGGGTTCGGCGGATACGTCGCCACCCCGGCCTACCTGGCGGCCAGGCGCCGCGGGGTGCCGATCGTCGTGCACGAGGCGAACCCCAAGCCGGGCTTGGCTAACCGGCTCGGCGCCAGGTTCACCACGCACGTCTTCACCGGCCATCCGGACGCCCAGCTCAGGAACGCCAAGTACCTCGGCATCCCGATCAGGCGCGAGATCGCCGAGCTCGACCGGCTGGGGCTCGGCGACAAGGCGCGCGCCCACTTCGGCCTGCGCCCCGACTTGCCCGTGCTGCTCGTGACCGGCGGGTCGCAGGGAGCCCGCTCGATCAACGCCGCGGTGTTCGGCGCGGCCGGGTGGCTGCGCGACGCCGGTGTCCAGGTTCTGCACATCATCGGCCCGCGTAACGGCCACGACGCCCCGGTGACCGAGAAGGGGTCCGCGGAGGCCGGCGGGGTCCCCTACGTGGCGTCGCCCTACATTGACCGGATGGACCTGGCGTACGCGGCGGCGGACTTCGCGCTGTGCCGGGCCGGCGCGATGACCTGCGCCGAACTTACCGCCGTCGGCCTGCCGGCCGCCTACGTGCCGCTCCCCATCGGCAACGGCGAACAGCGGCTGAACGCGCTGCCGATCGTGCAGCATGGCGGCGGCATGCTGGTGGCCGACGCCGAGCTAACCCCCGAGTGGATCCGCGACACCCTGCTGCCCGTCCTGGTCAACATCGACCAGGTGGCGGACATGTCAGAAGCGGCCGCCTCGCTCGGGCGCGGCGACGCGGACCGCTGGCTGGCCGAGGCGGTCATCGAGATTGTGGAGGGCACGGGTGGGAACCCACATGCTCAAGGGCCTGATGCTCAGCCGGCTGGTAATGGCGGCTGAGCCGGTACCTGCCATCGGCCTAGGGCGGGTGCATTTCGTCGGCATCGGAGGGGCAGGCATGTCGGGCATCGCCCGGATCATGCTGGCCAGGGGCATCGCAGTGTCCGGTAGCGACGCCGCGCCCTCGGCGCTGCTCGACGAGCTCGCGGCGCTCGGCACCAGCGTGTACGTCGGGCACGCGTCCGGCCATCTCGGCCGCCTGGGCGCCGGTGACACGCTCGTGGTGTCGAGCGCTATCCGCGCGGACAATCCGGAGCTCGCCGAGGCCACCAGGCGCGGGATGCGGATCCTGCACCGGGCCGCCGCGCTGGCCTCGGTCATGGCCGGACGGCGGGCCATCACGATCGCCGGCACACACGGCAAGACCACCACGACCTCCATGCTGACCACGGTGCTACGCGAGTGCGGAGCCGATCCCGGCTACGTCATCGGCGGGATCCTCACAGAAACCGGGCTCGGCGCGGAGGACGGCGCGGGCATGGACTTCGTCGCCGAGGCGGACGAGAGCGACGGATCGTTTCTCCTGCTCTGTCCCGATGTCGCGGTCATCACCAACGTGGAAGCCGACCACCTGGACAACTACGCCAGCCTCGCCGATATCCAGGCGGCCTTCGTCACGTTCGGCGGGCACGTGAGCGGATTGATCCTGACCTGCGCGGACGACCCGGGAGCGGAGGCCGTCGCGGCTCGCCTGGAGCCCGCCAGGGTCCGCCGTTACGGCGAGTCACCGCACGCCGACTACCGGCTCAGCGATGTCCGTTCCCGCGGGATGGCGGTCAGCTTCGCGGTGGCCGCCGACCGTAGTCCGTTCGGTGAAATTCTCTCCCAGATGACCGTGGGCGCACCTGGTCACCACAACGCGCTGAACGCGACGGCCGCCTTCGCCGCGGCGGTCGAGCTCGGCTTCGCGCCGCCCCGGGTCGCGGCGGCCATCGCGGGCTACCGGGGCGCGCGGCGCCGGATGGAGCTCAAGGGTGAGGCCGACGGGGTACGGGTGCTCGACAGCTACGCGCATCACCCGACCGAGCTGGCCGCCGACCTGCGAGCGGCCAGGGACATCGCGGAGGGCGGCCGGGTTATCGCCATCTTCCAGCCGCACCTGTTCAGCCGGACCAGGATCTTTGCGGCCGAGTTCGGCACCGCCCTCGGACTGGCCGACGAGGCTGTGGTCCTCGACGTGTACGCCGCGCGGGAGGACCCAGAACCTGGCGTGACCGGCCGGCTCGTGGCCGACGCGGTCCCGGGCGGGCGGGCGCGCTTCGTGCCTGACCGGGAGCGCGTTGCCGGGGTGATCGCGGAGATCGCCGAGCCAGGCGACGTGGTGCTGACCATGGGGGCAGGCGACGTCACCAAGCTCGGCCCGCAGCTGGTCGAAACGCTCAGGGGGCGGCGCGAGTGACCCGATCCGGCGGCGCATCCGAGGAGGGGCAAAGCTCCGCCGATGAGGCCGCCGGGTCCAGTCCGACTTCTGGTGTTAATACGGTCTATGCGGGCCAGGTCGTCGCGGACGACAGCCTGCTGCCCCGCGGTGCTGTCGCCGCCCCAGGGACGTCGCGAAAGCCCCGCCGCTCCTGGCGCGCGGCGTTCTTCGGGCTCGCACTGGCCGGCCTTATCGCGATCGTGGCCTGGGTGCTGCTCGGCTCCTGGCTGCTGGCGGTCCGGTCGGTCGTCGTCACCGGCACGCGCCTGGTGCCGGCCTCTGAGGTTCTCGCGGTGGCCGGGGTCGAGCCGGGCACGCCGCTGATCCGGGTGAACGCTGGCCAGGTCGCGGCCCGTATCGAGACCATCAGGCAAGTGCAGAGCGCACAGGTCACCAGGGACTGGCCGGACCGGGTGGTGATCTTGGTCCGGGAGCGCACGTCAGCGCTCGCAGTCGCCGCCCCGGGCGGCGGGTTCGACCTGGTGGACTCCGACGGCGTGATCGTGCGGTGGGGCGCCCGCCGGCCCGCGGACCTGCCGCTCTATCCCGCCCCGGCCCCC
>Ga0209839_10001245_pt1 | contig 13136 bp, 11 predicted proteins | sample OrgsoiDNA2013050_FD_185800 | JGI IMG/M metagenome (GOLD analysis project Ga0209839, IMG submission 185800) | Permafrost soil microbial communities from the Arctic, to analyse light accelerated degradation of dissolved organic matter (DOM) -... | ecosystem: Environmental > Terrestrial > Soil >... | reverse complement strand
GATGACCGGGCAGGCCAGGCCCGCATAAGTGCCCCGCTGCCCGGGCGGGACCCCGGGATGGCGCAGGGTCAGGCCGCGGACATGCGCCTCGTAGATCACTGTCTGGTGATACGGCGTCCGCGGCGGCCGGTCATCCGTCCAGTCGAAATACGGGTTAATAACGACATTGCGCGGCATGAACGGGGCGCTGTTGCGAGTGCTGATCGCCTCCGGCGCGCCGGACCGGTGGGAGAACAGCGCCTCGTGCCAGCGCACCTGACCCGCGACGGCCTTACCGTACGGGTCGAGCAGCAGCTTCGCCGCATTGCACCGGTGACCGCGGTCTGGCGCGTACGGGCCGTGCACGCGATACCCGTAGTGCTGGCCCGGGCCGACGCCGGGCAGGTAACAGTGCCAGACGAAACCGTCCGCCTCGGTGAGCTCGACCCGCGTCTCCCTGCGGTTGCCCGGACCGAACAGGCACAGCTCGACCCGCTCGGCCACTTCAGAGAACAGGGCGAAATTGGTCCCTGACCCGTCCCATGTGGCACCGAGCGGATAAGCAGCGCCAGGCCAGACGTGCATTTCACTGACTTTACGGCAACGAACGCCAGAACGGGCCGGGCCGGTACGTGTCAAGTCATATGAGACACAGGGTTCTGCTGTTTCCTAAGCTGCCTCCCTGGGCGGATGCTGCGTAATGTCGCTGTTAGTGACCGGCTTGTTGATCCAGGCCGTGACGGGCATCTTGGGTGCCCTGGGGCGGCGGGTGAAGCGTCGCGGGTTCGCGGCGCAGGCGGCGTTCAGCACGGCCTGGCGCTTGTCCTGGATCGCGGGAGTGGTGAGTGGTTCGTCTGCCTTGCCTCAGCGCGCGTTCGCCCTGGCCGGATGCGCTTGGGACAGAGGTTCTGCCTGCTGGTTTGCGCAGGTCAGGCGGTTGTGCGGACAGTGTCTGTGGCTGTCCGTGCGATGGGCCGCCTGAACGCCCGCGCGCACGGACATATAGCGGACAGCGTCGGTGCGGCGAATGCTGAACGGCAGCGTTTGCGCAGGTTAGCGGCTATGTGGTGTGAATGGGAGCGGGCTGTAAAACCGTCGGCTACGCCTTCGGTGGTTCGAATCCACCACCTGCCACCACCTGCGGAAACGGCCCGTTAGCTGCGGATTCTCGCGCTACGCGGGCCGTTTTTCTCTGTCCCGCCGTGTCACCTTGGGTCGTTGTAGACCTGTGCCGCTCGATTACTCGATTGGGTGTCACCTGCACTGTTGCCGGCATGATGGACGCAGTGGTGGTTGGCTTGCCGGGTGCTGCTCAAGATCGTCTACCTGCTGACGTGCCGGGTACTCGGCCTGGCCGTCTTGGTGTTCCGCGGTGACCGGGCGAAAGATGCCGAGTTGCTCGTGCTCAGGCATGAGAACGCGGTGCTCCGCTGGCATGCCGGCCGGGTACGGTACGAGCCGGGCGACCGGGTGTGGCTCGCCGCGCTGGCACAGCGTATACCGCGCAGGCGCTGGACCGGGATCTTTCCCGTGATGCCCGCGACGCTCCTGGCCTGGCACCGCAAACTGGCTGGCAGCAAGTACGACACGAGCATGCGGCGCAAGCCCGGCCGCCCGCCGACGGTCCCGGGCGTCGCCCGCCTGGTGGTTCGGCTGGCGAAGGAGAATCCGCTGTGGGGACATTGCCGGATCCATGGCGAACTGGCGAAGCTCGGCGTGGCGGTCGCGCCGTCCACCGTGTGGGAGATCCTGCGTGCTGCGGGCATCGATCCGGCGCCTCGTCGGTCCGGCCCGACGTGGCGGCAGTTCCTGCATGCCCAGGCCGCCGGGATCCTCGCGGTCGATTTCCTGCACGTGGATACCGTGCTGCTGAAGCGCATATACGTGCTGGTGTTCATCGAGCATGGTAGCCGCCGGATGCATCTGGGCGGCGTCACCACGCACCCCACCGGGGACTGGACAGTGCAGCAGGCCCGCAACCTCGCTCTCACCCTCGGCGAGCGGTTCGAGGACATCAGGTTCCTGATCCGCGATCGCGGATCGAACTTCACCGCCTCGTTCGACGCCGTCTTCCAGGCCGCCGGCACCAGGATCTTGCGCACGGCCGTCCAGGCTCCGCGGATGAACGCGATCTGTGAGCGCCTCGTCGGCACCCTGCGCCGCGAGCTCCTGGATCGCGCTGATCCTCGGGGAGGGCCATCTGCGCGCCGTGCTGGCTGAATACCAGGTGCACTACAACACGGCCCGGCCGCACCAGGGCATCGCCCAGCGCGTCCCCGACGGCAAACACGACGGTGGCCACCTCACCGTTGCCGACCTCGACCGCGAACGGATCCTCCGAAAACCCGTCCTGGGCGGCCTGATCAACGAATATGCGCGCGCCGCCTGATATCCCGAAGAACCGCAGGTCACGATGCGGATCCTATTTTCGAGCGGGACAGGCGACGCTGCGGGCTGCTGCCCGCCCGTCCCCAGCGCCGGCTCCGTCCCAGCGCCGGTCCGGGACCGCTACCCGCGGTGCGGTTCCGGACCTGGCGATCCCGGCTGGCGATCAGCAGGTGGAGTTGGTCTGGGTGGCCAGGCCCAGCCGCCAGGGCAGGAGGTTGTAGCTCTGGTTGGCGCTCGGATCGTGTCCCTGGTAGAGGTACTGGATCTTGCAGGGGCTGATGGTGAGGGTCTGGTCGTAGCCGGCCCGGATCATCTCGCCGCTGCTGAAGTCCTGGGTCCACGCGCTGCCGCTGAACGAGACGTTGCTGGCCGCCATGAACGGGTTGCTTTCTGTGTTGGCCAGCGGGGTCCAGGAGCCGTTGAGCGCGTTCGAGGTGTAAGCCGTGAACATCCGATGGCCGGTGGAGGCGATCGCCTCGACGATCAGCAGGTACTGGTTCTGGCCCGCGACCTTGTACACGTTGTCGGCCTCGAAGAAGGCGTACGGGTTGGAGTTCGACGCGGCGATGACCGTGTTGCCCATCCCGTTGGGGAAGTTCGAGACGGAGGTCTGCGAGCGGTACAGGTGCCCGTTGTCGTCCATGGAGAACAGGTAGCAGTTGGCGCTGTCGCAGATGAGCCACGAGTCGACCCAGTAGCCGGAGCCGATGTTCTGGGAGATGATCGCGGGCATGCCGGAGTAGAAGGTCTTGGTCGCGCTCCACCCGTAGGGGTTGGTGATGTCGGGGTTGGTGGAGTACCCGATGTTGCTGCCCATCTGGTAGGTCACGTACCACAGCTTCTGCGGGGCGAAGTAAAACAGCATAGGCGCGGTCTTGTACCCGCCGCCGATCGACGTCTGGTCCGCATAAACCGGCGTTGCGGAGCTCGCCTGCGACCAGCTGGGGAAGCTGAGGAACTCCATGCCGTAGGAACCCGAGGAGTTCACCGTGGAGGCGGCCATGTACCACTCGCCGTTGTAGTTCACCACCGACGGGTCCTTCACCGCGATGATGTCGTGCGAGTCGGAGTGCGGGCTGATCAGTACACCGCTCGAACTCCACTTGAAGCTGCTCGGCAGCGAGCCGGTTGGCGTGGGCGTCGGCGTCGGCGTCGGCGTCGGCGTGGGCGTGGGCGTGGGCGTCGAGCTGCCGTTGCAGGGGACGCCGTTGAGCGCGAAGTCCGTCGGGGCGGGGTTGGCGGCGTTGTTCCACGAGCCGTTGAAGCCGATCGTGGTCGACCCGCCGGTGCCGAGGCTGCCGTTCCAGCTCGCGTTAGCGACGGTGACCGTGGTGCCGGTCTGCGAGTACGTGCCGCCCCAGCCCTGGGTGACCTGCTGGCCCGCGGCGAAATCCCACGCCAGCGACCAGGAAGCCAGCGGGCTGCCGAGGTTGGTGATCGCCACGCTGGCGCTGAACCCACCCGCCCACTGCGAGCTGACCGTGTAGGAAACCGAACATCCGCCCGCCGCCGCGCTGGACGAGGCGGCACCGAACGCACCGGCGGCACACCCCACCGCGGCCACGGCCGCGACGGCTGCCAGCCGCTGGGACGGGAAATGGAACAGATGCATCGGGATCCTCCCGGCAGGCGCTAGCGTTAAACATCGCAAGTTCTTTAGCCGGATGCTGGCAAGGCGGCTTGCGAGATGCAAACCTCTGCACCGCCCGCGAGGTTACGCCGCGGATCACAAGGCCGCAGGGAAGAAAGTTTCAGCGCGGGCGGTGCATGGGGACGGCCGGCGAGGGGGCTCAGCGACCGCGGCCAGCACCTGAAGACCTTCTACGCCTGCCTGTACTACGCCGCCGACCGCCGGATCACCGGCGCTCTCGGTGCTGAGGAAGACGACGACAGGCAACAGGCATCCTGAGTAAGAAGCGATGGGTTAGCGTCCGGAGGCGGCACCCGCCGCCACCGGACGCTTAAGCAACCCCTTCCTACGGAATAGCCGAGCCTCTTCACGCCTCCCGGATCTGTCCCATCACGGCATCAAGTCTGCCGGCGATAACCCAGGTCAGCCGTGTAATCGAGCATTCGAGCGGCACAGCTAGCCGCTACTACAGGAGACCGTGGGCCAGGTCCAGGTGCCGTTGGTGGTGACCGTGAAGCCCCAGTTGTTGCCGTTGCCGTTGGGCGTGGCTTTCATCACGTACTGGCTGGGCCAGGTGGCGTTGACGTTCCAGGTGGAGGCGACCACGGACGGGGCGGCCATGTTCACCGTGACGGTCCAGGTGCTGGAGCCGGTGACCGCGACGTTGAGGTTGTACCAGTTGCTGCCCTGCGAACCCGCCGACAGAGTCGCGGTACAGCCACCGGAGCCGCCGCCGCCGGACCCGCCGCCCGAAGTAGAGCCGTGGCTGACCGTGAAGTTGGAGCTGCCGCTACCGCCGCCCCAGGCCTCGGTGGCGAGGATCTGGTAGTTGAGCGTGCCCAGGTTCATCCCGTGGCTGGCCCACGCGTTGAAGAAGTTCTGCGTGGTGATGGTCCCGCTGGACACGGGCGAGGTCCGTATCGCCAGGTACTGCTCGAAGGTCGCGGTGCCCTGGATGGAGGGCTGGTTGACCTGCTGGTGCTCGTAGATGTTGTACGTGCCGCCGTCACTGGTGACCTGGCCCATATAGGTCCCGGCCGTGGGCGGCGAGCCCACGTAGTCATCCATGACGTAGTACTCAACGAGCGGGCTGGTCGACCAGCCGTACAGCGACACCAGCGAGGTGCCGCCGGATGCGCTGAGGTTACCGTTGAAGCTCACCGTCTGGTTGCTGCCAGGGTTCCAGCCAACGCCGGCGACGAAATCGCCGATGCCGCTCCACGTGGTGGAGTAGCTGTTGCCGCCAGAGCCCACGGTGATGCAGGCGGACCCCTGGCCCGCGCTCCACATCTGGTAGTAGTAGCCGTTGCTCGTGCCGGTCTGGTTTGAGCAGGTGGCAGCGTGGGCGATGCCGGGAGCGGCCACCATGGCCGTGGCGGCGGCCAGGGCTGTGGCGCAGGCGCCGAGGAACAGCCGTATGCGGCTGCGCCCGCGGCTGTTCGCCGGATGGATGGGGGGGCCATTCATATCCCTTTTCCTCCTTGTGAAGCAAGATCGCCGCGCCCTTAGCGGCCGGACGGCCAGGTCACGATAGGTGACCTGCTGGATGGCCGCTGAGGCCCTTCACTGGCGTCAGTATCGATCTGACCTTAATCCGTCGTCAATGAGTTTCGGAAAATGTTTCGGAGCCGAATTCATTCGATGATCACCTCATGGAAACATGGTCGCCACGCCTACCCCGCCTGAGCATTGGTCTGATGTTCCAAGGAGTGCTGGTGGCTCCGAATGGACGCCGATAGCACGATCATTTAGAGCTGAAAGTTTCGCGGATTTTAGAAACTTTCGGAACAAGCGTCGGCCGTGCGGCTGGCAGCCAGGTGAGCGGGTTGCGTTAGCTTGATGCACGCGGGCATATCGAGCCCGATGGTGCGCCGAGGATGGGGGCACCTTCCCGGGCTTCACCGCCCGCGCCGGATTCCGGCTCGCCATGGCCAAAGCGGAAGATGCCTGCGCCGGATTCGGCTACGGGTTCTTGCTGGCTGCCGATACCCATTGGTGGACTGGTCTGGCTGAGCCTGTCAGCGCCGAGTTCGCCCGCGAGGACGGCACCGCACCTTCGCCCTCATCAACTACGGCGTGCTGGCAGGCTGGCGCGGACGCGGGATCGGCCGGGCCATCCACGACGATCTGCTGGGCGGGTCCGGTGCCGAGCGGGCAACGCTGTCGGTGCAGCCCAAGGCAACCGAGACGCGTGCGATCTACCGGCAGTGGGGATGGCGGAAAGTCTCCTACAAGGAGATGGACCCGCCGGTCCCGGCCCCCGTATTCAACATTCTCGTGCTGGAGAAAATGCCAGCAAAGCCGCGTCAGCGCCACGTTACGCACGAAGAACGGGCCGATCCTGGCAATTGATTCTTCCGTGATGGCAAGCGCGCGGCCTGGGCTCCGTCCTTGACCAGGGCCTGGGCTGCGGCCCGGGTACACCTCGTCCGGGGCCAGGACTGCGCGTTAGTGACGCCGTCGCTGTGCCGCAACTCGTTCATAGCCGGCGCCCTTGCCGTGCCCGTGTCAGGTTATGACAGCCGAGTATCCGGTATTCGATACGCGCATTAATGCGACGGTCGACACATTCACCTCGACCGTGAAGGCGATGACGGACGATTCCCTCATTACGCTAAGGACGTCGGCTATGGGGAGATCGACGCGACCAGGACCGCCCGCGGATCTCTCAGGTGAGCCACCACATACCGGCAGACCGCATCGCGCCGGCGTCCCACGAATAGAAGTTCAGCAGCCGCTGCATCTCGTCCGGCGTCCCGTCACCCGGCTGTAGTGCTAGGCCTGCCGCAATTGCGTGAGACACTTTCCAGAGAGAGAATATCAGCCCATATAGGGTAATCAAGCCGCTTGATACCGGATAAGTCTAATTGTCAAAGTATAGCCTGCTCTTAATCTTATCGCACCACTTGTATGTATATGGCAGGGTAGTCATACCCAGCGAACTCATGAATAGAGGCCACAGTTAACGTATGCTGCCCTTGAGTTTGGGGTGGGTTGGCGAGTTCTGCCTGTTCGGAAGCGTTTCGGCGTGTGCCCCCGCAGCCTGCCTCCCGCTCTGAAGAGGGGGGCTAGGGATATGAGAACCAGATATATGCGCGGCACGGCGCTGCTTCTTGCGGCCGTGACATTGGGGTTCGCCGCTGCATGTTCGAGCGCCGGGCCCGCGGCGAAGGCGCCTGGCGTGGGAAAGCCGGACCTGACCGTCGCCGTCGTTCCGGCCGTGGACTCCGCGGGCTTCTTCGTCGCGCTCCACGAGGGCCTGTTCAAGGCCCAAGGCTGAACGTGAAATACGTCCCTGCCATCAGCAGTGAGACAGCGATCGCCAACCAGGTAAGCGGCCAATACGACATCACCTGCGGCAATTACGTCTCCTACATCCAGGCTCAGCAAAGCCACCAGGCCGACCTCGACATCATCGCCGAGGGATCGACGCTGCAGCCGGGAGTAGTCGGTATCTACACCAGGCCGGGGGCGCCGATCAGGAGCGTCAAGGACCTGAAGGGCCGTGCGATCACCATCAACGCGCCGAAGAACATCCTGTACCTGCTGACCGCATCGATTCTCGCTGAGTACGGGGTCCCCCCGCCGACGTGCATTTCACCGTCGCGGGCAACGGCTTCCCTGTGATGCCCGCCGAACTCAGGGCCGGTGACTTCGACGCGGCTGTCATCGCCGAGCCGTTCGGCAGTGTCGCGGAAGAGAGCACGGGTGCCGTGCCAATGGCCGACCTCAGCGTGGGTGCGACCGCGAATTTCCCGATCGAGGGTTACGCCGTGACCAAGCGATGGGCTCGGATGTACCCGCGCACGCTAGCGGCGTTCTATAAGGCGCTGGAAGAGGGGCAGCAGATCGCGGGCACCAACCGGACCGCTCGAGGCGTCCCTGCGGCAACTGCTCGGCTTGTCCGCGCAGGTGACGGCGACCATGTCGCTGTCGGCCTATCCGGTCAGCCCAGGTCCGGTCGGCAGCGTGGACAAGATTCGCCTGCGGCGCGTGGTCAACCTCATGCAGCAGTTCATCGGGCTTCCGGCCTTCAACATCGATTCCATGCTGATGCGCGGCTGACAGCTCAGGTGCGGGCGTTGACGAGCGGGGGCGGCCTGAACCGGACGTAGGGGTCGAACGCCCCCAGGCCGGTTCTGGCCGCGGCGGCGTTCAGGGCGGCGGGCTGGGTGACATCACCCCAGCTGCCGGTGTTCAGCCGGTACTCGAGCGCGTTCAGCGCGGCGATGTAACCAGACGGCTGGAAGTTGCAGTGCCCGGTCGAATCGACGAATGCCTGCCGGAGCTCCGCCGCCGACCCGGCCCGGGTGACGCGCTGGTGGTACCAGTTTTCCTGCTCCACCGGGACCAGCTGGTCATAGATGGTGTGAATGTCGAGCTCCGGCACGGCCAGACGGCCGGTGACCATCGAGGTCCGGGCCAGGGTGGCGATCGCCTGCGGATCGGGAGTGATGCCGGCGTTGCGGGTCAGTGTGGCCAGATCGCCGGGCAGGCTGAGCCCGGCGGCGCGGTACAGGGCCTGCAGTTCTGGCAGGAAGCTGCTGCGGGTGAGGATCCGGCGGTAATCGACGCCCTTGGTGAAGGAGCTGTTGCCGCCCGCGGCCAGCTCGATCTGGTAGCGGCCAGACATGATGAACGGCAGCACGAACTGGGTGATCTCGTTGGCCTGCTGTTGCTCCTGGGCGGCGTAGTCGGTCCGGGCCGGCGGGTTGGCGCCGCTGTACCATACCGGCTCGTTGAGCAGGGCGGCGGCCAGCGCGATCCGGGCCCGCCCCGGTGCGGTCGATTGGGCCTGGCTGACGATCGCGACCAGCGCCGCCGCGGCCGCGCTGGCCTGGCCGGCTGATGCGTACCGCACCAGCTGGATCTGCTGGCTGGGAGCAAGCAGTTCGTTGAGCGCGTACTCGCCGTCCAGCTGGTAGTTGTTCATGCTCAGCGCTCCGGCGACCAGCCCGCAGGTGGTCAGGGTGCCGTCGATGCGGTCCCGGCCGTCCTGTGTTTCCAGCGCGCTGACCAGGCCGCCCATGGACGTGCCCCAGGCGATGACCCGGTGTGGATGACCGGTGATGTGCTCCGCCGCCGCGAGCGAGCCGAACTGGTCGCGGACCGCTGAGGCGAGCGCCCACCAGGAGGTGCCGGAGTAGGACGAGCCGACCAGCGCGTAGCCTAGGTGGAGCAGGTCGGCCTGAGTGGCCGGGTCGGGTGCGTCCGCGGGGGTCAGCGGGCCGAACCCGTGGCTGTACAAGATGGTCGTGCCGTTCCAGGACGCGGGGACGTCCGCGACCCAGGTGGCGCCGTCGGTGAGCGAGCCGGTGTAGTGCGTGCTGGTGGCCGCGGCCTCGGCCGCCGACGCACCAGGCAACACGGCGAACGTGATCGCGGTGGCCGCGGCGAGGGCGCGGAACAGGTGCCGTCTGCGCATCGGGCACTCTCCCTTGAGGACCAGAACGTTGAGCGGGCCGGCCGAGCGGAAATGAGAATGACACAGAAGCCGACAAATGTACAGGTTTCCTGTTTAACCGGTTCCCGTATTCGTCGGTCCTGCTAGTGCCGGCAGCCCCGCTTGCTGGCAAACTGGCGGGCAGGCATGGCCGTGGCGAGGAGACCGATCCGGGGAGATGAGTGCGTGGCCAGCTCCGCCGAGCAGTCCGCCGACGGCGCCGAGGCGCTACCGGAGGCGTTCCGGGAGGCTGCGCCGCGAAAGGTCGCGTCGCCCGGGGGTGGCCCTCGTTCGGCAACTGAGCCGACATTGATGTACGTCATGAAGCAGGTCGAGCTGGCCTCCCGCGCGCGCCTCGACGAGCTGTTCCGGCCGATCGGCATGACGGCCCTGCAGTACACGGCGCTAACCGTGCTGGAGCGCCATCCCGACATGTCGTCTGCGCAGCTGGCACGCAACTCCTTCGTGACCACGCAGTCCATAGCCGACATGGTGGCTGCGCTTGAGGAGCGCGGCCTGATCGAGCGGCACCGGGACGCTGCCGACCGCCGCCGCCTCGTGCTGGCGGTGACCGAGGACGGCCGGGCGCTACTGCGCCGCTACCGGGCCAGGGTGGAAGCCCTGGAGCGGCAGATGCTGGCGGGCCTGACCGGTGAGCAGGTGTCTGAGCTACGGCACAGCCTGGGCGTGTGCCGGGTCAACCTGGCTGGCCAGCCGCCTCGCTGAGTGTGTGAGAGATCAGGATTCCTGCCGGAATTAAATTGATCAGGAAACTGCACATCGTGCTATGGAATGCCATCAGCATCCGGCTGTCCGCGATCCAGGGGTGCACGCCGCCGCGGCCGGCGCACGCGTCGGCCGCGCAGGAGGCCGCGCTTTGTCCGCGCCTCCGCCCGGCAGGGCCGGGGGCTGCCTTGACCCACATCATCACAGTGTGTAACGAGGGGTAGCCGCCGACGCGTCAGGGGATCGACCATCGCTGGTTGGTGCCGTCGTTGCAGGTCCACAGGTCGAGCTGGGTGCCGTTGGCGGTGTTGGATCCCGGGTCGTCCAGGCACTTGCCCGAGGCCGGGTTGACCAGGGTGCCGTTCTGGGCGTGCCATTGCTGGTTGGTGCCGCCATTGCAGTCCCACAGCTCGACCAGGGTGCCATTGCCGGTTCCGCCGCCAGTGATGTCCATGCACTTGCCGTAGATCCAGAGGGTGCCGTCTGGCTCGATGGTCCATTGCTGGCTGGGGCCGCCATTGCAGTCCCACATCTGGATCTTGGTCCCGTTCGCGGTGGACTGGCCGTTGTCGTCCACACACTTGCCGGAATTGTCTCCGGCGACGATCGGGCCGGTGGGCGCGGTCGACCCCCCGGTGACGGACAGATTGTCGAACTGGTCGGTCTGGTATCCGGACGTGCCGAACCCCGCCATTCCCGACGCGTAACCGGAGTCGGTGACGGTGCCGACGGTGGTGCCGTTGATCGCCGCGGAGATCGTACTGCCGCTGAAGGTCAGGGCCAGGTGCTGCCAGGTACCGGTGCCCGGCGCGGCAACGGTGCCGCTGGTCAGCGTGGTCAGCGTGCCGCTGCTGTTGCTGCGTACCACCTGCCAGGCGCCGGTGTTGGACAGCTGCAGGTAGTACCCGCTGGCCGCGGGCGGATAGTAGCCGACCTGGGAGCCGGCCCGCCCGATCAGCTGCACCGAGCCGGCCTGGGCGATGAGCGCGTCAGCGGAAACCGTGTAGTTGGTCCAGTTCGGCGAGCCGCCGATTGTGAACGGGTTGGCGTTGCTGTCCCATTCGATCGGGCGGACCGGGGCCTGCTGCTGGACGCACTGGCCGGACCGGCCGCCCGCGCACGGCCCGACCTCGAACGCGCCCTGCACCTGGGACAGGTACCGGGGCTGCTGGCCTGCGGTGTCGCCATCGAAGTTGTCGGAATAGGGCAGGGACAGCGAGCCCTGGGCGGGGGAGGCGGCGGTGCCCTTGCCCTGGCCGGTGGTGGTGGTCAGGGAGTACACGTAGCCGGGCTGGACGGTCAGCGAGAAGCTGCCGTTGCTCGGGGTGATGTCGGCGGAGTGCACGAACCAGGTGGACGGGTCGGAGGAGTTGACGTTGGTGCTCCACACGTGGATGGCGCCGGCGGACAGGCCGCCGGTGATGTTGTAGGTCACGGTCTGCGCGGCGGATGCCTGTGTCGTCTCGATGATCGAGCTCCAGTCCGACCTGTTGGGGGACTTGAGCGTGACGTAGCTGCCGTTGCTGCCGCCGAGGTAACCGGACGCGGAGTCGATGTAGGTCCAGCCGGGGGCGGTGAACTGGGTGGTCTGCGCGGTGACCCAGGCCTGCTTGCCGACCGAGTACCAGCCGGACCAGGGCTGGTTGGCCACGATCAGCCCGTCGGTGTTGTAGGGGAAGCCCGGGTACAGGGCGGCGACGATCGGCCAGTTGATGGTGGCGGTCATCTTGCCGTCCAGGTAGTCGCGGTTGTCCGCCCGGGCCATCGCGGCGGCCCCGTTGTTGTAGTCCTCGGAGCCGTTCTCGCTGGCCCACAGCTGCTTGCCGGTCGCCACCGCGTTCGAGCTGCTCGGGCAGGAGGTTTCTGCGCTCATCCACCCGCAGGGGTAGTGGGCGCCGATGATCTGCACGGCCTGGGAAAAAGCGCTGTTGGATACCAGGTCGTTGGCGACGGTCCAGTCGGTGTCCGCGCCGACGATCTGGACCCCGGAGTAGCCGTCGGCGTTCAGCGTGGAGCGAAGCTGCTCGTACCAGCCGATGTTGTAGCCGCGCTCGTTCCAGCCGCCCAGGTAGTCGATGGTCAGCCCCTTGGACCTGGCGCAGTTGAGCCAGTTGACCAGGTAGTTGACCATGTCGGTGGACCAGAAGTTGCCGCCGCCGATCCAGCCCGGCGCGCCCCAGGCCAGCCCGTACAGCTTGATGCTGGGGTTGCGGGCCTTGGCCGCCTGCATCAGCTGCCACTCGTACCCGGTGTTGCAGTCGACGGCGGAGGCGGTGTGCATGTGGCTGGACTCGGAGCCGTCGGTGGAGTTGGTGTCGCCGCCGATCTCCACCTTGAGGATCTGCAGGTTCGCACCGTAGCCGGGCTTGAACAGGTAGTCGTAGACCTGCTGCTGCTGTGCGGCCGGGTAATCCGCCAGCAGCCGGGAGTTGCCGCCCCCGCCGCTGATCGCACCGATCCCGTCGAAGGTCCGCCCGCCCTGGGTGCCGTTGACCGTGATCCCGGTCGCCGCGGACGCCGGCTGCGCAGCCACTCCCGTGAGGCAGCAGGCCGCCGCCAGCAGCGCGGCGGCACCGGCAGTGAACAGTCTTCGCACGATGACTGGCCGTGTGACGATCATTTTCTGCCCTTATTGTCAGCGCGGGGTGAAGTCCTGGTTGGTGCCGGGGGCGTTCTTGCACGGCCACTGGTCGAGCTGCTGGCCCGGGGTGCTGCTGGCTCCGTCTACGTCCAGGCACAGGCCGCTGCCGGAGTTCTGGAACTGCCAGGACCCGTCGGACTGCTGCAGCGGGTGCCACAGGCTGCCCGGCGCGGCGTTGGGGGCCTGCTGGATAATGTCGGGCGTCCCGGCGGCGGTGGAGTTACCGGCCACGGCCACGTCGTCGCCGGAGTTGTCCGCCTGCAGCTCGCCGTAGCCGCCGGAGACCGGCACGAACTGGAACTGCTGGTTGGGCTGGCCGTTGCAGGCCC
>Ga0209839_10001244_pt1 | contig 13143 bp, 14 predicted proteins | sample OrgsoiDNA2013050_FD_185800 | JGI IMG/M metagenome (GOLD analysis project Ga0209839, IMG submission 185800) | Permafrost soil microbial communities from the Arctic, to analyse light accelerated degradation of dissolved organic matter (DOM) -... | ecosystem: Environmental > Terrestrial > Soil >... | reverse complement strand
CCCAGTACCTGGCCATGGCCAGGTATCGACCTCCCCAGCGGATCACTTCGCCAGTGGTATCCGCCCTTACACGTACCAGACGCGGCTAACGGAAAGGCGGTTTACGCTGCACTGAATTGATTACACCGAGTGCTTACCTGCCGCTTAGTGATATCAGCTAGTGACAGCTGGCTTAATAAGCCCAGGTCAGAACCGGTATCTGATCAGGCCGACGGGCAGGAGCGGCCCGCACTTCTGGTTTTCAGATTAACCCGATTCCATCGGGTTCGACCATGAATTTCCACCATCAGCGAAGCGCCATCAATCACATATGTCCCATTTTGCCGTGCAGATATCATTCTTATAACACTGGGCGGGGTAACGATGCAGGCTAGGGTTTCCGCGCCGTCGCGTGGCTGCCCGCGGGGTGGGGCGGGGCCGGGTGCGCCTTGCGGGCGGCCGCGGCCCGGGCCGCGGCGGCTCGAGCGGCCGCCCGGGCCGCGGCCTCGTCGGCCCTCGCGGCTTGTGCGGCCAGCTGCGGGGTCATCCAGTTGAGCATCGGGACAAGTGCCGCGCGCCAGACATTGCCCTGGTGGCCGCCGCCGGGGACGAGAAAGAGCGGCACGCTCGCCAGCCGGGTCTCAAGGAGCTGCCTGAAGTTCACCGCGGCGGCGACATCGCCCTTGTCCTGTCCCCCCGCCGCGAGCCAGAAAGCCGGAAGCTCATTGTTGATAGGCATCCTGGTGATGTACTGCCTCGGCGTGTTCAGCAGCTGCAGCGCGGGGTGCCCGAGGAACACGTTGACCTGGCGCGGCTTGACTCCCGGCTTGTTGCCGGCCGGCACCTGGCTGAGGATGGGGTTGAAGTAACCCGACATGACGCCCGCGGCCCCCCACCCTTGCGGGTCCTGCAAGGCGATGTTGGCGGTGCAGTAGCCGCCTTCGGAATAACCGGCCAGGCCCCACGCCCGGCCGGGCGGCTGCACCCGGGCGATTCGGGCGATGGCGTTGGGCACATCTCGCGCGACGAACGTCATGTCCTGGATGCCGCCGGGATTGTTGAGGCATTGCAGCCCATACTGCATGCCGCCGTCGGTGTCGGGCATGACCAGCACGGCGGCGTCCGCGGGATGGCTCACGAGCAGGCTGAGGAAGGTGGGAATCACGCCCATCACGTCGACCCAGGCCGCGGGGTTGCCGGGCGAGCCATGTAGCAGTTCGATAACAGGAAACTTGTATTGCCGATAGGTCTTCTGGAAGTACTGCGGCGGCAGGTAGACGTAGACGTCACGCGTAATGTGGCTCTGCAGTCCGGCCACTGATGTCTGGAAGAGATACCCGACCTGGGCGTCTTCCGCAAGGGTAGTGACCCGGCCGATATTCTTATCGAACTGCTTGTTCGTGCCAAGTCCGGCGGCTGCGTACTTAGGAATGCTGCTCGCGCCCTGGCCGGTAAGATCGTTGACCATCCCGCCCCAGGTCTGGTAATAATCGTAGAACTTGTTGACCGTGGCGATTCCGAAGAACATGGCGGGAAGAAACGCCAGGCAGGCGGCGAGCACGCGGAATACGACCTGCTTAGCCAAGGCCACCCAGACCAGCAAAGCCCCGAATACCACCATGAGAAGCAGGAAGAATCCGGTTCCTTGGGGTCCAAACACTCGGTTCTCCTCGCCGGAGTCTGGTCTGACAGGTGACGGGGCCTCACCGAGGGCAGCCTGCAGCACCGCTGATCACATGTGCGAACGTCCGAGACGTAAGGTTAAGTTCCCCGGCCGGTCAGTCCCCCTGAGCACACCTCACGTCTACGCGGCCCCGCTCAGCGGTGGAGGTGGGATTTGAACCCACGGAGGGGTTGCCCCCTCACACGCTTTCGAGGCGTGCGCCCTCGGCCACTAGGCGACTCCACCGCTGGTGAGCTTACCCGAATCAGCGGGTGGCCGGCGGCACGAACTAGCCGCCCTGCCGCTGCCCTCTGCGGACGGCGAAGAAGTCACGCAGCACCGCGCCGCAGTCTTCGGCCAGGACCCCGCCGATGACCTCCGGACGGTGGTTCAGCCGGGTATCCCTCAGCACGTCCCAGAGCGACCCCACGGCCCCCGCCTTGGGGTCCTCGGCTCCGTAGACCAGCCGGCCGAGCCGGGCCGCGGTGACCGCTCCCGCGCACATCGTGCACGGCTCCAGCGTCACCACCAGCGTCAGCCCGGTCAGCCGCCAGCTGGCCAGAGACTGCGCCGCCTGCCTGATCGCGACGATTTCCGCATGCGCGGTGGGATCGCGGTCTGCTTCCCTGCGGTTGCGCGCCCGGGTGATGACCGCACCCGCTTCATCGAGGACGACGGCGCCCACCGGAACGTCATCCGGGCCGGCCTGTCGCGCCTCGGCCAGGGCGAGCCGCATGGCGGGCTCGAAAGCAGCGGTATATCCGGTCACGGGCCAAGTGCGATATCGAGCGCGCGCTCCACCGCATCCCCGAAGCGCAGCCGCTCCGCGATGCGGATCACCGCATCCTCCGGGTACAGGTCGAGGTCGGCTGAGATCGCGCCGAGCTCCATCTCATCAAGGCCGAGATCCGCGAAGATGGACAGATCCCCGGCCGGAAGAACCTGATCGAGCTCGTCATCGGACGGCACCGGAATCTCCAGGGCATCGAGCACCTGGCGGGCCAGCGGGTAGTCAACGGCCGCGGTGAGGTCGGACAGAAACAGGAACACGTCCTCGCCGAAGACCATGATCGCTACGAAGAAGTCGTCGCCGACGCCCGCGAAGCCGATGGTCCCGCCGATGCTGGGCTGACGGCGCAGCGCCTGCACCAGGCCGTCCAGGTCCGCGGTTACCGCCGTGGGCAGCACGTCGGCCTCCCACTGGTCTTCTTCCCGGTAGACGATGACCGCGAAATCAGTCTCACCCACGTCTGTCACCGTCATTTCCCCAGCATGCTCTGCACGGAGGAATGCTGTCAGATGGCCGCCCGCCGTGACGGCAGAATCGCCGATCAAGGCGGAGACGGGGGGATTTTGCGGGTTTTTGCGGACCATGCCGGCGTGGTCCGCATGTCCGGTCACGCATTGCTTCCGGCGATCGGGCATACTGGTGGGTGACACGGGGCATACTCAAACCGACACGGCAGCTTCATTCCGTTAGCCTTGGCGGGCAGTCGGCGAGAGCTAACATAGGTTCTCTGGCAAGTAGGGCAAGTCAAGGCGCCCTTGGGAGGCGACGTGAATCTGAAAACCATCCTTGGGTGGCTAGCTGTTGCCTTCATCGTCTGGTGGATAATCGAGCAGCCCACCGGCGCGGCCCACATCGTGCACAACATCGGCACGTTCCTGAGCACGGTGGCAAGCGGGTTGTCCCACTTCTTCGCGACCGTCTAAGGCTGGGGTGCCGCGATGAGGCTGGTTCCGAATACCGATACGGTACCGGCCAAGGTTAATCGATACCTTTTGCCCCATGAACGTCAGGTCATCACCGTTCATCAGCATCCGGCTGTCCTGATCAGGCCAATCTTCGAGCTCCTCGTCGGCCTCGCCATCGCCGGCTGGCTGAGCAACTCGGTCGCCCACGGCAACGGCACCGTCATCCTCGTGATCTGGATCGCGTGGGTCCTGCTCTTGGTGCGGCTGGCGGTCAAGGTCTTCGAATGGAACGAGAACTACTTCGTGGTCACCTCGCAGCGGATGCTGTTGTCGAAAGGCCTGGTCACCAGGAAGGTGAACATGATGCCGCTGTCGAAGGTGACAGACATGAGCTTCCAGCGGTCCACGATGGGCCGGATTCTCGGCTACGGCGAGTTCATCCTGGAGTCCGCCGGGCAGGACCAGGCGCTCCGCATCGTTGACCATCTGCCCTATCCGGAGCAGCTTTACCTGGAGGTATGCGGACTGATCTTCAAGGACAAGGACGCGGATTCCGACTAGCTGTATCTCCCGCGGTCAGCAGGATCACATCCCCCCGGCACAGGGATGAGCTGGCCCGGCGATTAGAAGCCGCCCGGCCGCGTCCCTTGTGACTCGTGGAGAAACCAGTCGCGAGCGGCGACAGCTGAGCCGCGGGCGCCCGCCATGTCCAGGTCGGGGACCAGGGTGATCTCGGCCGCCCGGGCCTGCTCCTCGCGCAGCGCGGTGTTGGCGCGCACTTCGGCGAAGTACCAGTCGCGGAAGTGCGAAGCGGCCTCGACCACGCCGCCGCCGAGAAAGTAGGCGTCGGGATCGAGGAAGTTCGCGGCGATGGTGAAAAGCCGCCCGATCGCCAGCGCCTGCTGCCGGAAGATCGCCAGCGCCATCTCGTCACCGTCTTCGGCGTACTTGCGGACAAGCTTGGCGGCCTTGGTGATCGGCAAGCCGCCGAGCTCGTGCCCCGGGTACCTGGTGAGCCAGTAAGGCAGCAAGTTGTTCTGGATGCCGGTGAGCGAGGCGACGCTCTCCGCATCGCCGGACTGGCCGCAGTTGCAGGCCGGCATCGGCTGGCCCGGGCCCAGCAGGCCCTCCAGCGGAATGGGGACATGCCCAAGCTCGCCGGCCATCCCGGCCGCGCCCTTGATCACCTGGCCGCCTTCGATGATCCCGCCCCCGAGCCCGGTGCCCACGATCGCGGCCACCGAGCTGCGCTGCCCGGATTCCGCGCCGAACCGGACGTGGTGGGCGTACAGGGCTGCCGAGTTGCCGTCATTGTTGTAGATCACCGGGAGCCCGAGGCGGTCGGCCAGCGCTCCCCTGATGTCGAAACCGCGCCAGCCGGCGTGGCCGAAGTTCGTCGCGCCCTTGGACGATATGACGCCATCCCCGCTGGCGGGGCCAGGGGTGTCCAGGCCCACGGCCCGGACCGAGGTGATCGGCACGCCGGTGAGTTCGAGCACCTGCTGGACGGAGTCGACCAGCGACTGGATGGCCTTGTCCGGGCCCTCCCTGACGTCGCTGGGAAGCTCCGCCATCTGGTTAAGGAGGAACCGGCCGCTGGAATCCAGGATCGTCCCGTTGTTCATGGTGCCACCGTTGTCCAGGCCCACGACAATCCAGTCGACTGGCATGCGTCCTCCTCGTCCGGCCGCTGAGCCACGCTAAGTCTATGGATATGACTTAGCAAAGAGCAATATCGCGGCAGGCGGATCGAGCCCCGCCATCAGCGCGGCCCTCAGAACCCGCGCGGGTCCGCCGCCTGCGCCCCGGCGGCCCGCCGCCACGCCTGCACGTCCTGAGGGCTGTCGCCGGCCAGCGCGGTAGCCGCCGCGAGCGCGAGCGTCGCATGCACCTGGGCGGCGGCGATGGTCTCGCTGCGGCCGATCCCTTTTGGCTCACCGTAATTCGGGTCGGCCAGCAGCTGCTGCGCCTCGTGATAGTGCTCGGGCCCCGTCATGGTCAGGCCTCCCTTGGTCAAGTGCCTGGCCGTTCGCGGAGGATCGGGGATTTGAACCCCGGATGGTGTTGCCACCAAACCGCATTAGCAGTGCGGCGCCATAGACCGGACTAGGCGAATCCTCCACCCGCACCAGGAGTGCGGTGGGCCATAGCGTACCGGCACTGACCCGGCCTGGGCAAAGCATCCCGCCGTGTCGGTCAGGGCACCTCGATGATCTCGTAGCCGCCGCGCTGGTACGCGTCGCGCATCTGCCGCTTGGAGAACTTGCCCACGCTGGTCTTGGGTACTTCTGCGACGAAGCACCAGCGCTCGGGCAGCTGCCAGCGCGGGATCTGCTCGGCCATGAAGGCCCGTAGCTTCTCCGCCGTCACCTCGGCGCCGGATCGCAGCACCACCGCCGCGAGCGGACGCTCTCCCCACTTGTCGTCGGCGACCCCGATGACCGCGGCCTCGGCCACGTCAGGGTGCGCCATCAGGACGTTCTCCAGTTCCATCGAGGAGATCCACTCACCGCCGGACTTGATGACGTCCTTGGCCCGGTCGGTCAGCCGGATGAAGCCGCGCTCATCCAGCGTCCCCACATCCCCGGTCCTCAGCCAGCCATCGTGGAACTTGGCCGGGTCGTCGTCCTTGTAGTACGAGCCGGCGATCCAGGGGCCACGGACCTCGATTTCGCCGACCGCCTCGCCGTCGCTCGGCAGGATCTCCCCGCCGTCCCCGGCCAGCCGCGCCTCCACGGCGCAGAACAGCCGGCCCTGGCTGTCCCGGTAGTACCAGGCCTCCTCCTCGCTCACGCCAGGCGGCGGGTTGGCCACGCTGGCCAGCGGTGAGGTCTCGGTCATGCCCCAGGCCTGCAGCATGCGCACGCCGAGCTCGGACTCGTATCTGACCTGCATGGCGTGCGGCACCGCCGAACCGCCCGCGATCACCAGGCGGAGCGAGGACAGGTCCCCGCCCTCGGCCCGCATATGCGCCAGCACGCCGGCCCAGATCGTCGGCACGCCGCCCGCCACGGTGACGCGTTCGCCGGCGATCAGCTGAACGAGCGTGGCCGGCTGCAGGTGCCGGTCCGGCATGATCAGGTCAGCGCCGGACATCAGGCCCGCATAAGCCAGTCCCCACGCGTTGGCGTGGAACATGGGCACGACCGGCAGCACGCGATCTTGCCCGGAAAGAGCGAAGCCGTTTCCCAGGCAGGCGCCCATCGAATGCAGATAGCTGGACCGGTGACTGTAGACGATGCCCTTCGGGTGTCCGGTAGTCCCGCTGGTGTAGCACATCGCGGCGGCCGAGCGCTCATCGAGCACGGGCCACGGATGCGAGTCAGCCTCCGCGGCGAGCAGTTCCTCGTAGTCGTAGACGCTCACGCCGGTGAGCTCGTCGGCACCTGGCGTCTCGGTGAGAGGCGCTCCGCTCACGATCACGTTCTTGACAGATTGCGCATGCGGCAGGATCTCGGCGAACCTGGGCACCAGCGACGCGTCCACGATGACGGTGTGGTCGGCGGCGTGGGTGGCGATATAGCCGACCTCGGCCGTCGCCAGCCGGATATTCAGCGTGTGCAGCACCGCGCCCATGGACGGGACGGCCAGGTAGGCCTCGAGGTGCTCGGCGTTGTTCCACATGAACGTGCCGACGCGCTGGTCGCCATCCACGCCCAGCCGCCGCAGTGCGTTCGCGAGCTGCGCGGCCCGGCGGCCCGCTTCGGCGTAGCTGCGGCGCCTGGTCCCCTCACCGGTCCAGGTGACCACCTCGCGATCGCCGAATATCGACGTTCCGTAGCGCATGATCGACCCGATCGTCAGCGGGACGTCCATCATCGTGCTGCGCACAGAGCGACCTCCTCAGGGTGCCTGACCTGCATACCTGATAGTGCCACGAGTCAGGCGGCCAGCAGTAGACCTGCGCAGCGGCAATAACTGGCGTTGTCCCCCAAGACACGGTAAGTCATGATTAATGGCACTTTTGGGTTATGGGCCGGCATTCGCGCCGAGCTCCGCGTCAATCCGCAGCCTGGCTACCGCCCGTGACACCGTGCTCTTCACGGTGCCCAGGCTGATACCGAGCGCCGCGGCGATTTCCGGCTCAGTCATGTCTTCGAAATACCTGAGCATGACGGCGGTGCGCATCCGCTGAGGCAGCCGATCGAGAGCCCGGCGCACCACCTCGGCCGTGTCGCTTTCCCTGGCATGGTCCGCAACCACCTGATCAGGCAGTTCATCGGTCGGGAATTCCTCGACCTTACGACGGCGCCACCACGATATGTGCGTGTTGACCATCGCGCGCCGGACATAAGCGTCAAGAGCGGCACGATCATTGATCTTGTCCCACGCTAGATAGGTTTTGGCCAGCGCGGCCTGAACCAGGTCTTCGGCATCGGCCCGGTTGCCGGTGAGCATGATCGCCATTCGGAGCAGGGCGGCTCCACGGGCCACAACGTAATCACGGAAAGCCGCGTCGTGATCGCTAGGTCGCGATTCCTCGTGGTTGCCGACGCAGCTCATGCGGACTACCTTACTTAAGGTAGTCACCAAACTACGTTCCGTACTTAAAATGAGGCGCTCGCGGCCTCGCGGCGGCTATCCGCCAGGGATGTATCTGTGTGGCCTCGTGGACAAAGGTGTCCGAAGAGCTTGACGTAACTGTTCGCACCAAGCAGGGTCAGCATTGTGTTCTATGCAATCCCACGGAGGGCAAGTGCGGCATTTGGCTGACATGCCCCGTTGGGGTGACGATGTCACGGACTTCGCCAGTCCGGCTCGTTTCGCGCGCCGGCCACGACTCAAGGCCGCGGTGCTCGGACGATCGGACGAATCGGATCTTTCTCCCATAACGGCGTCGAATGGCGGCATAGGACCGGCAGAAAGATCTTTGGTGTACACGGTCACCGGAAGGATCCTGGACGTCAGCCCGCACATTCTGGTCCTGCAGACGGCACGGGGGGAACAGCGGTTTCCGCTGGCCGCCTCCGCGGAGGCCTGGCGAGGCGGGTCTATTTCGCCCGCGGCCCTGAGGCCAGGCGATCATGCCATTGTCCGGCGCAGCCTCCCCGGCGGTCCCGTGGTGGACCGTATCTGGGCCGAAGTCGGCCGGGTCACCGGGACGATCATCGAGCGGGCCGGGCCGGCCCGGCTGCTGGTCGACGAGGGCCCCGCCAAGGGACGCCGGATCGTGATGATCGCTCCTGAGGCCACCAGGCGGATCCAGGTCCGCTTCCCCCGGCTGGAGCCTGGCTACCTCGTCGACGTCATCGGCCTGAAGCATGACGGCTTCCTGAAGGCCCTGATACCCGCCACGTCACAGCCTCCCTACCGGGCCGGGCACGCGCCCGCACCGCCGATGGTCAGCGGGCACATACCTGATCCGGTCAGCGGAACGGCGGTCTGGCATGAGCCCGGCGAAGAGCCGGAAAGCCTGCTCGGACTCGCCTACCCGGCCCTCGATCCCGAGACGAGCTGCGAGCATGGCGCCTTCATGCCGTCGTCGTACGCCGGCGACCGGCACGCGGTCGACCCGCACGCGGCGGGCCCGGGCTGCGTACGCCTGCCCTACCTGTCGGTGGGAAGCCTGCTCCGGCTGCGTAACGACTGCACGGAACGCACCAGGCTGGTCCCGGTAACCAGCTGCGGGGCGACGGCTCGGCTGTTCTGCGATCGCTGCGTCACCTGCGGGACCTCGCGGAAGGGCCGGATCGCTGATCTCACCATGGCGACGTTCGTGGAACTCGGCGGAGCCCTGGAAGTGGGCTGCTTCAACGCGACGATGATGATCGGGGGCTAGGAATGCTCACCGCGCTGCGAGAGGTCCAGATTCCGCTGCTCGCCGTCCTGCTGCTCGGCGGCTGCACGGTCAAGGCGCGGCGGGCGCTGAGCCCGCGACCTGGCACCGCAGGCATGGGTCCGACCGGGCTGTTCCTGCTCCGCCTGCGCCGCCCGGTCATGATCATCATGTTCGTCACCGAGCTGAGCCTGGGCCTCGGGCTGGCCGCTACGGCCGGCCGGATCGGCGACGTCTCCGTCCGGGTGCCCGCCACCATCGTGCGGACGGCGACCGCGCTGTTCTTCCTCATCGCCGTGGGCGCGCTGAACGAAATGAGGCAGCGGCGTCCCGATTCAGGCTGCGGCTGCTTCGGCGAACTCAGCGACACGCCGATCGGCCTGCGCACGATCGCGCGTTCCGTTCTGCTGGCCGCCTCGGCCGTGGCCACAATCGGCGTGCCCCCGCTCCGCATGCCGTCCTCTTCCGCCGAGGCTGAACTGTGGCTGGCCGTGCTGGCTTTCGAGCTGGCCCTGATCGCCTTCTTGTCGCCGGAACTCGGCGAGATCCTGGTCCGGCTCGGCTATTCGGAGCCCTGCGAGCTCCGCAGGCTCCCGGTCGGACGGACCATGTCCGCCTTGTACTCAAGCTCTCAGTGGCGCAAGTACGCAGCCCAGCTCTCCACCGCGGAGCCGGTTGATGTCTGGCGGGAAGGGTGCTGGCGGTTCGTGGTCTATCCAGGGATCATGCGCGGGCGGCGGGTCGACATCGTCTTCGCCGTCTACCTGCAAGCTCGCCGGCCTGCCATCCGCGCGGCGGTTCTCGACGCGGACACCGACGAGGTCCTCGGGTGGGCTGAGGCGCGCAAGTCTGCCGTTATCTAGGCAACTCTAGGAATTCCGCTAGAATCCACGATAGCCGGATAGACCTGTGTCTTAGATCGGCTGGGAGCGCAGGAACTTGCCAAAGTGCGGGACCGTGAACGCGATCAGGCCTCGTTCTGAGCTGTAGATCAACCCCTTCTTGATCAGCCCGTCACGCGCGGGCGACAAGCTCGACGGCTTGCGGCCGAGCTCGTCGGCCACGATCGAGGTGGGTACCGGATCATCCCCGGTGGCCGCCATCGCGCGCATGTACTCACGTTCCGCGGGGGTGGCCCGCTCGTACCTGCTGCCGAAGAATCCCACCGCCAGCTCGCCCTCGGCCTCGGGCGCCGCCACGCTCACATCGGCCGCCGTCACCGGACTCGACGCGGCCACGTCCCAGGTGACCTTGCCGTAGGCCTGGACGAAGTACGGATAGCCGTCGGCGGCGGCGTACAACGCGTCGAGCGCGCCGGGCGTGAAGGTTACGTCCTCGCGCTGCGCCGGAGCGAGCAGGGCCAGGTCGGCAGCCTCCCGTTCGAGGCGGTCGATGCGCGCGTACCTGAACAGCCGCTCCGAGTAGCTCTTGCTGGCCGACAGGACCGACGGCAGATGAGGCAGGCCCGCCCCGACGACGATGAGCGGACCGCCGGTCTGCGAAAGCTCATGGCAGGCGGCGCACAGCGCGGATACGTCCGCCGAAGGCACGTCTTGCATCTCGTCGACGAACAAGGCGATGCCGACGCCAAGGTCGGCCGCCACCGAGGCGGCCTCGGCGAAGAGCTCGGTGAGATCGACCTCCAGGTCACCTGAGTCGGCGCGGCCGCGCTGGGCGGGCACGTCGATGCCAAGCGCGATCGTGACGGAAGATCCCTTGGGTGCCTTCGGGTCGCGGAGGGCGAACGCCTTGAGGACGCCGAGGAAGTACTCGACCCGGTCCGGGGCGCGATGCCGGGGCGCGAGTTCCCGCACCGCCATGTGCAGCGCGGCCGCGACCGGGCGCCTGATCGACTGATCCGGCCTGGCTTCGATCTTGCCGGTCCCCCACAGCCGTTGCAGGGCCATCGACCTGAAGGTGTTCAGCAAGACGGTCTTGCCGACGCCGCGGAGTCCGGTGAGCACCATGCTCCGCTCCGGGCGCCCGCGGGCTATCCGCTCGAGCACCACCTCGAACTGCCGGATCTCCCGGTCGCGGCCGGTGAGTTCTGGCGGTCGCTGCCCCGCGCCGGGGGCGTAAGGATTGCGCACCGGATCCATGCATCGGACTCTATGGCTTGATCTAGCCTCAACCCTAGATGTGCTTAGAAAGCCCTACCGGCGTGTCGCGGACCGGGCGCCGCCGGGACGTCTCAGGGCTCGCGGGGTTTGTTGATGCGGGCCAGGAACGCGTTGTAGGCGGCCAGCTGATCGTCATCGTCGTCGACGCTTTCCGTGCCGCTGGCCGGGGTGGCCTGCTGAGGCGCGCCGCCGTTTGCGCTCGCATCCCGGTGCGAGCTGACCAGCGTGGCGAAGTTCGCCCGGCGCGCGGACTCCAGCCACCCGAGTCCGCCGTCGCTGCGCGTTTCCCGGCTCCAGGCGAAGAACACCGCCAGCACCAGCACGAACATGATTCCCGCTCCACCCACCCACATCACCGCGCCGCCGGTGTGCACGTCGTTGATCGCGCTGGGCGCCCAGCCCGGCCGCAGCTGCGCTAGGGCAGGGAACGGGTTGCTGCTCTCCGAGCCCAGGATGAGGCCGGTGAACGCGTCCACGGGCATGGCGATGAAGAGCAGGAAGATCCGGGACGGGTAGGAAACCCGCCACCTGATCGGCTCCCGCCCGATCAGCGGCAGGAAGTACAGGTAGCCGGCCGCCAGGTACAGGGCATGCTCGCCGTCGTGGACCGCCCCGTTGGTCAGGACCAGGTTCATGAAGCCGGTGAGGTGCGTCCCGACAATGGTGGCGAGGTAAAGCACAGCGCCGAACGGAGGCCAGGTGACAGCGGCCATCACCCGCGAGCGCAGCACCTTCTTGGCCCAGGTGTGCAGGGGATTGCGGCTCGCGTGCAGCAGCAGCGTGGCCGGCTGGCCGACGACGAGCAGGGGCGGCGCGACCATGATCAGCAGCAGGTGCTGGATCATGTGATCGGTGAAGAGCACGTCGTCGTAGCTGCCGATGCCGCTCTGCGTCGCGATCACGACCACGGCCAGGCCGCCGAGGAACAGCGCGGTCCGCGGCAGCGGCCAAGGGCGGGCCGGGTGACGCCGCCGCACGCGCAGCACGCCCCACAGGTACAAGCCTGCCGCCAGCACGACAAAGCCCGTCACTACCGGTGCGAACTGCCACCGGCTGACGACCTCCGTCACGCCGAAGGGGGGCAGCGCCTGCCTTTCCATGCCGCCGAGACTACTAGGCGCATGAAAAGCCAGGCCCCCGGCGTAAGCCCGGGTACAGCTCCGCCCTGGGCCGCACCGTCAGAGTGCCTGGTGACCTGGTGGTGTGGCGTCCTGGCCCAGGTCCACCGGCCTCGCTTGCAGATCGGGATGGCTCAGGAACCCGGCCACGAGCCCGGCCGGTCCGCCGATGCAGGTCCAGTCATCGTCCCAGAGCGTCGAGACCAGCCAGGAGCGATCGGCCGGGAACAGCAAGTTGGGCAAGGCCCCCTTCCAGAACGACCCAAGGTCGCTCTGACGCCAGCTGGCGGCTTGCTCCGGCCCCGCCTCGACCAGCACGTAATGCCATCCCGCATACAAGGTCACCATCGGGGCGCGGGGAAAGACAACATCATCGGCGCCGGTGTCGAGATACCCCAGCCACCACGGCTGGCTTGCGGAGTGTTCGCTCAGCAGCGCGAGCACAGCCCGGTCGTGCGCTGCCTGCCCTTCACCCGTGTCCGGCCGCACGATCGTGGCGTAAGCCTCGAAGACCGGCGGAATGGCCGCGGTGATGGTCAGGCCAGTAGACGTGCCGAGGGCGATCCACGCGACCTCGGCAGCCGTTCCGATACTCCAGGTGCTGCCGTCCCTTTCCTGGCTGACCATGCCATCAGCCTAGGTAGTCCTGCTCCAAGCGGCACAGCAAAGGTGGCTGCCGAGCATTCCGCCCCTGCGTTGGAGGGATACCCGATCGACCCGGCCGGGGCTCGGGTCAGCACCTCCTTCGCCTACGTGGGTACGATGTCGATGTTCGAGGCGGCAGGGTTCCAC
>Ga0209839_10001242_pt1 | contig 13145 bp, 16 predicted proteins | sample OrgsoiDNA2013050_FD_185800 | JGI IMG/M metagenome (GOLD analysis project Ga0209839, IMG submission 185800) | Permafrost soil microbial communities from the Arctic, to analyse light accelerated degradation of dissolved organic matter (DOM) -... | ecosystem: Environmental > Terrestrial > Soil >... | reverse complement strand
CGACCATAAGCAACTACAATTGTTTTGTTTCTGAATAATTTTGAAATTCACAAATTATATTTCCAAATTTTCAAATTTCCAAATTTCCAAATTAGTGTAGTATTGTGTCAATTTCTTTCAGCTCCGCACTGGAGAATTCCAGATTGTCCAGACACTTAATGGAATCAGTGAGTTGCTGTGATTTACTAACCCCGATCAAAACCGAAGTGACGATTTTATGCCGAAGCACCCAGGCGAGTGCGAGTTGTGCGAGATCCTGTCCGCGCCGTTTCGCAATCTCATTGAGCTGAACGGCTTGTGCAATGCGCTCCGGAGTAACGGCCGATTCTTCGATGGCGCCATTGCCCCGGTGACTCGCGGCACGGGAACCTTCGGGAATCCCATTCAGGTATTTGTTTGAAAGAAGTCCCTGAGCCAGCGGACTAAAACAAATGCATCCAACAGCTTCTTTTTCCAGGACGTCCAATAAACCATCTTCAATCCAGCGCTCGAACATGGAATATTTGGGCTGGTGTATTAAGCAAGGCGTCCCAAGGTCTTTTAATATCTTAACCGCCTTTTTTGTTTCTTCGGGATGATAACTTGAAATGCCAACATATAATGCCTTACCCTGTCGCACGATATGGTCCAGCGCACCCATACTTTCTTCCAGCGGCGTGGCCGGATCCGGCCGGTGATGATAGAAAATATCAACATATTCAAGTCCCATCCTTTTCAGACTCTGGTCCAGGCTGGCAATCAGGTATTTTCTGGAACCGTAGTCCCCATAAGGTCCGGGCCACATCCCCCACCCTGCCTTGCTGGAAATAATCAGCTCGTCGCGGTGGGGTTTGAAATCCTGTTTAAATATTCTTCCAAAATTTTCCTCTGCGGAACCGGGGGGCGGACCGTAATTATTCGCCAGGTCAAAATGTGTAATACCCTTATCAAAGGCGAGCCGCAGGATCTCACGGGCAACCTGCTGATTATCTATATCTCCGAAATTATGCCAGAGACCGAGTGATACGGCCGGCAACTGAAGGCCGCTTCTGCCACAACGGCGATACTGCATTTTGTCATAACGGTCTTCCTGGAATGCGTAACTCATGGTAGATAAATTGATTTGCAAAGATGGCTAAAAACGAATCAAATAAAAATCCTGGTTCCCGAAAAACTTTCCCGGAACTCCCTGGGTGTACAACCCTTTTTCTTTTTGAAGATGCGGTTGAAATTTGAAATATTGTTGAATCCGCAGTGATAGGCCACTTCTGCAATCGAATTCGTGGATTCAATCAGGATGCGGCTCGCATGGCCAAGCCGGATTTCTGTTAAGCTGTCGATGAACGTATTGCCGGTCCTCTGCCTGAAGAACCTGCTAAAGGACACATCGGACATATTCGCCAGTTTGGAAACTTCTGACAGCGTAACGGTCTTGTCGAAATTTTTATTCATAAAATCGAATGTCTTCTCAATCCGCCGGCTGTTATAGGTAAACTGCTCATTCGTAAATGCGGAATCGGAAAGTATCCGGAGGTTCCGGGAAATAGAAAGATCATGCAGAATTGAAATGAGTTCAAGCACAGAATCAAAACCATGTTTCTGATTCAGCTCCAGGATACGCGGAGCCAGGATCTGTATGGTTTCCCGGGGAAACAGAATACCACGGGAGCATTTGTCAAACATGTTTTTAATAAAACTCAGCTGGTTCCGGCGCAACAGCTTGTCATCGAATAAATCCTTGTGAAACTGAATTGTGATTTCGTGAATCTCCTTTGACTTACATTTATGATTGAACCAGGCGTGCTGAAGATTCGGTCCGATCAATACCAATTCAAGTTCATCAATCTCTTCCATATGATCCCCCACCACCCGCCGTGCACCCCGCGCACCCCGGATAAAATTGAGTTCGAATTCTTCATGATAGTGAAGAGGAAAATCAAATCCTGTTTTTACGCGGGAAAAAAGCGTGAAACAATCGTTTTGCGTGAGCGGTGTGATCTCTCTGAGTAAGTTCTTTTTCATTGTTGATTGATCGATAAACCGAAGGGGGTTACCGGGAGCCGCCCCCGAATGACATTAAAAGTAAAAAAAGTATTATAAAACGGTATAAATTTTAATGAAATTAGCAGTCGCCATAACCTTGCTGAATAAGCCAAGCGCTAAAATAGCGTCGGGTCATGAGTAAAATAATACCACTAAAAGCTAATATAGTATTTAATTAAAGGACCCATGAAAAATAGCTTTGGTAATCACGCTTGATGTATGAAAATGAATTCATTCCGTTACTTGCTCCTCGTTCTTTTATTCCCGTTTCAGGCCCTTCCGGGTCAGGATTGCAGTGATAAGGATGCAACGGCGGAAACCAGGGCCCTGTATAAAAATCTTTACCGGCTCAGGGGAAAGAATATCCTGTTCGGCCACCAGGATGATCCCTGTTATGGCGTGGGATGGAAATATATTGACGGAAGGAGCGATATCCGGGATGTTACCGGTGAATTCCCTGCAGTATACGGCTTTGACCTGGGCAGAACAGAATTGGGACTGGCTTATAATCTCGATAGCGTTCCATTTGAAAAAACCCGCATTTTCATCCGCGAAGCATATGAACGCGGCGGGGTCATTACACTAAGCTGGCATTTGAATAATCCACTGACCGGTGGAACGGCCTGGGACAACAAACCAGGAGCAGTCACCTCCATTCTGCCGGGTGGAGAAAAAAATGCATTGTATACCCTCTGGCTCGACCGGGTAGCGGATTTCCTCGCCAGCCTGAAAGGAAAAAACGGGGAACAGATTCCGATCATACTCCGTTTATTTCACGAGCTCAACGGGGGTTGGTTCTGGTGGGGAAAGAATCAATGCACAGCTGATGAAATGAAACAGCTCTGGCGCTATACGATCCATTACCTGAGAAATGAAAAAAAAATTCATCATCTCCTGTACGCGTTCAATACAGATAAATTCTATAGTGGTTCCGAATACGTTGAAAGATATCCGGGTGACGAACTGATCGACATTCTGGGGTTCGACGTATATCAGGGCGGACAGTTGAAAGATAACCATGCGTTCTCAGTTTTTCTTAACAGGGGACTTGACCTGATCGATAGTATTGCCTTATCCCATCATAAAATTCCCGCGCTGACGGAATTTGGTTATAACCAGGTTCCGGACAGCAGCTGGTGGACAAAAGTCTTCTACCCGGCCATTGCAAACCATCAAATCGTTTACGCCCTGGCCTGGCGCAACGCGGGCAAAAAGCAATCCGGAAATGCAGAGTATTACGTCCCCTATGCGGGATCGGCTTCTGCATCCGATTTCAAAAAAATGTCTTCATCAGGGGAAATTTTATTTGAAAACGGGATAAAATCTAAAAATGTATACAAATGAAAAAAATCATCACGCGCCTGACCTGCCTGATTATACTGAATGCGTTTTGCATCCTCGTATATGCGCAGAAAGATATTTATGAGATCCGCGTATATAAACTCAAATCGCAAGATCAGGTGAATGCAACAGACGACTATCTGAAAAACGCCTACCTGCCCGTTTTGCATCGTTTGGGAATTAAACAGATCGGTGTATTCAAACCGATATCAAATGATACGGCAGTTATCAAACAAATTATTCTCATCATACCTTATATCTCACTCGATACCTGGCGAAAAACAAAATTAAATATAGAAACAGACGAGGTTTATGTTGCGGCAGCAAAATCTTTTACAGATGCAGATACCAGCCACCTCCCATTCATCCGGGTAGAGTCAACCCTGCTGGAAGCATTCCCTGACCAGCCAAAACTGATTCCGACTTCCTTAAAATTAAATCCGGATGCATTGTACGAATTGAGAAGTTATGAGAGCCCGACAAAAAAATTACACCGGTTAAAAGTGACCATGTTTAATGAAGGCGGTGAAGTTGCCTTGTTCAAGAGACTGGACTTCCAGGCCGTTTTCTATGCTGACGTATTAAGCGGGAGCCATATGCCCAACCTGGTTTATATGGTTGTTTTTCAAAATGCGGCCGCAAGGGATGAACATTGGAAAGCCTTTGGATCCAGCCGGGAATGGAAGACGATTTCAGTTGATCCGCAGTATGAAAATAATATTTCAGTTTCTCATATCGACAGTATTCTGATGCATAGGACGGCTTATTCTGACCTGTAAATAAGAACCCAACCAACGATGAAGTTAACCTGGCTTGATATCAGTATCGTACTCGTGTACCTGGGATCCATGGTAACGATCGGCTGGGTGCTTCGGAAAAAAGCGAGACTGAATAAGGAAAGCTATCTGATGGGAAGTAAGTCCCTCCCCTGGTATCTGCTCGGCCTGAGCGACGCATCGGACATGTTTGATATCAGCGGTACGATGTGGATGGTGGCGCTTTGTTTTATTTACGGTATGAAAAGTATCTGGATACCCTGGCTATGGCCGGTCTTCAACCAGGTCTTTCTGATGATGTACCTCTCCAAATGGCTGAGAAGATCGAATGCCACAACCGGCGCCGAATGGCTTGCCACCCGGTTTGGGACAGACAGAAAAGTAAATGCTTCCCATATCAGCGTAGTTGTTTTCGCACTACTCGGATGTTTTGGATTTCTCGCTTATGGTTTTGTTGGCCTTGGAAAATTCATGGAAATTTTTATACCCTGGAGCTCGGTCCAGGCTTATATTCCCTTTCACGTTTCCCCGGAATACGTTCCGCATATTTATGGAATTGTTTTTACTTTATTCGCAACTTTTTATTCTGTGATCGGCGGCATGCGCAGCATCGTGATCGGCGATCTGATAAAATACATTATCCTTACCACGGCCTGTATTGCGGTGGGCATTATCGCGGTTATCCGGCTGCACGGTCATCCATTCCAGGTACCGGCCGGTTGGCACAATCCTTTTTTTGGCAAACAACTGGGCCTCGACTGGTCGGCCATTATTGCAGACGCAAATAAAAAAATTGCAGAAGACGGATTCAGTCCGTTCGGTTTCTTTTTTATGATGATGCTGTTCAAGGGCATTTTTGCGAGCCTGGCGGGTCCCGCGCCGAATTATGATATGCAGAAGATCCTGTCTACCCGCTCCCCGAAAGAAGCTTCTAAAATGACGGGGTTCGTATCCATTGTTTTATTACCCATCCGGTATACACTGATTATCGGATTAACCGTGCTGGCCCTACTGAACTATAACCAGCTCAACCTTTCTTCTCCGACCGGAGGCACCGACTTTGAAAAAATACTTCCATCTGCCATCATTCAATTCATTCCCGCGGGCATCATGGGATTATTATTTACCGGATTGCTGGGCGCATTCATGAGTACATTTTCCGGAACCCTAAATGCGGCCCAGGCTTATGTGGTGAATGACATATATATCAAATACGTGAATCCCCGGGCGACCAATAAGCAGATTATTCTAAGGAATTATGCGGTCGGCATAGCCGTTGTTTTACTTAGCATCCTGCTCGGATTTTTTGTAAGGAACGTAAACAGCGTCCTGCAATGGATCGTGGGAGCTCTTTACGGAGGTTATATCGCGGCCAATATGTTCAAATGGTATTGGTGGCGGTTCAACGCCAATGGGTTCTTCTGGGGCATGGCAGCCGGCATTACTGCGGCATTGATCTTCCCTTCTATTTTTAAAGATCAGCTTCCCCTGTACAACTGGCCGCTTTTATTCGGGATATCCGTCGCTGGCTGTATCGCCGGAACGTATTCTGCCAAACCTACGGATATGGAAACCCTGAAAAAATTTTATATCAGTGTGAGGCCCTGGGGATTCTGGAAACCAGTTCAGATACTGGTTCAACAGGAAAATCCTTCGTTCGAACCCAACCGCCGTTTCGGTCTTGACATGTTCAACGTGGCCATTGGCATCATCGCCCAGTGTTGTCTTACCATTCTTCCCATGTATCTCGTTTTATGGATGAAGGCTCCTTTATTCGTAACTGTCGCCATATTAACTGTAATCATCATAATCCTGAAAAAAACCTGGTGGTCCAGGCTGGAGAATTAAATCTGGCAAACACATGAAAAAATCATTTTCTGAAAGGAAGGAAGAAATAATAAAACACCAGCTTCATATTATTGACCGGAAGAATAAAAAAATAAAACTGAATAAAGCCGGTGCTTACGACAGATATAAATATCCTGTATTGACATCCGAACACATTCCCTTGTCCTGGAGATATGACCTGGATGAAAAAACAAATCCATTTCTTCTGGAACGGTTCGGCATCAATGCCGTCTTAAATCCGGGCGCCATCAAGTGGAAAAATAAATACCTGCTGATGGCACGCGTGGAGGGTGTGGACCGAAAATCATTTTTCGCTATCGCGGAGAGCGAGAATGGTATTGATCAGTTCAGGTTCTGGAAAAGGCCGGTTACGATGCCCGCTCTGAATAACCAGGAAACAAATTTTTATGATATCCGTTTAACCGCACATGAAGATGGCTGGATCTATGGTTTGTTCTGCACCGAAATGCGTGATCCGGCGGCGCCAGACGGCGATCAGTCCGCCGCCATTGCCCAATGCGGTATTGCCCGCACAAAGGACCTGGTAAAATGGGAAAGGTTAAAGAACCTGGTCACCCCTTCCGCTCAGCAGAGAAACGTGGTGCTGCATCCGGAATATGTGCAGGGTAAATACGCATTTTATACCCGGCCACAGGATAGTTTTATTGAAGCCGGGAAAGGCGGTGGTATTGGATTCGGGCTGGCTGCCAGTATGGAAGAAGCCATCATCTCCCAGGAATCCATCATTGACCGGAAAATATACCACACGGTGTATGAATTAAAAAACGGCCAGGGTCCAGCCCCTATCAAAACGGCGCTCGGGTGGTTGCACCTCGCCCATGGCGTTCGGAATACCGCCGCGGGTTTGCGCTATGTACTTTATATTTTTGTGACGGATCTGAAGGACCCGTCCAAACAGATCTATAAACCAGCCGGATATTTTCTTGCACCGGAAGGTGAAGAACGGATCGGGGACGTTTCCAATGTGGCTTTTTCCAACGGATGGATCGCGGATGAAAACGGAACAGTATATATATATTATGCCACGTCCGATACGCGCATACATGTCGCCGTGAGTAGCATCGAGAAATTGCTGGACTATGCCGTTCATACTCCGGCTGATGGATTTACTTCTGTGCAGTCGGTTGTTCAGGTCAACCTGCTCATAGATAAAAACATAAAACTGGGGAAAAAAGAAAAACTGGTAAAAGCATAAGGCAGTTTTCATGAACGATAAAAACAATTCCTCCCTCCTGGATGCCGCATGGGATGCCTTACCTGCCGAAATACACAATGAACTCATTCATATCCTGAACTATTGGGAACAACATGCAAGAGATCTGCGCTATGGCGGTTTTGCCGGACAAATAGATCAGGACGATAAAGTGCAGGATCTTGCGCCCAAGGGTTCAGTCCTCAATGCCCGGATCCTCTGGAGTTTTTCTGCGGCCTATCTATATACACAAAATCCGTTGCACCTGGAACTGGCAACCCGGGCCTATACCTATATCCTGGAATTCCTGACGGATCCTGAATTTGGTGGTTTGTATTGGTCGGTCGACTATCAGGGCAACCCGCTGGATGATCATAAGCAGGTTTATGCGCTGGCATTTGGCATTTATGGCATGAGTGAATATTACCGGGCCACCCAGGACAAAAAGGCGCTGGAATTCGCTCTGGAATGGTACCAGCTCATAGATAGATACAGTCTTGATCGGGTGTATGGCGGTTATATAGATGCATTTGCCCGGGACTGGACATTTCTGGATGATAAAAGGCTGAGCGAAAAGGATGAAAATGCTTCCAAAACAATGAATACCCACCTCCATGTGGCGGAAGCATATGCCAGCCTGTACGAAGTTTGCCCTTCACCCAAACTCAAAAATGATATCATTGATTTACTGAGAATTTTTGACGGAAAAATCATACAAAAACCCAGTCATCACCTGGCGCTTTTTTTCAGTGATGACTGGCGTGTGGATTCAACAATTATTTCTTATGGGCATGATATAGAAGCCGGCTGGCTCCTCCAGTCCTGCGCAGAATCCATCCGGGACACGGGTTCAATTCATACTGCAAAAAAAAATGCCCTCCTGATTACCGCGGCGGCTATGGAGGGTTTGGATAATGACGGCGGCTTATGGTATGAATACAATAATAAAAACAGGGAACTTATTCGGGAAAAGCACTGGTGGCCGCAGGCTGAGGCACTCATTGGATTTTGCAATGCCTGGCAACTCACCGGAAATCCCCTCTACAAAAATGCACTGATCAAAAACTGGCGGTTCATCCGGAACCATATCCTCGACCCCGGGAAAGGAGAATGGATCTGGGGTGTAGACAGGCATACCAGAAAAATGGCCAACCAGGATAAGGTCGGCATTTGGAAATGTCCCTATCATAATAGCCGGGCCTGTCTCGAATTGTTGAAAAGGCTCAAAACGCCTAACGCGTAACGCCTAACGCAATAGGTAAATGGTTAATAGTTTATGGTATATGGGGTTTTCATTTACCATACACCATAAACCATACACCATAAACTAAAACGCGTTAAGCGTCAAGCGTATCATCAGTATCGAAATCGGACAGTTTCTTATGATAGCTGATTTTCAAGTTATTGATTGACCGTATAGTATTACATGGCATTTTCTTAGCTGCCATGAAAGAAATATCTCTGACCCCGGAATCAACCAAATAAAAAGCGAACAGCATGTTTGGAAATTATTTTAAAACCGCTATCAGGAATCTGTTCCGTAACAAAGTATATTCCTTTATCAATATAATGGGATTAAGTCTCGGACTTGCATGCTGCCTGCTGATTTTTCTGTATACAAAAGATGAAGTCAGCTACGACAGGTTTCATGAAAACAAGGATAAAATTTACCGGTTAGAGGCGGGCTGAATCGGACCCCAGGTCTTCACCATGAATGCGGCAAATAATTATGGAGTGGCGTATATCAAAATAAGTCCCAATACATCTGCGTCAAGCCTGCAATACATCGAAAAAACTTTTAAAAAATTTTTCCCGGTAAGTCCGTATACATTTCATTTTAAGGACCAGGAAAATTTGAAAAACTATGAGTCGGAGGCTAAGTGGAAACAGATCATGCTTTTCGGAGCGATACTGACCATTTTTATTTCCAGCATTGGTTTATTCGGTTTAACGGTATTATCCACAGAAAAACGAACCAAGGAAATCGGTATCCGCAAAGTGTTGGGCGCTTCGGTTACCCGGATAATCGGCATTATTTCAAAAGACTTCATTTTCCTGATACTGATTGCCATGCTGGCCTCCATGCCCATTGCCCTGATATCCGCCAACAAATGGCTTCAAAATTATCCATATCGTGTTCAATTGAGCTGGGTCATGTTTGGAGAAGTCGGTTTATTGGTGTTGTTTATTGCCATGGCAACAATCAGCTTTCAGGCAATAAAAGCTGCATCGGCAAATCCCGTAGACAGCCTGCGCTCAGAATGAAACGGTAATCAATTTTTATTTCAATTTGGATGAATCTTTGTGCTTTTTCGCCGAATCATTCGCCTGGTAAGCCGTGTCGGCCAGGGAGGAATTGTTCGCATTATCAGGGGAGGCCGAGGGCGGAAGAACACCATTATTGGCAGCAGAATCCGGAGAACCTGAACCCGCCGGAAGTGCCGGATTACCCGTACTCTGGCCGCAGGATATGAAAACCAGCATGATGGCCGCGGAAGAAAGAATGAACAAATTTTTCATAAATCCGATTTTCAGGAAGTTGATAAATTATGATTCCAGTGGTTTTCAGAGAGTAGACATAAACTGGCATGAATTTTTAACGATACAAGGTAAAGAATGCATATGACAAGCAAAAAATACCTGCACGAAGATATTTCCGACTCACCGGAGGACCAGGAAAAATTAAAACCGGATCAGGCCCGTCTGGATCTGCCCGAGCTGAAAGACATTCCGGGCGCAACCCGTTCCGGGAAAAATATTGACAAACTCACCGGCGATACGACCGTTTCTTCCGCGGATGAAGAAGGTGATGAATTATTGGAAGAAGATGACGATTTGGAAACCGGCAATGTGAGTCCGCTTGAAAAAAAACTATTAAGTGAGAGTTTTGATCCGTCTTATGATACGGATCTTCCCGTAGACAGCTTCAGCCTGGATGATAAAGACAGTGAAGGAGAATTACTGGAGGAGAAGAGTCAGGAAGTGGATTTATTTGGAAAGGATCTGGATGACGATCTTATTGAAGAAGAGGATGAAGAATCAGAAGGAGAAGAAGTATCTCAGCAATAAGGAAGGGGCTTAAACGTCTGATCCATATTGACATACTCGCGGATCTGATTTCCATCTTCATAGATAACAAGGAATGATCTCCTGCGATCATCTGTTTTCTTCTGTAATTCCAGGATCTTAGTAACCAGATATTTTTTGTCAACCCAGGAGAAGCGGCCTTCAATTTTCTGGAAGTCCTGCAGCGAATAAATAATCTCGCCGTCTTTTAGTACGTGAACGGTACTGACAAATCCTCTCTCTGAAATAACTGATTCTTCTACTGAGTGCATAAGGGGTTAGTTAATCAGTGAATTTACATGTCTGCCGAGGATATTACCTGAAATATTATCCACATGTCCTGAATAGTTTTACACATTTCTTTTATCAAGGTCTTTCAGTAAATTCCGGGCCGTAACCTGGCCGCTGACTACCGCTGATTCAACCGTACCGGGAAATGGCCCGTCATAGCAGGCTTCTCCGGCGAAATAAATCCTGCTTTCCACGGGTTTTCTATATATGGTTTTACTGTTTCTGAATCCGACACGTCCGTAACTATACGCCCCCCGGCTCCAGGGTTCATTTTTCCAATTGAAGATCCGGTAGGATTCAAGGTCTTTTTTTATCTGCGCGGCAGAAACAGAAAATATAGACGTCAGGCTCTCTATCGCTTTTTCGAAAAAAAATGTATCCGGCTTGCCAGCGAACTCCTCCGCCGCAGGTCCCCCAAGCCAACCCGTCAGCATGGGAATATCTGCCGGATACTGGGTCCACCAGGTGGGAAAGAAATAATCAGAAAATATAAACTGCGCATCCGGGACCAGCGGTTTCCAGAATGCCGAATGCCAGACCATCACTATTTTTACCACGGTGCCAAATCCAATTTGACCGAATGCCTCTTGTTTTTCCCGGAGTGCGGGAATAAAAATTATGGATTCTGCCGGTGGTGACTCCTGATTTAAAGAACTTAACGGTATACTGATGATCAGTTTATCCATACTGAATGTTTGACCATCCTGCATCTCTAGCACAATCTTACGGGAATTCCAGTCTACACTTTTTATAGGATGGTTCAAAAATATTTTGCCACCCAGTTGTTTAAATTCGTTTTCAAGTGCATGAATAACCGTTTCATAACCTGCCGGAATACGGAATTGCTCCGACTCCTCGTGCCCCCATTCTAAAATCAGCGCCTGCGTGCTGGCTGTCCTAACATCCGCGAGATCAAATCCTTCAGCAAAACGGATGGCAGATTTCTTCAATTCACCGAAACGATCCTCCGGGAAATATTTATCCAAAAACTCCTGAAACGGAAGATCCCTCCCCAACGATTTCATTTTATTCAGGAGCTCATCCCAACCTTCAATCCATTCCCGGGATTCCTCCACCTGTCCATTCCGGGCATGATACATTTTCCCATCGATCGGCTCATACCGGATTTTATATTTTTTCAACAGGCCAAGGGTTTCCTTTAGCTTACCATGAATGAATTCGGGGCCCGTTTCAATTACGAGTCCTCCCTGCTGCAGACTTTGGATCCTGCCACCTGTTCGCGACCTGGATTCGAAAATGGAGACAGCCCAGCCGGCCTGCCGCAATTCTATACCTGCCACGAGTCCGGCAATTCCCGCGCCGGCTATTCCAATATCGAGATTAAGCATCAACAAAAGTTTTGAAATAAACTCAATAAAACAAATAGGAATAATTATTGCAACACATGATATGATGAATACGAAACATACCCGTACGATTTCAGGATTCCTGATTCTTGCCGGACTGGTGATAGGTCTAAGTTCCGCTTTACACGTTGCCTGGAACAGCCCGGTGAAGGGTTCGGTTACGCCAACAAATGGGGCGGTCAGGGCCTGGCTGATTTCCAAGTCTGACACACTGAATAGCCCCGTTATCCAGGGAAATTTTATGATCCTGAATGTAAAACCCGGCAATTATACCCTGATGCTGGAAGCCAGTCCGCCTTATAGAGATAGCTTTAAACAGGACGTACTGGTGGTTGACGGCCAGCCGACGGATGTCGGTACCATCGTGATGAATCAATAAAGCAAAATGGAGGAATCCAAAGATAAATCGAAGGGAAAAAGCAAAAAGCTAAAAATAAAAGATAAACAAACAACAGATCATACCCATCTCGGATCTTCAAATGCTTTTGAGGAAACAGAGAACCCTTTGTCGAGGGATGCAGATAATATCAGTGATGAAAAACTGGATGAACTGATCGGGGGATGATAAATTCCAGATTTGGGAAACTGCCACCATGGCTGATTGTAGACATAAATACCCAGGAAAAGTACTGGATATTTGTGTGGATCGCAACCTTTTTTGCATCATATATGTATTATATTATAAGAATCTCTGCTCATGTTAAAAATTATGATTGTTGAGGATGACCTGGACTTATTACACGGTCTGCGGTTCTTGTTACAGGCATATCATTGCAGGATTTGCCCTTTGTCGGATGCCGATGAAATTATAAAAACCGTCGGGCTTTTGCAACCTGATTTAATACTCCTCGATATAAAACTGGATCACGGGAATGGGTTGGATGTTTGCCGGGAAATTAAAAACAGTTACTTAAAAAGCATACCGGTATATATCATGTCCGGCCTGCCAGACGTCGAAAGAAAAGCTTACGATGCGGGTGCTGATTTTTTTCTGGCCAAACCTTTTGATTCAGAAACACTCCTCGCGAAAATTAAAACGCTGGAAAACTCCAGTATTAATGGTTAATTGTCAATTGTTAATTGTAATCGGAAATAGCGTGTATTAATACTCGTTTTTTTATCCGTTAGAGAGCTTAAACCTTAACAATTAACAATTGACAATTAACCATTATTTTCGCTTACATGGAGAAAAACGCAGAATGGCAATGGGAAATATCGGCT
>Ga0209839_10001240_pt1 | contig 13150 bp, 13 predicted proteins | sample OrgsoiDNA2013050_FD_185800 | JGI IMG/M metagenome (GOLD analysis project Ga0209839, IMG submission 185800) | Permafrost soil microbial communities from the Arctic, to analyse light accelerated degradation of dissolved organic matter (DOM) -... | ecosystem: Environmental > Terrestrial > Soil >... | reverse complement strand
GCCTGGCTCTCCATGGATACCGACACCCATCTCCATTTCATCATCGCCGAGCGCGAATAATGGCGAACCTTTGGCAGGAGGAGTACATGAGGTGAGGGCCATGCCCATCGATCGCGTCACTGCGTTCACGCGCTTGGCGAGATCGACCAGCGTATCCAGATCAGCTCCTTGCTCAGAAGCCGCACCCACCGCCTTAATGACGAAGAAGTTGCCTGCCACACCACGTCGACCGACAGTATAGGTAGAGTCCTTCACCGAGACGTCATCGTCGACCATAACGGTCTCAATGCGAATCCCTTCCGCTTCTGCCATCTCTTTGCCCATCTCAAAGGCCATACGATCACCCGTATAGTTATTGACGATGTGCAACACGCCCTTTGGAGAAGCCAGCAACTTGCTCGTCTCAAGCACATAATCCATGGGTGGGGCAGCGAAGACATCTCCGGGGCAGGCAGCATCGAGCATTCCGCGCCCAACGATCATTACATGGGCAGGTTCATGACCTGAACCTGATCCCTGGATAATCGAGACCTTGCTCTCTTTTGGTGCATCGGTGCGCATGATGAGGTTGTACTCTGGTATGTACTTCAGCGTCGTGGGATTAGCAAGGGCAATCCCTTTGAGCATTTCCGGTACATATTGCTTCGGATCGTTGACGAACTTCTTCATAAGCTTGTTCCCTTTGTTGGTACACTTCGTTGTTAGTAAATTTCGATGGCCATACATCTTGTCGTGTGTGTTTCTGTAGGACGGTCATCCTACTCCCAGGCTTTGCTTACTTGCTCGAACATAACTGCGACAGCTACCGCTCCGGCGTCAAGGGTGCCTATGCTACGCTCACCTGAGTAGGCGGCTCGTCCTCGTTTGGCGAGCAGCTCTCTGGTTGCTTCCGCTCGCTCACGAGCTACTGTGGCTGCCTGTTTGAGCGCGGTAGGGACATCCGTAGATGCTCCAAGAGCCTGCTCCAGTTGATCAACAGCCGGGCTAAGCGCATCGAGCAAGGTCTTGTCGCCGAGGTCCGTCTGGCCTCGCTTCTTCATGCCCTCGATTGCTGCGCGCAGCATTGCTATGACATCTGTTCCTCCTATCTCCTGCTTGCTGCCAATAGTCGTAGCCGCACGCAAGAACGCGGTACCCCAGATGGGTCCTGAGGTTCCGCCGATACGACTGGTGACGATGATCGAGACTTTTTTGAGGAGAGTTCCGCTGTCGTTGTATTCAAGCGTCTCCCAGTCTTGCAGCAACTTCTCGAAACCGCGCGCCAGTGAGTAGCCAAAGTCGCCATCACCGACGACCGCATCCAGATCGCCGAAATATTTCTCGTTGTCGACTGCGGTTTGTGCAATGGTTCGTACGACGAGTTTGACACTTTCCAGGCTTGAACGTTCCATGCGTTCTCCTTTCACAAACGCTCATCAGGTTGAGCCAGGGGACTCAAGTAAGACATGCCGCAAGATCGCGTAAGGTGATGCAGGCACCAGGCGACGCCTGTCCTCGGTTGGCAAGCAGGTGCATTGGCCTATCCGGTTCACCAAGATTTGAAACCACCAGGATCGCCTCATGCATATCTTCCTGTTCTGTGTAGCTACTGAGTGTTACGACACAGCGTAGTCCGGCTCCGACCGCTGCAAGCAGCCCGTTGCGCGAATCCTCCACTACAAGTGCCTCCTGAGGATTGACATGCAGCCTTTCCAGGGCGAGCCGGTAGATATCTGGAGCGGGTTTCTTTTTGGGCACAATATCGCCAGCCAGAACTTCGAAGTAGGTGGCGTGGTCGCGCCCGACGACGTGCTCTAAGATGGCACGGACCGACTCCTCTGCTGACGTTGAGGCGACCGCGAGCTTCCAGTGGTTGGCAATGGCCTCAGTGACGACACGAGCGATGCCGGGGCGTCCTGGTAAACGCCCTTCCGCAACGATCTCTTTATACATGGCGGTCTTGCGCTTATGCCATGCGGCCAGCATTTGCCGTTGCCCTTCTGCATCAATTGGAAGGAGGGCTTGCCGCACAAAATCGTCAGTAAGCAGACTGGCCATGCGCTCTTTCCCACCGCCGATCTTGAGCTTTTCGCCATACTCTTCCTCTGACCAGCGTACGGACAGACCGAACTCTGCGAAGGTCAGATTGAAGGCGGGCAGGTGGCCAAATCGCTCAGTGTCGGCGAGGACGCCATCGCAGTCAAAGATCAGCGCGTTTACCATGCTTTGCCCTCAGAACCAAAGGTCTTCATATATCCCTTCGCCAGCTCTTTCACATCTTGCCGGACGGCGGGGAAGAGCGAAGGTGGATCCCACTTGTTTTTTGCTTCGGCATCGCGTATGAACGTGAGATTCGATTTCATGAAGGTGATTTTGACGGCAGTAGAGATATTGACTTTCGCACAGCCGCGTGAGATCAGGTCTCTAAATTGCTGCTGGGTCAAGCCTGTACCTCCATGTAGAGCGATTGGTACAGGAATAGCGGTAACGATGTCGGAAACACGCTGAGCATCCAAATTCGGCTCCGATGTGTAGACGCCATGCGCGTTGCCTATGGCAGGTGCAAAGCAGTCCACTCCGGTTGTGCGAATAAAATCCAGGGAGACTTCGAGAGATTGACGGGCCGCTTCTTCATCCGACCCAAGGCCATCCTCCACTCCTTTTATACCCTCTATCTCGCCCTCAACACCGGCTCCAAACTGACGGGCTTCAGCCATCACCTCGACGGTCTGGCGCTTGTTTTCTGCCACAGGTAGCGCTGAGGCATCGAACAAAACGGAATTCCAGCCCTTCGCCAGGCAAGTACTGATCACGGCACGTTCGGGACAGTGATCCAGGTGCAATGAGACCGGAACAGAGATATCGCGTGTCAACTCGGTCCACATCGCGAAGAGCAGATCAAGGCCAAGAGACTTCACCGTCTTTACCGAGGTCTGAATAATGACTGGAGACCGCATCTCGACGGCAGCTGCTAACACCGCCTCAAGAGTGAGGTCGTTGAAAATATTGAACGCAGCAACGCCGTAACGTTCCTTGAACGCACGGTCCAGTATCTCCTTCATCGACACAATAGCCATTACTTTCTCCTTGAATACTCAATAATTGAGTAGAACGCCGACTGACGCCAGTGTCAGGATGTGAATAACGAGGGAATTGCAGTGGAGTAGCTTGTGACGCTCTTGCGTTACGAAGACAGCTCAACAGCCAGAACCATCCGTTACGATACGACACCTTTGAGCCAGATCAGGCCCAACAGAATCTCGTCCACGTAGAACATTGCAGGCCAAAACCAATTGTACGAGTCATCATCTTTCGTGTATCACACTGATCCGTCAAAGATGTGCTTATGTCAAGTAGAGAGGAAGGTTTTAAATCTGTGCTAGAGATATATTTTTAAATAGGTTGATAATGTATCCTGTATCTGATGTGACAATAGCATTACGGAAAGTTGGTTGTCAAGGGCTGAGGGTGTATGGCAAGTTCTTACAAGAGGTCGCAGAAGAACTACGCGAAGAGGGAGGCGTGCTTGCTTTTGATCTGGGGATCAAGACATGGCCACTGGGGTCGACGAGCATAGGAGGTTTTATCACATTGGAGGCTTTAAGGTGTGTCGGTGGTATAATAGACAACTGGACACGCTCCGCTCCAGGCTAGATCGTTGCAAAAAGGTTTCGCGCAGGTACGGCACTTGAGCCAGGTGTACCAACGCGTTTCTGAGTAGAAGCGTAATCACCATATTGAAGACATGATGAAAGGTAGGAGGAGCATATGCAGTACGATCTCATGGTGCGCAACGTGCAATTGCAGCGTCGGCAGGGACTTGTCGATCTCGCGATACACGACGGGCACTTCGTCCGTATCACCGCCAATCAGACGAGCGATGGAGCCAGGCGCGAAATAGATGTCGCGGGTCGGTTGGTGACGCCGCCCTTTATCGACGCGCATGTCCACCTCGATGCAGTGCTGACCGTCGGACAGCCGCGCTACAACAATACGGGGACATTGCTGGAAGGCATACAGATCTGGAGCGAGCGCAAGCCCAGCCTGACACGCGAGGATGTTAAGCAGCGGGCGTTGGAGGAGATTCGCTGGGAGGTGGCACAGGGCACGCTGTACATTCGCAGCCACGTTGACGTATGCGATCCCGAGCTGACGGCCCTGCGCGCCCTGCTGGAGGTGCGCGAGGAGGTACGCGATATCTGCGAACTGCAACTGGTCGCCTTTCCCCAGGACGGCATCTTCTCGTTCCCCAATGGGCAGGCGCTGATGCGCAGGGCGCTGGAGCTGGGCTGCGATGTTGTGGGTGGAATTCCCCATTACGAATGGACGCGCGATATGGGCGTGGAGGACGTTCACTATGTCTTCGCGCTAGCTAAAGAGTTTAACCGTCCAATCGACTGCCATTGCGACGAGACAGACGATCCCCAGTCGCGCTTTACCGAGGTCATGGCCGCCGATACGCTGCAGCAGGGTTGGCAGGGCCGCGTCACGGCGAGCCACTGCACGGCGATGCACTCCTATGACAACGCCTACGCCTTCAAACTCATGCGCCTGTTGGAACGCGCCCGCGTCAACGTTGTCGCCAATCCGTTCGATAACGTCGTGCTACAGGGCCGCTTCGATACCTACCCGAAACGCCGTGGTATCGCGCGCGTCAAAGAGCTGCTGGCGACAGGTGTCAACGTCGCGCTCGGCCACGATTCTATCATGGACCCCTGGTTCCCTCTGGGGAGAGGCGACATGCTAGCGGCGGCGCAACTCGCCCTTTTCTTATGTCATATGAGCGGCTACGAGGAGATCAACGATGTGCTCGACTTGATCACCGGGAACGCAGCCACAGTCCTTGGTGTGCAGGATAGGTACGGCATCGAGGAGGGGAAGCCAGCGGATTTTCTGGTGCTTGACGCGCCCTCCGCCTTTGAAGCGTTGCGCCTTGTTCCCGCGCGCCTGCACGTCTTCAAAAATGGGCGCGAGGTCGCTTCTACACAGCCCGCGCGCAGTGTGGTAAGGCGTGGTGAAGAGCGAGATGGGCAGGAAGTCACCTATCATCTCTAAGCTATTTTCTTAAAGGATATTCACCACACGCCCAACAATAATGACAAGGATTGACATCGCGTTCAGCGCCTCGATCATCATCAGAATTTTCGTCGTGCGCGTCAATGGAAACGTATCGGTAGGGCTGAGCGCGGTGGCACCGGTAAAGGCGACAAAGAGGTAGTCGAAGAAGTGCGGCACCCAGCGGTCGGGATTGCCGTCCGTCTGCTGTGGAAACATGAAGTCCGCCGCTTTATATTCATTGAGGTGGCGCTTGCGTGGACCCCCGCCGTCGATCTCCCAGTACCAGAGCGCGAAGACCAGCACATTGGCCGTCCACAGCAGAGCCGCCGTGCGCAACAGGGCAATCGGAGTATACAGGTTTTTGCCTGCTGTCAGCGTGCCGACAAAGAGAAGAACGCCGCCCATAAGCACAATGGTAATCACCGCCAGCAAGGCAAAGCCAAGAATGCGTACGAAGACATGGCGCAGAGGACGCCTGATAATGCCCGAAAGCACGAAAGGGATCAAGAGCACCGCTTCGAGTACCAGGGGTAGCCAGCCCGGTACGATCGTGACGTGGGTGGGAAGCGCCGCGTAGAGTACCCCAAAGGCCAGCGCGCCCAGAATCGCCGCCCAACGTGGTGTCAGGATATCGAGTTCTGACTTCGAATGCTGTTTCGGTGTTGGTGTCTGCTGTGCCTGTTGCGTTTCGTTTGTCATTGGAGTGTTACCTTTGCCTACAAAAAACTCTATTTCGCACCCTATTGTATTGCATTGGTGACATGGACACAATGAGGAAGATAGCGCATCGGTCGGGACTGCGTAAAAGCTTCATTTCAGGACGAAAATCTAGTTTTTGAACAGGTACTGGGAGAACCCATCTAAAAACTCTGCGAACGCCGAAGGAGCGAGGAGTCACGCCACTATCCAGCTTTTGCATAGCCTGGAAAAATTACAGCGTCTCTTGACATATTATATAAAAATGGTAAGATAAGGGGGCAGTATATTGTAATTATAAATTCATATTCTTGCGCCTGACTTTCTTGTTAATATATATATGGTGACAGTATCTTCACGAAACGCGATAAGTCGTGCAAAGAAGAATAGCATCTGCTATAGTATATGCGTCTGATCTAGTGAATATATAAACTATCGTACTGATTTGAACAGGTCTGGGGGTTGGCTGATGAAGGAAGTGGAGCAACAGTGTAAACAGATAAAAGCATCAGAAGTGTTAAAAGCGCTGCTTGGCAGGTTTAGTGCTGTCCCTGATTATCGTACGCTGCGGGATGACCTGCCGGGGTGTCTGGCTACCCTGCTCAGGTGTCGCAGTGTGCTCCTTTATCAGCGCGTAGATGAAGCGCTACATTTCGTGGCGGGTTCATTCGACGACGAGCCTGGGTGGTCGGCATCGCTGCTGGCTATCGCGCATATCAATCCCATCAACCTCACCAGTGATGGACCCGAGGCGTCTGCCTGGCGCGAGCGGCGTCCGATCGTCGTGCCGGAGTGCCAGCCAACGCTGGTAGCGCTGCCATTGATCTACCGTCATCGCAGTACTGGTGTGCTGGTCGCGCTGCGTGGCAGGAGTGGTACGCACAGCGAATACGCCGAGACGTGGTTGTCCGAGGAGGTGCAGGTCCTGGATGCCATCGCCGATGCCGTCGCATTGTTGCTAGAGAATACGGGCCTGCTGGAGCGCGATCGAGAGCGCATTCATGAGCTCTCATTACTGAACAGCATAAGCAGCCAGATGAACGCATCCCTCTATGAGCGAGAGCGCCTGAAGAGCGTCGTCATCCAGCGTGTGCATGAGGTCGCGGCGGTAGACCTTTGTGAGCTGCTGGAGCCTTCTCCAGGGCAGGACGCCATCTCATGGGTAACGGCGGAACTGCGAGAGCAACTGCTGCACCATTTTCGCGAACAGAAATCTCTCGCGCCGCTCATTATCGAGCGGCCAGGGGACCAGAACGGGCAAAGTGACTTTTTGCAGCACCTGCCCCCGGATATCAACACCTTTTTTGCCTTCCCCCTCATGAATGGCCGCGCGATCGACAGGCGCTGGGGATCGCTCCTGCGTGGAAGCATTGGTACGGCGCAGAACCTCGTGCAGGATGTGTTGGGCATTGTCGTAGGGGCGTATCACCGTGTGTACAAGCTCAAGCGCGAGGAGTCCGTCCTGCTGCAGGTTCTGGCAAGCCAGGCCAGCGCGGCCCTCGAAAATGTTTACCTGATGGAGGAGGTAGTGCAGGCAAGAAATGAGGCGCGCGATCTTCTGCGCCAGGTGCTGGAAGATCAGCGCCTGAAAGAGCTGATTCTAGAAAGCATGCCTAGCGGTTTGATTACGACGGATCGCAACGGATGTATCATCACCTTCAACCGGGCCGCCGAAGCGATTCTCGGCTACCATCCCTTTGAAGTGTTGGGACAGCCTCTGCACCGCTTCCTCGATCTGCAGTCGGCACCTTCCTTAAATCATACTCTGCAGCGCATGATCACGTCGCACTGGTTGCAGCAGCACGAATGGTCCGGGCAGTCGCCAACGGGTATGGCGTGCAGCGAGACGGTAGTGACGAGTGATCGGCACGGACAGGAGGTTGTACTGGATGTCGATATGTTACCTCTCTGGGATGACCAGGGGCGACAGGTTGGCATTCTGGCGACCTTCATTGATGTCACCTCGGTGCATCGTTTAGAGGAGGAGAAGCGCCGTCTCGATCGCCTGGCATCCCTGGGCGAGATGGCCGCAAACGTTGCCCACGAGGTGCGCAATCCGCTCGCCTCGATCAAAACGGTTATGCAGATGTTGGGAGAAGATCTGGCAGTCGACCAACCAACAACCCGACAGCAGCCAGTCGACCCCGGCGGTGGCGTCCACGAATCGATCGAGGTCGTCCTGAAGGAGGTTGAGCGCCTGGATACCATCGTGCGCGATCTCCTCCTTTTTGCCAGGCCGCGTCAGCTCCACCGTGTGCGCTGTAAGATGACGGAGCTTAGTGATCGTATCCTGCACTTTTTGCAGCAACAATACGATCAGGCGAACGTCGTTATTCATCGCCTCTACAGTGAAGTTCCCACGGCCTTCATCGACATGGCGCAGATGGAGCAGGTGCTGCTCAACCTCTATATGAACGCCATCCAGGCCATGCCGGATGGAGGCATTCTCACCATTGTGTGTCATGAGACGCCCGGTGTGCAACTGGCAGCTAGAGATGCTGTCTCTGCTGACGGTAGTGCGGCTACTCCTGATGACGTACAGCGCGAGCGCAAGGATGAGCCGACGCGTTGGCTAGAGATCAGCGTCAGCGACACCGGCGGAGGCATTCCTCCCGACCAGGTCGAGCGCGTTTTCCAGCCGTTTTTTACCACAAAGGCGCATGGCATCGGCCTGGGCCTGGCAATCACGCGTCGGCTGATTGAGGATCATGGAGGGCAAATACAGATGGAGGGGCATTACGGATATGGGGCGACCGTTACCGTGCGTCTGCCCCTGGTAGGTGAAGACGAAGATCGTATTGAAGAGGTGAGGAGCTTGAAACAGTTTTAACAAGCATATTGAAACGTAATAAAGTGTATGTATGAAAAACACGTATTCACCGAGAGAGTTCGGCACGCTCATAGGCCGGACAACCAATACCCTACAGAAGTGGGACCGCAAAGTCAACCGCCTTATGGAGATGGTTGAACTCGGGCAGGTGAGGCGGATCATCATTGCCCATCAGGATCGGTTGGTACGCTTCGGCTATGACTCCTTTGAGGCATTCTGTGAGCGACACCATACTGAGATCGTGGTCATCAACGATGAAAACTTCTCTCCTGAGCAAGAATTGGTTCGAGACCTGATCGCGATTGTCACCGTCTTTAGCGCCAGATTGCACGGTCTGAGAACGTATAAGAAAGCCATAAAAGATGCTGCTTTGCACCAAGATCAGACTTGAGGTCAGCGACCAGGAAGCTGACACTCTTGAGTTCATGCAAGGAAAATGTCGCGGACTCTACAACTGGTGGATTGGACGCTTACGCGATGGGGAGAAATGGCCGGGATGGCAAGGAGCCAAGAAGACCTTGCAGGACAGCAAACAACACGATCCTGAACTGAAGGCGGTCTATGGTAAACTCTTGCACGAGGTCTACTTCCGAGCAGAGAAGGCGATGCAAGACTTCTTTCGGCGTTGTCAGGCAGGTGAGAAACGTGGGTTTTCACACGTTGAGAAAGGCAGTTAACGTATGGGGCTCACGATACTGATTATCGACGATGAACCACATCTCCCATATCAACTGGCGCGTTTTCTGCGCAAGCACTCCTACGAAGTTCTTGTGGCACCCGATGGAGAAACAGGGCTGCGCGTGCTGCAAAACAACATCGTTGATCTCATTTTACTGGACTTGCGCTTGCCACGCGCGGGAGGGCTGGAGGTACTTTCCTCGGTCCGCAAGAGCGATACTGAGCTGCCCGTCGTGATTATTACCGCGTATGGCGATGTGCAGAGCGCCGTGGCTGCCATGAAGCAGGGGGCGGCGGACTACCTGCTCAAGGGTTTCGATCTCGACGAGCTGTTGCTTGTTGTAAAGCGCGCACTGGAGAAGAGTGCCATGGCGCGGGAGCTGCGCCAGCTGCGGCGAGAACGCAATGCACACTACCATTTCGACTACATCGTGGGGCACAGCGAGCGCATGCACGAGGTCTTCGAGTTCATTACGCGCATAGCAAGTAGCGAGGCTTCAGTTCTGATTACGGGCGAGAGCGGTACCGGCAAAGAGGTCGTAGCGCGCGCCATTCACGAGCAGAGCCAGCGGTCCAGCGGTCCATTCCACCCTTTGAACTGTGCCGCAATCTCGCATACCCTTCTGGAGAGCGAACTCTTTGGTTTTGAGCAATACGCCTTCACCGACGCGAAAAAACAGAAGCGTGGTCTGTTGGAGTTGGCCGAAGGTGGTAGTCTCTTCCTTGACGAGATCGGCGAGATGCCGCTGGACATGCAGGCCCGGCTGCTGCGTGTCCTGGAGACGCACTCGTTTTTTCGCCTGGGGGGAAACAAAGAGGTCAAGATCAACGTCCGTGTGCTGGCCGCGACCAACCGGGATCTGGAGCAGGCAATGAAGGAAGGAACGTTCCGTTCGGACCTCTTCTTTCGCCTGGCCGTCCTGAACATTAAGCTGCCGCCCCTGCGTGAGCGGCCCGACGACATTATGCTATTCGCCGCGCGTTTTATCGAAGATTTCAACCAATCATTGGGCCGTAACATCCAGCGCGTCTCACCGGAGGCGCAGCGCCTGCTGCGAGCATACAACTGGCCTGGCAATATACGTGAATTAAAGAATGTGATAGAACGAGCCGTTATATTAAGTAGCGGTGAAGAATTGCTTCCAGATCACCTGCCACGCGAGATCGTAGGCCCGGCTGAGCGAGGTGCCTTCTGCGCCTTCGATCTCTGGGAACGCTGGTTGAATGCGCGACCTCTGGGACCGGTCTCGCTCGACGATTTGAGCGACCGTGTAGAGCAGCATGTGATCCGTTGGGCGTTAGAAACGTCGAAGCATAATCGCGCGCGGGCCGCGGAGTTACTGGGATTTACAAAAGTCGATCAACTGCGCTATCTTATGCGCAAGCACGGCATCGAATAGGCCAGTTGTTCGGATCGGCCTTGCGGCTGATGAAGGCGCGTATAGACCTTGGTGTTGCTAACGGGCCTGATAGACAGTATCGTAGGCGTCCAGATCATCCCCGCGCATAGTGAGGAGTTCGGTTTCGATATCCTGCCAGGCCTGTAGCTCAATTTCGGCGTTACTTAACTGCTTATGTTGGTACATCGCCTGCTGAAACTTTTCCGTCACGCGCTGGCGGAAGGTTACGAGAATGGGGCGTTGTACTTTTGGTTTAGGCATAAGGCGCAGCTCCACCTGTTGAGGTGAATAGAAGTCGCTTTTATCGAACGCGAGCGCGATCAGGTCGCTAAACGTCGTCAGCAGGCCGAGGCGTGATGGAGTAAAGTAGTCCACCTGCGTACTGGAAGCGAGAAGGCAACCTGCGATGCGGCCCTCGAAGCGAATGGGATGGGCGGCTGCGCTCAACTCGTAGTCATCCTGATAGGAAGGAAAGGATTTGTTTTTACGCAGGTCGGCATCACTCACAATATGGCGCACCTCGGTTGCATAGCCAGACATAGACTCAAGGCCCAGGAAGAGCACATCGTGTTCGAGATCGGCGGTCCAGGGGAGTGTTCCCTTGCCAGCGCGTTCGCGCAGGCTGCGAATCTTGCCATTGGGTCCTGGTGGCATGCATTGTATCAGCTTGATCGCCATGCCCATAGTATTGGGGTCCAGCTGTGAAAGGGCCTGTTTGAGTACCAACTCGCTGATCCGCCAGAAGCGCAAGCTCTCGGTAGTCGTTGTGCGCAAGTTCAGAACTTGAGCGAAGAAGCTAGATGGGATCTGTTCAGAACTCTCTTCGGCCAGCCAGGATTGAATATCAGGAAACAGCTTCTCGAAGGCATCCATCAATTCCTGCCGTTGCTGAGTTGGCAGTACCTGCATCAGGTGGATCAGGTGGGGGCGTTGTGGTCGCGACTCGCCGCTCGCCCAGCGTGAAAGGGTCATCGTCGTCACGCCGAGGATCGAGGACAGGCGCTGACGTTCACCCGGTGACCTGAGAATGTTTTGTAAGACGACCGACCAATCTGGCGGAGTGGTGACCATGGTATTCACCTCTTTGCATACTCAATAAAGTGTATGGTTCCAGGCCATATCATAACAGAGGTAATGCGTTTGCGTCAACTGTTCTGATTCATTTGGTCGGCAAAGGCACCTCAATGTAGGAACAATAAGAGAGATAGTTGTATTTATCGTTAAAAATCTGTATGATAAACAACTATGATATCCTAAGTTGTGAGGAGAGGCTAGAGGTGTAACATGAAGCGTGTAGTAGTTGTTGATGACGATCAGGATGTACAAGAAATCGTCACATTCGTCTTGAATAAGCATCATATCGAGGTAGTAAGCGCCTCGAACGGGCAGCAGTTGCAGCAGTTGCTAGCAGCCGAGCAAGAACCATTACCCGATCTTTTTATTCTAGATGTCATGATGCCAGGGGAGGACGGCTATCAGATCTGTCGCAACCTGCGCACCGATGCGCGCACGAAGCACATCCCGATTATGATCATCACTGGGCACATTGAAAGCATCTATCAGCGGATCAGTGTTGATTTAGGAGCGGCACAGCACATGACGAAGCCGTTCCACCCATTGGATCTGCTGGAATGTGTTCAGGCCATCTTGCAGCTAAAGTAGGGTGGAAGTCCGTCACCTTTTTAAAATTGGGAAAGAAAGGACTTGTCTCAGAGCTTAAAAGTTGGTATCATTACAAGCAAGAGCGTCCTGATGAAATCCGAGGAAGCAGAGCGGCCTATGCCAAACAGATATGAACGTGAAATTGAAGAGATATTGCGCAACCTGGAGCACACGGAGCCAGGGACTTCCCGGAGGCAGCGAACGGGGGAGCGTGTGCATCGGAGTCCGGGTCCGCGCGTGCGCCAGCGCCGTAGCTACTCTTTGAACTTCTCCCCGGCGGAATGGTTACTCATCATAGCAATCGTGACGGCGCTGGTTGCGGGTGGCTATGCCTTTACATTGCGGTCGGCGGGACCAGGTGGTATCTTCACGCCTCTGCTGGCGGCGGTGAGTGTGATCTGCCTGTTGCTTGTTGCGTTCTCGCATTATATCTTCCGAACAGGTAGTCCGCGCTCAGTGCGTTTTGGCAACGCCACCGTCACGCCACTGCGGCGAAATGTCTTCAGCAACCTGAAGACGCGCTGGCACCTGTTCATGCTCAAGATGCGCTATCGCGGCAAGCCAAAGCAATAGGAATGCAGACGACAGAAACGAGCCTGGCGGGTACTTGACAGGCCAAGGAAAGCGTGATATAGTCAGACGCGTCGGCGGGGTGTGGCGCAGTTGGTAGCGCGCCTGGTTTGGGACCAGGAGGTCCGCGGTTCGAGTCCGCGCACCCCGACCACACGCGGGAGTAACTCAGTGGTAGAGTTCCTGCCTTCCAAGCAGGCTGTCGCGGGTTCGAGCCCCGTCTCCCGCTCCTCTTCTCTAACCGTCTCTCTGCAAGCGCGTCGGAAGCCAGTTTGAG
>Ga0209839_10001239_pt1 | contig 13157 bp, 13 predicted proteins | sample OrgsoiDNA2013050_FD_185800 | JGI IMG/M metagenome (GOLD analysis project Ga0209839, IMG submission 185800) | Permafrost soil microbial communities from the Arctic, to analyse light accelerated degradation of dissolved organic matter (DOM) -... | ecosystem: Environmental > Terrestrial > Soil >... | reverse complement strand
AGGGAGTTGCCGAGCGACTTGCTCATCTTTTCGCCGGCCACACCGAGTACCGCGTTGTGCATCCAGTACTGTGCGAAGTCGTAACCAGCGCACTTCGACTGGGCGATCTCGTTCTCGTGGTGCGGGAACACCAGGTCTATGCCGCCGCCGTGAATGTCGAACGCCTCGCCGAGGTACTTCATCGACATGGCTGAGCACTCCAGGTGCCAGCCGGGACGGCCAGGTCCCCAGGGGGTGTCCCAGGACGGCTCGCCGGGCTTGGCGCCCTTCCATAGGGTGAAGTCCCGCGGGTCCCGTTTGGTGGAGGAATCACCGGGGTCGTCGGTCGCCCTCATCTGGGCCAGCCGCTGGCCGGACAGTTCCCCGTACGACGGGTCGGTGCGGACGTCGAAATACACGTCGCCTCCGGCCGCGTACGCGTGGCCACGCTCGATGAGCCGGTGCATCAGCCCGATCATCTCGGGCACGTGCCCGGTGGCCCGGGGCTCGACGTCCGGCTCGCGGCAGCCGAGCGCGTCATACGCGCGGGAGAAAAGGCGCTGGTTGCGCTCGGCGACCGCCCACCAGGGCGTGCCGTCCCGCTCAGCGGCCCGGATAATCTTGTCGTCGATATCGGTGACATTCCGGCAAAAGGTCACCTGGTAGCCGCGTGCCTCGAGCCAGCGGACGAGAATGTCAAAGGCAATGGCCGACCGGAGGTGGCCAATGTGCGGCGGTGCCTGCACGGTGGCGCCACACACGTACAGCGACACCCGCCCGGGGACCAGGGGCGTGAACTCGCGTACCTCGCGAGCGGCGGTGTCATGAAGGTGCAGGGTCACGGTGCCTAGGCTATGGGATGGCGTGACCTGCACGCGCGGCTTCCCAGCGCAGGGCCCTGTTCAGATGCCGGCCGGGGAGCCATATGTTTTCTCAGCCCTCCCCCGCGCCGTCCTTTCCCGAAATGGCCGCCGGCCTCCATTGCCCCGGCGTCCCGGCCAGGCTCTCGCCCGCGACATGGCGCGCCGCCGGGCGGATCGCGGATGTTCTGCGTAGGATCTTTCCTGCCGTACGGCCAATACCGCGCATATCACCATCTTTGCCCGCCGACGGCTCCCTGAGCGGCGAAGAAAGGACAGCGGGTTCCCCGATGAACGGCACTACCCGATGAGTGGCTCCCGATGAACGGCCCGCAGCCCGTCCGGCGGCGCAACGGCGCTCGCCTGCTCGCGCATATCGCCGTGGTCATCGGCGTCGCGGCCATCGCCGCGGCGGCCTTTGCCCTGTCGTACCGCGCTGTGCGGGACATCGCGCTGACCGCAGGCGTTCCGGCAACCTTGGCCCGGCTGTACCCGGCCATCTTGGACGCTGTGTTCGTCGTGGCCTGCGCGGCCGCGCTGACCCTGCGCGAGGCACGCTGGTGGGCACGGGGCTACGCGTGGCTTTCGGTCCTCGTGACCGGGGCGCTGATCGGGGCGGCGGCCGCCTACCACGCGATGGGCGTCCAACTGCCCCACAAGGTCACCGCCGGGATCGTCGCGGCCCTTCCGCTGGCCCTGGTCGTACTCGGCTTCAGCCTGTGGCTATCCATGCTCCGGCACGGGCGCGCGGGACGGACCGAAATCGTGGCGGACCGGCCGGCGCTCGCTCAGGCCGCCCCCAGCCAGACGCTGGCGATCGAAGCGGGCCGCGCTGACCCGGCCCCGCTGCCCGCGCTGCCTGCTCCGAGCGCGCCTCTCCCCGCGGCGACCGAGAACGCGGCGGCCGGGGAACCAGCGTCGTCCCCCACCCCGGAGACGGCATCCACCCCGGAGCCCGCATCCCCTCCTGAGGCGGCCCGCGAGCCGGAGGCAGCGCTGGAGGCCGAGCCAGCCGGCCAGCCAGAACCGGCCCAGACGGCTACGGCCGCCGCCGAGCCCGGCCCCGGCCGCGAGCCGGACGCTGCACCGGCTTCCGGGCCGGCGCCGGGGGCTGGCGCCGCACCCGAGCCAGCCCAGGAGGAGCCAGCCCAGGCGGCCCAGGCAGCCCAGGAGGAGCCAGCCCAGCCAGCACAAGCGCAGGGCAAACCGGGCCAGTCAGCCCAGGGTGAGCAAGCCCAGCCGGGCCAGTCAGCCCAGGAGGAGCAAGCCCAGCCGGCCCGGCCGGCCCAGGCGGCAGCCCGGCCAGCCCAGGAGGAGCCAGCCCAGGCGGCCCAGGACAAACCTGGCCAGGCAGCCCAGGAGGAGCAAGCCCGGCCAGCCCAGGAGGCAGCCCAGGCGGCAGCCCAGGCAGTCCAGGACAAGCCAGGCCAGGCAGTCCAGGAGGAGCCAGGCCGGGACGAGCGCGCCCCAGCCGAACCGGCTCCTGACGCGCTCACACCGCCATACGGCTTCACGGCGGTGAGCGCATCCACGTTTCTGTCCGCTCCGGTCCCTGAGCCCGCCGGACCCGAACCGGTTCCGGCGGCGGCCAAGGACGGGCCGCCCTCCCCGGCGGCTCCACCGACGGCGGGGGCAGCAGCAGCAGCGCGGGGCAGGCCGCCCACGGCCGGCACCGACCTTCCCGTGGAACTCGCGCACGAAGCGGCGCCTGACGCCGCCGGTTCAGGCCGCGCCGCGCAGGGGGCGAGTGCCCGCGCATCCGGAGGCGGTGCCGACCGGGCCGGGACGGAGGCGAACACGGAGATGGAGACAGCGGAGGAACCAGTGGCCGCCGCGGCGCCTGCGCGTTTCGAGCGCGTCCGCAGCACGCCCACCCCGCCACGCGAGGTATGAGCGCGGAGTCCCGGGGCAAGAGCGGAGCCTCAGGACAAGAAAGGTGAGCGCAAGGCTCAGGACCTGGAGGATACTTCGCCCGGCTGAACCGTCGCGACGACCAGTGCGGTCGCGATCGCGGCGATGCCCTCGCCGCGCCCGGTCAGCCCGAGGCCGTCCGTAGTGGTGCCGGATACGCTGACCGGTGCACCGGCGAGCGCCTCGGACAGGACTTTCTCCGCTTCCGCCCGGCGCGGCGCGACCTTGGGGCGGTTACCTATCACCTGGACCGCGACGTTGCCGACGGTGAATCCGGCCTCGGTCACGAGCCGGAACGTCTCGTGGATCAACGTCAAGCCGTGCGCTCCGGCCCACTGGGGGCGCGAAGTGCCGAATTGCGCGCCAAGATCACCGATTCCGGCTGCGGACAACAGGGCGTCGCAGATGGCGTGGGCCGCTACGTCGCCGTCCGAGTGACCGGTGAGGCCCGGCTCTCCCGGCCATGTCAGGCCGGCCAGGTTCAGCAGGCGGCCGGACCCGAAAGGGTGGACGTCGGTTCCGACGCCCACCCTGGGCCATGCCTGCCGCAGGTCTGATTCAGCTGCCATTAAGCGTGTCCGCACACGTCCTGGCGACGTTAGCAAACCCTGCTCGCCGGTTAGGGCACCCGCTGCGGCGGACCAGAGGCAAGGATCTCGTCCAGCAGCGCTTCGGCCTTGTCTTCGTTCGTCTTCTCCGCGAGAGCAAGCTCACTCACGAGAATCTGCCGCGCCTTGGCCAGCATGCGCTTCTCGCCGGCGGACAGACCGCGTTCCTTGTCCCTGCGCCAAAGGTCCCTGACGACCTCAGCGACCTTGTTGACGTCACCCGAGGCGAGCTTTTCCAGGTTGGCCTTGTAGCGCCGTGACCAGTTGGTTGGTTCCTCGGTGTGCGGGGCGCGGAGCACCTCCAGTACCCTCTCGAGGCCTTCCTGGCCAACGACATCCCGAACGCCTACGAGCTCAGTGTTATCAGCGGGTACGCGTACAGTCAGGTCACCCTTGTCGACCTTAAGAACCAGATAGGTCTTATCCTCGCCCTTGATCGTGCGAGTCTCGACCGCTTCGATGCGAGCAGCCCCATGATGGGGGTAGACGACGGTATCGCCGACCTTGAAAGACATGTGGCAAGTACCCCTTCCGCTGAAGGCTATCTTACCACGTCACCGGGGGCCGATTGAATGCCCTTTACCCTATAAGGGCTGGTCATCAGGGTAAATAGGGCTCGCCAGACTTACCCTGCGGCACGTCACGGCACGCACGCCGAGGAGCCCATATAAGCTCTGCGTCACCAGTCGTCAGCGCACCGTACGCGCGGCGGTAAGCGGCTTCGCTACGTCCAGCGGAGGGCCGGACTGCTGACGCATCACAGCCGCGCATCCGGCGGGCAAATGACAGGGCTCGTCGGCCGCATGGCTTATCAGGCTCCATACTACTAGTAGTGACGTGGAACCAGCGCCGGAGGGGTGCGTGCCGGTGAATCCTGGCGGAGAACCCGGGCGGGACGACGGCGGCCTGCCTCCGGTTGATATCGAGATCCCGGACGACGCCAGGGAACTCGACCGCGAGGTGCTCGCCTACCGCCGCGAACAGCGTGCGCGGCGCCGCCGGGCCCGCTGGGACCGGATACTCGGGCCGCTGCGAGGGCACGGCGCGCTGCTGCCGCTCGTGGCCGGCTGCGTAGCCCTGTCCATGCTGGCCGGGACGCTACTGTCGGTGTTCAGCATCAGCCCCGCATCCGCTCCCGTCCTGTCGCGCTCAGCGCCCCCAGCCTCGAGACCGGCCTCGGTACCAGCGTCGCGGCCGGCCACCGTTCCGGCCAGCCGGCTGCCGGCCGGAACGGTGGTCGTAAAGGGCAAAACCATCTCGGTGCGCAGCCTGCGCAGTGTGGTGCTGGCCCTGGTTCCCACGGGGTGCAACTGCAGCCAGACGCTGCGGCAGCTCATCACCCAAGCGGCCCGCGCCCGGGTACAGGTGTACCTCGTAGGCACCCCGAGCGCCATGCCGGACGCGAACGCCGTGGCCCGCACGGCCGGCCAGGGCACCGCGGTCGCCGTCAAAGACGCAGAGAACGTGCTCGGCTCGGCGTATCATCATGCCGGGCTGACGATCGTCCTCGTCTGGGCAGACGCCTCCGCTACCGTGCGTTGGAACCTGACCGAAAGACTCCAGCTCGAGGACCAGCTGCGCAGGCTCGGCGCCGGTGCCAGCAGCGCTTCACCGGAGCCAGGGCCGCCCACTACCACCAGCCCGACCTCGACCTGACACGCCGGTGGGCGCCCCCGGCGGGCGTTTGCACTCGGGGGATCGCTACGATTTCCGGCATCCGCCCGCGATGTGCCCCGAGCCTGAGGAGGCCCGAGCCGTGATCCGCAGTAGCCACGGCAGCAAAGTGCTGCGCCGAATCCTGATCGGCGCGCTGGCCCTGCTGATCCCTGTGCTCGCGGGGTGCGAGGCCGGGAACAACGCTCCCACGCTTGCGTTCCACCCGGCGGCGAACGGCGCCTACGGCACCGCGGACGCGGTCACCGTCGACAACGCCTTCATCCTCGGCGGCCGGAACAACACCCTGCTGGCGTCTGGCAGCTCGGCCAGTATGTTCCTGTACCTGTACAACGGCTCCGGCAGCGCCGACAAGCTGATCTCGGTCAGCGCGCCCGGCACGGCAACGTCCGGACAGATCACGGGCGGCTCGGTCACGGTGCCCGCAACGGGAGCAGCCGACCTGAGCGGCCCCGAGCCCCAGATCGTGCTGCACGATCTGACCAGCGCGCTGCCCAGCGGGAAGACGGTCACCGTGGACCTCACCTTCCAGAACGCGGGAGAGCTGTCGCTGACGGTCCCAGTGCAGGCACAGACGTCGTACTACTCCTCCTACTCGCCGCCTCCTCCGAGGGCCAGTTCTATCAAGCAGCCGGGCGCGACCGGTACCCCGTCCCCGAGCCGGGGAGCATCAGCTCGGCCTTCCGCGAGCCCCTCGCCGACCCCGTAGCGGGCGCCCCGCACGGGCCCGTTTACGCGGCAGCCGAGTCGAACTTGTAGCCGAGGCCACGGACGGTCACGATGTGCCGCGGATTTGCCGGGTCGACTTCGATCTTGGCCCGCAGCCGCTTGATGTGGACGTCCAGGGTCTTGGTGTCGCCCACATAATCCGCGCCCCATACGCGGTCAATAAGCTGCATCCGGGTCAGCACCCGGTCGGCGTTGCGCAGCAGGACCTGCAGCAGCTCGAACTCCTTGAGCGGGAACTGGACCTGGCCGCCGCGGACGGTCACCACGTGCCGATCGACGTCCATCCGGACCGGCCCGGCTTCCATGGCCGATACGGCCACCTCATCCGTCTCGCCCCGGCGGCGCAGCACCGCGCGCATCCGCGCGACAAGCTCACGGGAAGAGAACGGCTTGGTCACATAGTCGTCCGCGCCAAGCTCGAGGCCGACGACCTTGTCGATCTCGCTGTCTTTGGCGGTCAGCATGATCACGGGCACGTTGGACCGGGAGCGCAGCGCCCGGCACACCTCGCTGCCCGGCAGCCCGGGAAGCATGAGGTCGAGCAGCACCAGGTCCGCGCCGGTACGGTCGAAGGCGCTCAGCGCGTCCGGGCCGGTGGCGCAGACCGCGACCTCGAAGCCCTCCTTCCGCAGCAGGTAGGAGATCGCGTCGCTGAACGATTCCTCGTCCTCGACCACGAGCACGCGTGTCACTTGGGTGCCTCCCGACGAACGTACGAGCGCGGGCCCTCGGCGCGCGCTGCTGGGCAGAACCTGAGCCGGCATCTCAACTCCGCAGGGGCAGGGAAAGGGTGAACGTGGAGCCGACGCCCTCCACGCTCCGGACCGTCAGCGCGCCGCCGTGCGCGGCCGTCACGTGCTTGACGATGGCCAGGCCGAGTCCGGTCCCGCCCGTCGCCCGCGAGCGGGCGGGGTCGACGCGGTAAAAGCGCTCGAAGATCCGCTGCAGGTCCCGCTCGGGGATCCCGATCCCCTGGTCCTCAACGCTGATTTCCACCCGGTCACCATCGCGGCGCGTGGTTACCAGTACCCGGGTCCGTTCGGGACTGTAGGCCACGGCGTTCTCCAGCAGATTGCGGATCGCGGTCAGCAGCAGATCCTCGTCCCCGAGGACGCCGAGCCCGCGGTCGCCGGCATCGGCCAGCGTGATCCCCCGGGCGTTCGCCTTCATCCGGCACCGGTCCAGCGCCTCGGCGACGATCCCATCCACCTGCACGGGAGCAGGATCGGGGACGGGCTCGGCGGCCTGGATGCGCGACAGCGTGATGATGTCCTGCACCAGGTTGGTCAGCCGGGATGCCTCCTGCCGCATGCGGCCCGCGAACCTGCGCACCGCGTCGGGATCGTCGGCGGCGTCCTCGACGGTCTCGGCCAGCAGGGCCAGTGCTCCGACGGGTGTCTTCAGCTCGTGGCTGACGTTCGCGACGAAGTCCCGGCGGACCTCTTCCACCCGGCGGCTCTCGGTCTGATCCTCGGCCAGCACCAGGACCAGGCCCTCACAGCCGACGTCGCCGCCGAGCGGGGCGACCCGGACCGCGAAGCTGGTCATCCGGCCGTCGCCGCTGCCGCCTACGGACACCTCGAACTCACCCTCGCGGATCTCGCCGTCGCGGCGTACCTGCCGGGCCAGCGCGAGCAGCTCGCTGGCCATCAGGCGCTCGCCTTTGACCAGGCCGTAAGCCCGCGCCGCGTCGCTGGCCCGCAGCACGCGATCTTCCCGGTCAAGGACAACCGCAGAAGACGACAGGACGGACAGCACGGAGGCGATGCCCGGCGGCAGAGCCGCGTCCTCCAGCGACGTCCCGTTGCCCGTCTGCATGCCTGCCGACATCACCGCGCTCCGGATAGCCGGTACCCGGCGCCCAGGGCAGGCGGCCACACGCCGGAACAGATCAGGCCCACATACCTGATCGTAAGCGGCAGCATCCCGGACATCCCAATGCGGGCGCTGTGACGTGCGACTATTACCCCACTGTTTGCCGCTGGTCCATTATCGGGACATTTGGGAGATGGTACGCGCTTCCCTGATCGCCGCCTGCCGGACGGACACGCCTTACTCAACGGCCGCCCGGGCGCCGCCTAGCGGCCCTGGTTCTTCACGGCTTCCGCGGCTTCGACCGCCGCCCGCGGATCCAGGTAGCGGCCGCCCCGCTCAACCGGCTGGTAACTGGCGTCGAGCTCGTAGACCAGCGGGATGCCGGTCGGGATGTTCAGCGCGGCGATCTCGTCATCACTGATGCCGTCCAGATGCTTGACCAGGGCGCGGAGTGAGTTTCCATGCGCGGTCACCAGCACCGTCCGGCCGACCGCGAGGTCCGGGACGATGGCCTCATACCAGTACGGCAGCATGCGGCCCAGCACGTCCTTCAGGCACTCGCTGCGGGGCCGCAGCTCGGGCGGCAGCAGCGCGTAGCGCGGATCGGCCGCCTGGGAGAGCGGGTCGCCGTCAGCGATCGGCGGGGGCGGGACGTCGTAGGATCGCCGCCACAGCATGAACTGCTCTTCGCCGAACTCATTGCGCGTCTGCGCCTTGTCCTTGCCCTGCAGCGCCCCGTAGTGCCGCTCGTTGAGCCGCCAGGACCGCTGTACCGGCAGCCACAGCAGCTCGGCGGCCTGCAGCGCGATGTGCGCCGTCTGTATCGCCCGCGTCAGTACCGAGGTATGCAGCACATCGGGGCGCGTCCCCGTTTCGTGTAGCAGCCTGCCGGCGCTAACCGCCTCATCAGCCCCGGTCGCCGAGAGACCGACATCCACCCATCCGGTGAAAAGGCCCTTGGAGTTCCACTCGCTCTCACCATGGCGCAGCAGCACAAGAGTTCCCATGCAGCGAAGTTTATCCGCCGCGGCGGCTCTGCGGTCTGCCGCGTTGGCTGCGCTGCCGGGCCGCCGCTAACCGGGCGTTCCGCCGAATAGCCGCCTATCGCGCGGGAACACTGGGCGACACGCTGAGGTTGCTAGGTGGGAGGTGCATACCTGTGCCGCGAAGCGTCCCCAGGCGGATCGCGACGATAAGCGTCCACACGTCACCGCTCGATCAGCCGGGCACCGGCGACGCTGGGGGCCTCAACGTCTACGTCGTTGAGGTGGCCAAGCGGCTGGCCGAGCGAGGCACCGAGGTGGAGATCTTCACCCGGGCGGTGTCGCGGGATGCTCCGCCGGTCACCGAGCTGGCCCCCGGCGTGCTGGTCCGGCATGTGACCGCCGGACCGTTCGAGGAGCTCGACAAGGCCGACATCCCCGCCCAGATCTGCCACTTCACTTTCGAGGTGCTCCGGATAGAGGCGGCCTACGCGCCCGGGCGCTACGACCTGGTGCATGCGCACTACTGGCTTTCCGGCCAGGTCGGAGCGGTGGCCAAGGAACGCTGGGGAGTGCCGCTCATCCAGTCGATGCACACGCTGGGCAAGGTGAAGAACGCGGCCCTGGCGACGGGCGACTCGGCTGAACCGGACACCCGGATCCGCGGCGAGGCGGAAGTGGTAGCCGCCGCTGACCGCCTCGTGGCCAACACCACCGAGGAAGCGCGCCAGCTCATCGGGCTCTACGGCGCGGACGCCTCCCGGGTGAAGACGGTCCACCCGGGAGTCGACCTGTCGGTGTTCCGGCCCGGCCCGCAAGCGGCTGCCCGGCGAGCCCTCGGCCTCCCGGCGGACGCGATCGTGTTCTTGTTCGCGGGCCGCATGCAGCCGCTGAAGGGCCCGGACATCCTGTTGCGTGCGGTGGCGCAGATGATCAAGCAGGATCCGGGGCTGGCGGCCCAGCTCGCGGTGGTCTTCGTGGGCGGTCCCAGCGGACTGGGACGAAACGACCCTGACATGGTGACCCAGCTCGCGGCCCAGCTGGGCATCTCCCGGGTGGTCCGGCTGGAGCCGCCCTGCCCTCAGCCGGACCTTGCCGAGTGGTACCGGGCCGCGAGTGTGGTGACGGTTCCGTCGTACTCCGAGTCCTTCGGCCTGGTGGCGCTGGAGGCTCAGGCCTGCGGTACCCCAGTCGTCGCCGCCGCCGTCGGGGGCCTGCGGACCGCTGTGCGGGATGGAGACTCGGGGGTTCTGGTGGACAGCCACGACCCGGGCGACTATGCGCGCGTCCTGAGCACGCTCACGGCGTCCCCGCGGATGCTCGCGCGGATGTCGGCCGGTGCCATCCGGCATGCGTCGGGGTTCGGCTGGCGGACCGCGGTCGATCAGCTCCTCGGGGTATATACAGGAGCGGTGAACGAGGCGAAGGCAACGGTGGAGGCGTGACGGCCGGGGACGCCGAAGCCGAGCCGGCTGCGGTCATAGCGGGGGCCCTGAGGGACCTGGGCCTGTCCTATGAGAATCCCAGCCCCGGGGCCTACCTGGTGAAGCTGGAAGGACAGCACAAGCTGGCCACGATGACCTGGCTCATCGCTGGCCAGCACAGCCTGCATGTGGAAGCCTTCTTCTGCCGCAAGCCTGACGAGAACCACGAGCGGTTCTACCGTTTCCTGCTGGAGCGCAATGGGCGCACCTATGGGGTCCACTTCGCCATCGACCCGGTAGGTGACGTCTATCTGGTTGGCAGACTGCCGTTGGTGGCGGCCGCACCCGACGAGATCGACCGGATCCTCGGCTGCGTGCTCAGCTACTCAGATGAGAACTTCGACGCCGCGCTGGAGCTTGGCTTCGCGTCCGCCATCCGGAGGGAATGGGCCTGGCGGGCCAAAAATGGCGAGAGCCTGGCCAACCTGCGCGCGTTCGCCCGGTTCGCGGACCCAGAGGCGGCGGCCGGGCACCGCGCAGAGCCCGGAGGACCCTGAATTCACGGCACTGACCAGCACGCCACGCTCTTGACCGGTAGTGTCACCGAGGGCCAGTGTTATCGGTGTACCAAGGCAACCCTGCGTCAGGGCGAGGACCGGGCCCAGATGACCGGAACGCATAAGATACGGCTGACCAGCAACTGCCGATCTGCGTGCTATGGCCGGTTCGTCGCCACCTGCCGTGGGTAAAGTGACCAATGTGAACCGGCTAGGCGATCTCGAGCGTGCAATCATGGACGTCCTGTGGGGAACGGGCGCGTCGCTCACAGTACGTGAAGTCAGTGCACAGCTCACCGAGCGTGACTTGGCTCATACGACGGTCATGACCGTGCTGGACAGGCTGGCCAAGAAGGGCTTCGCGCGCCGCGAGCGGGACGGGCGCGCCTGGCGTTACCGTCCCGCTGCGACCAGGGAGGCGTACGTGACCGAACTGATGCTGACGGCGCTGGAGCAGACGGGCGACCGGTCCGCCGCGCTCGCGCGGTTTGCCAAGTCGGTATCAGGGGCAGAGGCCAGTGTGCTCCGCGGTGCTCTGGACGAGATCGAAGGTGACGGCGGGGGCTGATGACTGGATTGGCTGACGCGGCCCTTCTCTCCGCCGTCGCCATTGGAAGCGTGCGAGGTTCATCGGCGCTGGGTGCCGCGCGGTGGCCACGGCGGTCGCCACGCGCTGCGATCCTGCTCTGGCAGGCTCTGGGGCTCGGCGGCGGCCTTGCCGCTATAGGGGCGCTGATCGAGCTGGGCGTGCCTGCCGGGGCGGCCAGCGTCGCCAACGGGATAACCCAGGTGGCCGCGGCCACGGCCGGTGGGCGCCTGTTTCCGGTCGGGCAGCCGGTACTGCCCATTTTCCTGCGGCTCGTCAGCCTGATCATGGGGCTGGCGCTGCTGGCCCGGCTCTGCTCGGTGCTCGTCGCGTCGTCCGCCGTGGTGATCCGGGCGCGCCGCCGGCAGCGGGTTCTGCTGGCCCTGCTGGGCCGTGGTGATCCCAAGGCTCCTGGTGTGCTGGTCGTCGACCATCCGGCGGCGGCCGCGTACTGCCTGCCCGGACTGCGGTCCCGGATCGTGGTCAGCGTCGGCGCGCTGGACCTGCTGCGCCCCGCAGAACTCGCCGCGGTGCTCGCGCATGAGCGTGCTCATCTGCGTGAACGGCACGATCTGGTCGTCCTGCCGTTCACGGCGCTGAGCCGCGCCTTCGGCTGGTCCCAGGTCTGTGCCGACGCACACAAGTCTGTCGCCCTGCTGATCGAGATGCTGGCCGATGATCGCGCCCTGCGCGCCCGGCCAGCGCGCGCGCTCGCCGGGGCGCTGGCCCGCTTCGGGACCGCAGGCTGCGCCGAGAGCGCACCGGCCGGGGCACTCGCCGTCTCGGGCGCCGCGCACGAGGGTGACATGGCAGCGCGGGTCACCCGCATCATGACGCCGGTGCCACCCATCGCGCTGGCGGTCCGGGTGGCAGTCGTGTGCTCAGCCACGCTGATCGTCGTGGTGCCGATCGCGCTGCTGGTCCTGCCGAACTGAGCGTGCGGGGCCGACGCGCCGACGCCCGGGTGCGGGGCCGACGGCCGGGCCGCAGCCGGAGGGCCTACCAGGGGCCGTAAGGCCCAGAGCCCGAACGGCTGCCGGTCTTGAAGTCCCTGACCTTGGGGCGCACGTCGACGAGGTAGATCGCGGCAGCGACGAAAGCCGCCACCGGAAGGATCGAGATCACCGACGCACCACGCAGGTAGAAGGCATAACCAAGGCCGACGACCGTCGCAACGCCGAGAATGATCAGCCAGATCGGCTTGGTCTGCTTGCCCGCGGCCACGAAAGCCGGCGCGGGCCTGCGTACCGCGTCGATGAAGGCGAACGCCTCGAAAACGAACGCGACGATCGAAATGACCGCGAAGAAGATATTGAGCGGCGTCATCGCCGAACCTGTCAACACGCCATCCACGCTATCTGGTCCGGCCGGGTTGATCTCCGGTTCCGGCCGCACCGCCCAGGCCGTCCACCGACGGCGCCAATCTGCTGCCGGCGGCCAGCCGCGGCCGCCGGTCCGTTACTCCTCGTCCCGCACCGGGATATCCACCGGCCAGCCGGTACCCTCGGTACCGGCCTCGCTCGCCAGGTCCGGGTCGGCCGCCGGAGCGTCGCCGCCATCCGCGACGTCGACCGTGGCTGCCGCCCAGGTCCCGGAGGCACGGCCGCGGCCGCCGCGTATCCGGCGACCCGGCCGCCCGCCCGCCGGGGAGTACGGCTCCGCCGCTGCCACCGGAGTGGGCATGATGGTGACCGAAGCCGCGTCATCGGACAGCGAATCCACGGTCGTGCCGCTCTCCTTGCGGAAAGACTCATAGATCTCGACCAGCACCTGCTTCTGCCGCTCCGACAGGGTCGGGTCCGCAAGCAACGCCGAGCGGACTCCAGAGTCCGCGGGCTGGTCCTCCAGGATGCCGGCCTGGACGTACAGCGCCTCAGCGGAGATCCGCAATCCCTTGGCGATCTGCTGGAGAATCTCGGCACTCGGCTTGCGCAGCCCGCGCTCTATCTGGCTGAGGTAGGGGTTGGAGACACCCGCCGCCTGCGAGAGCTGGCGGAGTGAGATCTTGGCCTGCTCACGCTGCTCCCGGAT
>Ga0209839_10001236_pt1 | contig 13169 bp, 14 predicted proteins | sample OrgsoiDNA2013050_FD_185800 | JGI IMG/M metagenome (GOLD analysis project Ga0209839, IMG submission 185800) | Permafrost soil microbial communities from the Arctic, to analyse light accelerated degradation of dissolved organic matter (DOM) -... | ecosystem: Environmental > Terrestrial > Soil >... | reverse complement strand
ACCGGAGGCGCTTGCCGCGCTGACAGAGGCGTTCGACAGCAATACAGAAGAAATCCAGGAGTTCGAGGACCTGTTTGCCGACGCCGTCCGCCTCGCCACGGAGACCGGCGACCTGGGCACCGCCCAGTCCCTCGCGGGCCACGCCACCGCGCTCGCTGCCGAATCGGAGATTCCGCATCGGCAGGCGAACGCGCTCTACTGCCGCGCCCTGCTGGATCATGACGGACCCCGGCTGCTCACGGCCGCGGAGCGTTACGACGACGCCAGCAGGCCGCTACTGAAGGCGAAGGCGCTGGAGGCGGCCGCGGAAGAGTTCGTCGGCAGTGGCGACCGCGGCCAGGCGCGGGCCGCCTTCACCCAGGCGGTCGAGGTCTACAACGCTCTCGGCGCGGCCGCGGACGCCGCCCGGCTACAGGCCGCGTTCCGCGCCCACGGCATCCGGCGCGGGCCGCACGCCAAGCACCGGCAGGCGCGGAGTGGCTGGGACAGCCTCACACCGACCGAGACCAAGATCGCCGCATTCGTGGAAGAAGGATTGTCCAACCCGGAGATCGCGGCCAGGCTGCTGCTCTCCCGGCGGACCGTCGGGACCCACGTCTCGCACATCCTGAAGAAGCTCGACGTGCACTCGCGGACGGACATCGCCCGTGAATCAGCCCTGCGCACCATCGCATCGAGGTGATCGCCGCGGCAATCGCGGGCGCGCTCCGTGCGGGCGGTCAACCGCCGGGGGTTCCCGGCTCACAGTCCCCGCGCGTGGACCCGTCGAGCACCCCGTCCGCCGCCCGCGGCGAACGGGCTGGAACGTGAGCGTGAAGTACACGGCCTTGCCCGCCGGAGTGCGGTAGCAGCCCCACTTGGCGGCCAGGGTGTCGACCAGCATCAGGCCCCGCCCGGTCTCCTCATCGACTGAGGCGTCTGCGAGCACCGGAAAGAAGCACGACGTGTCGTGAACGTCAACGCGCAGCTGACCGCAGGAGCAGGTAATGGCCAGCGTGACGGTGTCGCCCGCCTCGTGCCTGATGGCATTGGTCACCAGTTCGCTGGTGAGCAGGATCGCGACGCTCGGGTCGACAGGGACATCCCAGGCACGGATAGCCGCCTGGACCTGGCTGCGGGCTTCGGCCGCGGCGGCCGGTCCTGTGGTCAGCCGGACGCGGCGCGAGTGTAGCTCGGTCGGACGGGTGGGCGCCCTCGTATTCATCGGGCTCCTTCGGGGGCCGGTTTGAGCTGGTCCGGAAGAGCGCGGGTCACGCTGCGCAGCTGCTCCGGGGAAGATCCGAGCAATGCGGGGATACTCGGCTGCTTGCATGACAAATAGTGCTGCAAGTTGCACTTCGAGACATCGGTCAGCTGACGGATTTCGGCGCACAGCCACGGAGCGCCGCTACCCTGACGCATTCCCGGCGGCGCGGATCACGTGCGGAATCGCGCACCGGATGCCGGTAACCCCGCGCTGCGCTCCTGTTCCTGCTGGCCGTGCCTGCGCAGGCCCCAGCGGACGAGCGGCTGGAGCGATGCCATCAGCTCACGGCCAACCTGGGTCAGCTGATAAGTCACCTGGACCGGCATGGTGGGCGTCACCTGGCGGTCCACCAGTCCTGCTGCCTCCAGCTCCTTGAGCCGCCGGGCGAGCATCCGGTCGGGACAGCCCAGGCACGCAGGCGAGGATTTCGGAGAACCGGCGCGCGCCGCGGGCCATGGCCAGCAAAATGGCCGAACTCCACCGGCGGCCGATCAGCTCCACCGACGCCTGGAAAAGGCGGCACTGGTCGTCATTGATGTGCTCCCATGACGCTCCCACTTACTAAAAGTAAGTCGCTTACGCCAACTTTGCAGCTGGCTGCCGGGCCCGGGAGACTGGGCGCATGCCCGACTATGGTCACCCGCTCCGCTTCGGTACATTCATCCAGCCGTCGAACCAGGACCCCGAGCTGACGGTCGCCCTGGCGCAGCGGACCGAGCAGCTCGGCTATGACCTGGTGACGTTCCAGGATCACCCGTACCTGCCGACGTACCTGGATACGTGGACGTTGATGACCTGGGTCGCGGCCCGCACCGAGCGGATCCACATCGCCAGCAACGTTCTGAATCTGCCGCTGCGACCGCCCGCGGTCACGGCCCGGGCCGCCGCGAGCCTGGACCTGCTCTCCGCCGGCCGCTTCGACCTGGGGCTCGGAGCCGGTGGCTTCTGGGACGCGATCGAGGCGATGGGCGGCCGGCGCCTTTCGCCCGGGCAGTCGATTGACGCCCTGGACGAGGCGATCGGCGTGATTCGCGGCATCTGGGCGGCCGACGAGCGGGCCACGCTGCGGGTGGACGGCGAGTACTACCAACTCCAGGGGGCCAAGCGCGGGCCCGCGGCCGCGCACGACATCCCGATCTGGATCGGAGCGTACAAGCCCAGAATCCTGCGCCTGACTGGGCGCAAAGGCGACGGCTGGCTGCCGTCACTTCCTTATATGAAGCCGGGGGACCTGCAGGCCGGCAACCGAGTGATCGACGAGGCCGCGCGGGCCGCCGGCCGCGACCCGGCAGAGATCAGGCGGTTGCTGAACATCTCAGGCAGCTTCTCGGCCACTGGCCAGGGCCTGCTCGACGGCCCTCCGGAGCAGTGGGTGGATAACCTGCTGCCGCTCGTCCTCGAGGACGGCGTGGGCACGCTGATCGTGGCGACCGACGACCCCGACGTCATGCAGGTGTTCGCCGAGCAGGTGATACCGCCGCTGCGTGCGGCGGTCGACCAGGAGCGGCGTGTCCGGTAGCGGACAGCGCCCCTGTCCCAATCCGGGAACCTTAGATTGCCGGCAGAGCAATTGAAGCCGTCCGCATCCGTGGCCCGATCCCGCTAGGGCCGTCCCAAGCGGCCTGCTCTCACTTCGGCCGGGGAGGGTCTCGATGCAGGCCCGCGATGGCACTCCGAATGATCAGGTCCACGAACTCGGCGTCAATCTGTTCCCGGGAGAACCAGCGGCGGTAGAAGAGCGGCCCGAGCAGAGCGGCGGCCATCGCGTCGGGGTCAGAAGTTGATGGGATCTCCCCTCTAAGTGCCGCCCGGTTGAGCGCCACTCTCAGCGGAGCGGCGTGCCCGTGCTGGATTCTGCTGTGGATGTCGGCGAACTCGGGATCATGTTCGGCAGCGTCGACGATCGAGGGCAGGATCGACGACCACCGCGCTGTGCCCAGCAGATCGGCGATGTTCGTCAAGATTGTTCTGAGGTCGCCTTCGAGGGAACCGGTGTCAGGCGGCGTTTCCGCACCGTCGGTCATCCGCGAGCAGGCGTCAATCACGAGCGCTGAGCGGTTGGCCCAGTGCCGGTAGATGGTGGTCTTTGCCACCCCCGAGCGCCGGGATATGTCGTCGATGGTCAGCTCACCCAGGCCGGTCTCCGTCAGCAGGTCCAGCGTTGTCGTCAGCACGCGCTCGCGGGACACGAGGACGCGGGGGTCGAGGGCGGCTTTGTGGCTCATCCCCGATCCCTCGCGCGAGGTCGCAGCTCGACCGGCGCCGGGGCTTTTCTTCGCCATGGGACTCGTCTTCCGCTATTGACCAGTAGCGCTACGATACAGTAGCGTATCGCAAATATACCACTCACGAAGCGGGAGCAACCTCATGAAATTCGCCTCCATCCGCATGATCACCGACCATCCCCAGCGGGTGGTCCAGTTCTACGAACAGGTCACCGGGGTCTCGGCAGTCTGGCCCGCGCCTGTCTTCGCTGAGCTGCGCCTGCCGTCGTGCACCATCGCTTTCGGCGCTGCCCAGACGGCACAGCTGTTCAATAACGCGGCCCGCCCGGCGGACAACCACACGGTGATCATCGAGTTCCAAGTCGATGATGTGGACAAAGAATACGAGCGGCTCAAGACCCTCGTGAGCGAGTGGGTACAGGAGCCCACAACGATGCCCTGGGGGAATCGCTCCACGCTGTTCCGCGATCCCGACGGCAACCTCGTCAATCTCTTCACCCCCGTCACCGAAGAAGCCATCAAGAGGTTCAGTAGCCAATAGGGGAACCATCTACCACAAGACCCCGCACGAACTCGTCGAACATGGTGCACTCGGCAAGGTACTCATCGAGCTCAGCAAGCCGACATAGCGCTAGGAAGAGGAGCGCTCGATGGCAAACTTTCTCGCCGAAATCCGCGGCACCCTCGTACCGGACCTGGAAGGCAGGCATGGCCCACTGCCGCCGCTGCTGATCGGCTTGACCCTGGTGACCGGCCTGGTCGATGCGTTCAGCTACCTGGCCCTCGGGCATGTCTTCGTGGCGAACATGACGGGCAACGTCGTCTTCCTTGGCTTTGCCCTCGCCGGCGCCCCGGGCTTCTCGATCACCGCATCCCTGGCCGCAGTGGCCGCATTCGGCTTCGGCGCCCTGCTCGGCGGATTGGCCGGCGCCCGGTACAGCGCGCACCGCGGACATCTCTTCCGGTTCGCCACGGCGCTGCAGGCGCTGTTCCTCGCGGCCGCTGTCCTGCTGGCCGCCTTCAGCAGCACCCCCATGACGGCCGGCTTCCGCTACCCGCTCATCGTGGTCCTGGCCATCTCCATGGGAATTCAGAACGCGGCCGCCCGTAAGATCGCCGTCCCCGACCTCACCACCACGGTGCTCACCCTCACCCTCACCGGGATCGCCGCAGACAGCAAGCTGGCCGGCGGCAGCGGCTCGAAAGCAGGGCGCCGTCTGACGGCCGTGGCCGCCATGCTCGTCGGCGCCCTCATCGGTGCCGTGCTCGTCCGGCATACGCAGATCTATGTCCCGCTCCTCATCGCCTTTGTCATCATCACTCTCGCGGCGCTGACGGCCCACGCGCTCGGAAGGACGGACCCGGCATGGGTTCACCCGCCGGCGTAGATTGCCCGTGGAAATGAATCGGTGCGCCCGCCAGCCGGCCGCGGTCAGTTCTGGCGCACCAGCAGAGCCTGAGGCCAGGCTTCCGCCATTACGGCAGTCGCTCGAATCCAGCGCAGTCAGCGACCGGGAGTCTTGGGTAGCGCGGAAGTCTGCTATCCCATACCGCGCGGGTGCAGCGCACATAAGCCGTACCGCGACGGGTCTCGTTGAGCTTGGCGTGCCGGCAGGACACGCAGAGTCCGGGCTCGGCCCCCAGCTTGCGCCAGGCCAGGTCAGTTGGCTCGGGCAAGGGCTGGCCCGGCGCTGGTCCGAGCGGCCCGGCGTCCGATCCGGCTCCCGTCACTTTTCTATCCTTACGGTCCAGGAAAACGGCCGCGAATATGCGACGTTGTCTACGTTCAGAATCCGGCCACGGCCGTGAGGCCCTGGGCCCCGAACCACACGGTGACCAGTGACTGACCGCTGGCGTTCCGGATCAGGCCCGACACCGCGGGCAGGTAGCGTGCCCAGGACCAGCATGAACCGCGGGCGGCGGCTGGCCTGAGGCCAGCCCGCGGCCCGGCGTATCGCGAAAGACAGGCGAACCGCCGGCGTGGCGACCGCCAGCCACGACGAATAGAGCCAGCGGCCGAGGCCGTGGTGCTTCTCGCCCATCCTCGCTCCCCCACCACCGAGCGAGCCGGCGGGCCTTGCTGCCAAAACGGCTCAATCATACGCTGACGTCGAATTTCGGCCCATGTACTCATTTGCCCGGCATCATCAGGTTCGGTACTCGACCAAGCCGGATGGCCGACAGGCCCGAATGACCGGATGTGAGCCAGCGACACGACGACGTACCCGTTACCGCGCCGCGGGATTCCGCCTCCGAGCAACTGGACGAGCTGATCGCGGCCATGGCGCTGGGCGACCACGGGGCCTTCGACCAGGTCTTCAGGGAGCTGTCCGGCCCGGTCTACTCCATGGCCCTGACCGTGATCCACGATGCGGCCCAGGCCGAGGATATTGCCCAGGAGGTACTGCTCGAGATGTGGTTCGTGGCCGGACGCTACGATCCGGCCAAAGGCAGCGCGGTGGGCTGGGCACTGATGATCGCCCGCCGCCGCGCCATCGACCGGATCCGTTCCACTAGCGCTGGCCTCAACCGGGAGCGGCAGAGCACCGTCACCGCCGTGCCGTGGGATCAGGTCCACGAGGCGGCGGAGGCTAACCTCGACCGCGAGCATCTGCGCCATTGCCTGGGCAAGCTGAGTGGCCCCCAGCGGGAAGCCATCACGCTGGCCTTCTACGGTGGCTACACCTACGCGGACGTCGCCGCCATCCTGGGGGTCGCGGTGGGGACAGTTAAAAGCCGGATCCGGCAGGCGCTGATCAGCCTCCGCGGCTGCATGCAGGCGGCCCCGTGAACCAGGTGGACGGCCCTGGCCGATGTTCAGCACCTAGCGAAGAAACGGCACATCTGGGCGGTTCGTGTTCTGGCCGGCGGGTGAACGTGGGGGGAAACTTCGCTGCGCGGCAATCCAGGCGGCCGACCGCGCCGAATGGCTAGTGCCTGGTGTATCAGCACCGGGTACCGGTCCGGCCGCGCGGGAGACGGGGCAGGGCGGGTCGTCATGTCTCCATGCGGAGGAAAACATGCCTGATGAAGAAGCCGTGCCCGGCGGGCGCGGTAAGCCAGCCACCCAGGGCGCGACCCGGCGGGGGCTGCTGCGCGGCGCCGCGGGCCTGGGGGCGGCCGGGCTGGCGGCGGGATTCGTCGCCGACAAGGCGCTCGCCCCGGTGGCCGCGTCCGCGGCGACCAGGAACGCCACAGCCGCTGCCGATGCGGCACCGGCTCATGAGGAGCCGCTGATCGTCCACGTGCACGACGCGCGGACCGGCGTGGTGGATCTGTTCACCGGCACCCGTCATGTGCGTTTCACCGACCCGCAGCTGGCCGCCCAGCTGGCCCGGGCGGCCCGCTAACCGGCTTCCGCGCGCGGCCCGCCAGGGTGCGGCGCGGCCGGCCGGCTCACTTGCAGCCGGCTCAACTTCAGACTGTGAGGCTTGTTCATGTCTTCTCATCGTGAGGCACCGGAGATCTCGAAGGATCCGGTCGCCGACAGCACGGACGTGTACGCGTTCGTCAGCCCCGATAAACCGGGCAACGTGACCCTGATCGCCAACTACGTCCCGCTGCAGGGACCCGCGGGCGGCCCGAACTTCTACGAGTTCGGCCAGGACGTGCTCTACGAGATCCACGTCGACAACAACGGCAACGGCTACGCCGATGTCACCTACCAGTTCCGCTTCACCACCGAGGTGAGCGACCCGAACACGTTCCTGTACAACACGGGCCCGATCGAGTCGCTGGACAGCGCCAACTGGAACCGCAAGCAGTTCTACACGGTCACCCGGGTCGACGGCCGCGGCAGCCACACCCTGGGCAGTGGCCTGGCCTGCCCGCCGTGCAACATCGGCCCGCTGTCCACGCCGGACTACCCGGCCCTGGCCGCGGCGGCCGTCCACGACCTGGGCGGTGGCTGCAGCGTATACGCCGGGCAGCGCGCGGAGGGCTTCTACATCGACCTCGGCGCGATCTTCGATCTCGGGGATCTGCGCCCGTTCGCCAGCGACCACAACCGCTTCGGGCTGAGCAATTACCCGACCAACGCCCCCGGGGTGAACTCCACCCTGAACCTCAACGTCGATTCGATCGCCCTCCAGGTGCCGGTCAGCGACCTGACCCGGGGCGGTTGGACCGGTACGTCGGCCAGCGATTCGCGGGCGGTGATCGGGGTGTGGACCTCGGCAAGCCGGCAGCGGGTGCGGCTGTATGACGTCAACGGCGGCCAGATCCTGAACAGCGGCCCGTTCACCCAGGTGTCCCGGCTGGGCAATCCGCTGTTCAACGAGGTCATCGTGCCCATGGGCAAGAAGGACTACTGGAACAGCCAGTCCCCGGCCCACGACAAGCAGTTCGCCTCTTTCGTGGCGCATCCCGAGCTGGCTGCGCTGCTGCCGGTGCTGTACCCGGGAGTGTTCCCCAACCTGGCGGCGCTCGACAAGGCCGGCACGTCCCGCGCGGACCTGGAAGCCATCCTGCTCACCGGGATCCCGTCCGGGATCATCCCCGGCTTCCAGAACTACACCGGGGCCACCCAGGCCGACGAGCTGCGGCTGAACACCGCGATCAAACCATCCGCGAGCCCTAACATCTACGGGCTGCTGGGCGGTGACCTGGCGGGCTTCCCCAACGGCCGCCGGGTCTTCGACGACGTGACCGCGATTGAACTGCGCGCCATCGCCGGGGTCACCTACGCCCTGGTGGACAAGTCCTACACCCCGGACGCCGCAGCCGGCGCCGTCACCGACGGGCTGACCCCGGACAGCCTGAACGTGCCGTACCTGACGTCGTTCCCGTACCTGGGCGTGCCGCACAGCGGCTACACTCCCCCGTCCATCTAGCGATCGGCCGGCCTCGCATCGCGGCGGCTCCGGCTGCCGCGATGCGATGCCTTACCGCCGTTGCGACACTTGCCCAGAAACCGGATGCCCGTGAGCCACGATCATCAGCACCCACCCACGACGCCGGACACTTCCCAGGCCACCGGCCAGGACGTCAGCCCGGACACGGCGCCCGGGGACCACCTGGTCCTCGACATTGGCGGCGACGTCGGCGCGCTCGTGATCTACGCGACGGCCGACCACGACGGAGCGGAGATCGAGATTTCCCCGGCCAGTGCTCTCGGCGCCCGCAGCCACAACGTCGTCCGCACGCGCAGAACGCAGTCCGCCGGCCGGGCCGCCGCCGTCTTCCCGGCCCTGCCCGCCGGTGACTACATCGTCTGGCGGGACCGGGTGACCGCCGCCGGGACTATTACCATCCGCGGCGGAGAAGTCACGGAGTTCCACCTCGGCTGAGCCCTTCCTTCGCCAGGCTGCCCGAAGCGGGCAGCGCTCTCCGCCCCATCTGCTGTGGTCCAGGCCGTCATTGGCCGGCCTCGATCTGCTCCAGCCGGTCCAGCAGTTGCCCGCCGTCTTGCGCTTAAATGGACCACTGCGGCGGCGGTGCTCGACGGCTGGGGCGGCCCGGGCCTGCTGGACAGTTACGAGATCGAACGGCGCCCGATCCAGGAACGGGTGATCCGTGAGGCAACCGCGAACCTCTCGGTCACCTCGCGCGAGCTGCTGGCGGACAACCTCGACGATGACGACGCGGCCGGCGACCGGGCCCGGCGCGCGGCCGGGGCACGGATCCAGCAGGCCAAGGGGCCGGAATTCCACGCCTGTCGCCCCCGGGCGAGATCGCCCCGCCGATGACCGGCCAGTCTGACGCGGCGGCGCCGACGATCCGGGCCGCTGGGGCACGCTAGATTGCGTATCTTGTGGAGCCGGCTCAGTGACCGAACTTCCCGGTAGTCAGTCCGCGCTGTTCCGGACCGCGACCGCGGTGGCGAAACTCGGCGCCGAGGTGAACGGGATCGGCGGCGTTCGTGAACGCGCTGTCTGGTCCGGTGCGATCGCCCCGGGCTGGGACATCGTAGCCAACGCGAACGGCGGATACCTGCTGGCCATCGCGGCCCGGGCGCTCGGCGCCGCGCTGGGCCGCCCCGACCCGGTGACCATCTCCGCGCACTACCTCGCGCCGGGCAAGCCGGGTGAGGTGACGATCCGGACCGAGGTCATCAAGCAGGGGCGGGGCTTCGGCTCTGGCACCGCCACCCTGCTGGCCGCCGGGCGCCCCCTGCTGAGCTGCATCGGGACCTTCGGGGAGCTCACCGGCGCGGGCGGCCCCGAGGTCGTTGACCGCGCTCCCCCGGCCATGCCCGATCCCGAGGACTGCCTGCCGGTGGAGGCGACCAGCACCTTCCCGCCGCCGTTCATGGGCCAGGTCGAGCTCCGCCTGCACCCGGAAGACGGCCAGTTCCTCCGGGGCCAGCACACCGGGCAGGCGCTGATGCGCGGCTGGTTCCGGCTGCGCGGCAACGAGCCGGCCGACACCATCGCGCTGCTGTGTGCCGCCGACGCCTTTCCGCCCACCGCCTTCAACGCCGGCCTGCCGATGGCCTGGACGCCCACCATCGAGCTCACCGTGCACGTCCGCGCCCGGCCTGAACCAGGCTGGCTGCGGTGCACGTTCGCCACCCACTTCGTCACCGGCGGTTTCCTGGAAGAGGACGGCGAAATCTGGGACCGGACCGGGCGCCTGGTCGCCCAGTCGCGCCAGCTCGCCCTGGTGCCACGCACGCAGCCGCCGCCCGGGGCGCCGTCCGGACCGCCGGCGGGGTGAACGGACGCGGGCCGGGCGCCGCACGTATCTGATAGTTTGTCCAGAGTAGTCGATACTATATTCGATGGATTAGACAGCCAGCAGGCAGGACACACGGCGAAGCGATCAAACGGTCCTGGCTCAATGGCGGTCCTGCAGGCCCGTCCCGTGCTAGCTCACCGGTTGCGTGAGCGCGGTCGCACGGCGGAACTCCAGCTCCTTGGCCTCGATGGGGCCGCGGAACAGGGCCGCGTCCTTGAAGTAGTGCTGCCGTAGCCGCCAGGGCGCCTGATCGCCCTGGCGCGGCAGCAGGTGCCGCGCGCGCTCGAAATAACCCGAGCTCATGTCGATGAGGGGGGACATTTCGACCCCCTCGGCCGGCAGCCGGGGGGTGACGCTCGCGTAGCCCTTCGCCGCCATGAAGTGCAGCATGCGGCTGACGTACGCCGAAACCAGATCGACCTTGAGAGTCCACGAGGCGTTGGTGTAGCCGATCGCGAAGGCCATGTTCGGCACGTCCTGGAGCATCATGCCCTTGTAGGCGACGCGCTCCGGGACCTGGACCTTCTCCCCATCGACGGTCAGCTCGATCCCGCCCAGCGGGAGCAGGTTCAGCCCCGTCGCCGTGACGATCACGTCGGCCGCAAGCTCCGCACCGGAACGCAGCCGGAGCCCGGCCGGGGTGAACGCCTCGATGTGGTCGGTGACGATGTCGGCTTTGCCGGACCGGATGGAACGGAAGAAGTCGCCGTCGGGCACCATGCACATGCGCTGGTCCCAGGGCTCGTAGGCCGGGCTGAAGTGCTTGTCCAGGTCGAAGCCGGCCGGCAGGCGCTTGAGGGCACCCTGGCGCAAAACCTTGCGCGCCCGTTCCGGGTACTTGCGGCACAGGTTGTAGATCGCCGTCGCGATCCGCGCGTTCTTCCAGCGCACGGCCGCGTACGCCTGCCGCTCGGGCAGTACCTTGCGCAGCAGGTCGGCGATCGGATCACTGCCGGGCAAGGACAAGACGAACGACGGCGAGCGCTGCAGCATCGTCACCCGGGCGGGGCTGCGCGCGAGCGCCGGGACGAGCGTGACGTCGGTCGCGCCGCTGCCAATGACGATGACCCGCCGGCCGGTGACGTCGAGGTCTTCCGGCCACTCCTGCGGGTGGACCACCTGGCCGCCGAACGTCTCGCGGCCCGGCCATGTGGGGGTGTAGCCCTGGTCGTACCGGTAGTAACCCGAGCACAGGTAGAGGAAGCCGCACGTGCGCTCGGAGCGCTCACCGGTTTCCGTCTGCTCGACGGTGACCGTCCAGCGCGCGTCCTGGCTGGACCACTCGGCCTGCACGACGCGGGAGTGGTAGGTGATGTGCTGATCGACGCCGTAGGCCGCCGCGGTCTCCCGGACGTAGCGCAGGATCTCCTGGCCGCCGACGATCGCCTGGGGCTGCGTCCAGGGACGGAAGGGATAGCCGAGCGTGAACATATCGGAATCGGACCGCACGCCGGGAAACCGGAACAGGTCCCAGGTCCCGCCGCTGGCACCGCGCGCCTCCACGATCGCGTACGAGGTGCCGGGGGCGTCCTTCTGCAGGTGACAAGCGGCCCCGATGCCGGAAAGACCGGCGCCCACGATCAGCACGTCGACGTGCCCCGGTGTGCTCGCGTCCCCGGAGGGAGCGGAAGTCGTGCTCACGATGCTCCTCATTGCCGTCTGCGCCCTCAGGATAGAAGCATGAAGACGCTCAAGGTGACGGACATACACCGGGTGCTCGTGATCGGCAGCGGCACGATGGGACTGCAGATCGGGCTTCAGGTGGCGGCCCACGACTACGACGTCGTCCTGTACGACGCTCACCCGGCCGCCCTGGACGGGGCAGCGGAGCGGCTGCGCGGCTATGGGGAAGCAGCGATGGCGGCCGGAAGTATCGACGCCGATGCCCTGGAGCGGGCGCTGGCCGGAATCGAGTTCATGTCCGGCCCAGCGGCGGCCGCGGCCGACGCGGACATCGTCAGTGAGTCGGTGCCGGAGGATCCAGCGCTCAAGGGACGGGTCCTCGGCCAGTTCAACGAGCTGTGCCCGGAGCGGACGATATTCACCACGAACACCTCGACGCTGCTTCCGTCGATGTTCGCGGCCGCTACCGGCCGACCCGATCGATTCGCGGCGCTGCACTTTCATACCCCGGTCTGGCTATCCAACGTGGTGGATGTCATGCCGCACCCCGGCACCTCGGCGGAGACGACAGAGTGTCTCGTGGCCTTCGCCCACCGGATCGGCCAGGTCCCGATCCGCATGCAAAGAGAAAGCCACGGTTATGTCTTCAACGCGCTCTACGCCGCGATCAACCGGGAGGCGCTCACGCTCGTCGCCAACGGCATCGCCTCGGTGGAGGACGTCGACCGGGCCTGGATGGGAATCATGAAGATGCCCATCGGCCCGTTCGGGATGCTCGATGGGGTCGGCCTCGACACGGTGTGGGACATAACCGACTACTGGGCGCGCCAGACAGGTGACCCGCAGACGATAGCCAACGCCGCGTTCGTCCGTTCCTACCTGGATCGAGGCCGCCTGGGCGTCAAGAGCGGCCGAGGATTCTACGACTATCCGGACCCCTCCTACCAGGCGCCTGGTTTCTGGCGGCGCACTGACGCCCGGTAAGCCGGCGCTGTATCAGGTGGGCCTGGATCAGCCGGCGCTGTCCGGCAGCGTCGCGGCCCATTCGGTCACCGTCCGCGCGTAAAGCTCCGGCTGGTATCGCTGCATCGCGTGCGGCATGTCCGGGAACGAGCGGTAGGTGAAGTCCTGGCCGGCGCCGGTGCCGCGTAGGCGGCCCGGACGGCGGGAAGCAGTTCGCGTGCGGCGCCGGGGTCGGCTTGCTCCATCGGCAGAGCAGGCAGTCACCGGACTGGTTCTCGTCGCTCAGCTGACTCCCGTCGCCCATCTCAGCTCAGCTGGCGCCCATAAGCGCGGGCAGAACACGACGTGGGCGAACTTCGGCTTGGCTGACATGGGCCCGGTCTCCTTCGGTGCAGCAGGCTCCGTGGTCCGGGTCACGTTAACATTTATATGTT
>Ga0209839_10001235_pt1 | contig 13180 bp, 12 predicted proteins | sample OrgsoiDNA2013050_FD_185800 | JGI IMG/M metagenome (GOLD analysis project Ga0209839, IMG submission 185800) | Permafrost soil microbial communities from the Arctic, to analyse light accelerated degradation of dissolved organic matter (DOM) -... | ecosystem: Environmental > Terrestrial > Soil >... | reverse complement strand
TGGCCGTAGCTCTCTTGGCTGTAGCTGTCCTGGCCGTAGCCCTGCTGGCTGTAGTCGTCCGGACCGGAGCCGCCCGAACCGTAGTTCCGGCCGACCGTGGACGACGGGCCGTAACCCGGTTCACCGGGCGACGGCCCGTAGCCCGGTTCACCGCCGGACCCTTCCGGGCCGTAGGCTGACCGCGCGCTGTAACCCTGATCGGCCAGGTAACCCTGATCGGGGCCGACCCCGGCCGGCCGGTCGCTGGAACCCGGCTGAGGCTCGCCCTGATCGGGGCCGTAACCCTGGCTGCCGTAGCCTTGCTGGGCTCCATAGGTTTGCGGGCTATGGAAAGCCTGCCGCTCCTCGGTCCCTGACCAGCTCGGCCGGGTGCCCTCGGACGAGGGAAGCTGGGGACCCGGGCCGATTGCGCGCCGCGGAGCTGAGCCCGGCGGCGGGCCGACCGGAGCCTGGGCACCAGGGGCGATAACACGCTGGGTATCGGCGCTGGCCGGATTCTGCGGACCCGGGGCGATCGAGCGCTGCGGACCTGAGGAGAGCGGGCTCTGCGACCCGGAGCCGAACCCCGGCTGCTGCCCGTAGCCCGACCCCTGCCCGTAGCCCGACCCCTGCCCGTAGCCCGACCCCTGCCCGTAGCCCGACCCTGACGGGTAGCCCGATCCCGGCGCGTAGCCCGATCCGTTCTCGTAGTCGGTCGGCTGATCGTAGGATTGGGCCTGGTCGTAGCCAGGCAAACCCCGCCGTCCGGCGCGAAGCGGACTTTCGCTTCCGCGCGCGGCGTGGTAGCCGACCGTCGGCTGGTCCGGCTGATAGCCTTGCTCATCCGGTCCGCCTGATTCTTCCGGCTCCTCTCGCGAGGCCCGGCTCCCCGTAGGGGCATCCCAACCACTCATCTGTGCTCAATTCCCCGTCGCTATGGAAGACGGCTGCTTTGTCAGCGTCCGAGATCCTGGCGTGAGCGGGAACCCCGCCAGACCAACGGCAATACGCAGGAGGCTACACACGAACCGCGAAGATCGAGGGCAATACACCCAAAGTCGACATCGAGCAAACTAGACCTGCAACGCACAAACCAGCAGATCAGCCCCTAGCTATCAAACGCCCGTACTAGAGGCCAACTAAGGCCCACGAGGACCGAAGCCGTCACTATAAACGTTACCCCGAAGGCGACGAGGCAGGGGCTGGCTCAGGCAGATTTCTCGCGCGGAGTGCGCCGCGTGACGTCCCGCGGGACGATGGTCGGGTTGACGTTCTCCAGCACGGCTTCGCGCGTGATCACGACGCGCTCGACGTCCTTGCGGCTCGGCACCTCGTACATGACCGACTGCAGGACCTCCTCCAGGATCGCGCGCAGGCCGCGGGCTCCGGTGCCGCGCAGGTTCGCCTGGTCGGCGATGGCCTCCAGCGAGTCGGTCGTGAATTCCAGGTCCACGCCGTCCAGCTCGAATAGCCGGCGGTACTGCTTCACCAGCGCGTTACGCGGCTCGGTCAGGATCTGGATGAGCGCCTCCCTGTCCAGATTGTGCACGCTGGTGATGACCGGCAGGCGGCCGACGAATTCGGGGATCATCCCGAACTTCAGCAGGTCTTCCGGCATCACCTCGCCGAACTGGTCGGTGTTCACGTTCCTGACCCGCAGCTTGGCGTTGAAGCCCATCCCGTTGTGGCCGGAGCGCTGCTCGATGATCTTCTCGAGTCCCGCGAACGCCCCGCCGCAGATGAACAGCACGTTCGTCGTGTCGATCTGGATGAACTCCTGGTGCGGGTGCTTGCGTCCGCCTTGCGGCGGTACCGAGGCCGTGGTGCCCTCGAGGATCTTCAGCAGCGCCTGCTGGACGCCCTCGCCCGAGACGTCACGGGTAATCGACGGGTTCTCGCTCTTCCGGGCGATCTTGTCGATCTCGTCGATGTAGATGATCCCGGTCTCGGCCTTCTTGACGTCGTAGTCCGCCGCCTGGATCAGCTTGAGCAGGATGTTCTCGACGTCTTCACCGACGTAGCCGGCCTCGGTCAGGGCGGTCGCGTCGGCGATCGCGAACGGCACGTTGAGCAGCCGGGCCAGCGTCTGGGCCAGCAGCGTCTTCCCCGAACCGGTCGGACCGAGCAGCAAGATGTTGGACTTGGCCAGCTCGACACCCTCGTCGCCTGGCCGGTCCTCCCCCGACTGCACGCGCTTGTAGTGGTTGTACACGGCCACGGACAGGGCCTTCTTGGCCTTGTCCTGGCCGATCACGTACGCGTCGAGAAACTCGTAGATCTCCCGCGGCTTGGGCAGGCTGTCCCACTTGAACTCGGTGGGCTCGGCGAGCTCTTCCTCGATGATCTCGTTGCAGAGGTCGATGCACTCGTCGCATATGTACACGCCTGGGCCGGCGATGAGCTTCTTGACCTGCTTTTGACTCTTACCGCAGAACGAGCACTTCAGCAGGTCGCCACCGTCACCGATGCGTGCCACCCAGATACTCCTTTACATGGTGCCGCCGTAACGGCCGTACCGGCCGCCTCCAGCGGACATGTCCCGCGAGGCCGTCAACCGCTTGCATATCGACGGTACCGCCTCCTGGGTTCCGATGAACACCATCAAACCCCTAAGCGGCCCATCAGGGAAGAGCTGCATCCTCCCGGTTAGGACGACACTACCTCCACAGCGCGTTCGCTGCCCCTCTTGATCATGGTCAGCACCTCATCCACGAGGCCGTATTCCTTGGCTTCCTCGGCGGTGAGGAACTTGTCCCGCTCGATGTCACGGCGGACCTTCTCCTCATCCTGGCCGGTGTGCCGGGCCAGGATGAGCTCCATCGCGGCCCGCATCCGCAGGATCTCCCGCGCCTGGATCTCCATGTCACTGGACTGGCCGTAGCCGCCCTCGGTGGCCGGCTGGTGGATCAGGATCCTGGAGTTGGGCAGCGCCATCCGCTTGCCCTTGGTCCCCGCGGCGAGAATCACCGCGGCGGCCGAGGCGGCCTGCCCGATGCAGCAGATCTGGATGTCGGGCTGGATGAACTGCATCGTGTCGTAGATCGCCATCATCGAGGTCATCGACCCGCCGGGCGAGTTGATGTAGATGGTGATGTCGCGATCGGGGTCGATGGCCTCAAGCGTCAGCAACTGGGCCATGACATCGTTCGCGGAGGCGTCGTCGATCTGGACGCCGAGGAAGATGATCCGCTCCTCGAAGAGCTTGTTGTACGGGTTCATTTCCTTGACCCCGTACGAGGTGCGCTCCACGAAGGACGGCAGCACGTACCGGGACTGCGGGGTCACCAGCGCTGACTGAGGGCTCCGCAAGCTGGCTTCGCTCACGTTCGGCTCCTTTGGGTTGATCATGACAGGACGCCTACGGTAGGCACCTCGACGGCGCTGCGGATCACCCGGTCGACGAAGCCGTATTCCTTGGCTTCCTCCGCGGTGAACCAGCGGTCCCGGTCCGCGTCCCGCTCGATCTCCTCGATCGGCCGCCCGGTGTGGAAGGCGGTCCGCTCGAACAGCGTGCGCTTGATGTAGAGCATCTGCTCGGCCTGGATCCTGATGTCGGACGCGGTACCGCCGATACCGCCGGACGGCTGGTGCATCAGCACCTGGGCGTGCGGCAGGGCGTACCGCTTGCCCGGCGCGCCCGCCGTCAGCAGAAACTGTCCCATGGACGCGGCCATTCCCATCGCGTAGGTGGCGATGTCATTGGGCACGTACTGCATGATGTCGTAAATGGCCATCCCCGCGTAGACCGAGCCGCCCGGGGAGTTGATGTAGATGCTGATGTCGCGCTTGGCATCCTCGGAGGACAGCAGCACGATCTCTCCGCAGATGCGGTTCGCGATGTCGTCGTCGACCTGCTGACCGAGGAAGATGATGCGGTGCCGCAGTAGCCGCTGGAACAACGGGTCCCCGAACGGCAGGGTAGGAGGCTCCCCGGCCGCTACGATCGACGGCGGCGACGGGCTCCACAAGGGCTGAGTCACACTAATCACCTGCTCCAGTCACGTCTGGTGTCATTCACTGGACCATAACGCGGGCGCGGAGCCCGATCGTCCCGGAGAGGCCCCTGTTCGCTACTGGCGCACCGAGTTGCGCCGCCCGCGGCCGGCCTGACGAGCGCATGCCAGCAATGCTGAAGGCATCTACCGTCCTTCAGCGGTACCAGCGTGCGGTTACGGCGTCCCTCGTTACGCCTTGGCCTTGCCCTTGGCACGGCTCTTAGCGGGGGCTTCTTCGGCGGGGGCTTCTTCGGCGGGGGCTTCTTCGGCGGGGGCTTCTTCGGCGGGACTGCCGGCGGCGGGGCTTTCCGCAAGGCTGGCATCGGCGTCCGCCGCGGGATCGGTCTCGGCCATCACCTCGGCGTCGTCGTCGGCCGCCACCTCGCCGTCGTCCACCGTCCCGGAGATCAGCGGCGCATTGAGGGCGGCCTTGATGTCGACGTCATGGCCCGAGGCGTCGGTCACCTTCACCCGCTCGGCGATCAGGTTCATCGCCTTGCCGCGGAGCACCTCGGCGGCGGCGTAGCTGAGCTGGCCACTGTCGGCGAGCTGCCGCGCCAGGCTCTCCGGCGGCACGCCCATCTGCTCGGCCTGCCGGGTGACGTAGGCGGAGAGGTCGGCCTGGTCGACGCCGAGATCTTCGGTGCGAGCCAGCTGGTCCAGGATCAGGTTGACCTTGACCGAACGACGGGCCCGCTGGTCGACGTCGGCCTCGAACTGCTCCGCGGTCTGGTTCGACATCTCCAGGTAGCCCTCGAGGGTGGCGCCTGCCCGGTCCAGCTGCTGCATAACCGACTCGCGGTTCTGCTTGGCTTCGTCCTGCACCACGCTGTCCGGCAGCGGGATGTCGATCGCGTCGAGCAGCGCGTCCAGGGCACGATCCCGCGCCTGGACGACCTGCTGCATGGTCTTCATCCGCTCCAGCTGGGCGCGGGTGTCGGCCCGCAGCTCACCCAGCGTGTCGAACTCGCTAGCCAGCTGCGCGAACTCGTCGTCCAGGCCGGGTACTTCCTTGACCTTGACGCTGTGCACCGTGACCGTCACGTCGGCCTCGCGGCCCTCGAACTCACCCCCGGCCAGCTCGGTCTGGAAGGTCGCGGCGTCCCCGGCGGCCATGCCGGTCAGCGTGGTGTCCAGCCCGTCCAGCAGGGACTCGCTACCGACCTGGTAGGACAGGCCGCTGGCCTGGGCGTCCTCGACTGGCTGGCCATCCACGGTGGCGGCCAGGTCGATGGACACGTAGTCGTCGGGCTGCACCGAACGCTGCACGCCCTTGAGCGAGGCAAACCGCTCCTGCAGCGACCCCAGGTACTCCGCCACCTCATCCGGGGTGACCACCGTGTCATCGACCGTCACCGACAAGGTGGCGAAGTCGGGCAGCTCGAACTTCGGCCGGATGTCGACCTCGACGGTAAAGGTCAGCTCCTTGCCGTCGTCGAGGCTGGTGATCTCCACCTCGGGCTGGCCGAGGGCGTAGACGTCGCCGTCAGCGACCGCCTTCGCGTACAGGTCAGGTATCGCGTCGTTGACGGCCTGGCTGAGCACGACGTCGCGGCCCACCCGGCGGTCGATCACGGGCGGCGGCACGCGGCCCGGCCGGAAGCCGGGAATGCGGACCTGCCGTCCGACCTCACGATAGGCCTTGTCGAGGCTGGGCTTCAGCTCATCGAACGGCACCTCGACGCTCAGCCGCACACGGGTCGGGCTAAGCTCTTCGACGTCAGTCTTCACGTCCGCGTCACTCCGGGATAGAGATAGTAACTCAGCGCTGGATCGCTGAGAAGTCTAAGCCGACAGTCTAGGGGCTATCGAACTCGGACAACGCGAACCGGCGGCGGCTGATCGTTCCTGGGACGGTTATCCCCGATCAGCAGATGCAGCAGCCAGCTCACCAGCCCGACGATGATGGCGCCCCAGAAGGCCGGCCAGAACCCGGTGACGTGGAACGGCAGGGTCAGGTCGCCCGCCACGACGCTGGTCAGCCAGAGCAGCAGGCCGTTGACGACCAGCGCGGCCAGGCCGAGCGTGAGGACGTAGAACGCGCAGCCGACGACCTTGATCAGCGGCTTGAGCGTGGCGTTGATGAAGCCGAAGATCAGGGCCGCCACGAGCAGCGTGCCCAGCTTCGTCCAGCCGCTCGCGGCGAGCAGCTCAATCCCGGGGACCGCGGCGGTGGCGACGCCGAGCGCCGCGGCGGACACAAGCACCCTTAGCAGGAACTTCATAACTCGATATTACTCGACTTCGCAAAATGGCTGACGCGGGCGGTGACGGGGCTACGCGTCGGCGCGATCGCCTTGGAAGAGGCGGCGGTAGGCGTTGGGAGTGGTGCCGCGCCAAACGCGGAAATGATGGCGCAGGGCGGTCGCGTTGCCGAAGCCCGACCTTTCCGCGATGGCGTCCACGGTCGCATCTGACTCCTCGAGCAGCTGCTGGGCCAGCAAGATGCGCTGCCCGGTCAGCCAGCGCTGCGGCGTGGTGCCGGTGTCCTGGACGAAACGCCGGGCCAAGGTCCGCTCGGACATGTTCGCCCGGGCGGCCAGCTGACGCACGGTCAGGGTCTGGTCGAGGTGGCCGCGCAGCCACTCAAGCAGATCGCGCAGCGTGCCGTCGCAGGAAGGGGCGACGGGCTGCACCACGTACTGCGCCTGCCCGCCGTCGCGGTGCGGCGGCACCACCATGCGCCGGGCGATGCCGTTGGCGACCCGCGACCCCTGCTCCTTCCTGACCAGGTACAGGCAGGCGTCGATGCCGGCCGCCGTGCCCGCGCTTGTGATGACCGGATCGTCGTCCACATACAGGACATCCGGATCGACCTTCGCCTGCGGGAAGCGGCGGGCCAGCTCGGCCGCATGCCGCCAGTGGGTGGTGCAGCGGCGGCCATCAAGCAGTCCGGCCTCGCCCAGGATGAAGGCTCCGCTGCAGATGCTCAGCACCCTCGCGCCGCGATCCACCGCGGCGCGCAGGGCCTCAAGCAGGTCCGGCGGAAACGCCGCGGGCCGGTCCGGCCCGCTCGGCGGCGCGGGCGGTCCGGCGGTCTCCTGGGCCGCCCGGGCCAGCCGGCCATCGCCGACGGCAGGCAGGGCGATCAGGTCCGCGTCGGCCAGCCGCTGCAGGCCGCAGGAGGGCTGGATGGTGAAGTCGTTGTGCGCGCGCAACGGCGGCGGCTCGCCGCTGACCACGGCGAAGTCGTAGCGGGGCAGCCCGTCGTCGGTCCGGTCGACGCCGAAGACCTCGCAGATGGTGCCGAACTCGAACGGAAGAAAGCCGTGGACGACCACGACAGCGACGTTACGCAGCATGGCGACCCGACCGAAGGACCAGCCGTCGGTCACTAAGCGTCATAACCGGCAGTATGCCAGAGACTTTGGCAGGATGTCACCCATCATGGGATCGACTGCCATTGGCTCTACTGGGTCACCGCATCGAGCATCCGGCGCAGGTACCCGGCCCAGGCGAGGTCGCCGGTCAGCGCGACGGCGTCATCGCCTGCCCGCCCCCACAGCCAGCGCAGTACACGCTCTGGCGCACCCTTGATCGTGGCCCGAGGCTGATCGCTGCCGCCGTCCTCCACCCACACGGCCCGCGGCGACGGCCGGACGGTCCAGACGGTACGGCCCGCGACGACCATGATCGTGTCCAGGTCATCCTCGCCCGCGAGGTGCTCGCCCTTGATCCGCGCGAACTCCTCGGGCCAGTCCACCGAGCCGAAGGCCAGGAATCGCTTCAGCACCTCATCGACGCCATCGACCGCGAGGGCGTCGGGCACCGGGGTGATGGGCAGGCCAGCGGCTAGTTCGGCGTCGATCCGGTGGATCACCGTCTCCTGAGCCATCCGCCGGATCCAGAAGGCCACCGTCTGGTCCGGGTCGTACCAGGTCGGCGCGGGCGAGGACGAGGCGCGGGCGTTGAACTCGGTCCTCAGCTGGCCGTAGGCCCGGCCGAGCAGGGCGAGCGGGGGCTCGGCGGCCAGGCCAGCGGGAGGCCAGGCCCGCGGCCACTCCCCCGTGCGCATGACCGTCACCTTGTGCAGGTAGACCTCCGCGACGTGACCGACCAGGTCCGATACGGTCCAGCCGGGACAGCTCGGCACCGGGGCGGTGAGCTCGACCGCGGTCGCGGCGTCTCGCAGGTCGCCGTAGTCCGCCGCCAGGCAGGCCAGCAACTCCGAATCATCCATGCCGGTTACTGTGCCATGGCTTACCGTGACGCGGGAGCGGGTTCTGGTCGGCTTCCCTCGGGTAGAGCGCAGCCGGCCGGGACGTCAGGCCAGGCGAGGGGCTGCCACCACGGTCCGTTCGGGAGAAAATAGGCCTGATGCGTGCCGGACGATCACCGATGACTCCGGGCCCGGCCCTGATCAGGCGGCGGGCCGCGGCGGTGCGGGCTGTCGTGGTACCCGACTGGCTGGCCGAGGTGGTGCGGCCGCGTCCGGTAGCGCCGCCGTGGCCGGAGATGATCCGGGCGGTGCTGGCGATCTGCGTGCCGCTGTCGGCGGCGCTGGCCCTGGGCAAGGGCACGATCGGCGTGCTGCCCGCGATGGGCGGGCTGCTCGGCACGCTGGCCGACGCCGGCGGCCCGTACCTGAGCCGGGTTAAGCGGGTCGGCAGCGCCGCGGTGTTCGGCAGCGCGCCCGGGCTCGTCATCGGGTCCGTTACCCACGGTCACGGCTGGCTTGCGGTGGTGGCCCTGGTCGTGGTCGCGGGCGTGTCCGGCGTGCTCAGCTCCGTCGGCGACATCGGGTCGATCACCGGGCTGCAGCTGCTGGTCTACACCGCGCTCGGCGCCGGGCCCGTCGGCGCGCAGCGGCCGGTCTGGCACACCGCCGCTGGCTTCCTGACCGGGGTCATCTGGGCCCTCATCCTGATCGTGCCCGGCTGGCTGCTGTCGCCGCACGGCAAGGAACAGCGCGACGTCGCCGCCGTGTATACGGCGCTGGCGCAGGAGCTGCGTTCGGTCGGAACCCCCGGTTTCACCGCTCGGCGGCAGGCGCTGACCAGCGCGCTCAACACCGCCTACGACGAACTGCTCACGGCCAGGTCGACCGCCACCGGCCGGAACGGGCGGATCGCCCGGCTGGTCGCGGTGCTGAACGCGAGCCCCCTGATGGCCGAGGCGGCGACCGCGCTCGGCGTCGCCGGGACCCGCCCGCCGCCGCTTGTCATCGCCACCGTGGAGCGGCTGGCCGACTCGATCACGAACGGGACGCCGCCGCCGATGATCCCGCCGCCCTGGGACGACAGCCCCGCCATGCTCACGCTGCGTGATGCCATGGCGGGAGCGGCGCGGGCGCTGGCCCGGGACTGGTCCCCTGAGCACCACACCCGAGCCGGGCTCCGCGACCGGTTGCAGGCGGGGCTGGCTGGAGTGGGAGAGGCGGGCGCCGTGGCGGCGGAGGCGGCCGTGGGGGCCGTCGGGTTGGCTGCGGGGTTGGGCCAGCGGATCCGGGGCTCGGCGGAGCGGCTGGTGGAGGACTTCGGCGGCGGCACGCTGAGCCGGATTTTCACGCTCCGGCTGATGATCTGCATGGGCGTGGCCGGGCTGGTCAGCGAGGTGCTGCCGCTGCAGCGTTCGTACTGGGTGCCGCTGACGGTGGCGATCGTGCTCAAGCCGGACTACGGTTCGGTATTCGCGCGGGCGCTGCAGCGGGGCATCGGGACTATCGTCGGGGCGGTCGCGGGCGCGGTGCTGCTCGCGCTGGTCCACGGGACGTGGCTGCTGATCCCGTTCGCGGTGCTGGCCGCGCTGCTGCCCTACGGGCGGAGCCGGAACTACGGGCTGCTCTCCACGTTCCTGACCCCGCTGGTGGTCGTGCTCATCGACCTGCTCACCCCGGCGGGCTGGCGGCTGGCCGAGGACAGGCTGATCGACACGCTGATCGGCTGCGCCATCGCGTTGCTGATCGGGTTCGCGCCCTGGCCGATGAGCTGGTACGCGCACCTGCCGCGGCAGTTCGCGCGGACCGCGCTTGACGTGTGCACGTACATGGAGGAGGCGCTGCTCGCCCTGAAGGCGGACGCGGACGGGGGGACGCGGCCGCCGGTCCGGTCGCGGATGCGGCGGGCGACGTACCGGGCGCTGGCGGATCTGCGCACTGAGTTCCAGCGCACGATGTCCGAGCCCCCCTCGATCAGCCGCCGGACGACCGCCTGGTGGCCCGCGGTGGTCGGCCTGGAACAGGTCATGGACGCCGTCACCTCGGTGGCGCTGGCGGTCAGCCACGGCGCCCGGGTGCCGCCTTCCGGGGTCCGCATGCTGTCGGCCGCGCTGCGGGCGGTCAGCGAGGCGGCCGCGGCGGGGACCCCGGTGCAGACGCCCCCCGAGCTGCCCGAGGACGAGACGCTGAAGCCGATAACGGAAGCGGTGCGGGCGCTGCTCGGAGTGCTGGGCAGCGGCCAGCTTCTGACCACCCACGACTAGCGGTGGTGCTGGTGTCGCTGGTGCTGGTCGGGCTGGCCGGATTCGAACCGGCGGCCTCCGCGACCCAAACGCGGCGCGCTAGCCAAGCTGCGCTACAGCCCGTATATGAGCTGAGTGTAGCGGTTGCCCCGCACCGTCCCGTTCGCCATCCGCTGCTGGGGCGGAGGATCAGGAGATTTCTTGCTCGGCGAGGCCGGGGCCGCCATCCTTTGATCGCCGGTCGAACCAGGTCACGGCGAGCAGCGAGGTGACGAACACGAAGATCATCGCGACCAGCAGGGCCAGCTGCGGCGTCGGGACGGTCCCGGTGCCGCTGAGGACGACGAGAATCCTCCTGATCACCGCCACCAGGCCGACGATGATGAACGGCTGCGCGACCAGGTGATGAGCCCGCAACGACAGCACCACGGTGTGCACGATCTCGACCAGGATGAGCACGAGCAGGACCCGGTCGAGCAAATTAATGCCGGCTGGCTCAATCGAGATTTTCTTCATGTCAGCGAAGAAACTGACGACGCCGGACACCAGTTCGGCGCCGGCCAGCACGATCAGCACCATGCCGACGATGACCGACACGAGATCCTGAGCATGCTCCAGGAGCCAGACGCTCGCGGCCACGGCGCGGGCCCTGGGTTCTTCCTCTTTGGCGTCCGGCACGACCACTTCCTCTGCTCGCGAGACCCGGCGCGGGCACGCGAGACCAAGTACATCGAAGATGCCCGGACTGGGACAACCGTTTGCGCTAAACGTGACCTGGGCGTTTGGGTAAGTGGAGCGGAACGTCGACGGCCTGACGGCCGCGGGCTAAGGGGTGCGGAAGTGGTAGCCGGCGGCCAGGAGGCGAGGGAGGACTATTTTCAGCGCGGCCACCGTTTCCGAGCGATCGCCGCCGCCGTCGTGCTCGAGGATGATGGAGCCGGTCCTGGTGTTGTGCATGATGTTGCCGACGATGGAGGCGACGCCGGGGCGGGACCAGTCGCGCGGGTCGACGGACCAGTCGAGCGGGGTCATCCCGGTCTGGACGCAGTGCCGCAACACGGCGGGTGACCAGGCGCCGTAGGGCGCCCGGAACAGGGTGGGGACCCTTCCGGTGGCCCGGTGGATCGCACCGGTGGCCCGCTTCATCTGGTCGGCGATGGCCACCGGCGTCATCAGCGCCAGATCGGGATGGGTCCAGGTGTGGTTCGCGATGGCGTGGCCCGCGGCCGCGACTTCGCGCGCCACGCCCCGGTTAGCGTCCACCTCGACGCCGATCATCGAAAAGGTCGCGGTCACCCGATACCTCTCGAGCAGCCGGAGAACCTGCGGGGTGTACACCGGGCTGGGGCCATCGTCGATGGTCAGCGCGATGGCCTTGGGCCCGTCGTGGACGTAGAACATCGGCTGGTCATCGGCGGCGCGGCGGACTGCTCGCGGCTCGGTCCGGACCGGCCGGGCCCGGCGGGACGCGGCCCGGCGGGACACGGACGGGCGGGGGGAGGCGGCCGGGCGGGGCGAAGCGGCCGGGCGGGGCGAAGCGGCTGAAATCTGCGCGGTGGTGGCGATCTCCCGGGCGCGGTCCGAGGCGCAGCCGACCAGCAGGGTCAGGCCCCCGGCCACCAGCAGGACCCGGCGGGTCACGTCCGCGCGTGCCTCGCCAGGCGATCGTTTCTCCGCGCTCACCGTGCCCACCCCCAGTTGACCGTCGCCCGCGGTGCGCTGACTATGCGCACCAAATATGAAGACTGCCAGGGGATGACATTGGTTGCACTGTCTGGATCGTGATTCAGATTGCCGTGATTCGCCACGTCCGTGGTCCCGCCGACCCCTACCCTTGTTCAGTGCTTTCCGGGCCAGGGGACTTCGGAGTTTCTACTTCACAGAGCGGGGCGTGCAGATGAGCAAGTTCAGATCCGCGAGGGCGGTTCTCGCGGTCGCGGCCAGCGTCGCCCTGGCCGGGTGCAGCGCCTCGGCCAGCAGTTCGGCGGCGGTGTCGAGTGGTACCTCCTCGAGCGCGAACGCCAAGCCGGTGACCACCCCGAACGCGAACTCGAACGCGTTCGTGCCGACCGGCTCGATCTCCTTCCCCATCGCCGTCGGCAACACCTGGGTGTACCAGACGACCGCCAGCGTCGACGGAGCGCGAAGCATCCAGACGAACAGGGTCCTGTCCGTGGTTCCGGCCTCCGGCGGCCGCCGGGTCATGATGTCCGAGTCCACCGACCTGAGCGGGGCCACGACCACCGAGGACGACGCTTTCTTCTTCTACTCCAACGGGACCATCGGGTACCCGGTGACCGGCGGCGAGGTGTCGGTGCTAAGCCCCGGCGTGCTGTGGCCCAGCGCGGCCGGCCTGGCGTCGGGCCGGGCCTTCCGCTCGGTCCTGCGCGTCAAGGTCAACAAGACCGGCCCGGCGCAGGACGCGAACGTCACGGTGCAGGGCCAGGGGACGCATACCGTCACCGTCCCGGCCGGCACGTACCAGGCCACCCTGGTGACGATGATCATGTCCGTCCGGGTGGGCGGCTTCGGCTCGGACGAGGAGATCGAGACCTGGGTGGCCCCGGGTACCGGCCCGGTCAAGTCTCAGGTGTTCCTGCTCGCGGGCGGCCGCAGCAAGCTCACCACGACCGAGGAACTGCTGACCTTCACCAAGGGCTAAGCGGACCAGGCGGCGGGCCGGGCGGGGTCGAGCGGGGACGCGGGCGGGGAACCAAGGACCGTTCGGGGAAAAGAGGGTTAACGGGATTCTTCCGAGCGGTCCTGTGCCCACAGGGTGTGGAAGGTGCCCTCGCGGTCCGTGCGGC
>Ga0209839_10001234_pt1 | contig 13185 bp, 8 predicted proteins | sample OrgsoiDNA2013050_FD_185800 | JGI IMG/M metagenome (GOLD analysis project Ga0209839, IMG submission 185800) | Permafrost soil microbial communities from the Arctic, to analyse light accelerated degradation of dissolved organic matter (DOM) -... | ecosystem: Environmental > Terrestrial > Soil >... | reverse complement strand
CAGCGCGTGATTGTTCAACTGCAGCGTGATCACCCGCTGCTTCGGCGGTGCCTTCGCAAAGACCAGGCCAATGCTCGTCTGATCCTGATCCGCCGACCCGTTGGTCGTGTAGTGCATCTGAAACACGAGATCCGATCCTGCCGGGACAAACTTCGCGCTTCCGTCCGGCCATTCGTCCGGCGAACTGCCCGGCGCATATACCAGCAGGAGATCGCTGGTTGTTTCGTGCGCCTCGTGCCGCTCCAGCGGATCGTTCAACGTCGATGCCGTGAACGGCTCTCCCACCGGCGCATGCCGCAGCCACTGCGAATCCGGGGGACGAATGTATACCACCGCATGATGCACGTGTGCGGGACTGCCCGGCCGAAACTCCGACATCTGCACCCACCGGTCCTCCGCAAAATGAGTCGGCACAATCTCGTAGGTGTACTCAACTTCACCCCGCGCCGGAATCTGCACGGCCTTGGGCATTTTCACCACGAGATCAGGGTCCGGAATATTCCATCCTTCAGCCCATTTCCGCGGTGCAGGCGCATCTTTCGCATCCCCCGCCGGAGTCCCAGCTTCGGCCCACGCCACAATCGTCGCAATCTGCTGCTCGGTCAAAGAAGCATCGTTGGAAAAATGCCCATACCGCGGATCGGCAAACCACGGCGGCATCATCTTCATTTCGACCGCATGCGCCATGGCCCCCGCCCTCGGACGAGTCTGCTCGTAGGTCACGAGTGGCATCGGCGCAACTTCTCCCGCCCGATGGCAACTCTGGCAGTGATCCCGCAAGATCGGAACCACATCTTTATAGAATGTAGGCGCCGGGGCCGATCCCGGTTTCTGTAAGGCCACTCCGCTAAAACAGACCGCTAGCCCCGCAACGACCAGCGAACCGGCACCTCTATAACTCATACTGCGATTCTACAAGCCTACTGTTTTCCTTCGTGGACCTTCGTGTCCTTAGTGGTGATCGCCCTTCGCCGTCTTCCGATCACTGCACGCCCCCTCGAAAAATGCTACATTCATCAATTCATGTCTGCCCCAAATTCCAGCTTCGTTCGCGCCTGCAAATCTCAACCCGTCGACCGCACGCCCGTCTGGTTCATGCGCCAGGCCGGACGCTATATGCCCGAATATCGCGCGGTCCGCAAGCAGCATTCGCTTCTCGAAATCTGCAAGAAGCCCGCGCTTGCCGCCGAGGTAACCATTACCGCCGCCGAATTCCTCGGCATCGACGCCGCCATCATCTTCGCCGACCTCTTGCTGCCTCTCGAAGTCATGGGCCTGCCCTTCCATTTCTCCGCCGGAGAAGGTCCCGTCATCGAGAAGCCGGTCCGCAGCAAGGAAGACATCGCGAACCTGCGCACCGACCGCGCCTCCGAACTCGGATATGTCTCCGAAGCTGTTGCCCTGGTCGCAAAGCATTTCGGCGACAAGTTGCCTGTGATCGGCTTCTGTGGCGCTCCTTTCACCCTCGCCAGCTACATGATCGAAGGCGGAGGCTCGCGCAACTACATCCACGCCAAGAAAATGATGTACAACTCGCCCGATGACTGGGACGCGCTCATGCGCAAACTGGTCGTCGTGACCGCCGCCTATTCCGCCGATCAGGTCCGCGCCGGAGCCGACGTCATCCAGATTTTCGATAGCTGGGTCGGATGTCTCAGCGTGGAAGACTATCGCCGCTACGTTTTGCCCCACGTCACCGGCATGGTGAAGCAGTTGCAGAAGACCGGAGTGCCGATCATTTACTTCGGCACCGACAGCGCCCCGCTTCTTCCCGCGATGAAAGAGACCGGAGCGGACGTGATCGGACTCGACTGGCGCATCCCTCTCGACGAAGGTTGGGCTCGCCTCGATCATCAGTGCGCTGTGCAGGGGAATCTCGATCCCGTCCTGCTCTTCGCCGACTGGAAGGAATTGAAATCGCGCGCCGAAGACATCCTCCGCCGCGCCGCCGGACGTCCCGGCCACATCTTCAACCTCGGCCACGGCATCCTGCCCGAAACGCCGGTCGAAAATGTGAAGAACTTGGCCCGCTTCGTGCAGGAGTATTCCGCGCCGCCTTCCGGACGCCGGGAACCGAAAGCCGGAAGCCGCAGTTCATGACTCGCATCGCCATCATCGGCGGAGGCATCTCCGGCCTCGCCGCCGCCTTCGCGCTCGAAGAACTCCGCAGCGCAGGTACCGATGTAGACTACGTTCTCTACGAATCGTCCGCGCGCCTCGGCGGCGTTCTCCGCACCGAACACATCGACGGATGCCTGGTCGAAGCCGGCCCCGATTCCTTCATTACCGAGAAGCCCTGGGCCACCGATCTCTGCCGCACCCTCGGCCTCGGCGACCAGCTCATCGGTTCGAACGACGCCGATCGCAAGACTTACATCCTGACTCGCGGCCGCCTCGTGGTCATGCCCGACGGCCTGATGTTCATGGTTCCCACAAAGATCTTGGCCACCGGGCTGTCTCCACTTTTTTCGCTGAAGACCAAGCTGCGGATGACGCAAGAGCTGTTCCACCCGCCGCGCGCCGTCGATCACGACGAGTCCGTCGCGGCCTTCGTCGAGCGCCACTACGGCTCCGAGATGGTCGACCGCCTCGCCGACCCTCTGCTCTCCGGCGTCTACGGCGGAGAGGCTGCCAGTCTCAGCGTTCGCGCCGTGCTCCCGCGATTCGCGGAAATGGAACGCACCCACGGCAGTCTCGGCCGTGCCATGCTCGTTTCGCGAAAGAATGCCCGCAAGAAGATGTCGGGCAGCCCGCGCCAGCCCGCGCCTCCGCTCTTCACTTCGCTGAAGGCCGGTATGCAGCATCTGGCCGAGACGGTGGTCTCGCGTCTCACGCCCGCATGCCTCACGACCAACACCCTGGTTCAGGCCATTCAACGCGAAGGCGAAAGCTGGGTTGTTTCAGCCGGCATGCAGTCCGACCAGTTCGACTCGGTGATTGTTGCCCTGCCCGCGCCCGCTGCCGCTCAAGTGCTTCGCATGGCGAGCCCCGAACTTTCCGCTGAACTCGCCGCGATCCAGTACAGCTCGTCGATTACTGTAGGCCTCGGCTACGATCGCCACGTCCGCCAATCCCTTCCACCCGGCTTCGGATTTCTCGTGCCCCGCAGTGAAGGCAAGCGCCTGCTGGCCGCAACCTTCGTTCACAATAAATTTCCGCACCGCGCTCCGGACGACCGCGCCCTGTTGCGTTGCTTTTTCGCCGGGAGAAATGCAGAAGACGTCTGGCCGCTCGCCGACGACCAGATCATCGGAATCGTGCGCAACGAACTGCAGCAAATCCTCGGCCTGCGGGCCGAGCCGCTCTTCGCCCGCGTCTACAAATGGAAGTCCGCCATGGCGCAATACGGCGTCGGACATCTCGACCGCCTCGATCGCATCGAACGCCTGCGCCAGCAGTTGCCCGGCCTCGCCCTCGCCGGCAACGCCTACCGCGGCATCGGCGTCCCCGACTGCATCCGCTCTGGGCGAGACGCCGCACAGCAACTCGTCAAGCCCTAGCAATACTCATGTGGAGACAGCCGCCTCGGCTGTCCCGGCTGGGCGGAGCCCGCCGGCCCGGGACACACAAACTGTCGCACTGCCGTCGGTTGCCGCAATGAAAAAGGGCCATCAACAGGAATGTCTTGTTGATAGCCCCTTTCTTCTTTTCCGAGCGTTGTGATTCCCTAAGCGCTCACCTGCGACTCCTGCGTTGCCGCCTCGTCGTAAGCAACCTCGCTCTTCGGATTCCGTGGCCGCGCCTTGCGTCCAAAGAACGCTTCCTTCACCAGTTTGAAAATGGTATGCCGGTTCTCCGCCACCACTTTCACCCAGGCAAATTTCCCCATCATCGGGAAATAGATCCCGCGGAAACACAGGCGCGCGATGAAGATGTTGATGCGGTACCCCAGCGGCTGATCATCCAACGCATCGACGGCTTGAGCCAATGCTTCCGGACTATAGGCCTGCGCCCATCCATATTTCACTTCGGCATGAGCCTCTTCGATGCTCATTTTCAGCGGAGTATGCGCCATCGCGAATGGGATAAACTCCTGCCAGTGTTTCACGCGTGTCAGTCGTCCCGCGGCTTCCAGCCGCTTATAGAGCGGCGTTGCAGGCAACGGAGTCAGCAATCCAAAAATGGGCAGCCCCGGCGGCCAGGTGCGCACCTGCGACAGAGTTCGCTCCCCCACTCCAACCGTGTCGTTGTCCATGCCGAAAATAAACGACGTGATCGCATACACGTTGCGCTTTGCCAGTCGCTCCAGCACTTCCGCGTACTCCCCGGGCTTGTTGAATCCCTTGTTCACATCTTTCAGGTTCGCCGGGTCGATCGACTCCATCCCGATAAACACCCACTTGCCTCCGGACGCCGCGATCAGATCGACCAGTTCCTCATCGCGCAACAGGTTGGCGCTGATCTGTGCCACCCAGTGAACCTGCGCCCCGGCAGCAATGATGTCGCGCAGCAGCGACTTCGTCCTTTTTACGTTGATCGCGAAGTTATCGTCGATGAAGAACACCGCGATCTGCCCTTTTTCCTTGCGGGCGCGTGCCTTCAGAAGCAGCAGTTCGTTGACCACGCTCTCGTTGGTACGGAAGCGGATCGAGTCGCCGAAGAACCCAGTCACGGTGCAGAACTCGCACCCATAGGGACACCCTCGTCCCGACTCGACCGGGATGATGCGAAACGTCCCCCAGCCTTCCCCAACCTTCTGCAGCATCCCCTTCGCCACCTCGGGCACAAGATTGAACTGCTCGAGGTCAATCGACTGCCACGGAATCACCGGATATTCTTTCAGCGACGGCTTACGCTCTTTGCCCGTCTCGTCGACCGGTGTATAGATTTCTTTCAGTTCACCGCGCGCCGCGTCGTTGACCATCTGCGGCCAAGTCTCATCGGCTTCGCCCAAGGCCACGGCGTCCGCATGGCGCGGCCCACCGTCCCGCCCCAGCGCCTCGTCGGCCAACTCGGTAACGTGGGGTCCGCCCATCACGACCTTCACTCCCGTAGCCCGAATCGCGTCGGCAATGCGGTACGCTTTCGCGATCATGCGCGTCATGGCTCCGATGCCGACCAGATCGATCTTCTCATCGCGAACATACTGGGCGATCTGCACCTCGTCCATGGGCTTGGCGTTGCCGTCGATCAGCAACACCTCGTGGCCCGGCGGAGTCAGCGACTGGAGCAAAAACATCCAGAGGTGCGGCATGAAGTTGCGAGTTACGCCATTGTCGGGGTTATAAAGCAGAATTCTCATGACGGCTCCCTCCTCGGGGAGCGAACGTGCTTCACCGCACGGAAGGGTCACGAGCGATGCCAAAAATTGGCGATCTACTTATGTTTCGGATGAAGCTTTGATGGGAATCTAGAACCCATAAAATTGTACACCCGGGTGCAAGTACCGGACTCAACTTCCTTCGAACTCGAGCGAAACAGCCGGTTTTCAATGATTTTCGTTATAACTTTGAGGTTAGCCGGCTCTGTTTCCCGCCCCCTCGCGACGCAGCCGCGCCACCACCAGCCGAATCTCATCGTAGGTGATTTCCGGAGGCAGGGCATCTTTTAGCGTCTTCAGGCGTTCCAGTCGCTCCAGACCTAGGCTTCCGCAAGCAGCCTCGATCACGGCCAGTTTGTTTCGATCAATCCACTCCGGACGAAACTCCAATTCGCCTTTCTCCACCAGTCCGGCAACCGCATTCACCACGGTCGAAACCTGCCGCTCGCGAATCCGCGCAATGTCCTCGAAGCTCTTGCCCTCGGCTAAAAGTTGTAGAGTCTCCAGCGCCGGAGCCGTCTTCTTCCCGGGTAGCGCGGCCGCCCGCGCGCCTTCCTGGTATTGCCGCAGCGCCGACAAAATTCCTTGCCCGTAAAGGTCCGCTTTCCGCTCGCCGATGCCTGTGATGTTCAACAGTTCCGCAATCGAGTCCGGCCGCAACCGGCAAATCTCATCCAACGAACTATCGTGCAGCACCACGTATGCGGGCATGCCTTGTTCCTTGGCCGTCGTTCGGCGCCACTCGCGCAGGTACTCGCGCAACTCTTGGTCGGCTTCCGCCACGGGACTCGCCACAACGCGCACGCTCGCGCTCACCGCGCTCCTGCGCGTGGCGGCCGGAGTCACCGTTGCGGTCAGCCACTCCGGCGCGGCTCCGCAAACGTCACAAGCCCCGCACGACGTCCACTTCGGCGTCTCGCCAAAGTGCGTGCAAATCTGGCGGTGGCGGCATCTTCCAGATTCCGCAAAGGCCCGGATCGTGCGATACCGTTCCCAGGCGCGGTCGCGTTCCGCCGCATCCAGAATCTGGTTGGCGAAATATCCCAGCAGGCCCGCATCCTGCTTTCGCCAGAGCAAAATGCAGTCAGCGGGTTTGCCATCGCGCCCCGCGCGTCCCGCCTCCTGATAAAACTGCTCCACCGACTTCGGCAGCGCCAGATGGATGACCGCTCGCACGGTCGCCTTATTAATTCCCAGCCCGAAGGCGATCGTCCCAACGAGCACGCGCACTTCGTCCGACATCCAGCGCTCCTGATTGCGCCGCCGGTCGCCACTGTCCATCTTCGCGTGATAGCCAATGGCCGCGATGCCCTGGTCCTCCAGAAAGTCCACCGTCTCTTCCACCTTGTTGATGGTGGGCGAATACACGATCACATTCCCCTCGTTGTAGTGTCGTAACGCCGTCACTAGCAGCGCGGTGTGTTCCGCGCTGTCACACTGGCGCACCAGATAGCGCAGGTTCGGGCGATGGAAACTGGCAATGTACTTGTCGGGATTGCGCAGCTCGAGTTGCGCGAGAATGTCGTGCCGCACGTGTCGCGTCGCGCTCGCCGTGAACGCGGCAATGGGATGATCCGGAAACTTACCACGCAGACTGCTCAGCTGCCGGTACTCGGGACGAAACTCATGTCCCCACTCGGAAATGCAGTGCGCCTCATCAATCGCGAAAAATGAAATGGGTACATGCCGCAGCCAGCTGAGTGTGTCGGCCCTCTGCAGCCGCTCGGGCGAAAGGTAGAGTAGCCGGAAAGCGCCCTCCCGCGCCTGCCGCATGATGCGGCTCTGCTCCTCGTTGCTGACGGAACTGTTCAGCACCGCCGCCGGAATCCCCATCTGCGCCAGTTGTGCCGCCTGGTCCTGCATCAGTGCAATCAGCGGCGAGATCACCACCGTGGTTCGCTCTGCGACGAGTGCGGGCAACTGGTAACACAGAGACTTGCCTCCTCCGGTCGGCATCACGACGCAGGTGTCATGCCCGGCAAGCAGGCTGCGCACAATCTGCTCCTGCAACGGTCGGAACGAGCTGTATCCCCAGTAGCGACGCAACGGCGTGAGCAGGTCGGCTTCCGGGGTCATGCAGTCAGTATAGGTGCTCGGGAAACAGGCAACTCGCGCAGCGGGATTTTTGGTGTAGTACGCTCCCAAATCGGAAGATCACCACGTTGAACTCGTTTGTCATTCCGAAGCGCGCCTTGCCCCAACCCTTTGTCGGTTTGTCATTCCGAGGAGCGCAGCGACGAGGAACCTGCTTTCGCCGCCAGCGGCACTGTCGCATCATTCCAGCAAACGGCCGCCTTTGGATAGATCCGGTCGAACGCGATCCACAACACGGCGATCACCACCAAGCAGAACACACTGCCCTCCGGGCCTACCGATCCTCCGCCGAGCCAGTCCGCTCCGCGCAGCGACGAACTCAACAGGTGACCGGGGGCAACCATCCCACTGTCCGGGACGGAATAGAAAAACGTTTCGCCCCAATCCCAAGCGGCGTGAAAGCCCACGGCAAACCAAAGACTGCCCGTGCGCCGCAGCGTCAGGCAGAAAAAGAAGCCGATCAGCCCCGCCGCCACCAGGCCTCTCCACTGCTCCCCGCTATTTCGCAGGTGGATCAATCCGAACGCACACGACAGGACCATCGCCGAGGGCCAGAAGCCAATCCCGCGCGCCAGCGTGAATTGGGTGTAACCCCGCAGCAGAAACTCCTCGAACAGTCCCACCAGCAGGAACATCCCGGCCCAGAACGCGGCGAACCTCGCGAAGCGCGCCCCATGCAGCACGACCTGACCGAATGCGAAGGCGTGCAGTCCGTATAGTACGAATATCAGCAGGCTGATCCCCGTAAATCCCCACAACGAACCCAACCAGAACAACCGTCCGAAGGCTTGTTTTCCCGGCAACCCGAACCGCCTCCACGGACGCCGCTCGACCCGCACCAACACCACGGCTGGAACTACCGCCGCGACAAGATTAAGAAACTCCTCCAGCATCATGGACCACAGGCCGCTCGACCCGAGGTTCCGCGACCACGCCAGATCCACAGCCAGCTTTTGCAGCGGATAGAACATCAGCACATAAAAGGCGAACCCCCACCCCGGCCGCAGGCCCTCCGGGCCGAGAAACACTGTGTGGGCGTACGAAGGCTGGTGCACGACTGCAAACTCAGGACCCGAACGTGAAGCCGCAGGACTCGTCGGCGTACTGCTCTCCGGGTTGACCTCGAGTTCACTCATTGCAGAACTTTCCCCGCAAACTGCCTCCGCCATGGTAAAACACTCGGCTCGACCTTATGCGTCCATATTTCACCCGCGAACGCTTCGGACGTCCCCAGTTTCTGGCGGGACTGTTGCTGCTGGCCTTTCTGGCGCAGGCTTTGTGGTTGGTACATGCCGAGTTGCGAACGGCTCACGAGCCTGACGGTGCGGAAGCGATCCGCATCGGCGAGGGCTGGAAACAATGGCACGGGCACGGCATCGCCGCCGCTCCGCTTCTGGACGCAGCCATGACCGCGCAAGACCCGTTCCGCGCCGACGACAGCGGCTTCGATACCGAGCATTCTCCCCTGCTCTACGTCGCTTCGGCAGCACCGCTGCTGGCGTGGCCCAAGGATTTCGGCGGCGATTCGGTGGCGTACTGGCGCTGGCTACCGCGCATTCCGTTTCTCGCTTGTGGACTCTTTCTGGGTGCGTCCTTGTGGTACGTGGCGCGGCGGTTGTGCGGTAACACCGGAGGGTTTGTCGCACTCACCTTCTACTGCTTCTCTCCTTCTCTCATTCAGGCGACCGCGGTCTGGCATACCGAACCGGAGATCGTTGCGGCCTGGGGAGCCTTTGGGACCATCTTCACCGCCATCGCGGTCGCGCATACGCTCTATGCTCCGCGCGAAGTGGTGCTGTGGAACTGGCGGCGCATCGTGCTGCTGGGAATTTCGCTCGCCATCGCAGTGGGATCGCAATTCTCGTTGATCGTGCTGATTCCGATGGCGCTGGGATTCTTGCTCTACGTCGCTCCCGTGCGCCGGCAGGCTGCAGTTGTCATCTGGATGGCGGCTTGCGTCGTGGGATTCATTCTGCTGTTCGCCATGTACTTCTTTCATCCGCACGCGTTTGCGGAGAGCATGCGGCGAGCCGAATTCTGGGGCGCGACCTGGCGCGGATTTACCGTGCTGGGCGTCTACAAGCAGATTGCGGTGCGAATTGGGCGGGCGTGTCCCGCGCTGGCACTGGGGCTTCCAGTCACGCTGGTGACTTACGCTATTTGGCCGCGCACGCGCTATTTCGGCAATACTGCGCCGCTGCTGGTCGCGCTGCTGTTCCTGCTCTTGGGAATGGCGCATCCACACGTCGCGGGCGCAGGATTTCTGCTTGCGGCCATTCCGTTCCTGTTCATCTTCGTCTCGGGAGTGCTGGCTGACTTGCTGGAGACGAGTTCCCGTCCTCTGGTGATGGCGTGCATCGTCGGGATGATGGCCGCTTACGTGATCTGGAGCGTGGTCAATCTGGTGCAAGTCCCGCAAGGGTAAGGGCGAGAGACGTATGCCGGACGAGGCTACTCAGCCGGATTGAGAACGCGCTCGCTTCGTTTAGAATCAGGGCGTCCAAACCACGTCACGCTGCTCGAACTTGGCGCCGTAGGAGTCAAGACCGTGAACGATCCAGACCATTCCCTAGGAAGTTTGACAGCCTTCGACATCGCAGCACTACAAGTCCCGTCCTCGCACAAGCCTGCGGTTGCGTCTCGTTGTCAGCGAAATTGGATCGCTCACTTCATCGTGCTCGCCATGATGGGTAGTGGGATCGGCTTGGCGCAGACCAATGATCTGGGAGTTTTCACAAATCAGGGAAGCGTCGGACAGACACCGCCCGGAGTCTCCGCCCACTTCGACCCGGCGAAAGGCGAGTATCGAATTACCGGGGGCGGCGCCAACGTTTGGGGCACCGCCGACGCCTTCTACTTTGTGTGGAAGAAGATATCCGGCGATATGACTCTTACGGCCGACGTGCAATGGGTCGGCAACAGCAACGCAGAGCATCGCAAGGCGGTGCTGATGATCCGGCAGAGTCTGGATCCTGGCTCGGCATATGCGGACGCGGTATCTCACGGCAACGGACTGACGTCTTTGCAATTTCGCGGCGCGGCCAATGAACAGACCTATCAAGTCATGACGCAAGTGGATGGACCGGTGCGGCTGCGGATCGAGCGGAAAGAAAGCCGGTTCACGATGTATGCCGGGAAGCCGAACGAGGAGTTGAAGCTTGTCGGTCCAGTCGAATATGTGGGGCTGAAGGATCCAGTGTATGTGGGGCTCGGAGTCTGCTCGCACGTGGCGACAACGTTAGAAACGGCGATATTTTCGAATGTAAAGATTGAAGAAACGCCGCCGGTGCACCTCACCTCCGAGCAGGATCATCAACGCATGATGGATCTGCTGCACATCGCCTCATTGCGGCGCGGCGCCGATGGCGGCCCGAAGTCGCCGAACGCCGCAAATTACGATGAATCCAAGGCCAATTCACACTCCAACCTTCCCGACCCACTAGTGCTGAAAAACGGCAAGAAGGTCACTACCGCGAAGATGTGGTGGGACGAGCGGCGCCCTGAGATCGTGGAAGATTTCGACCGCGAAATCTACGGGCGCCTCCCCAAGACGACGCCCAAAGTGAATTGGGAAGTTGTCGGCACAACGAAAGAGATGAACGGTGACGTCCCCGTCATCACCAAGAAGTTGCTCGGGCACGTGGACAACTCGGCGTACCCGCTCGTGACCGTCGACATCGACCTGACCCTGACGACACCAGCCAATGCAACGCGTCCCGTGCCGGTGATGATGGAGTTCAGTTGGACTCCGGAGTTCCTGGCGTCGCTGGCCAAGCGCTTTCCGGAGATGAGCGCTGCGCGGTCTGGATCAACCTGGCAGCAGCAGGTTCTGGCCAAGGGTTGGGGTTACGCGATTTATATCCCCACCAGCGTGCAGGCGGACAATGGCGAAGGGCTCACCCAGGGCGTGATCGGGCTTGTGAATAAGGGCCAGCCACGCAGACTCGACGACTGGGGCGCATTGCGCGCGTGGGGCTGGGGTGCGAGCCGGGCGCTCGATTATTTTGAAACCGACAAATCCGTGGACGCGAAACAGGTTGGAATTGACGGCCACTCGCGTTATGGCAAGGCCGCCCTGGTAGCGATGGCGGATGACCCGCGGTTCGCAATTGCGTACATCAGTTCGTCCGGGGAAGGCGGAGCAAAACTTTTCCGGCGCAACTTTGGCGAGCAGATCGGAAACGTCGCCGGAACCGGCGAGTATCACTGGATGGCGGGTAACTTTCTGAAATATAACGGCCCCATGGCGGAGAGCGACCTGCCGGTGGATGCGCACGAGTTGATCGCACTCTGTGCTCCGCGCCCGGTGTTTATCGGCGCTGGCGCGACGAATGGCGACGGATGGGTGGATGCAAAGGGGATGTTCCTCGCTGCGGTCGGTGCCGGTCCCGTGTACAAACTCCTGGGCAAGAAGGATCTGGGTACGACTGATTTCCCGCCGATCGAGACTCCGTTGATCGATAGGGACATCGCGTTTCGTCAACACAGCGGCGGACACACGCCGGCGCCAAACTGGCCCGCGTTTCTCACGTTCGCCGGGCGCTATCTGAACGGGCCGCCGGTTCCTGCAAGGTCGAAGTAATCGGTACGGCTTGCCATCATTCTTTTCGCATTCGCCTCAGGGAGAACCATGAAGAACCCAGTTTCAATTCTGAAAACTCATGCGTGTGCTCTTCTACTCAGTACCACTGTTCTTGCGTGGTCGAGTTCCGATCTGCACCTAACGCAGCACGACGTGCTTGAGACTCACGGCTTGACCGTGTTGCTGTTTCACAACGAATATCACCGCGTGTTCGGCGACCAGAAGATGAACGGGATGGAAATCATCCTCCACGATCAGCGCATTGCCACAAGTGGAGACGTGCGCCTCTCGGCAACGCCCGAGCAGTGGGACCCGATTCCCGATTTCAAGCAACGAAAGCGCGGCACGGCTCCGGATGAGGTTACGGCGTTCTGCACGTATCCGGATCGCGGGTTGAGCTACCGCATCGATGTTCAGCCCGAGGCAGGGGGATTTCGCGTTGCGGTGCAATTGGACCAAGCCGTTCCGGCTGCACTCGCTGGGAAGGCTGGATTCAATCTTGAGTTCTTGCCGACGCTCTATTTCGGCAAGTCTTACTCGGTGGACGACGGCGCAGGGATGTTCCCGCGTCATTCCGACGGACCAATGGAGAAGGCAGCGGATGGAACTGTGGAACCGCTGCCGCTGGCCACGGGTCATCGCCTCGTTTTGTCGCCGGAGGATCCATCGACCCGCGTCACCATCACTTCCGACAGCGGTCCGATCCTGCTATTCGACGGCCGCAATAAGGCACAGAACGGATGGTTCGTCGTACGGACATTGATTCCCGCAGGAAAGACTGGCGATGTATTGGTGTGGCACGTTCGCCCCAACCTCATCCCGGGATGGACGCGGCCTCCGGTGGTTGGCTACAACCAGGTCGGCTACACCCCCGAGCGCGAGAAGATCGCCGTGGTGGAACTCGATCCCCTCTTCGACGCCCCCAAGACTGCCCGCGTGGTTCGTCTCACTCCGGAAGGTGAGTATCGCTAAGCGTTCAGCGGCAACATTCAGCCCTGGGGCAAGTGGATGCGCTATCAATATGCGCACTTCGATTTTTCTTCGGTTCGGGAACCGGGAATCTACGCGATCGAATATGCCGGGCAGAGGACCGGACCTTTTCGCATCGCGAAAGATGTCTATGACGGCATCTGGCGGCCCTCGCTCGATACGTATTTGCCGGAGCAGATGGATCATGTGAAGGTGCGTGAGGGATATCGCATCTGGCATGGTGCGTCGCACCTCGACGACGCGCGCCAGGCGCCCGTCA
>Ga0209839_10001232_pt1 | contig 13219 bp, 8 predicted proteins | sample OrgsoiDNA2013050_FD_185800 | JGI IMG/M metagenome (GOLD analysis project Ga0209839, IMG submission 185800) | Permafrost soil microbial communities from the Arctic, to analyse light accelerated degradation of dissolved organic matter (DOM) -... | ecosystem: Environmental > Terrestrial > Soil >... | reverse complement strand
GCTTGCGCCGTAGTCAGCGCAGCTGAAATAGCTACAACGAAGGCCGGAAGCGACGAACAAAACATGGCCCTTCAAATTCAGTTTTTTTATCTCGGCCGGTTAAGTGGCCGCGATGATCGAACTTATTGGGCGGCGGTGGTCAAAGGTCGACTCGCTGAACTAAAGACAAAAGCTAAAGCACCGGACCTTTACGGCTCATGCGCAGCGTTTGTCACCAAAAACATCGATTAATCGGCCGGCTGGAAGATCGGGCTGAGAGCGAACGGAAAATAGCAATTCCCGCCCTGGGGAAACGTGATCGCATGCCGGCTCGAATGGGGAGCTCGTGTGACCGAGCCCGCACCGGAAACAATCGAACGCGAAACCACCAAGCTTTGGATCCCGGCGCCGCAACGCGGTTCACCTGATCGCCATTCGAGACGCGGCGGTTATCTTCCCGCCATGACGACTCTTGCGCGTAGCGGAGGAGATATGCGCCCGCAATGTGAGGGTGGACGCCGATTTCAGCACGGCGGAGGCGGCTGAACTACTCTTCCGCCCAATTCGTGCGCGCGCCGTCAAGCGAGTACGCTTCTTGATGGTTGATCCGTTTGACTTCGAAACGCTCATGCAGGTTGTCCCAGGACCCGGCCTCGTCGGCATGCACTACGGTCCCCTCGGCAATACGAGCGCGAATGAAGGCGGAAGCTTGGCTCTCGGAACGGAATACTGCTGGAACCGAGTTCCGCCGCGCTCACGGACGATAGCAACGACCTTTGAGGATCATTGCCGCGCGCCTTCCTGAAATCTCGAGGCCGGCCCGGAAATCAATCCGGCGGTTATTCGTCAAAACGAGGCCGCCTAGATGGTGGTGACGTCCCTCGCTAACCAGCTCATGAATGAACGCGGCCACGAACGGCGCGCGGGGATCCTGGGCGCGGTTAGTCCGCAGCGAAAGGCATTTCGCGCAAAGGCCGCTCGGGGATTGGCGGTAAAAAATGCGACGTGCTCGCGATCAGGCCCGACAGGTTCGGGCGCAAACCTTTCAGGGCGAGAAGCCCCATTGCCATGGTGGCACAGTGACCGTTGCGCTCCGCCTTCGCCTCTAGATCGCCATCCGCGCAAAGGTTGACCATGATCCTGCCGGCAAGAATATTCGGCGTTTCGTGGCTGTATTCGTCGCGGAAAAATGCCTCCTTATCAAAAAGGGCGTCGCACACGGCGACCGATTCAGGCTCCAATCTGGAAAGCCCCACTGCGTCATGCACGCGGTCGCGCTCGCGCAAGCAGGCAACTATGCCGCGGATCGATTGCCGCATGTGAGCGCGTGCCCGGGCACGTGTGGTGCCTTCCAGGACGTCTGCACCGCGAGATGGAAATCACGGTGGCAGTCATACATCGACGGCCGAACGATACGTTCGCCCATTTTCGGCGGGATGATTGCGGTATTGCGCGGCCAACCGACATAGGCGCCGCAGGGCTTCCCGTGGTGCCGAGCCGCCCCCGAGGGGCGCGAACTCGTCAAACGGCCACTATCAGCGAATGTTGGTCTCGGTGGTTTGAACCCATGGTGGATCCGGGATTTGACTGACGGGGCACTAAAAATATAGAGCCCGCGCAATGGATTAGGCTGCTCGCCGTCGATATGAAAAAAGCGCTTCCTCTGTAGTGGGTAATGCGGTGTAGCGCTCTCCCGCTACCAAGCATTTCAATCAGTTAGCCAAAATCTGTGAGTCGCTTAGGTACTCGTTAGGTACTGAAATAACGGCCGAAAATTATTTTCGACGTCTTCGATTACCAGAACTGCCAAACTTAAACACGCCATTATTTAGCGCTATGGGTGTCTTACGGGAACAACACTACTTCTAGCTTCTTGCCGGTTGTTTTATTTTTGTTCCGTGTGCGGCCAGTGCGGCGCTTCCGGTAAGAGGGCTTTCGTGCAAAAATCGGTATGAGTTTTGCGAGTTAACCCGATATGGGCGTGAAAAAACAGAGACCTGTAGCGATCGTTTTAGACCCAAGACAGCAGGCTTGGCGCTTTCCGATCCAGCGAGAGCTTGACGGATTGTTCGGCAAACTGGGCGCGTTCAACGAACGCATCGCCGAACTGGCAAAAGATGGGCATCAAAGCCACGCGGTGAATGTGCTGAAGGCGCAGGCGCTAAGTCTCGCGAGACATATCGATGAGCTTCGTTGTTTTCTTATCGTGCCCAAACGTTAGCTAAATTTAGCGCGTATGCTTTTCGCACTACGGGCGGATGCAAGTCATTTTATAAGAGTGTGGGCTCCTTCTGCGCCACGCGATAAAGCGCATGGCCTTTGCGATACTGCACTTCCAGTATGCCCTCTTCGGTAAGCTCCCGAAGTCTACGGCCGGCTCCCGTGCCACGTCGCAGATTTCGCCTTTCGGTATCCAACCGTGATTGTTTCGTAGATACCGCGCCAATCTTTCTTTGAGGCTCATAGAGAATGTTTGGCGTACCTGCGATCGGCGAAGCCGTCGCGCCCCGACGTCTTGAGACGTCGATCCCGATCGATTCGACTCTGCCCGTGGCCCTACTTCGCCAGGTATTTGTCGAAGAACGCCGTTAGCTCGCCGAAGTGCTCCTTCGTCTCGGGCGCATCGGGATCGCCCGCGTATTGCGCATGTGACTGGCCTTCGAACACGTGGAGATCAGCGACAACGCCGGCCTGACGCAGCTTGCGATGCACGCGTACCGTATTGGACAGGAACAGGTCACGCGTGCCCGATGTGAGAATGGTCGGCGGGAAACCGGACAGGTCGCCATAAACCGGCGAAAGTTGCGGATCCTTCAGGTCATGGCCGTTGGCATAGAGCTTCGCGGCATCGCCGAGCCAGCCGTCGTTGCTGACCAGAATGTTGTCCACCTTCTCGTTGGTGAAGAAGGTGTCGCCGGTCTTGGTCATGTCCGACCATGGGGTGCCGGGCGCCGTGGCGGCGGGGAGCGGCAGACCTTCCGTCTTGGCGCGCAGCACCATCGCGAGCGTCATCCCGCCGCCGGTGGACGTTCCGAATATCGCCATCTTTTTCGGGGCGTTCGTCTTTACGACCTCCTTCCACACCGCCATCGCGTCGTCCATCGCAGCCGGATATGGAAAATCCGGCGGCATTCGGTAGTCGATCGAGATCACCTTGAACTTGCCGAAACCTGCCATCAGGATTGCTTCGCGCGTTGCGGCCTCGGCCGGAGCGAAGACATAGCCGCCGCCGTGCACGTGAACCAGCAGGCGATCGCGATTCTGTTCGGGAATGTTGTCGGGAGTGAGCATGTAGCAATTCACGCCAGCGATCGTCATCTGCTCGGACTTCACGCCGAATTTCTCGCGCAGACCTGGCAGCGTCTTGACGATCTGGTCGGCGCGCGTCTGGATCAGCGCCTTCCACGCGGCGGCGTCCTTGGGATGATCGTTCCAGAACGGTGGAAGCGGTGCTCCGATGAGGGCCTGGTCCTGCGGACTGACGTCGGCCGTAGGCACTGCGATTTCCTTGGCCGGGACCTCGCGAGTGCCGGCTTCGAGAGCGAAAGCCGCGGTCGGGACGGCAACGCCAAGCGCCACAACTACGACATACAATTTGAAGCTTATTCTCACGGGCCGCCTCCTCCTGCTTGAACGGGTATCTTGGATGAACCCGAACTTGAGGCGGATAGTAGCGATTTTCCGGGTCGTTCGGAACTCCGATCAGCTTGGGCCGGTCGCGAAAAATGGAGTGCCCGGTGCAATGAAGTGGCCGCTTATCGCCGGACGCAGACGTTCGCTGAAAAGCTGGGTCAGCCATGTGCCAACATCATTCGATCAGTTCGTTAGGTTCCCAAGAGAAGCGATTCCGCCTCGCAATATTGCAATCAGGCGCGAGACTGCTCGCAGATAAGTCTTTGCGAACATCAGTTCATCGTGCTTACGACAACAAATGCCGCGCCACGATCAGACGGTGAATCTGATTGGTACCCTCGAATATCTGATTGATCTTGGCGTCCCGCATGAAGCGCTCGACCGGAAAATCCTTCATGTACCCGGCTCCGCCGAAGATTTGCACCGCATCGGTTGTGACCTTCATGGCCATGTCGCTCGCAAAGCATTTTGCCATCGAGGCCTTGGCCGAGAACGCCCGGAACGCGGCGTCGGATTCGAAACCCGCGTCAGCGATGCCGGCGCAGTCATAGACCAGCGAACGGGCGGCTTCGATCTGCATCGCCATATCCGCCAGCATGAATTGCAGCCCCTGGAATTCGGCGATCGCCTTGCCGAACTGCCGCCTTTCCTTGGCGTATGCGACGGCCGCGTCGAGCGCGCCCTGGGCGAGGCCGACCGAAACCGCGCCGATCGTCGGCCTGTTCATATCGAGAATGCGCATCGAGATCTTGAAACCATCGTCTTCCTGACCGACCCGGTTTTCAACCGGCACCCGCACATTCTCCAGATAGACCGGCGCATTCGGGATGCCGTTCAGGCCAAGCTTGCGCTCGTTCTTGCCGATGGTAACGCCAGGCGTCTTGGCGTCGACGATGAAGGCGCTGATATTGCGGGTGCCGCCGCTGGCGTCGCCGATGCGCGCAAACACCAGGATGTAGTCGGCGACGGGCGCAAAGGTGATGAAGCATTTCTCGCCGTTCAGAACGTAGGAACCGTTACCGTCGCGAACGGCGCGCGTCTTCATGCTGCCGACGTCGGAGCCGGATTGCGGCTCGGTGATGGCAACCGCAGTCAAGGTCCGACCCTGGGCAATCTCGGGGAAAAAGCGCTGGCGCTGTTCCTCGTTGCCGAACTGCATCAGCGGCACGATCATGGCGATACCGTTCTGTCCGCTGATCAGCGCGATCGATTCCGATACCTTGGCGAATTCTTCCGCGGCGATGCAGACCGTCGTCAGGTTCGCGCCCGGCCCGCCATAGGATTCGGGCAACCGAAGCTGAAGTAATCCCATGTCGCCGAATTTCGGCACCAGCTCAGCCGGGAAGCGATCGTTGCGATCGACCTCGTTCGCAATCGGGGCCACCTCCTTGTCGATGAAGCGCTTCAGGGTGTCACGAAATGCGATCTGGTCTTCAGTGAACTGCATGTCTGATATCCACTATGCTTGCCGCCCGAGGAGATTGTTACTTTGCGGAAGACTGACCCGTAGAGCCGGCATCGTCGATCAGCTTCCAGGATGATCCTTCGAACTTCGCCATGCGCAGCGATTGATAGGGCGCATAATCATCGGGCGAGGTATTGAGCTGAATCCCCGGCAGCATCATCTTGAAATGTTTCCCCTTCATGCTGGTCGCCTGCTTCAGGAGAATCTCCCGCGTGAGATCGTCGCCGCACTGCTTCAGCGCCTGGACGATGCCCTGCGCGATGATGTAGCCGGAGAGTGCGACGAAATCGCCGGGATTGTCGTTCGGCACCCATTTCTTCATGAAATCGACGTACTCTTTGACCTCCGGATCGTCGGCCCATTTCGGATCGCCGGCCTGCTTGGTGAACTGCGTTGTCATGATCCCTTGTGCATTTTCGAAGCCGGCCGGCTCCAACACGGTCTTCACCGAGTTGGTCGGGCTTGCAAGGAACTGCAGCGGAGTCCAGTTCATCTCCTTCACCTTGCGCAGCCCCTGTGCGGTGAATTTCGGCGTGGAGAAATAAAGCAGGACGTCGGCGCCGGAATCCTTCAGGCGGACGACCTCCGAATCGATGCTCGGCTCCGTTATCTCGTACGCAACTTCGGCTGCGAGTTTGGCCTTCTCTCCGAGCGCGGCTTTGAGCCCGGTAAGAAAGTCCCTGCCATAGTCATCGTTCTGGTAGAGCACCGCAATCTTGGCGTCCGGCTTGTTCTTCAGGATATATTGGCCGAATGTCCTGCCCTCCATCTCGAAGCCCGGATACATCGGCACGCTCCAGGGGTAGTTTTGCGGGTCGGCGAATCGGCGACCGCCCGCGGAGATGAAGATGTGCGGCACCTTGGCGCCGTTGAGATATTTTTGTATCGCGACGTTCGGTGTGGTGCCGACGGTACCGACGTCAGCCAGTACGCCCACATCCTCAACCAGCTTCCGCGTCTGTTCGAGCGCCTTCGGGGGACTGAAGGCGTTGTCCAGCGAGACCAATGTTATTTTGCGGCCATTGATCCCGCCCGAAGCGTTGATCATCTCGAAATAGCCGGTCATCAGCCGGCCGTAGCTCGAAAATGCCGACGCGGGTCCGCTATAGGGAACGGTTTGGCCGAGCTTGATTTCGGTATCGGTAACGCCAGGTCCATATTTGTTCTCGGCGGCCGAAACGCTGCCGATGGTTGCAAGCGCCATCGCAGCGATCAGCGCCATCAGTCCAGGTTTCCGAATCATTCGTCGTGCATGGCGGTCGCGGCATCAGTTTCTCGCTGCGCCAATCGCGACCTCGGGCAACCCGAGCGGGCCATAGGCGCCAGCGGAGATGGCGTCGCGCAGTTCGGCCTTGCGTATCTTGCCGCTGGCCGTCATCGGCAGTGCGTCGACGAAGATCACGTCATCCGGCAGCCACCATTTCGGCAGGCGTGCCGCCAGATGATCGATGACCTGGTCGCGCGAGGCGAAACAGCCGGACTTCAACGTGGCGAACAGCAACGGGCGTTCCTGCCACCGCGGATGCGAGACGCCGACGACTGCGGCAAGCGCCAGCGCCGGATGCTCCATTGCCGCCGACTCCACCGTGATGCTGCTGATCCATTCGCCGCCGGACTTGATGACATCCTTCGAGCGGTCGACGATCTCGATGGTCCCGTCATGATGGATCCGCGCGACGTCGCCGGTTGAGAGCCAGCCGGTCGCGGTTTTCGCCTCGTGACGGTAATAACCTGATGCAATGCAGGGGCCGCGCGCTTCCAGATGGCCGGCGGTCTCGCCGTCATGCGGCAGCGGCACGCCCTGGTCGCTGACGATACGCAGCTCGGTGCCGAAACCCATGCGGCCCTGCCGCAGCTTTCGCTGCAACTGTTCGTCCTTGCTCAGTTTGGAAAAATTGGGGGCAGGGGTCGAACGCACGCCGCCTGCAGCTTCGGTCATGCCCCAGACCTGGCCGACCGAGATTCCGCGAGCCTCCAGATCCTCGACCAGCGGCTTCGGCGCCTTGGTGCCGGCGACCAGCGCTGCACGCAGCGACGGAATGTTGGCGCCGGTTTCCTTGAGGTACTGAGCGATGCCGAGCCAGACGGTTGGTACCGCGGCTGCCGCCGTCACGCCCTCGTTAGCGATCAATTCGCACAGCATCGACGGCTCGAAATTGCGGCCCGGCAGCACCAGCTTCTGACCGTTCATCGGCGCGGTGAACGGCATCATCCAGCCATTGGCATGGAACAGCGGCGCAATCGGCATCACCGCCTCAGGCTCGCCGGGTCGGAACACGCCGACCATGTCGGCGGTGCTCATGAACAGCGACGCCAGGATGATCGACCGATGCGAATAGACGATCCCCTTGGGGTCGCCGGTGGTGCCGGAGGTGTAACAGATAACGCTCGCCGACCGTTCATCGAACGTCGGCCACTCATAATCTCCGCGCTGCGACTTCAGAAGACCTTCGTAGGAGATAATGTTCGCAAGCGAGGTATCCGGAAGGTCTGCGCCGGTGTCCATGAAAAGCCAGCCTTTGACCGTTTTCAGATGAGGCGCAAGCGCCTCCGCGAGCCCTACGGTCGCGGCATCGATGAAGATCCACTGGTCTTCGGCATGGTTGATGATCTTGACCAGGGTCTCTTCGAACAATCTCGGATTGATGGTGTGAAGCACCAGCCCCTGGCCGGTGATCCCGTAAAACAACTCGAAATGATGATGCGTATTCCATGCCAGCGATCCGAGGCGGTCGCCCGTTGACAGTCCAAAGGATTGCAGCGCCGCCGAGAGCCGCAGACAGCGTTCTTTCGCGGCCGCATAGCAATAACGATGGATGCCGCCATCAACGCTACGCGAGACGATTTCCGTTCCGCCGTGCGCGGTCGCGGCGTAGCGGAGAATATCCGTCGTCAGTAACGGCGTATCCATCATCAAGCCGAGCATGACGGATGTCCTCCCTGGTCCTCCGAACGCCGGCCCGTTTTGACGGGTCTGTCGGCGTGACCGAAAAATGCTAACAGCGGATAATCAAACTTACAAGCAGTCTAGCCGGTTTTATTTGGCGCGACACCGCCCTCGAGGCCGAAGCCATCGCTTCTGCGAATTATTCTGCTGCGACCGCGAAGCGGCTGTTTTCGAGGTTCGCTTCCAGCCTGGCCTTCTCAATCAGCGATTTCGCGATGCTCTGCTCTTTGACGTGGCCATAGCCGCGGATCATCTCAGGAAGCCGGGCCAACTGGGCAAGAGCAGGAATTCGCTCGGCTTTCAGCATCGCGCTGTGCTGCTCGATCGTTGCCAGGTAATCGTCGATCAGCTTTCGCTCGGCCTTCCGCTCCGCAGTGTAGCCAAACGGATCGAACGCGGTGCCGCGCAGGAATTTGAGCCGGGCGAGCAAGCCAAAGGTGTGGATGATCCAGCCGCCATACTCCTTCTTCTGCAAATGGCCCGTCACCTTGTCCCGGCGCGCCAGAAGCGGCGCGGCAAGATGGAATTTGAGGCGGACGCCGCCTTCGAATTTTTCGCCGAGCTTGGTGGCAAAGGCGCCATCCGTATAGAGCCGCGCCACCTCGTATTCGTCCTTGTACGCCATCAGCTTGAAGAGGTTTTTGGCCACCGCTTCGGTGAGTTCGCTGGAACCCGGCGAAGCCTGAACTTCAGCGGCGCGGACCTTTGCAACGGCCGCGAGATAGCGGTCGGCCCAGGACTGATTTTGATATTCGCCGAGGAATTTGGCCCGATAGGCAATCGATTCGTCGAGCGTCCGGATGATGGTCGTGGAGCGGGTGCGAAACTGGATGACGCTGCGAACGCGTGAAAGATCATGCGCGGCAAGCCGGCCCCAGGAGAACGCCTGCTTGTTCATCTCGGTTGCGGCGCCATTGATTTCGATGGCTCGCAGGATTGATTCCAGCGAAAGCGGAACAGCCCCTTTTTGGAATGCAAAGCCGAGCATGAAAGCATTGGTCGCGATGCTGTCGCCCATCAAACCCGAGGCGATACCGGTTGCGTCGATGATGTCGAGCTTCTCGTCCCCGATGGCGTCGTGCAGCGCCCCTTGCATCGCGTTCATCTCGAAATCGATATCCGGGTTCATCACGAAGCTTGCGGTGGGCTGCAGGTCGGCGTTGACGATCGCCCGGGTAACGCCGCGTTCGACCCGGCTCAGTGCGGTCGCATTGGCGGAAACCACGATATCGCAACCGAGAATAAGATCGGCGCCGCCGGAGGCGATGCGGACAGTGGCGATGTCTTCCGGAGCGGGTGCGATCCGGACATGGCTCATCACGGCGCCATTCTTCTGCGCAAGCCCGGTGAAGTCGAGCGCGGAGCAGCCTCGGCCGTCGAGATGGGCGGCCATACCCAGGAGCGCGCCGATGGTGATGACGCCGGTGCCGCCGATGCCGGTGACGAGGATGTTATAGGGCGCATCCAATTCGCGCCGGGGCGGCAACGGAAGATCGCCGAACAGCTGGCCTGAATCGATCGAGGAATTCTCGGCCTTCTTCAGCGTGCCGCCATGGACCGTGACAAAACTCGGACAAAATCCCTCGACGCAGGAATAGTCCTTGTTGCAGTTCGACTGGTCGATCTGGCGCTTGCGGCCGAATTCGGTTTCGAGCGGCTGGACTGAAACACAGTTCGAGACTTGCGAGCAGTCGCCACAGCCCTCGCAGACGAGGTCGTTGATGAAGACGCGCTTCGGCGGATCCGGATATAGCCCGCGCTTGCGGCGGCGACGTTTCTCGGCGGCGCAGGTCTGGTCGTAAATCAGAACGGAGAGCCCCTCGATCTCGCGCAGTTCGCGTTGAATTGCGTCCAGCTCGCGGCGATGATGGACGGTCGCGCCTTCGGGGAAATTCTTGCCGGGATATTTGCCGGGATCGTCGGAGACGATCGCAAGACGCCTGGCGCCTTCGGCCCAGACCTGATGAGCGATTTGAGAGACGGTCAAGCCGCCCTCTGCGGGCTGTCCGCCGGTCATGGCGACCGCGTCGTTGTAGAGAATCTTGTAGGTAATGTTGACGCCTGCCGCCGCCGCCGCCCGCAATGCGAGCAAGCCCGAATGCGTGTAGGTGCCGTCACCGAGATTCTGAAAGATGTGGGTCTCGCTGGTGAAGGGCGCCTGGCCGATCCAGCTCACGCCTTCGGCGCCCATATGCGAGATGGTCGCGGTGCGCCGGCTGGGCACCGACAACGCCATCCCGTGACAGCCGATGCCGGCCATTGCACGGCTGCCTTCCGGCACCTTGGTGGAGGTATTGTGCGGACAACCGGAGCAGAAATACGGCGTCCGCTGCAGCGCCATCGGGGCGCGTGTCGTGGCGGGATGTTCGAACGCTTCCAGCCGCGCCAGTCTTTGCTCCAGCACCGGGCTTTGGTGGCCGAGCCGGCGCAGGCGCGCGACGACGGCCGCGGCGACCATGGTCGGCGTCAGTTCGCCCTCGCTCGGCAATAGCGTCGCGCCGCGCTCGTCGCGTTTGCCGACCACGGAAGGACGCCTTGAGGCGTCCATGTTGTAGAGAATTCGCACCAATTGATCTTCGATGAAGCCGCGCTTTTCCTCGACCACCAGCACGTCCTGCAACCCTTCGGCAAAACGTCGCGCGCCGTTCTCCTCAAGCGGCCAGGTCAGCGCGACCTTGTAGATGCGCAAGCCGATTTCCTGCGCTTCCCGCTCGGTAATCCCGAGGTCCGCCAGCGCCTGCCGCAAATCCAGATAGGCCTTGCCGGTGGCGACAATGCCAAGCCGCGCCGGTTTGCTGTCGAGCACCACGCGATCGAGCTGGTTGGCGCGCGCGAATGCGGCAATGGCCGCCATTTTCGGACCGTGCAGCCGTCGCTCCTGTTCGAGCGGCGGATCGGGCCATCGGATGCCCAGTCCGCCCGGAGGCATTTCGAAGTCCGATGGCAGTACGACCTTGATGCGGGACGGATCGCTGTAAATGGAAGCAGAACTCTCGACCGTCTCCGAGATCGCCTTGAAGCCGACCCAGCAGCCCGAAAAACGGGAAAGCGCAAAACCATAAAGTCCGAGATCGAGATAATCCTGCAACGTTGCCGGGTTAAGGATCGGCATCAATGCCGCCGCAAATACCTGTTCGCTCTGATGTGCAAGCGTGGAGGACTGGCAGCCATGATCGTCGCCGGCAAGCGCCAGCACACCGCCATGCCGCGACGTGCCGGCCGAATTGGCGTGTTTCAGCGCGTCGACCGAGCGGTCTACGCCGGGCCCCTTGCCGTACCAAATGCCGAACACGCCATCGACTTTCGCCCCCGGAAACATTCCGACCTGCTGGCTGCCCCACACCGCGGTTGCCGCGAGGTCCTCGTTCAGACCCGGAACGAAGGCGATGTCGTGCGATTGCAGAAACGATTTTGCGCGCCACAGAGCGTTGTCGTACATGCCGAGCGGCGAGCCGCGGTAGCCGGAGATAAATCCGGCGGTGTTGAGATCTTGCAGCCGGTCGCGTTCGCGCTGCAACATCGGCAGCCGGACCAGCGCCTGAATTCCGGAAAGGTAGATTCGCTTGGCGTCGAGCCGGTATTTGTCGTCCAACCCGACCTGCATCAGTGTCATCTTGGTACTCCGTTAAATCGTCATGGCGGGTGGACCATCGGGCGGAAGATTTTTTGTTTCGTTATTAGTTATCCGCAGGGCGCTGACAGTCCATCGATCCCAAGCAGATCGATCCGGTCGATCAGTGAAAACGATGTGTCGCCAATGTCAATATCGGTGGAGAAATTCATCGGATCGGCATGTCCGCAGATCACGTCGGGGAAAGGCCACTCGGCCGATCCCGCGGTTTTGCCGCCGGCCATGATCGCAAGCCTGATCGGATGTCCGGCGCCGATGCCGCGGGAAGTCTGGTACCCATCGGCAACGCAATAAAGTTCGACGCGGACTCTGCCGGTCGCGATGCTCTGAACCGACAGTTCGACGTCGAAAAAGCCGAACACGGCGTCGTTATCGGAGCCCTTCTCATAAAAATAGAACGAGCCGATTTTGCCGTGCAGGCACGGACCGAGTTTGCGGTCCCGGGGCACTTGCGGGTCGGGCCGCGCCGGCGTGCGCGGGGGCAGTGGCCCCAAGGAGCAGAACTGTCGATACGAATAACACTCTCCCACCACTCTCTCCCTGATTGTTCCGGTTTCTTTCCGGCTGTTTCTGCGCTCTACAATGCGGAAGCCGTTCGATTGAGAAAGCGTGCGGCATTGGCCGCAAACGTCGCCCGGCTGAATCCGAGCGACTGTTCGGCGAATTGGGCAGGCCGGTCCTGTTTGATCGAAAACGGATAGTCCGAGCCGACCACGACGCGATCCGCGCCAACGGAGTCGGCAAGGAATCGCAGGGCCGGACGGTCATACAGGATCGTGTCATAGTAAAATGCCTTCGCCATTTCGCCGGGGTCGCGCGCAAACAGATCCTGCAGCGGAGGTCCCAGCGTATGCGCGTGCTGCAGGCGAGGAAGAATCCACGGCAGTGCGCCGCCGCCGTGGCTCAGCAATATTCTCAGGCTGGGAAATCGTTCGGTGATCCCATGTGTCAGCAGCGAAGTCGCGGCGAGGGCAGTTTCAAGCGGAAACGCCGCAACGGCAGCGAGCTCCGGCCGGCCGGCGATTCGTTCCATGCCCGACGGATGCAGTGGGTGAATCATGACGGCGAGATCGGCTTCCTCGGCGGCGGCATAGAGCTCGTGCATCCGCGCGTCGCCCAGCGCGACGCCGTTGACGTGGGTGCCGATTTCGATGCCGCAAAGGCCAAGCGCCTTGATGCCGGCGAGCCGGCGCGCGGCAAGGCCGGGATCCTGGACCGGAGCCATGCCTATGCCGATGAAGCTCTCCGGATGTACCGAGCAGAACTTTGCGATGGCGTGATTGACATGATCGGACAATGCGTCGGCATCATCGGCGGGAAACCAGTGCGACAGCAGTTCGGGCATCGGGGACACCACCTGGACATCGATGTCGTCCGATCGCATGTCCTGCAGCCGGCGGTCGGCATCCCAGCTTCTGGAATCAATGGTGCGAAATACCTTTCCGCCCACGATCACGACGGCGGCGTCCCGCTCCCTGTGCTCGATCGACGGCCAAAGCGGATTGCGCGCCGTGCCGGGCGGCATGGTGTCGGGAACAAAATGGGTATGCACGTCGATCGCCCG
>Ga0209839_10001231_pt1 | contig 13225 bp, 23 predicted proteins | sample OrgsoiDNA2013050_FD_185800 | JGI IMG/M metagenome (GOLD analysis project Ga0209839, IMG submission 185800) | Permafrost soil microbial communities from the Arctic, to analyse light accelerated degradation of dissolved organic matter (DOM) -... | ecosystem: Environmental > Terrestrial > Soil >... | reverse complement strand
CCGAGCGTGATCAGCATCTTCTTACGAAGATCCGGCGTCTGGAACGCCCGCACGAAGGCCGTCAGCATGCGCAGTCCTCGGTTCGGTTGATCGGGCAGTGCACGTATCTTACCCGGCAGGCCATGCGTTGTCTCCTCGGAGCGTTACCAGAACGACAAGCAAGCACGGGCCTTTTGGGCCCGTGCGAGCGGTCGGTGCAGGTGCGCGGCCGGAGCCGCGGATAGATCTGAATAACGCCATCATCGTGAATAGGCACCTGTTAGGAGAGCTCGGTGACCGTGCCGCCAGCGCCCTCGATCTTGGCTGCGGCCGTGGCCGAGAACGCGTGCGCGGTCACCCGCAGCGCCACCGCCAGGTCGCCCGTGCCGAGGACCTTGATCAGCTCGCCCTTGCGCGCCGCGCCCCTGGCCACCATGGTCTCCGGGGTCACGTCGCCGCCCTCGGGGAAAAGCTCCGCCAGCCGGCCGGTGTTCACCACCTGGTAGGTGGTGCCGAAGCCCGCGTTCGAGAAGCCCTTCAGCTTGGGCACCCGGCGGTTCAGCGGCATCTGGCCGCCCTCGAAGCCGACCCGGACCGTGTTCCGCGCCTTGGTGCCCTTGGTGCCGCGGCCCGCGGTCTTGCCCTTGGACGCCTCGCCGCGGCCGACCCTGGTCTTGGCCTTGTGCGCTCCCGGCGCGGGCCGCAGGTGGTGCAGCTTGAGCCCGCGCCCGGCCGCGCCCTGCGGCTCGGCTGCGCCCTTTTCGCCAGTGTTCGTCTCAGGCATGTCAGTGCTCATCTCCGGCCACTTCCTCCACCGTCACCAGGTGGCGCACGGCCTTGATCATGCCACGGAACTCGGGACGATCCGGCTTGACGACCACCTGGCCGATGCGGCGCAGCCCGAGCGACCGCAGCGAGTTCCGCTGCGCGCTGTTCCCGCCGATCTTCGACTTGATCTGTGTCACCTTCAGCTGTGCCATCTTCTCTGCTCCCCTAGGACCCGGCGGCCGCGGCCGCTCGGGCCCGCAGCATGGCCGCGGGCGCCACGTCCTCGATCGGCAGGCCTCGCTTGGCCGCGATCTCCTCGGGCCGGCTCAGGCTCTTCAGCGCGGCCACCGTCGCGTGCACGACGTTGATCGGGTTGGACGAGCCCAGCGAGCGGGACAGCACGTCGTGGATGCCCGCGCACTCAAGCACGGCGCGCACCGGGCCGCCGGCGATGACGCCGGTCCCGGGGCTGGCCGGCTTGAGCAGGACCACGCCCGCCGCCTCCTCGCCCTGGACGGTGTGCGGGATCGTGCTGGCGATCCTGGGCACCCGGAAGAAGTGCTTCTTGGCCTCCTCCACGCCCTTGGCAATGGCGGCCGGCACCTCCTTGGCCTTGCCGTAACCGACGCCGACCATCCCGTTGCCGTCGCCCACCACGACCAGCGCGGTAAAGCTGAAGCGACGGCCGCCCTTGACCACCTTGGCCACGCGGTTGATCTTGACGACGTGCTCAAGGTAGGCAGCCTGCTTATCGGCCGCGCCACCGCGCCGGTCGTCACGGCGCTCGCGCCGCTCGCCGCCGCTGCCGCGCCGCGGTGCTCCTGGCATTAGCCCTTCCTCATCTCTGTATGACCTTGCTCGTTCACAGTTGCCGTGTTCACAGTTGCCGTGTTCACAGCTGCCGTGTTCACAATTGCCGTGTTCACAGTTGAAGGCCGCCTTCGCGGGCGCCATCCGCCAGCGCCGCGATGCGCCCGTGGTAGCGGTAACCGCCACGGTCGAACACCACGGACTCGATGCCAGCGTCCTTAGCGCGCTGCGCGAGCAGCTCGCCGACTCGCCGCGCCTTGGCGGTCTTGTCGCCCTCGCCGCTCCGGATCTGCGCGTCCAAGGTGGACGCGGCGGCTAGGGTGCGCCCGACGCTGTCGTCGACGATCTGCGCGAACATGTGCTTCGCGGACCGGTTGACGACGAGCCGGGGACGGCTTGGGCTGCCGGTGACCCGCTTGCGGACCCGCAGGTGACGGCGTACGCGTCCGGCCGCAGTCGGGTGCGTATGAGGACGCACCCGTCCGGTGGCGCGTGCGTGCGACCTGATCTTGGTGCCAGCCATGACTACTTACCAGCCTTCCCGACCTTGCGGCGGATCTGCTCACCCTGGTACCGCACACCCTTGCCCTTATAGGGGTCGGGCTTCCTGAGCTTGCGGATTCTCGCGGCCACTTCGCCCACCATCTGCTTGTCGATACCCTCCACGACGAACCTGGTGGGGGTCTCGACCCGGAAGGTGATGCCCTCCGGCGGGGCGACCGGCACGGGGTGGCTGAACCCGAGCGCAAACTCCAGGTCACTTCCCCTGGCCTGCACCCGGTAACCGACACCGACGATTTCCAGGGTCTTGCGATAGCCGTCCGTGACGCCGATGACCATGTTGGCGATCAGCGTGCGCGACAAACCGTGCAACGCGCGCACGGACCCTTCATCGTTCGGCCTGGTCACCTTGATGACGCCGTCCTCGCGGACGACGTCGATGGGGTCGGCCACGGTATGCCGCAGCGTTCCCTTCGGCCCTTGCACGGTGACCTGGCGCCCGTCGATATCGACCTGCACGCCGCTGGGGATGGTCACGGGGAGCCGCCCGATCCTTGACATAGCAGCTCCTCCTTACCAGACGTAGGCGAGGACTTCCCCGCCCACGCCCCGCTTCTTGGCTTGCTTATCGGTCAGCAGCCCGCCGGACGTGGAGATGATCGCCACGCCCAGGCCGCCGAGCACCCGGGGCAGGTTGTCCTTCTTCGCGTACACCCGCAGCCCGGGCTTGGACACCCGCTTGATGCCGGCGATGGAACGCTCGCGCTGGTTTCCGAACTTCAGCAGGACCACGAGATTCTTACCGACCTCGGCGTCTTCCACCCGCCAGGAGGCGATGTAACCCTCCTGCTGGAGGATCTCCGCGATGTGAGACTTGATTTTGGAGTACGGCATGCCCACCGTGTCGTGGTACGCCGAATTCGCGTTCCGCAGTCGCGTCAGCATGTCCGCGATCGGATCGGTCATCGTCATGGCCAACAGGCCTTCCTCACCGGGGTTTCCCGCCGGGCTTTACCCGGCACCGGGACCTTCGGTGTGCTCGTGGAGTTCGTTACCAACTGGACTTGGTGATGCCGGGCAGCTCACCGCGGTGCGCCATCGTGCGGAAGCAGATCCGGCACAGGCTGAACCTTTTGTAGACGGCGCGCGGCCGTCCGCAGCGGGTGCACCGCGTGTAGCCGCGGACCTTGAACTTGGGCGTCCGGTTTGCCTTGACGACCAGCGACTTCTTCGCCACTCCTCAGCCCTCCTTGAAGGGGAAGCCGAGCCGCCGCAGCAAAGAGCGGCCTTCGGCGTCGTTGATGGCGGTAGTCACGACGGTGATGTCCATCCCGCGCTGCCTGTCCACCTTGTCGGGGTCGATCTCGTGGAACATGACCTGCTCCACCAGACCGAACGTGTAGTTCCCGCGACCGTCGAACTGCCGGTCGGACAGGCCCCGGAAGTCGCGGATACGGGGCAGCGCGATGCTCAGCAGGCGGTCAAGGAACTCCCACATGCGATCACCGCGCAGCGTGGTGTGCGCGCCGATGGGCATGCCCTCACGCAGCTTGAACTGGGCCACGGACTTCTTCGCCTTGGCGACCGCCGGCCGCTGCCCGGTGATGGTGGACAGGTCGCGGACGGCCCCCTCGATGAGCTTCGCGTCCCTGGCCGCCTCGCCGACACCCATGTTCACGACGATCTTGGTCAGGCCGGGAATCTGCATCACGTTGGCGTAGCCGAACTCATCCTTGAGCGCGGGTGCGATCTGGGTCCGGTACCGATCCTTGAGCCGCGGTATGGACGGGGCTTCTGTGGCCATCAGATGTCCTTCCCGCTTGGCCTGGCGACGCGGACCTTCTGGCCGTCTTCGTCGAACCGGTAACCGACCCGCGCAGCCCGCTTGCTGTCCGGATCGGCCAGCTGAACGTTGCTCACGTCGATCGGCGCTTCCTGATGCGTGATGCCGCCCTCCTTGGCGCCGCGGGCGCCCTGGTGGGTGACCTTCTTGTTCTTCTTCACCACGTTGACGCCCTGGACCAGCACCTTGCCCCGGTCCGGGTAAGCGGCGATAACCAGGCCGGAGCGTCCCCGGTCCCGGCCCGCCACCACGATCACGTGATCGCCCTTCTTGATCTTCATCACAGCACCTCCGGCGCCAGCGAGATGATCCGCATAAAGCGCTTCTCCCGCAGCTCACGGCCGACCGGGCCGAAGATGCGAGTCCCGCGCGGGTCGCCGCCGTCCCTGATCAGCACCGCCGCGTTCTCGTCGAACCGGATATAGGAGCCGTCGCCGCGGCGGCGCTCCTTACGGGTGCGTACCACGACCGCCTTAACGACGTCACCCTTCTTCACCCCGGCGCCGGGAAGGGCATCCTTCACCGTCGCCACGATGACGTCACCGATGCCCGCGTATCGCCGGCCGCTGCCGCCGAGCACACGGATGCAGAGGATCTCCTTCGCACCTGTGTTGTCGGCGACCTTAAGCCGCGACTCCTGCTGGATCACGTCAACTCCTGCTATCTCTCGCCGGGCATCGGAGCCTGGCGGATCTGTTACTTGGCCTTCTCGAGGATCTGGGCGACCCGCCAGCGCTTCGTCGCAGACAGCGGCCGGGTCTCCATCAGCAGCACACGGTCACCGACGCCACAGGCGTTGGCGGCGTCGTGCGCCTGGTACTTCTTGGTACGGCGCAACACCTTGCCGTACTTGGGGTGCTTCACGTGGTCCTCGACCTCGACGACGACGGTCTTGTCCATCTTGTCGCTGACCACGAGGCCTTCACGGCCCTTGCGGTACCCCCTGGTTACGGTGGTGCTGTCCGTCTCGGCCCCGCCCGTCACCGCAGGGCCCTTGGCGTTCGCGCTCACTTGGCGGCCTCCTTGGCTTCTTCATCTGCGGCTTCATCTGCGGCGGAGTCGCTGACGGCAGGCACCGCCTGCGTCTCGGGCTCACCGGAATCCTCGACCAGGGTGATGATCCCGAGCTCGCGTTCCCGCATCACCGTGTAGATACGGGCGATTTCCTTACGCACCGCATGCAGCCGGCCGTGGCTTTCCAGCTGCCCGGTCGCGCCCTGGAAGCGCAGGTTGAACAGCTCTTCCCTGGCTTCCGCCAGCTTGGCGTGCAGTTCCTCTTCGGTGGAGACACGCAGTTGCGCGGTCAGGCCGCTAGCCATCAGCCCTCCCCCACTTCACGCTTGACCACCCGGCACTTCATCGGGAGCTTGTGGATCGCGCGGCGCAGCGCCTCCTTGGCAACTGGCTCGCTGATCCCGGAGATCTCGAACATGACCCGGCCCGGCTTCACGTTGGCGATCCACCATTCCGGGGATCCCTTGCCCGAGCCCATCCGCGTCTCGGCCGGCTTCTTGGTCAGCGGACGATCCGGGTAGATGTTGATCCACACCTTCCCGCCACGGCGGATGTGCCGGGTCATGGCGATACGAGCGGCCTCGATCTGCCGGTTGGTGACGTAGGAGTGTTCCAGGGCCTGGATCCCGAACTCACCGAACGACACGCGGGTTCCACCGGTCGCAGCCCCGGTCCGGTGCGGACGGTGCTGCTTGCGGTGCTTGACCCTACGCGGAATGAGCATGTCCTCAGCCCTCCTCGCCCGCAGCCGAACCCTCAGGGGCACGGCGACGGCGCTGTGGCTCACGCGGGCGCTGCGGGCCGCGCTGCTGGGCCGCAGCCCGCAGCGCAGCCTGCTGCGCCTCTCGCCCAGCCCGGCTGGTCGGCGCCTCGCCCTTGTAGATCCAGACCTTCACACCGATCCGGCCGAAGGTGGTGCGGGCCTCGTAGAAGCCATAGTCGATGTCCGCGCGCAGCGTGTGCAGCGGCACCCGGCCCTCGCGGTAGAACTCAGAACGCGACATCTCCGCGCCGCCGAGGCGACCCGAGCACTGCACCCTGATCCCCTTGGCACCGCCCTTCATCGCGCTCTGGATCGCCTTGCGCATGGCCCGCCGGAACGACACCCGGCTGGACAGCTGCTCGGCAACCCCCTGGGCGACCAGCTGGGCATCGATCTCGGGGTTCTTCACCTCAAGGATGTTCAGCTGGATCTGCTTGGAGGTCAGCTTCTCCAGGTCGCCGCGGATACGATCCGCCTCGGCGCCACGGCGGCCGATGACGATCCCGGGCCGGGCGGTGTGGATATCCACCCGTACCCGGTCCCTGGTCCGCTCGATCTCGACCTTGGAGATGCCCGCCCGCTCCATGCCGCGCTGCAGCATCCGGCGGATGGCCACATCCTCGGCCACGTATTCCTTGTACAGCTTGTCGGCGTACCAGCGGCTCTTGAAGTCCGTGGTAATGCCCAGCCGGAACCCGTGCGGGTTCACCTTCTGCCCCACTAGCGAGTCCCTCCCTCGGAGTCGTCAGAAACGATGACCGTGATATGGCTGGTGCGCTTATAGATCCGGTACCCGCGGCCCTGGGCACGCGGCCGGAAGCGCTTGAGCGTCGGGCCCTCGTCGACCCAGGCACGGCGCACCCACAGCATGTCCCGGTCCCCGCGCCCGCCGCGAGTGTCCGCGTTGGCGATCGCGCTGGCGAGCACCTTGCCGACGGGGTCACTGGCCGACTGCGGCGCGAAGGCCAGCACGGCCTGCGCCTCGTCGGCGGGCAGCCCGCGGATCAGGTCCACCACCCGGCGGGCCTTCCGCGGCGTGACGCGGACAAACCGCGCCATTGCCCTGGCTTCCATCATTCCTCCTGGGTCCGGCTAGCGACGGCTGCGCCGGTCGTCCTTGACGTGAGATCGGAAAGTCCGCGTAGGCGCGAACTCCCCAAGCTTGTGGCCCACCATCGATTCGGTGATGAAGACCGGGATGTGCTTCCTGCCGTCATGGACGGCGATCGTGTGGCCGAGCATCGCCGGCACGATCATGGAACGCCGGGACCAGGTCCTGATGACGGTCTTTGACCCCATTGTCGTTCTGCACGTCCACCTTCTTCATCAGGTGGTCGTCCACGAAGGGACCTTTCTTAAGGCTACGAGGCATCGCGTGCTGCTCCTACCGCTTGTTCCTGCCGCGGCGACGGCTGATCAGCCGGTCACTCGGCTTGTGCGCCCGCCGGGTCCGGCCCTCCGGCTGGCCCCACGGGCTGACCGGATGACGTCCGCCAGAGCTCTTGCCCTCGCCGCCGCCAAGCGGATGGTCAACAGGGTTCATGGCCACACCGCGGACAGAAGGACGACGGCCCTTCCACCGGTTACGGCCGGCCTTGCCCAGCTTGACGTTGCCCTGCTCGGCGTTGCCCACTTCGCCCACCGTGGCCCGGCAGGTCGCGTCGACCCGCCGGATCTCGCCGGACGGCATCCGCAGCTGGGCGTAGCCGCCCTCCTTGGCCAGGAGCTGGACGCCCGAGCCCGCCGACCGGGCAATCTTGGCGCCGCCACCGGGCCGTAGCTCGATCGCGTGCACCACGGTGCCGGTCGGGATACTGCGCAACGGCAGCGCGTTACCCGGCTTGATGTCGGACCCCGGACCGCTTTCCACCCGGTCACCCACCGCCAGGCCCGCCGGGCAGATGATGTACCGCTTCTCGCCGTCCGCGTAGTGCAGCAACGCGATCCTTGAGGTGCGGTTCGGGTCGTACTCGATGTGCGCGACCTTGGCCGGCACGCCGTCCTTGTCCGCACGCTTGAAGTCGATCAGCCGGTAGGCCCGCTTGTGGCCGCCACCCTGATGCCGGGCGGTAACGCGGCCGTGCACGTTCCTGCCGCCCTGCGAATGCAGCGGGCGCACCAGCGACTTCTCCGGCTCGGTCCTGGTGACCTCGGAGAAATCCGAGCCGCTCGCGCCGCGCCGACCCGGCGTGGTCGGCTTGTACTTACGGATAGCCATGTCTGGTCGAATCTCCCTTAACGGACTGGTCCGCCGAATATGTCGATCCTGTCGCCCTCGGCGAGGGTCACGATCGCCCGCTTGGTGTCCGCCCGCTGCCCCCAGCCGTACCGGGTGCGCCTGCGCTTACCCGGACGGTTCAGGGTGTTCACCCCGGTCACCTTGACGCCGAATACGCCCTCGACCGCGATCCTGATCTGGGTCTTGTTGGCGTCAGGGGCGACGATGAAGGTGTACTTGCCCTCGTCGAGCAGCCCGTAGCTCTTCTCCGAGACCACCGGCCGGAGCAGGATGTCCCTCGGGTTGCTGTCCCGGCTCACTTCGCGCCCTCCTTCGACGACCTGCTGACGAACGCCGTCAGGGCCTGCTCGGTGAAGACCACGTGATCGCTGGCCAGCACGTCGTAGGTGTTGAGCTGGTCCTCGGCGAGCACGTGCACGCGAGGCACGTTCCGCAGCGACTTCCAGGTGATGTCGTCATCGCGGTGCGCGACCACGAGGACTCTGGGGGCCGGCCGGCCCAGCGAACCGACTGCCCCGGCCAGCATCGCAACCGCGTCCTTGGTCCGCGGCGCGTCACCCTCGACGAAACCGCTGACCACCAGGACCCGGCCGTGGGCGAGCCGGTCGGACAAGGCGCCGCGCAAGGCCGCTGCCTTCATCTTCTTCGGCGTCCGCTGGGCGTAGGAACGCGGCACCGGGCCGTGGGAGACACCGCCGCCCGCGTAATGGGGCGCCCGGAGCGAACCCTGGCGGGCGCGGCCCGTGCCCTTCTGCCGGTAAGGCTTCCTGCCGCCGCCGCGGACCTGGCCGCGGGTCTTGACGGAGTGCGTGCCCTGCCGGGCGGCCGCCTGCTGCGCCACCACGACCTGGTGGATCAGGGGCACGTTCACCTTGGCGGCGAAGATCTCCTCGGGCAGCTCCACCGTCTTGCCCTCAGCGCCAATGACGCTGACCGCTGTCATCGGCCCTCTCCAGTCAATTGAGACTCCCGTATGCTCCTGGCCGCGCTGCGCACCAGCACGACACGGCCACGCGGGCCAGGCACGGCGCCCTTGATCAGGAGCAGCCCGCGCTCAGCGTCGACAGCGTGCACGGTGAGGGACTGCACGGTGGTCCGCACGCCACCCATCCGGCCCGCCATCCGCACGCCCTTGAACACCCGGCCCGGGGTGGCGCAGGCGCCGATCGAACCGGGTGAGCGGTGCTTGCGCTGGGTTCCGTGCGAGGAGGACAGGCCCTTGAAACCGTGCCGCTTCATGACGCCCGCGAAGCCCTTGCCCTTGCTCTTGCCGCTCACGTCGACATGCTGGCCGCTGGCGAACACCTCGGCGGTGAGCTCCTGCCCCAGCGTGTATTCCGACGCGTCGTCGGTCCGCAGCTCGGCCAGGTACCTGCGCGGGGTGAGGCCGGCCTTCTCAAACAGGCCGCTGACCGGCTTGGTCACCTTGCGCGGGTCGATCTCGCCGTAACCGAGCTGCACCGCCGAGTACCCATCGCGGTCCGGAGTGCGCACGCCGGTGACCACGCACGGCCCGGCCTGCACCACCGTGACCGGCACGATCTGCCCGGCCTCGTTGAAGACCTGGGTCATGCCTAGCTTGGTGCCCAGGATCCCTTTGATCTGCTTGCTCATGTCGGTGCGTTCCTCAGAGCTTGATCTCGATGTCGACGCCCGCCGGCAGGTCGAGCCGCATCAGCGAGTCCACCGTCTTCGGCGTCGGGTCGAGGATGTCGATCAGCCGCTTGTGCGTCCGCATCTCGAAGTGCTCGCGTGAGTCCTTGTACTTGTGCGGAGAGCGGATGACGCAGTACACGTTCTTCTCGGTAGGCAGCGGCACCGGGCCAGCCACCCGCGCGCCGGTACGCGTCACGGTGTCGACGATCTTCCGCGCCGAGCTGTCGATGACCTCGTGGTCATATGCCTTGAGCCTGATGCGGATCTTCTGTCCCGCCATGGTGGCCTCGGTGTCCTTCGCTTCAGTGTGCTGTGCTTGCTTGTGGGGCTCCGCCCCACGGCGACCCCGGTTGTCGCGCGAGGCGGAGCCGGCCGGAGGCCGGACCCGCCGTCGCGCGGCCCCTACTTGATGATCTTCGTGACCCGGCCGGCGCCGACGGTGCGGCCGCCCTCGCGAATCGCGAACCGGAGGCCTTCCTCCATGGCGATCGGCTGGATCAGGTCGATGTGCATGTCGGTCCGGTCGCCCGGCATGACCATCTCGGTGCCTTCAGGCAGGACCACCACACCGGTCACGTCGGTGGTACGGAAGTAGAACTGCGGACGGTAGTTGTTGAAGAACGGCGTGTGGCGGCCACCCTCGTCCTTGGACAGGATGTAAACCTGGCCCTCGAACTGGGTGTGCGGGGTGTTGGTGCCCGGCTTGATGACGACCTGGCCGCGCTCCACCTCCTCGCGCTTGATGCCGCGAAGCAGCAGGCCCACGTTGTCGCCGGCCTGGCCGTCGTCCAGGATCTTGCGGAACATCTCCACGCCGGTGACGGTCGTGGTCTGCGCCTTCTCCTTGATGCCGATGATGTCGACGGTCTCGCCGGTGTGGATCGTGCCGCGCTCGATCCGGCCGGTCACCACGGTGCCGCGGCCGGTGATCGAGAAGACATCCTCGACCGGCATCAGGAACGGCTTTTCGATCTCACGGACCGGCTGCGGGATCGAATCGTCGCAGGCGGTCATGAGCTCCATGACCTTGCCGCCCCACTCGGCGTCGCCCTCGAGGGCCTTCAGCGCCGACACCCGGATCACCGGAACGTCGTCGCCGGGGAACTCGTACTCGGTGAGCAGCTCTCGGACCTCAAGCTCGACGAGCTCGAGGATCTCCTCGTCGTCCACCATGTCCGCCTTGTTCAGCGCCACCACGATGTAGGGCACGCCAACCTGGCGGGCGAGCAGCACGTGCTCACGGGTCTGCGGCATCGGACCATCAGTCGCGGCGACCACGAGGATGGCCCCGTCCATCTGCGCGGCACCGGTGATCATGTTCTTGATGTAGTCCGCGTGACCGGGGCAGTCCACGTGCGCGTAGTGCCGCTTCTCGGTCTGGTACTCGACATGGGAGATCGAGATGGTGATGCCGCGCTCCTTCTCCTCCTTCGCGTTGTCGATCTGATCGAACGCGTAGAAGGGATTGACGTCGGGCATCTTGTCGTGCAGCACCTTGGTGATCGCCGCGGTCAGCGTGGTCTTGCCGTGGTCGATATGACCGATGGTGCCGATGTTGACGTGCGGCTTAGTCCGCTGGAACTTGGCCTTCGCCACTGGTTTCTCCTCGTTGGTTTTGCGCTCCACCCACCGGGGTGAGCCAGGGGTGGAGCCGAACTGACTGCTAGCTACTCGCCTCGTGCCTTGGCGATGATCTCCTTGGCGATGCTCGGCGGAACCTCGGCATACGAATTGAACTGCATGCTGTAGTCCGCCCGGCCCTGGGTCCGGCTGCGCAGATCCCCCACGTAGCCGAACATCTCCGACAGCGGGACAAGTGCCTTGATGGCCCTGGCCCCAGGTCGTTCCTCCATGGCCTGGATCTGGCCACGGCGGCTGTTCAGGTCGCCGATGACCTCACCCATGTAGTCCTCGGGCGTCCTGACCTCGACGGCCATGACCGGCTCGAGCAGCACGGGATCGGCCTGGCCGGCGGCCTTCTTGAACGCCATCGAACCCGCGATCTTGAAGGCAAGCTCGGACGAGTCGACCTCGTGGTAGGCACCATCGGTCAGCGTCACCTTGAGGTCGACCATCGGGTATCCCGCCATGACACCGAACTCGGCGGCTTCCTGGCAGCCGGCGTCCACCGAGGGGATGTACTCCCTGGGGATCCGGCCTCCGGTCACCTTGTTCTCGAACTCATAGCCACCGCCGGGCCCGGTCGGCGCGAGGTTGATCAGCACCCGCGCGTACTGGCCGGAACCACCGGTCTGCTTCTTGTGCGTGTACTCGACCTTCTCGACCTTGCGGCGGACCGTCTCGCGGTAGGCCACCTGCGGACGGCCGATGTTCGCCTCGACCTTGAACTCGCGGCGCATCCGGTCGACCAGCACCTCGAGATGAAGCTCGCCCATCCCGGCGATGATCGTCTGGCCGGTTTCCTCGTCGGTCCTGACCTGGAAGGTCGGGTCCTCCTCGGCCAGCCGCTGGATGGCCGTGCCCAGCTTCTCCTGGTCGCTCTTGGTCTTCGGCTCGATGGCCACGTTGATCACCGGCGCCGGGAACGTCATCGACTCCAGGACGACCTGGTCGTTCATCGCGCAGAGCGTGTCGCCGGTGGTGGTGTCCTTCAGGCCCATCACCGCGACGATCTGCCCGGCGACCGCGAACGGGCGCTCCTCGCGCTTGTTCGCGTGCATCTGGTAGATCTTGCCGATCCGCTCCCGGCGGCCCTTGATGGAGTTCATCACGGTACTGCCGGACTCCAGGGTGCCCGAGTAGATGCGGATGTAGGTGAGCTTGCCGAGATGCAGGTCCGACATGATCTTGAACGCCAGGGCGGCGAACGGGGCTTCGGGGGAAGGCGCGCGCTCCACCACCACGCTCTCATCGCCGACCGCGTGCCCCTGGACCGGCGGGATGTCCACCGGGCTGGGCAGGTAGTCCACGATCGCGTCGAGCATCGGCTGGACGCCCTTGTTCTTGAACGCGGTGCCGCACAGCACCGGCGTCACGGCCTTGGCCACGGTCGCGCGCCTGATCGCGGCGACGAGCTGGTCCTCGGACGGCTCGGTGCCCTCCAGGTACAGCTCCATCATCTCGTCGTCGTGCTCGGAGATCCTCTCAAGCAGCCGGTCGCGCCACTCGCGCGCGGCGTCCACGTGGTTGTCGGGAATCCCTACCTCGTCGTACTTGTCGCCCTTGCCCTCGGTCTGCCAGAGCAGCGCGCGCATCCGCACCAGGTCGATGACGCCGCGGAAGTCGGACTCCACGCCCCAGGGCAGCTGGACGACCAGCGGCGTCGCGCCGAGCCGGTCGGTGATCATTTCCACGCAGCGGTGGAACTCGGCACCGACCCGGTCCATCTTGTTGACGAAGCAGATCCGCGGTACGCCGTACCGGTCCGCCTGCCGCCACACGGTCTCTGACTGCGGTTCCACCCCGGCCACGGCGTCGAAGACCGCGACCGCACCGTCAAGTACGCGCAGCGAGCGCTCGACCTCGACGGTGAAGTCCACGTGCCCGGGCGTGTCGATGATGTTGATGGTGTGGCCGAGCCAGCTCGTCGTGGTCGCGGCCGACGTAATCGTGATGCCGCGCTCCTGCTCCTGCTCCATCCAGTCCATGGTGGCGGCGCCCTCATGGACCTCACCGAGCTTGTAGTTGACAC
>Ga0209839_10001230_pt1 | contig 13231 bp, 14 predicted proteins | sample OrgsoiDNA2013050_FD_185800 | JGI IMG/M metagenome (GOLD analysis project Ga0209839, IMG submission 185800) | Permafrost soil microbial communities from the Arctic, to analyse light accelerated degradation of dissolved organic matter (DOM) -... | ecosystem: Environmental > Terrestrial > Soil >... | reverse complement strand
TCGGGAGTATAATTTATTCAGATTTGCCGGCTACGTAACCGGCGCCCAGTCTTTTTAGTTTTCTGATTTGTAAAAATAAATAAAATAAAACACCCCATACAGCTGCTATGATCGAATATGCAATCCATTCCAGCCAGAGCGGCGACCATCCTCTTCGTGCAAATAAGGATCTTTGATTGAATGTTGAAACATATTTGGAAGACTCACCCCACGGTACTGATCTTTCGGTTGTCAGATTGCCGTAGATATCGTTATCATCGACTTCAGCAATGATAACGAGGTTCCCGATCGAATCACCCGGCAATTTATCCAGCTTAAAATCGGCATTAACGACACCCAATGAGTCTGTTGTATAGGTCGGTGTCTCACTTACATTTAAATCACCACCGAGTCTTTTAACTGTCACTTTCATATCAACTCCTTTCACAGGTATCCAGGCAGAATCCCTGAGCTCTGAGAAAGTCGCTGTAATTTTCCGGTCCGGCAGGGTATCTATTTGAATCCTGGATTTTGTAAGATCGAAATTCGAATGAACCCCATCATATTCTTTCGTCGCTTCAGAAACAACCAGGAAGGTTTGTTTTGGCGATTTATTCCACACCGATTTGGCCGATGGCGGAATAAATAGATTTGCGACTCCCTTTTCATTCGTAACCGCTCTTCCCAATAAGTTTGCCGGATCTTCAACAGTAATATAGAAACTGAGATGGATGCCAGCCACCTGTTGAAATTTACCGTTTAATTTAGCTTTTGTATTGGCCTTAAGATATTGCAGCCGGTTATTATTATTATAATATCCAAGCCCCAGTATCAGCTTATTTTTTACGACCTGCGACAAGGAAACCTCCGATAAAAAAAGAATAAGCCCAATCGTAAGTGCGATATATTTAATCTTTCTCATGTTCTTCCATTTCATCGATTGTTTCCTGTATCGGAATGATGGGCAGTAGCCTGGCGAAAATAGTTATGATCAGCATCATACCTGCCAGTGATCCCATCGCAATGGCCCATTCCTGCCAGCTTGGAAAATAATGACGGTAGGAGTCTGGTACGTCCCGCATGGGCAAAAGAGGATTTAGCAAAGTAGGTGTAACAATCAGATATCTTTTAAACCAGGAGCCGATCACCACAAGACAACCTGCAATAAATGCCGGTAAAGGCCTTCTGCCTTTTTTATTAACTAAAATGAGTATGGGAATGAATATCGCAGTCGAAAGGGCGAACCAAAAAACTTTAGAATAATCGCCCGTGAATAATCCTAATAGATATCCCTCTTCAGTCTTTTTCATTTTAAAAGCCGGAGCCAGGAATTCATTCACATTGAAATAGAGATATACCAATGCAAGCATCACAACGATTTTCCCCATCCGGTCAAAATGGTCGGTCGTAATGTATTTATCCAGTTTATAAGCCCTTCGGAAAATATACATAGCTACTAAAACTGCGCCTGATCCCACCAAAAATGCACCCGCAATAAAATAGGCGCCAAAATTAGTGCTGTCCCAGCCCGGCCGGTAGGTGGTTGCAAACAGCCAGGATGTAACGGTGTGAATGGCAAATGCAACCGGTATGATAGTGATCGACAAAATTTGTATTGACCGGTTATTGATTTTGATCTGTTCGGGCTTATTTTTCCAGAATGATCCTAGATACGAATAAAGTTTATTCAGGCGGTTTCCAGTACTTTTTTTGATTTGCAACATAATATTAAAGTCCGCCAGCAGGGGAAGATATAAAAGTAAAAGACTGATAAAAAAATAAGTGGTAATCACAATCACATCCCATACGATCGGGGATTGCAGTCGCCCGTGGGTAAATAAATTATAAAACCTCTCGGGCCGGCCCATATCAACGACGATAATTATCGAAGCAAAAGTGATGGCGGATACAGCGATGATTTCGGCAATTCTCGTAAGAGGGGTGCTCCAACGAACATTGGTGAGCCGGAGAACCGCCGTAATCAATGATCCCACCAGGCTGATCGCAACAAAGAATACAAAGTTGGAAATATATATTCCCCAGGATGCATAGTCCCGCATGGACGTAACGACTAATCCCTTGGACAACTGTAGTATATAAGCCACTAAACCGATTACACAAAAAATCAACAAAACAATTACCCAAACCTTTCCTTTCCAGCCAAACTTTTTTGGAAGCAGGTCCTCAATTATTTTTTGTCTGGTCAGCATTTCCACGGCTTATGATTTTGTTTTAACTTTTTTATCTTCCTGCGGGTCATTCTTGTCTTCAAACGGGAAGTTTCTGTTCACGGGTGGCAAATAATACACACTGGGTTTCGTTCCAAGATCTTCCATTAATCGATATCCGGCTTTATCCTTGATTAAATCGCTGAACCGGAAGGTTTCTGACCCGTTTGAAACACTATCCTCAATCATATCTCCGAAAAAGAAAACACCGTTAGGGCAGGCAGAAACACAATGGGGTAGTTCGCCCTTCCTGGTCATATCCGCACAAAAATCACATTTACTCACGGTACCGATCTTTTGTGGGATACTGGTTTCGCATGAATATGGCTTCTCGGCGATCTCTTTTAGCAACTGCGGAGCCTCCCAGTTAAAAACACGGGTGGTATACGGACAGGCCGCCATACAAAAGCGGCAACCGATACAACGATCACTGTCAATCAAAACAATTCCATCTTCACGTTTGAATGTGGCATCTACCGGACAAACCTTAACACAGGGAGGTTCATCGCAGTGCATACAAGTGGTGGGTTGCCAGTAAGGTGCCGTATACTCAGCATCCTGTATTACATCTACCTTAATCCAATTTTCGCCAGGATTCAGTTCGTGCGCATGATTACAGGAAGCCTGGCAGGCTTTCACACTCTTGCACCTGGAAAGATCAATGACCATGACGAATTTCTTTCCCGGGATCCCTACGCGTGCTTCGGCATTGGATACTGGCGGCAGATCAGAAACGGGTCGCAAAAAGGCTTCATCCATCTCGATGACTTCTCCATCCACTGATAGCAGTTTTACCGTTTTTCCGGTAGGGGTTATCATCCCATTCGCCTGCGCCGTTTCAAATGGGTTTTCTTTTCCTGAACAGCCCGTCAGTGCAGCGCCGGCCATTAAACTAGCGGCTAAAAAATCCCGTCTGGAGGCATCGCTTGTATTCATTGGAAATGAATTAGTTTTTGATTATTTTTTTATCCAGTCCTGCAATTCCTGATCCGAAATCTTTCCCTTTAGTATTTTGATTTTGGAGATATCCACTTCAACCAGTTTTCCATCCTGCGACAAAACTTTCATTGTCTTTTTTTCTTCAGGAGGAGCACAGGCAATCACCTGTTTCTTCTTAAAGAAGAATCCGGTGGCTTTCCATAAGGAGAAGGCGGATAGTACTCCGATACCGGCCAGTAATTTTCTCCTCGTTTTTACTTCTGGTTTATTGCTGTCAGTTTCTTTCATGGATTTGTTTGATCGCGGCCGTGTTAGATTATTTTTTCAATGTGCGCATGTATATGACCAGGTCCCACATATCTTCCGCATCCGGAAGTTTTTTCTTGAAGCTGGGCATGTCGGTCCTTCCTTCAGAAATCTTATAAAACAGGGACCCGTCTGATTGAGACTGCATGGCGGCAGTTGACAGATCTTCAGGTTGTGTTTTCAGCTGGGCTGCTTTTGATCCGTCTCCCAATCCTGTTTTTCCATGGCAGGACGAACAATGCTGCACCCATAACGCTTTGCCGGCTGCAATGGATTCTCCGGAGGACTTAACGGGATTCGGCGTTTTTGCGGCTTTATCCGGAACAGGCCAGGGCTTGGGTTGCAGATTAACTCTGAATCCCGCAATAAGAATAAACAATCCTGCAATCAGGCTGAAAAGGAGAACTTTCATAATAAGAATTTTTGTTTAGATTATTTAATTCATTTTCCATAGCGGGTACTACATCCATTTATCCGGATCTGAATACAACGGATCCCGGCAATTTATTTCCCAAAATAAAACCCCAGGAATGTGTCAATATTCGGCATATCAACCAGCTCAGGATCTTTTTTCGGATCAAACAGAAATAAACCGCAGATATCATTTTTGGCATTCAGATCAATATATATTTTGCTTTTATCTGCTTTCACAAATTCGAGGTACCGGGCTTTTATCACTTCAACCATGCGGATCTGCGGCCAGTATTGCCTGATCACGTTCCGCGCATTTTGCATCTGGTAATAACAGTCATGGGTAATCGTTTCATAAATCCTTTTTTCATTCACCGACTTTATTTTCTCCATCTGCTGTGAATCAGAATTATAAAAAACAGCGGACGCTTGGTTTATGATCATTGTATCATCAAAACTGGACGGCGGCTTTTTAATATTCGGATGTTTAGAGGCCTGATCTTTCTCCACCTGCTTATTGTTCTTTTCAGGTGATTGTGAACAGTAGGACATGAACAGGGTTATCCCAATGATTCCGGATTTCACCAACGACGGGTGAGTAAACAGCCGGATTTGATTTTTCATATGATAACCGCCAACCATCAAATCAAAAATTCCATAACCTGGTGATGTTGAAGCCAATATTGAATTGACCACCGGGCACTTTCGTACCATTTTCAGTGTATCCGAATGGGTTGTTTGCATTATACAGGCTGTTCTGTTGCGGGTTCAGCATGATATAGTTCCCTGCAAACAACTGGAAAGTGTGGCCGCTGGTATTGAACTCAAACCCGAAGGCGAAATTAGGATGCGGGTTATTCGCAGCAAATGATGTGAGTGGCTGATCGTAGTCAAAAATGAATGACGTCCCTGCAGTTAATTTATACCTTGTACAAAACGAAATTGCGTACATATTGAATTTCTGTTCCTTAAAAATAACATTCGTGGTATCCGATTTTATGTAATAACCCGGAACGGAATTTTGATGTGAGATACTGAAGCCAACTTGCACGGATAATTTATCATTAATCTTCCGGGCAATCATCAATTCATTGAAAAAAGACCAGCGTTGAGAGTTGTAAGTAAAAAGAACATTATCCGGATTCTCAATCGTCTTCACAGCAATATTACCATAGTAAGTCAGGCTGACCGGAAATCTGTTTTTTGTTTGTCGGAAAATGGCATACTTGGCGCTTCCGTCCAGGAGCATGTTCACCTTGGCCAGACCGAAACCCACCTCCAAATTATTTATGGGTGTATAAAGAAAGCCCATACGGATATCTGCGATTCCATAAATTCCCCATAAATCCTGATATCCGTTTTTAACGGATCCAAACCTATGCTGGATATCGGCTTCAAAAGTCCCCTTGACGGGAACCATTACGGTTTGGGCGTCGATAATCTGGCCCGCTTGAAATGTATTTTTTACCGGTCTGGGTTTAGTCGGAGCTTTCGCCTGGCTGGATGCCACGGTACTGTCATGTTGCGCATAACCTGTACTATTCAGTATGAAAAGAGTAACCACAACGCAAACACCGGATATCAGCAGCCGCTTTATTTTATTTATGAAACTTTTCATTTGATTAATTTTTAGAGTCGCTTAATTATTCGGCGCGCCATTCCTTATCCAGTCGTAAATTTTCTGTCTGTCGGAAGCTAATGGAATATGAGGCAGCATGATTCCGTTGACTGCTATATAGAGTTTGCTGTCAGTGGGTACAATCGTATTAACATATCCTCCAGTCAACTGACTATAGGATAAATCTTCCGTCAAATAAGGTGCCTGTGTGCCAGAAACATGACATCCAGATAAGGCACAACTGGAACTAAACAAAGGTTGCAGGTCGCCACTAAAACTTACAAACTTCGGTGCCACCGTTAGCGAAGCCGGTGGAAGGAGCACATCCTGGTAACAGCTGCCTGCCCCGAAACACACGAAGAGTAACAATCCACCATATATCAACATTCGTTTCATTATAATTATTTTGATGGATGATTATTTATTATTGAAATTCATGTTACACTGAACTGTTATAGCGTCTGAAATTTCGGTCGTTGTCATTCCAAAGGATCTGCAATTAAAGGTGAAGTTCAATTGTAAACCAAATACATCATACGCACTGGCTGTACCTGCACCGACGGTTTCTCTTTTAACATAGGAGAGTGTTCCATTAATGGTGGTGTCATGAGGTGCTGCTAATAAACCCTTCCAGGTCAATACCATGGTAACAATATATCCGGGACTGTTGGGGTCAAGTACTACCTGGGTAGTTTTGATAACGGCTATGTTAGAATCAATCAGATTTTGAGTTCCGGAAATAATTTTTGGTGCACTTACGTAGCCCAGATAACATCCTCCGTCCCTCCCGGGTTCCCCTGTATTGGAGGTATTCATTTGCACATACCCGTTAAAATAGGTTTTTGTGGGATCGTTTTCATAAAAAGCCCATGAAGTATCTTTCAAAGGCTGGCCGCTAGTTACATATTGCATTTTTTGCGCAGTAGAAATACTGCTGATACCAAAAGCATTAAACCTGCCGGTCAGCAAACCTGCCGCACCCAGATAATTGCCTGACCATAATACACTGCAGTGCACCTGGTCAAACTTCCATTGACTTGTATCTCCGACAGTTAGGGTCCCGGGCAGGAAGACGCCACTGCCACGATTGATAACCGGTGTGTTTGTTGCTGGTGGTGGCAGTACTTGGTTCTCATGCGTGCAACTGGTTATATACCCGGTAATACTTATGATAACCAACAAGGCCAAAAGTATTTTTTCGCTACGCTGTTTCATAAACAATATTTTTGAATAATAAATTTATTTGTAAGAGGAATTGTAAACCTAATCCTAAAGTTGAACTATGGGCATGATTAATATCATAGGTACAACTGGCTATTATCATGCGGATATGTCACCTTAATTTGCATACTATCTGTTTTAGCATCACTTTCCGTTGTTTTTTTTCCTGGCATGGTCATACCCAACCATGATGGATCACCGGTCGCAGTATCATGATGTTGGCTTTTTTTTCGGAATGAGAGCAGAAAGGATAATAACGCGAGAACTGTGACGGCAGCCAGGTTCAAAAATATACTCACCGTATATATTCTCATATCATTTTTTAAAATATCCCGGTTCTGGCTAAACCCGGCGAACTGGAAAAATAAATCTCTCAGTACAAGGAAGAAAAAAATAAGGCTATGCAGGATGCTAAGCACCTGTTTTTTGGAAATGGCAGGTATCCAGAATAGAATTGACATAACTGCCCAGATATTCAAATAAGTCTGTTGAAAACGATACTTTATATTAACAATGGTATAATCAGGATATAAATTTTTTAATTGGAGGCCAAGATATAAACTGCCTATCAGGGCATACGCGAAAGGTAAAATCGAAACAATCCGCGCTTCCCATCCATTTTTAAGGGTTACGTTATGAGTGAGAAACCTGATGAGAAAATATATCAGAGGGTATCCGGAAAAAAAAGCCAACATTTCAAGCTGCTGGACATACACAAAGAAATTATTACCCATTTGTACTCTGTTGAATCTATTCTTGCGGATATAAATCAGGATTTTGCTCGCTGCCTTTCATGAGTAAATCTTGGTAAACGCTGAAAACAGACTCGATTCGCTCAAATAGCCAATCATAAAGGTGAAAGACTGAATTCATTAATTCCTTACACAATATTTCAATAATGTTACATAATTCATACTTATTGGAAATTACTAGGCTACAGAGGCATGATTTTCTAACGGATGATACTTGTCTTTCAAACGTATCCTCCACTTTATAAACTCATACCAGATAACGAAGAAGAATCCAATGCCTGTACTGATAGATAATTGAAAAAAATCAGGCTGCTCGAAAAGGAAAAATTTTGATAGCGGTTTTATGTAAAGTAATGAACCGCTAACGACGATGGTGATGCTGATGATAATAAAAACCAGATTATTTTTATACTTTAAAGTAGCGAATGCGGAATAATAAAATGAGCGGTTCACTAAGGTCAGAATTATATTGCTGGTAATAATTGCGGTAAAAACCATTGTCCGGGTAAGAGGCTCACTGTAACTCTGGTTAACTGCAAATTGATAAACCGTTAAAGCGCCGGCAGTAATCGCCAATCCCTGTATAATGCTGGTGGTTAGTTCTTTCCAATTGAAAAAAGTACTTGTAAATGGACGGGGCTTTTGGGTCATACTATTTGCCTCCATCGGTTCATTTTCGTACATAATGGAACAGGTTGGTCCCATGACCAATTCGAGGAAAATGATATGAACGGGAGAAAAAATATTTGGATAAATCCATCCCAGGGCCAATGGAATAAATACAGTAAGCACGATGGGAATATGGATGGATATAATATACTGGATCGCTTTCTTTAGGTTGGAATAAATTTTTCTCCCGATCGCAACAGCTTCCACCATTTTTGATAGATCGTCTTCCAGGAGGATGAGGGAAGCCGCCTGTTTGGCAATTTCCGTACCCTTTCGACCCATCGCTATTCCGATATGGGCTGCTTTAAGAGCTGGTCCGTCATTCACACCGTCACCCGTCATGGCAACAATTTCCCCATTAATCTTTAGTGCATTGATAATTTTTAACTTTGCCTCGGGAAACATTCTGGTAAATACAAAACATTCTTCCACGGTTTTCTCCAGTGCTATTTCTGGTAATTTCATCAATTCATCTCCCGAGACGTTTTTCTCAAAACCTTTAAATCCAACCTGCCTGGCAATCGCTTTTGTTGTAGCGGCATTGTCTCCCGTTATAATTTTTACTGCTATTCCAGCCTTATAAAAATTTTCCAGCACAGATGAAATGTTCTTCTTTGGAGGATCGTAAAAAGCTACAATACCTTTAAAATGAAATTGAAATTCCTGTTGCGTTTTGGGATAATTGACACCGGTAAATTTTGCCTCCCCTACAGCAAGCACGCGGTACCCGTCTGTTGCCAGGGTTTTAATTGCAGTATCAGCCTGTAGCTTTTCTGTCGCTGTCAAATGGGATACAGACATAATCGCTTCCGGTGCTCCTTTGGCAGCAATGATGCGATTGCCGGAATTATCCTCAAAGATATGCGTCATCATGGGTGGTTTTCCTCCCAAAGGATATTCATGAACCATTTGATAAGACGGCCTTTCATCTGACGAATTTATTTTCGCATAAGCGTTGTGGAGTGCTGATTCCATGGGGTCAAAGGGAATCGGCTCGCTTGCCCACATAGCCGTTCGTATGAGTTCCTTCCCTTCTTCTGGAATTGCGTTTTCTGCACTGCAAATATTTTGTGTAGCAGAAATAAATATTTTCGCCAGGCTCATTTTATTTTCCGTTAATGTGCCCGTTTTATCTGTGCAGATTACTGTTGCGCTACCCAAAGTCTCAACAGTTTTCATTTGTTTCACGATGATTCCCATTTTCATCAATCGCCAGGCTCCCAAAGCCATAAATGTGGTGAATGCGACCGGAATTTCTTCCGGCAGAATACTCATGGCAAGTGTAAGCGCTTTTAATAAACTGTCGAGTAAATTATGGGAGCGGAAATAGTTTATAATCCAGACAATAACAAAGACGAGGGCACCGGCAATGACCATCTTTTTTACAAAACTGTTAATCTGTAGTTCCAGAGGCGTCTTTTCTTCCCTTATATTTTCAAGACTGCTGCCAATCTTTCCCAATTTCGTTTCATTGCCAATTGCTGTGATGGTAATAATGGCAAGTCCACTGGCCACGGATGTTCCCTGATAAACGAAATTGTCTTCATTGTTTGAATCCTTGTAAACAGGCAGGGATTCCCCGTTAAGAATGGACTCATTTACCGAAAAATCATTGGAATGAACAATTTTCCCATCTGCAGAAGCAGAAGTACCTTCTTCGATCATCAGGCTGTCGCCCACGACCAGCTCGTCACTTTTAACTTCAACTATTTCGCCGTTCCTTATTACTTTGGAACTGGGTTGGGTAAAGTCTTTTAATTTCTCAAGAGCATTCCGGCTTCTCGAGTCCTGGTACAGGGAAATTGCGGACACCAATACAATCGCTGAAGCCAGGAAAATGCCATCCCCTGTTTTTCCGCTGATAAAATAAATGGTAGATGCAACCAGTAATAAAATAACCATCGGCTCTTTGACCAGGCTTTTCAAGGCATCCAGGAATTCATTATCCTTTTTATAATCCAATCGATTGTATCCAAAATGATTTCTGGCCTCAAGTACCTGCTGATCGGTTAACCCATTTATGTTAAAATTATTTGCAGGCATGGGTTGGATGGCGAAATGTTTGAGATCAAAAATAGCGAATTGTAAAATTCGGAGATATCCTTTTGATCAGGCATGTAAGCAAAAGTGCTGCAATAATTTGGGATCTGAAATGATTAAAGTCATATCATATGCTCAGCGACGTCATCTCAAATGGTATTTAAAGAAAGTATTTTGCAACGGTGATAGTATATAATTGAACTGTTCTTATATTCTTTGAAATATAAATGAAAAGCATATGAAACGTAATATTTTCAGCTTGCTGGGATTCAGTTTATCGGCTACTGACGGAGAGGTTGGTAGGGTCGAAGAATTTTATTTCGATGATCAAAACTGGAGAATACGATATCTCATTGTAAAAACGGGTAATTGGTTATCCGGGCGCAAAGTACTTATTTCACCTCTTGCAGTCGTCAGATCCAATTGGAAGGATGGATCATTTCCTGTAAATCTTACAAAAGAACAAATACTGCATAGTCCTGATATTGATGCGGATAAACCTGTATCTCTGCAACATGAACTGTCATTAAGTGAATATTACCTCTGGCAGCCGTATATGGATAATGGATTTTATGCACCTGTATGTTGTGAGGCATCAAATTCTGAGGTATTTAAAAAACAAGCCGTTATAAATAAAAGGTCAGAAAATAATGACCCGACTGATGATAATCTGCATTTAAGAAGCACCCGCCGGATTAAAGGGTATCGACTTCACGCAACGGACGGAGAAATCGGCCATGTAAGTGATTTTATCGTGGACGATGAATCCTGGAAACTTGTATATCTCGTGGTTGCTGCAAAAAGCTGGTTAGGAAATAAGAAGGTCCTGATCTCTGTACAGGATATCAGAGAAATCAGGTGGGCTGAGTCTGAAGTTTACATAAATATCTCGGTCAATGCAGTTAAACAGAGTAAAACGCTTGACAGATCGGCATTTACTGACTCTGAGATAGTTCGCACGCTATTCATCTAAAGAAATCGAAAATTTCATTTCCTATAAATCGCGACAAATGGATTAACCTTTGTTCCAAAAGGGATCCGCTTTGATCCATAGTGTGGCCACCGAAACAAAGCAAATCTCAAAACAGGATGTAGAAACGGATTAGGAGGCTAGCGTATTACTTCTTTTCATTATATAACTATCTGGATACCTAACTACTCAGTATGAGTAAAATCAGGCTTTTCGTTGACAGCAGTCATAATTGGATTGGTAACAATTTATTTGTAGTAGTCATCGGGACAAAAAATGATGAAGGTCATTTTTTCACATGACCATTCTCAGGTTTATTTAATCTTATATTAACCATCTTGCATTTTTATTGCTATAAACAGATCGTATGAATGAACAAGAATGCCAAACAAAACAATTACTAACTGACTACTGCTTAAATACCTATCCGGCAGTTGGTTCCGCTGAGGAATTGCGCAAATTCAAAAAGATTCAAAGTAGGTTTTCTGATCAGTATGAACTATTTTTCCCTGATAACCTTGCTGACAAAACCATTGTAGTCATTCCCAGTCTTTCACTTGACCAGCAGGTATTGTCAAAATTAGATGGCGCATTATTTTATGAAGAAAGGCTTTTATGCCTCCTCATGTTGCTTCGTATGCCACGTACTCATGTCATCTACGTGAGCAGCATGCCAATAGATCCCATTATTATTGATTATTATCTTCATTCGTTACCAGGGATTACGGGTTATCATGCAAAAGAAAGACTCACTTTGCTAAGTTGTCATGACATGTCATCAATACCGCTTACGCAAAAGATCTTACAAAGGACCCGTTTAATAGAACACATTAAAAAAGCGATACAACCAGGACATGTGGCACACATAACCTGCTTTAATACCACAGAACATGAAAGAACACTGGCGGTAAGGCTGGGCATACCCGTATATGGTTGTGATCCCTCTTTAAATTATTGGGGTTCCAAAAGCGGTAGCAGAAAAATATTTTTAAACGCAGGCGTGGACATGCCTCCGGGAGTTGAAGACCTGAAAACTTATGAAGACATTGTGCATGCAATAGCGGCGGTAAAGGCTATGTACCCTGATGTAAAGAAAGCTATTTTAAAATTGAATGATGGGTTTTCTGGTGACGGTAATGCAGTACTGAGATATCCCGAACATTTAACCAGCAAAGAATTATTTGATTGGGTTAATCATAATCTTTATGAGAAAATAATTCCGGTTGCAAGGGATATGAGTATTGAAATTTTCTTGCAGAAATTTCAGGAAATGGGAGGTGTCGTCGAAGCCTTTATAGAAGGGGATACAAAAGCCTCCCCATCCGTTCAATGCAGGATAACTCCTTTAGGTGAGGTGGAAATCATCTCAACACATGACCAAATATTGGGTGGTGAGAGCGGGCAACAATTTATCGGAGCCTTTTTCCCAAGCGAAAATAGTTATCACACAGAAATAACGGGATTTGCAAAAACAATCGCTGAAGAATTAAAGAAAAAGGGAATATTAGGCCGCTTTAGTATTGATTTTATTTCTGTAAAAGAAAATGATCAATGGAAACATTTCGCGATTGAAATTAATATGCGTAAAGGAGGCACTACACACCCCTATTTGATGTTGCAGTCTTTAACCAGCGGACATTACAATGAAGAAGCTGGTTTATATGAAACCCAGAACCGGGAGCACCGTTATTATTTTTCATCAGATAACCTTCAGAACGATGCTTACAAAGGCCTTACGCCGCAGGACCTCATTGATATTGCGATGTTTCATGGATTGCAATTCGATGGGGCAGCACAAAAGGGGGTAATGTTTCATATGATAGGCGCCTTATCGCAGTTCGGCAAAATAGGCATTATTTGTATTGGCGGATCGCGGGAAGAAGCTTATTCGTATTATAAAAAAACAGTTGAAGTACTGGACGCAGAAACCGGAGCACCATCAAGTCTTTTATAATAAAATAAAAAGTTGAGAAAATATTCGCCAAGCCACCATATTGCTAACCGAATGTTGCCTGCAGGTTTTATTCCGCGATGATATTCTTTTTTTAAATTACTATTTTGTTTTTATATTTTGAGATAATCATTTTTTCTTTATGGT
>Ga0209839_10001229_pt1 | contig 13232 bp, 14 predicted proteins | sample OrgsoiDNA2013050_FD_185800 | JGI IMG/M metagenome (GOLD analysis project Ga0209839, IMG submission 185800) | Permafrost soil microbial communities from the Arctic, to analyse light accelerated degradation of dissolved organic matter (DOM) -... | ecosystem: Environmental > Terrestrial > Soil >... | reverse complement strand
AAACGGCAAAGCCGACACCCTGGATAATGTAGCGACAGACGCGACGGACTAGACGATACCCAACCCGCCGTTAGTGTGTGCTTAGAGGAAGTGTCCGCTGAGCAGGTAGTCGTACACCCGGGCAGTCTGAGGCTATGTCGCGTTGAACGCGGCAAGGTTCCGGCGGTCGGGCACGTGGTAATCGTATCTGAGGTCACGCCGCCGGGTTTCATACGGTTTGATGACCTGATGGACGCGGATGTGATCGTGGTGGGCGCCGGGCTGGCGGGTTTGGCCGCCACGGCGGAGCTGGCCCGGGCCGGACGGCGGGTGCTGCTGCTTGATCAGGAGCCTGAGACCAACCTGGGCGGGCAGGCGTTCTGGTCGTTCGGCGGGTTGTTCCTGGTCGACTCACCCGAACAGCGCCGGATGGGAATCAAGGACTCTCGTGAGCTGGCCTGGCAGGACTGGCTGGGCAGCGCTTTTTTCGACCGCGGCATCGACGATCCGGCCGGCCAGGACTACTGGGCGTACCGGTGGGCGCAGGCCTACGTTGAATTCGCCGCCGGGGAGAAACGGTCCTGGCTGCACGCGATGGGCGTGCGGTGGTTCCCGCTGGTGGGCTGGGCCGAGCGGGGCGGCTACCTCGCCGACGGGCACGGCAACTCGGTGCCCCGGTTCCACGTCACCTGGGGCACCGGACCCGGGCTGGTGGCGCCGTTCGAGCGGCAGGTCAGGGACGCGGCGGCGGCCGGCCTGGCCGGCTTCAGGTTCCGGCACCGCGTGGACGAGCTCACCGTCACCGGCGGGATCGTCGACGGGGTGCGCGGGGCGGTCCTTGAGCCCAGTCAGGCCGCCCGCGGCACCCGTAGTTCCCGTACCGAGACCGGCGAGTTCGAGCTGCACGCGGCGGCGGTGATTGTCACCTCCGGCGGGATCGGCGGCAACCATGATCTGGTCCGGGAGAACTGGCCGGACCGGCTTGGCCCCGCGCCCGAACGGATGATCTCCGGGGTACCTGAGCACGTCGACGGGCGGATGCTGGCCATCGCCGAGCGGGCAGGCGGTCGGCTGGTCAACTGCGACCGGATGTGGCACTACACCGAGGGCATCCAGAACTGGGACCCGATCTGGGCCAGGCACGGCATCAGGATCTTGCCGGGGCCCTCGTCGCTGTGGCTGAACGCGCGGGGACAGCGGTTCGCCGCGCCGAACTTTCCCGGCTTCGACACGCTGGGCACGCTGGCGGCGATCAGGGCGACCGGCTTTGACTACTCCTGGTTCGTGCTCACCCAGAAGATCATCGAGAAAGAGTTCGCGCTCTCAGGCTCCGAACAGAACCCGGACCTGACCGGCAAGGACATCAAGCTCACCCTGTCCCGGATCCGGCCGGGCGCGCCCGCACCGGTGGAGGCGTTCAAGCGGCACGGGGCCGACTTCGTGGTGGCCAGGACGCTGTCCGAGCTCGTCGAGGGCATGAACAAGCTGACTACAGAACCGCTCATCGACCTCGCCGACCTGGAGCGGCAGATCGTCGCGCGTGACCGGGAAATGGACAACCCGTTCACCAAGGACCTGCAGGTGATGGCGATCCGCAACGCCCGCCGCTACCGCGGCGACCGGCTGGCCCGGACCGCCGCGCCGCACCGGATCCTGGACCCCAAGGCCGGGCCGCTGATCGCCGTCCGGCTCAGCATCTTGACTCGCAAGACGCTGGGCGGACTGCAGACCGACCTGGCCGGGCGAGTGCTCGGCGCGGCACCTGGCCAGGGCTCTGGCCCGGTTCCCGGCCTGTACGCGGCGGGCGAGGTCGCCGGGTTCGGCGGCGGCGGGATGCACGGATACCGGTCGCTGGAGGGGTCCTTCCTCGGCGGCTGCCTGTTCAGCGGCCGCCAGGCGGGCCGGGCCGCCGCCCGGGAGACCGGAACCTGACCAGCCGAGCTCCCTAGCCGTACGTGCGCGCGGCCTGCCTGGTGGATTCCCTCAGGCAGGCCGCGTTCGGGCATTCCGGTTGAGCGAGCTCAGGGCTGCTGGTGTCCCTCGTAGTTCTCACCCTCGTACGGTCCCTGCGGCTGCCCGCCGTAGTTCTGGCCGCCGTAGTTCTGGCCGCCCGGCGGGGGTGCCTGCGGGTATGCGCCGTAGTTCCCGCCGCCCTGCTGCTGAGGTGGCTGCGGGTAACCGCCGTAGGTTCCGGAGCTCTGCGGCGGCTCCTGGAAGCCGCCACCGTAGGGTGCGCCGCCCTGGGGTGGCTGCTGGAAGCCACCGTAGTTCTCGCCGGGCGCCGACGGCGTCGGGGCACTGCCGACGAGCCGGTAGTAGACCAGCGTCACGACGAGGGCGATGAACGGCGAGATCAGGGTGCCCGAGATAACCGAGCTCAGGCCGCTGCCCAGCACGTGCGGCAGGGCCGAGAAGATCAGGCCGAGCACGATGTTCACGACGAGCAGGATCACGTACACGATCACCAGCGTGCCGAACACGTGCCAGCCGCGGCCGCGGACGAGTTCACGGCTTCGCCCGAAGGACGCGAGTGCCCCCGACTGCTCGATGACGATGACCGGCACGATCACCGCCCAGATGGTGATCAGGAACAAGCCGGGGACGATGACAAGGATCAGCCCGATCCCGATCGCGATACCGGCCAGGAGTGAGGCTCCCATGACGGACCACAGGTACGGCCTAGCCGCGGACACGGTCTCGCCGACGGACATGTCGACACGGCCGTCCCGTACGTCCTGCACGGCCTTGACCAGCGCCGCCTGCAGCAGGAACGCTGCGACGAGGCTCACCAGCGAGCCGAGCAGGGTGCCGAAGGCGCCGGCCAGCGACAGGATCGCAGTAATGATGGCGGCGACCACGTAGATCGCGAAGGCGATCGTGAGCAGATGCCTGGCGTAGGCCTTGTACATGCCCCAGGCTTCGCTCAGAACGCCCGATAGAGGATTCATGGCCGGATCGTACAGCGAAACGGCCGCCAGTAGGGGGGATCGGCGGGACCCAATCGCCGGCCGGCGGCCAGACGTTCTCGCTGCGTGAGGGCGTGGTCGCGGCTTAGAGCCGGGAAGGAGGGGGATGCCGGTGCCCGCCGCAGCCGCAGCTTTCCCTGATGATGAGCTCGGTGGGCAGCCGCTCCACGCGGCGCGGCAGGGCCGGATCGGCGATCCGCTCAAGCAGCCGGGAACAGGCGCGCTCGCCGAGCAGCCGCATCGGCTGGCGGACCGTCGTCAGCGGCGGCGCCACCAGGGTGCCGGCGTGCATGTCGTCGAAGCCGACGACCGCGATGTCGGCCGGGACCCGTATCCCGGCGATCTGCAGCTCGCGGATGGCGCCGATGGCCATCTGGTCGTTGGCGCAGACAATGGCGTCGGGCAGCTCCCGCCGCGGCCAGGCCAGCATTCCCCGGACGGCGAGCTGCCCGCTCATGGCGGCGAACCGGCCCTCGAAGGACCCGGCCAACGTCGTGCCCGGATACTCGGCCAGCGCATCGGTAAGCGCGCTGCGGCGTTCCTGCGCGTCCGGAGCCTCGGGCGGGCCGGCGATCGCGAACAGCCTGGTCCGGCCGTGCTGCTCGACCAGATGGCCGACCAGTGCCCTGGTGCCGGCCCGGTTGTCGGCGCCGAAGACATCGGCGTGCGGCTCCCCGGGCGAGCCGGCCACCAGCACTATCGGGGTGCGCGCGGCCAGCAGCGCCAGCTGCTCCGAGGTGACGATGCCCTCGGTGATGAGCAGCCCGTCGACCTTGGCGGAGATTTTCTGCATCCGCCGGTAGGCGGCCGCCTGGTCATTACCATGCAGCAAGGAAATCAGCAGCGACCATTCGATCTTGCTCAGCGAGGACTCGACACCGCGCAGGACCTCTTCGATGAACAGCAGGCCCTCTTGCTCGACGTCGGTGTCGGGGCTGCGGCTTTCGACCGCGACGAGCCCGATCACCTCCTTGCGGTGCCGGGCCATGCTCTGCGCAGCGCCGTCGGGGACGTAGCCGAGCGCCTCTATCACCGTGAGCACACGCTGCCGGGTCGCCGGCCGGATGCCGTCATGGCCGTGCACCACGCGCGAGACCGTGGCCGTGGAGACTCCGGCCTCGCGCGCCACGTCGTAGAGCGTCGAGGCCGGGGAACTGCCGAACCCGGTCGGCCGGTCGCTTTCCGTGCGCGGCCTCCTGAGCAATCGGCGGTGTGGACAGCGGTATGGACGGCGACATCGCAACCGCCGCAGCTGAAATCTAAGCGGTTACATAGCTAATGTCATCGCTTACATTATGGTTCCGGCCGGTACGCGTCAATCCACGCTGGGAGTCGTCACGCCTTCATGTGCTCGCCCGAACCCACCTGGTAGGCCTCGCATACCCAGCCGGCGAAGACGTCATCGAGCTCGGCCAGCTCCGCGACCTTGAAGAAATTCACGAACAGGCGGGAGGTGTAGGGATCGACCCGCTGGATGCGCGGATCAAGCACCTCACGCTGCAGATCCAGGTATCCGCCGAGCCACCGGTGCTTGGGCACGGCGCCCGCGAAGACGCGCCGGCTGCCTTTCAGGTTGACAGCCGACTTGTTCACGCGGTAGCTGAACGGGCCGCACTCCTCCACCAGGGCGATGAAGCGCCGGTACATGTCCACGACTTGTCCGGGCCGATCCTGCAGGTGCCGCTCAACGGTCCAGGCGTCCGGGCCTGCGGGCTGCTCCAGGCTCATCAGAAATCGCGGCGTGGAGACCCCGGCCTTCAGGCCGGGGAGGAAACGCTGCTCCCCACACCCGCCCAGCAGGCGGTGCTGCAGGACCACTGCGGCCACGCCCGGACGCGCGAGAACCTGGCCGTCGAGCAGCACTCCCACTGGCACCCGGGCCGGAAGGGCGCGCCGGGCTACCGGGAGCAGTGCCGGCAGCTCACCCAGGCGCGGGCGGAGAACCCGTGGCTGGCCACGGGTTCCCAGACAGTGCAGCAGCAAGCCCTGCGCGACTTCGACCAGGCGATGGCCGCGTTCTTCGACCCGGCGAACCCGGCCGGGCGGCCGTCCTGGCGCAAGGCCGGGCGGCACGAGGGATTCCGGATCGTGGGGCGCGGCAGGCAACGGTGGGCATCGACCGGGGCGTGGCGGTCTCCGCCGCCCTGTCCACCGGCGAGATGCTGCACTGCCCCGCCCTGACCGCGCGGGAGCGGACCAGGCTCCGGCGAATGCAGCGCAAGCTGGCCCGCGCTGCGCGGGGATCGAACCGCCGCGGGCGGGTGAAGCACGCGATCGCCCGGCTAAGGGCCCGGGAGACGGACCGGCGTAAGGACTGGGCGGAGAAGACTAGCACCGGCATCGCGCGGCGCTTTGACCTCATCCGGGTCGAAGACCTGAAGATCGGTAACATGACCCGGTCCGCGAAAGGCACGCGGGACAATCCCGGCCGCAACGTCAGCCAGAAGGCCGGGCTGAACCGGGGCATCCTGCGATCGGGGTGGGGGCTGCTGGTGCGCCGGCTGGAGGACAAGGCCCTGGGCCGGGTGGAGAAGGTCAGACCCGCGTTGACGAGCCAGCGGTGCTCGGCGTGCGGGGAGGTGGACCGGGACTCGCGTGAGAGTCAAGCCGTGTTCCGGTGCACTGCCTGCGGTTTCGCCGGCCACGCGGACGTGAACGCGGCCATCAGCATCGCGGCGGGGCACGCCGTGACTGCGCGGGGAGGCGACGGGGTAGCCCGGCCCGTGAACCGCGAACCTCAGCTGCTGCTCCCATCGGCGTAGCAGCTGGAATCCCCCGCCTTCATCAGGCGGGGGAGGATGTCAAGAGGTGAGCTTATCCAGGCGCTGTAGGAGCTCGTGGGCGGCGAGCTCGACCTCCTTGTGCCGCCACTCGGCCGCCCGGTACATGCAGGCGATGATGCCCATCCGGTGGACGCGCCGGAAATCTCCGTAGACGAACGCATACCTGGCCTTGGTGTGGTCAGCGGCACCGTCGGTGAGCCCGAGATGCCACCGGGCGTACTCCTGGAAGGAATGCCGCTCCAGGAAGGCGTTCTGCTCGCTCGCCTTCGGCTGGACCTTCCCCCAGTCGCTGTCGAGGACGTACTGGCGGCTGTCGATGAGCTGTTCGGCCTGCGCCACGGCCTCCGGGTTCACGGAATACGAAGCCATTACAGCATTCTGCCCCGCCCGTGGTCAGGGGGCGCTGCGGGCCGGGAAGGCGGATGATGATCATAGGGAGACAGGTCAGTACGGCTGAACGGGGCGGTGCATCCTTCGATGGCAGGCAAAAACGGATTGCGGGTCGTGGTGGTCGGGGCCGGGCTGGCCGGCCTGGCGTGCGCGTCTGACCTGGCCGCGGCCGGCGCCACGGTCCGGGTGCTCGAGGCCGGAGACGCGGTCGGCGGCCGGATGCGCACGGACCGGCAGGCGGGTTTCCTGCTCGACCGCGGCTTCCAGGTGTTCAATACGTCCTACCCGCAGGTCAAGCGACGGATGGACCTGCGGGCGCTGCAGCTGCGCGCCTTCACCCCCGGAATGCTGCTGCACACCAGCCGGGGACGCGTGCGGTTCACCGACCCCACCCGGCAGCCCCGCCAGGCCGCCGATATCCTCACCGGCCGCCTGGCCGGACCCCGCGACCTGGCCGCGCTGACGCTGCTCACGGCCCGCGACATGTTCGGCCCGGTCAGCCGGATCAAGCGCGGACGGGACCAGTCCACCTTGGCCGCGCTGAGGCGAGCTGGCATCTCTGGCGCCCTGATCGATCAGATGTTCCGGCCGTTCCTGGCCGGGGTGTTCCTTGAGGATGAGCTGGAGACCTCGAGCCGGTTCTTCCACCTGGTCTGGCGGAGCATGCTCCGCGGTACTCTGTGCCTGCCGCGGCACGGCATCCAGGCGGTCCCCGAGCAGCTGGCCGCGGCCCTGCCGCCGGGTACGATCCGGCTGGAGACGCCGGTCAGCCAGCTGACCGGCGAGGGGGTGCTGCTCGGCGACGGAAGCGAGCGGCCCGCCGGCACGGTGGTCGTCGCGACCGGCGCCGCTACCGCCGCCCGCTTGCTGCCCGGCCTGAATGTGCCCGCCACCAGGACCGTCACCACGCTCTACCACGCGGCGCCGGCATCGCCCCTGACCGAGCCGACCCTCCTGGTGGACAGCGAACGGGAGATCCTGAACACCAGCGTGCTGAGCGAAGTCACGCCCGGCTACGCCAGCGACGGCCGCGCGCTCGTCTCCACCTCAGTGCTGGGCACCGGCGACACGTCGGTCCTTGATACCCGCGTGGAGGGACCGGGAGGCCTGGAGGCCGCCGTGCGCGGCAGGCTGGCCATCATGTACCAGACCGACACTTCGGGCTGGGAACACCTGGCCAGCTACACCGTGGAGGGCGCGCTTCCGGTCATGGCGGCGCCGTATCCCCTCACCCGGGGCAGCCGCGTCGGCCCGGGTCGCTACGTCTGCGGTGACCACCGCGCCACCGGTTCGGTGCAGGGCGCGCTGGCCTCCGGTGCCCGCGCGGCCCGCGAAATCCTGGCCGCCGCGTCCGCGTCCCGGTCCTCCTCGCTGCGTTGACCGGCACGTTGACCGTCGGCGGCCTGCTCGAGGGCACCGGCGCCAGGTACCGGCCGAGCCCGGACGTGGCACCGGTGATGAGCACGACAGACGCGGCGTCAGCCATCTGTCCTCCAGCATCGTCCGACTCGGTGACAGCATGTCGAACATGGAACTGACTGTCCGTATGCCCGTTATCGGAGTTGTCCGCAGCAGTCACCAGGAGCTGGAGACCACGCCGATCCAGGCCGGTCTCAACCGCGCCGAGCACGGCACCATCGAGATCGCCGAGCCGTACCGGGATGGCCTGGACGGCCTCGCAGGATTTGACTACGCCTGGCTGCTCAGCTGGCTGGACCGCCCGCGCGACCCTGGCGGAGACGCACCGCTGCGCCAGGTCCCGTACCTGCTCCGCCGCCAGCAGCGCAGGATGGGCATCTTCGCCACCCGCGGACCGCGGCGGGTCAACCCCATCGGGCTCAGCCTCATCCAGGTCCTCGAGGTGACCGGCCAGGCGGTCGTGTTCGCGGGCGTGGATCTCCTGGACGGCACTCCCGTGGTCGACCTCAAGCCGTACGTCACCCGCTTCGACCGGCCGCCCGGAGACCCGCGATGCGGGTGGCTCGACCAGCTCACCATCAGCGACGGCACCACCCCCGAGCAGCTCGCGTAGGCGCTGCCACACTCACCTGACGGCACGGTCGCAACCATGCTCGCGGCCAGGCCTGCGATGATCTGGGCATGGATCAGCGCATCAGCCTGGTGACCCTGGGCGTCACCGACCTCACCCGGGCCCGTTCTTTCTACGAAGCGCTCGGCTGGGGGGAGGCGCAGCAGCCCGACGACGAGGTGTGCTTCTTTCAGGCCGGCGGGATGGTCTTCGGCCTGTGGACGGCGCTCGGCGGGCACGGCGCTCCCGGGATCGAGCTCGCCCACAACGTCCGCTCGCCTGAGGAGGTCAGCGCGGTGCTGGCCGAGGCCGAACGAGCGGGTGGCACCATCGTGCGACCTTCGGCGCCTGCGACCTGGGGCGGTACGACCGGGGCCTTCGCCGATCCCGACGGCTATGTGTGGGAGGTCGCCCACAATCCCGGCTGGATCCTCGGTGAGGACGGGACCGTCCGGATCTGATCGCCCCGGCCGAGCCGGCGGACGCGCATGGCGGCTTCCGCTCCGGCCGGGTCACGGGCCCGGGGTCCGACAGCAAGACCGCGTCCGGGTGGCCTCGGGGGTGCTGAATATCGCGCGGAACTGCGATTCCATGGCGGCCGCAGGCTGACCTCAGGTCCCGCCGACGGAAAATGTTTTGATGTTAAAGTAAAAATTTGTCCCTCTACGTCCACGCGTCGCGATCTAGGGCCCGAGGCTGGCCAGCTCCGCGAGCATCGCGCGGAGCTGGGCCATGCGGGACTCGCCTAGGACCTCCTCCCATTTCGCCTCGAGGCCGGTGAACACCCGGCCGGCGATGGCGGCGGCCTCGTGGCCGCGCGGGGTGAGCTTGACGATCCGGGCGCGCCCGTCGCTGGGGTCGGGGACACGCTCGGCGTAGCCGTGGCCTTCCAGGTACCGGATGATCTCGGCCATCGCCTGGGGCGTCACTCCGGCCCGGCGCGCTAGCTCGGTGGGGCGGGTGCCCCCGGCGTCGATCACGCGGAAGAGGTTGATGGAGTGGGCCGGGCGGATGTCCGGGAAGCCGGCCGCCGGCAGCGCCGTGTGCAGCGCTTCCACCAGCGAGTCGAAGACGGCGCTGATGTTCATCGCCAGCGGCGGGACAGCCGGGGGACGTTCGGTACTTGACATTATTTCAGCCTCTTGATTAAGCTAGTTAATAAAGCAACTTAAGTAAGTTGCTGAACTAACTGTACGTCAGGAGAAACCCATGAGCAGCCAGAAGCCACCAGAACAGGACCCGATCGGCAGCCTCGACCGGACCTGCACCGCGGTCGGTGACCTCGTCGTCGGCGTGGGCCCCGGGCAGTGGGCGGACCCCACCCCCTGCACCGAATGGAACGTCAGCCAGCTCGTGGACCACCTCATCGCCGGCAACCGGCGGTTCGCCGCCCTCCTCCGCGATCACCCCACGGCTGAACCCGGCGGGGCAGAGCCGGGCGGCGACCGCGCCGCCGCCTACCGCACCGCCGCGGCGGCGCTGCGTGCCGCGTTCTCCGCACCCGGAGCCCTCGACCGGATCTACCCGTCCCCGATCGGGTCAGCTCCCGGCCTGGCCCTGGTCGACCTTCGGATCGCCGAGCAGCTCCTGCACGGCTGGGACCTGGCCCAGGCGACCGGGCAACACCCGAACCTTCCCGACGACCTGGCCGGGCAGCAGCTTGCTCGCGCTCGCGGCCAGCTAGGCGACGCCCCTCGCGAGGGCATGCCCTTCGACGCTCCCCAGCCGGCGCCCGCACACGCGCCCGCGATCGACCGGCTGGCCGCGTTCTTCGGCCGCCGCGTGTAGTCCGGCCCCCGGTTGGCCGGACGTGGTGCTATACGCGCTCGATCACGGTCACGTTGGCCTGACCGCCGCCCTCGCACAACCCAGACGGGATCGGCACCGCGGGCGGAGACGTGATGGATCCTGGCCCGGGGCGTCAGCCGGTGCGTCCGCACCGCCTGCTCCGAGGCGATGAGCAGGGCCGCCGCGCCGTCGGAGATCTGGCTGCTCTGCCTGGCGGCGTCCAGAGTGGTGCGGACCCGTAACTAGGGGTCAGGCGACGACGGCCACGTAGCGCCAGTCGAGGACGTCGCGCGGTTTGACCCCGTTAGCCTCGCCGGGCTCAGCCGATGGCCCTTCGGCCCGGACCAGGGAGCGCAGGTGCACCAGGCCGCCGCCCGGGACCTCGTCGACCTGCTCGACGGAGACCGTGCTGCGCAGCGTGTCGCCTTCGTGCACCGGGCCGAGGTGGTCGCAGCCATGCCAGGCCGCCACGGTGACGATGGAGGGCAGCGAACGGGCCGCCTGGGCCAGCGCCAGCCCGATGGCGTGCCCGCCGTAGACCAGGCGCTGGCCGCCCGCGGCGGCCGCGTCATGATGCACCGCCGCGACGTTGAGGGTCAGCCGGGCCAGCTCGGTCGCGCTGGAGACCACGTCGCCGCCGGCCACCAGCCAGGACTGCCCCGGACGCAGCTCGGAAAAGCGGGGGCCGCCCGCGTGCCGGGCGAACCGGTCGAGCCGCCAGCCGCCAACGAGCGCCTTCAGGCCGGCCGGGTCGGCCGGATGACCGACGGATTCGAGCTCGTCGGCATGCCCGGTCTGCCTGGTCTGGTCGCGCAGCGGCAGCATGGCGCAGCGCCAGAAGTCAAGCACCGGCCGCCGCTGCTGGTCCACGGTCGTGATCCGCAGCACCGCGAGCCCGGTGGGCGCGCGGCCTTCCTGCGGCCGGTTCTGCCGCAGCGCCACTACCCGGGTGGAGGTCCGGAGCGTGTCGCCGAGCCGCGGGGTGCGGCGGAAGGCCAGCCCGCGGTAGAACAGGTTCGCCTTGACGTGCTGGGTGACCAGCGTCGACTGGCCGATCGCGACGTCCCAGACCAGGCCGGGCGACGCCAGCGGGCCGCCGCCGGTGACCTGATGGCCCAGCTCATGGTCAAGGACGAGCGCGAGCCGGTCCCCGGTGATGGCCTGATGCGCGGCGGCCAGCCCCGGCGTCAGCGTCAGGCCGGGCGCACGGCCGAACTCCTGGCCGACGGCCAGCTCGTCAAAGTACGGACCCTCGACGGCCGGAAACTGCATCGATCACGCTCCCTGAGCCACGGGCCCCTTGGAGAAACTTTTAATTAATGTTAGACAGAAGATTAAGGTCAGTCTCCAGGGAGCAGCCGTGAGCAATCTTTCCGCGGAGGAGCGAGCGGTCGTCGCCACGGTGGCGGAGTTCGTCGACCGGGAGGTCAGGCCGGTCGTGCGCGAACTTGAGCACGCTAACTCCTACCCCGAGAAGCTGATCAACCAGATGAAGGCCATGGGCATCTTCGGGCTGGCGATCCCCGAGCCCTACGGTGACGCGCCGGTGTCGACACCGTGCTATGCCGAGGTCACCGCCGAGCTGGCCCGGGGCTGGATGAGCCTGGCCGGGGCGATGGGCGGGCACACGGTGGTCGCCAAGCTGCTGCTCCAGTTCGGCACCGAGGAGCAGAAGCAGCGTTACCTGCCGGCCATGGCGACCGGCGAGGTGCGGGCCACGATGGCGCTGACCGAGCCGGGCGGCGGCTCTGACCTGCAAGCCATAACGACGACGGCACGGCCGCACGGCGACGGGTACCTCATCGACGGCACCAAGACCTGGATTACCAACGCCCGCCGGTCCCAGCTGATCGCGCTGTTGTGCAAGACCGACCCCGCCGCGCAGCCGCGGCACCGGGGCATCAGCATCTTGCTGGTCGAGCACGGCGACGGGCTTGTGGTCTCGCGCGACCTGCCCAAGCTCGGCTACAAGGGGGTGGAAAGCTGCGAGCTGTCGTTCGCCGGCTACCACGCGCCGGCCGGCGCGGTGCTCGGCACCGACCCGGGGCACGGCTTCGCCCAGATGATGAAGGGCCTGGAGATCGGCCGGATCCAGGTCGCCTCGCGGGCGGTCGGGGTGGCGCAGGCGGCCTTCGACGACGCGCTGCGGTACGCCCAGCAACGGGAGACCTTCGGCGTGCCGATCTGGAAGCATCAGGCGATCGGCGACTACCTGGCCGACATGGCGACCAAGCTCACCGCGGCCAGGCAGCTAGTGCGGTACGCCGCCACGCGGTACGACGGCGGCGAGCGGTGTGACATGGAGGCCGGGATGGCGAAGCTGTTCGCCTCGGAGACCGCGATGGAGATCGCGCTCAACGCGGTCCGGATCCACGGCGGGTACGGCTACTCGACCGAGTATGACGTCGAACGGTACTTCCGCGACGCGCCGCTCATGATCGTCGGCGAGGGGACCAACGAGATCCAGCGCAACGTCATCGCGGCACAGCTGATAGCCCGCGGCGGCCTGGATCGCTGACCGGGTCAGCGGGTCCGGGCCGCGGTACGCCGGGAACCTATAATTGACTCGTGCCTAGAAAATCGGATGTGGCGGTGGCGGAAGAAACCGGCTCGAAGTCGGCGAGGACCAGGGAGCGGATCCTCGACGCCGCCGCGTACGTGCTCAGCCGGAAGGGATACGCGGGCACCCGGCTGAGCGACGTGGCCGACCAGGCCGAGATCCAGGCGCCGGCCATCTACTACTACTTTCCCTCACGCGATGACCTGATCGAAGAGGTGATGTGGTCGGGCATCGCGCACATGCGCGAGCACATCACCAGCATCCTGGCCGCGCTGCCGCCCGGCGCCGGCCCGCTCGATCGCATCGACGCCGCGGTCGAGGCGCACCTGCGGTACTCGCTGGAAATCTCCGACTACACGACCGCGTCGATCCGCAACGCGGGGCAGGTCCCGGAGAGCATCGCCATCAGGTACGCCGCCGAGGCCTCTCAGTACGGCGACACCTGGCGCAAGCTGCTGCAGGACGCGGACAACGCCGGGCTGCTCCGTCCGGACCTGGATCCGAGGGCGGCGCGGATGCTGGTGCTCGGCGCCCTCAACTGGGCCGCTGAATGGTGGAATCCGCGCCGGGGTTCGCTGGAGGTGGTGGTGCGAACCGCGCAGTCCCTGGTCAGGCACGGGCTCGGCGCCGGGCACAACCTGGGCCATGCCGGGGCGGAAGGCGCAGCCGGGGCTCCCGGATCCGCGACGCGCAAATCCCGCGTCCGGCGGCCCATGTCCGGCTGACGGGCTTGGCGG
>Ga0209839_10001228_pt1 | contig 13238 bp, 9 predicted proteins | sample OrgsoiDNA2013050_FD_185800 | JGI IMG/M metagenome (GOLD analysis project Ga0209839, IMG submission 185800) | Permafrost soil microbial communities from the Arctic, to analyse light accelerated degradation of dissolved organic matter (DOM) -... | ecosystem: Environmental > Terrestrial > Soil >... | reverse complement strand
AGGCGCGATGATGGTTGACGACTTCGACGTTGTTGCCGTCGGGGTCGAGGACGTAAGCGGCGTAGTAGCCGGGGTGGTACTGCGGGCGCTCCCCGGGCGGCCCATGGCTCTGGGAGCCGATCTCGATGGCGGCCTGATGGAATCGCTCCACGTCGGCGTCGTCATCGGCCGGAAACGCCAGGTGTAGGTTCTCGGTCCGCGTCCCGGGCACGAGCGAGAACGACCCCGTGGCGCCGGCGAACTGCACCCGGTTCGGCTGCTCGTCCCTGAGGCGCAGGCCGGCATACGGCGCGATGGTCTCGTAGAAGCGCCTGGCCGCGGCGAGGTCGCCCACGCGGATCCAGAGATGGTCGATGATCCCGCCGCGGCGCGGCGAGCCGTGGTGGACGGCCTCGGTGCTGTTGCCGTCGGGATCAAGCAGGAATGCCCCGTAGTTCTTCCCGCCGTACTGGGGCCTCGGCCCCGGCTCTCCGTCGGAGGCATAGCCGCGCTCGGTGCCGGCCCGCCAGAACTCATCGACCTGCTCGCGGGAGGGGGACAAGAAGGCGAGGTGGAGTCGCCGCGTCGGCCGGTTGGCGCCGTCGGCCTCGGTGAGCGAGAAGTCCTGCCACTCCGAGTAGGTCCCGAGCCGGTAGCTCTGATCGACCCCGAGCGCCCTCAGAACCGAGTCGTAGAACAGCTCTGACCGGGTCCTGTCGGTGACTCTGATGGTGACGTGGTCGAACATCGGCCGGGACAATCTATCCGGCGCACGCTGGCCGCGAACGACAGCGTCCCTCAGCTCGGAAGACCGCCTCCCCGACCGTCAGCGCCGAGGCGCCGGGGCGGGCATGAGGGGGCCGGCTGCTCCGCGGGTCCTCCTCATCCTGGCCGCGTCTCACCCGCCGGGCCGCCCGCGCCACCACGGGGCCGCCCGCGCCACCAGGACCGCCAGCGCGCACGAGGCGACGCGCCCGAGTGGGCTGTCAGCTCGGCTGGTGAGCACGATCGGCACGCGCCCGCCGAGGACGATGCCGGCGGCCTGCGAGTCACCCAGGGCGCCCAATTGCTGGACCAGCATGGCTCCGCTTTCGAGGTCAGGGACAACGACGATGTCGGCCCGCCCGGTGACCGGCGAGGCGATTCCCCTCACCCGAGCGGTCGCGGGAGAGACCGCGTCGTCGAACGCCAGGGGCCCGTCGACCACGCCGCCGACGATCTGGCCGCGCTCGGCCATCTTCGCCAGCACGGCCGCTTCCAGCGAGGACCGGAGCTTCGGGTTCACCGTCCCGATGGCCGACAGGATGGCCACCTTTGGCGTCTCGACGCCGACCGCGAGGGCGAGGTCGATGGCGTTCTGAACGATGTCCTGTTTGGCCGCCAGATCCGGCTCGATGTTCGACGCGGTGTCGGTGATGAACAGTGGGCGGGCATAGGTGGGGACGTCCATCACGGAGACGTGGCTCATTCGCCGGTCGGTCGCCAGTCCGATGTGCACAGCGACGGCGGCGCTCATCAGCTCGTCGGTTTGCAGGCTGCCCTTCATCAGCGCGTCCACCTGGCCGCTGCGGGCGAGTGCCACCGCCCGTTCGGCCGCCTCGTGGCTGTGCTCGGTGGCGATCAGCGACAGACCGTCGATGGCCACGTCGTGCGCCGCGGCCACGGAGCGGATGCGCTCCTCCGGCCCGACGAGGACCGGGATGATCAGTCCCTCCTGGGCCGCCTGGACCGCCCCGAGCAGGGTGTCCCGGTCCACCGGGTGCACCACCGCCATGCGGATCGGCTCGAGCGTCTCGGTTCTGGCCAGCAGCTCCCGGAACAGGACGCCGTGTTCAAGCAGGTGGACCTCGGGCAGCACCACACGTGGACGGCGAACCTTCTCGGTCGGCGCGATCACGTTGGCCACGCCGTCGATCACCGTCTCATCGCGCTGATTGACGCAGCGGCATTCGAACGTGATCCGGGGGCGCTCGGAGTCCTTTGCGGTGGCCGTGACCGATATGGTGATCGTGTCTCCGACGGTCACCGGGCGGCGAAAGCGCAGAGTCTGCTCGAGATAGATTGTGCCCGGTCCGGGCAGCTTGGTGCCGAGGAGGGTCGAGATCAGTGATGCGCCCCACATGCCGTGGGCGATGATCGTGTGGAAGACGTCGCTGTGGGCGTACTGCACGTCCACGTGGGCGGGGTTCACGTCGCCCGACATCACCGCGAACAACTCGATGTCCGCGGTGCTCAGGGTGCGGGCCAGTGTCGCGGTCTCCCCGGTCTCGATCTCGTCGAAGGTGCGGTTCTCGATGAACACCCGCGGCTCCATCAGCTCAATCGCCGCCTCCTCGCCCCAGTGCCGGCGCGGATCTGTCCATGTGCCCTGATCATGGCTGCAGCACGTACGCACCGGGGGCGTCGTCGAGGGGTGGGTATCCGCGATCCGGTGCCCCCATGGCCGGCGGGGCCCCGCGGCTGCCCGAGCGCTCGACCAGCCAGGCGTGCCAGGCCGTCCACCACGAGCCCTCGCGAGTGGGGGCCTCGGCCACCCAGCGGTCGGGATCGACGTAGGGAGCGCCGGCTGGGCGGGTGGCATAGCGGAAGCTGCGGTGCCCGTGCCCGGGCTCGCTGACGATCCCTGCGTTGTGACCGCCACTAGTCAGGACGAAGGTGATCTCCCCGTCTGCGACCAGGTGCAGCTTGTAGACCGAGCGCCACGGAGCGACATGATCGCGCGTGGTACCGACCATGAAGATCGGCACGCGGATGTCCCTCAGCGCCACCGCCCTCCCGCCGGCCAGGTAGCGCCCTTCGGTCAGATCGTTGCGCAGGAACAGGCCGTGCAGGTACTCGGAGTGCATCCGGTAGGGGAGCCGGGTGCCGTCCGCGTTCCAGGCCATCAGGTCGTTGGGCAGCTGGCGCTCGCCGAGCAGGTACTCGCGCACCAGGCGCGACCAGATCAGGTCATTGGAGCGCAGCAGCTGGAACGCGCCCGCCATCTGCTTGGTGTCCAGATATCCCTGGTCCCGCATCCCGCTCTCGAGGTAGGCGAGCTGGCTTTCGTCGATGTACAGCTGCAGTTCGCCGGGTTCGGTGAAGTCGGTCTCGGCGGCGAACAGCGTCATCGAGCGCAGGCGATCGTCGCCGTCCTGCGCCATCGCCGCCGATGCGATCGCCAGCATCGTCCCGCCGATGCAGTAGCCGACGGCGTGAACACCGCGATCCGGCACGATCGCGGAGACGGCGTCGAGCGCCGCCGCGACGCCCAGCTGGCGGTAGTCCTCCATGCTCAGATCCCGATCCTCGGCGCTCGGGTTGCGCCACGAGATCATAAACACGGTGTGGCCCTGATCCACGAGGTACTTCACCAGCGAGTTGTGTGGTGAGAGATCGAGGATGTAGTACTTCATGATCCACGCCGGCACGACGAGGACCGGCTCCGGGTACACCGTCTTCGTCGACGGTTCGTACTGGATCAGCTCGATCAGGTGGTTGCGGTAGACGACCTTGCCCGGAGTACTCGCCACCGCCTCGCCCGGCACGAACGCTTCCGCGCCCACCGGGTCGGCGCCGGTCAGCTGACGCTGCACGTCCTCGGCGAGCAGGCGCGCGCCGCGCGCCAGATTGCCCCCACGGTGCTCGAGCGTCGCTTCCAGCACCTCGGGGTTGGTCAGGGGGAAGTTCGACGGCGAGACGGTGTCGAGCAGCTGCCTTGCCGCGAACGACACCATCGCCTCGTGGTGGCGCGATACGCCCGGCACATCCGTCGTCGCCTCCTGCCACCACTCCTCGGTCAACATGAACGCCTCGGCGATCACGTTGAACGGCCAGCGGCGCCAGCTCGGCTCGGCAAAGCGCGGATCTTCCGGCGGTGACTCACCATCCGCGGCGCGCCCGCCTGAGAACGCGCTCGCTCCCACCCGGGTCGCGTTGCGCACGGCATGCCCGAGAAGCTCGGCCTGCCTGCCCGGGCGGTCGGCCAGATGGGCGAGCCAGTCGAAGCAGGCCAGCGACAGCGCGACCGGTGAGACGCCCCCGGTGACGCGCGCCCGCCACGCCTGAAGCCTGCGATCGAGCGCGGCCGCCGCGCCGTCGCCCGAGGAAGTGTTGTCACGATCCACGCTCATCCCGCTAGTCTGTCCGGCGGCAGCGGCCGCCACATCGTCGCTGTCCCGCACGGGATGGCGGCGCAGTACGGACGAGAGGCCGTAGCTATCCGCAACCGGCGAGTTAGGCGAGCCTCGCCGTTGCGCGCTCTCGTGCCGGCCGCGCCTTCATGGCCGCCAGGTACTCGGCCATCCTGCCCTGGGACTCGAACACTCCGATCCGCCCGGCGATGCGGACCACCTCGCTGACGACGACGTCGGCGACGGTGAACCGGTCGCCGACCAGGTACGCCTTTTAGGCCGCCTCCTCGGGGGTCATGATCACCAGCTCGTAGGGCGCGCCGAGCTCCTCCAGCGTCCAGACGACGCGGATCGGGCGTCCCGCTCCCCGGCGATGGTAGATCCGTATCAAACGATTCCTCAAGAACCTTCGCCGTCGTCAGCATTGCCCCGGTGGGCTGCCTCGAGCAGGGATGGCGCGAGGATCGAGTCGGCCGCCCCAGTGACTTGCAGCCCGACGACTCGCCCGTAATAACTGGCTCCCTCACCGGCGGGCCGAGCGTTCCGGCTGATCATGCGTCTATACCTGCAGACGAACGTCGCCGGGATCCTGAGTGGCAGCAGCTGGCAGCCGCCCACGGTGCTGCCCTGCCTTGCCACCGGGATGACCTCCGCAGGGACGGGCTGCGCCAACTGAGGCGAATTGCAGCCTGCGGGGCCGGGCTAACGGCGACGGCGCCAGCCCGTCCGGCGCACCAGCAGATCTAGCTCGGGCTTCGGCGTCAGCTTCACGATGATCTCTGCCCTCCGCGGCACGATCACGCACCGCCCACCGGGCCACGCTGTAGCCGGCCGCGCCGGGGATGTGCGTCCAGGCGGCCACCGAGGTCATGCACACGACCCGACGGCTCCCTCGCTCGATCGTCGGGAGGCCCGGCGCCGGCGATCAGCCGGCCGGCCAGGGCCTCCACGTCCTCGATCCGCGTCAGGCCGCCATCAGCTCGCGCTCGGCACGCAGCCAGTTCTCGAGCTCGCAGCCACGCTGCTCGAGGTGGATGAAGTACGCGTGCTCGGAGATCTGGCTGTGGGTTGGCTTGCCGCGCCGCTGCCTCCTCGGCTTGGCCGGGCTGATGCGCTTCTTGGCCGGCTTCGCGGCGGTCCTCTCGGTCATGCTGATCCTCCTCGTCATGGTCGTCGTTCCCGCACGCACTTGACATAAGGCATGCGCGCGTCGTGTTCGACGCCGGCGGGGAAAGCCCTGCCCGGGGCCCTGCCCGGGGCCGGGGTGACTCTGCCCGCGGCGCCCATCGGAGCGTCATCGCGCTCCTGAGCGATCAGGCGCCCGCGCCGCCACCGCCGGCTCCTCGCGGTCTCGCGCCTGCCCCGCTAGAGGTTGACCGCCACGTACTTCGTCTCCAGATACTCCTCGATCCCCTCATAGCCGCCCTCGCGGCCGAAGCCGGACTGCTTGATGCCGCCGAAGGGTGCGGAGGCGTTGGAGACGATGCCCTGGTTGAGGCCGACCATGCCGGTCTCGAGGCCTTCGATGACGCGCAGGGCGCGCTTGATGGAACGGGTGAACACGTAGGCGACGAGCCCGTATTCGGTGTCGTTGGCGGCGGCGATCGCCTCCTCCTCGGTCGAGAAGGGCTTGATCGGCGCCACCGGACCGAAGATCTCCTCGCGCAGCAGCGCCGCGTTCTCAGGGACGTCGGTGAGCACGGTCGGCTCGTAGAAGTAGCCGGAGCCGTCGAGCGCGTGGCCACCGGTCAGCGGCCGGGCGCCCCGCTTGACGGCGTCCTCGACGAGCTCTGCGACCTTGCTGCGCTGCTTGTCGTCGATCAGCGGGCCGAGGTCGACGCCGTCCTCGGTGCCGCGTCCGACCTTGAGCGAGGCCATTCGCTTGGCCAGCTGTTCGGCGAACCGGTCGGCGATCGGCGCCGCGACGTGGAAGCGGTTGGCAGCCGTGCACGCTTCGCCCCCGTTTCGCATCTTCGCGATCATCGCCCCCTCGACGGCTGCGTCGACGTCGGCGTCCTCGAAGACCAGGAACGGCGCGTTGCCGCCGAGCTCCATCGACAGGCGGAGCAGGTTGTCCGATGACTCCGCCATCAGACTGCGCCCGACCTCGGTCGAGCCGGTGAACGACAGCTTGCGCAGGCGGGGATCGTGGAGCAGCGGCGCCGTGGTGGCGCCCGACGACGAGGTCGTGAAGAGGTTCACCACGCCGGCCGGCAGGCCGGACTCCTCCAGGATCTTGACCAGCATCAGCATCGAGAGCGGTGTCTGCGACGCCGGCTTGACTATTAACGTGCAGCCCGCGGCGATCGCCGGACCGATCTTGCGAGTCCCCATGGCCAGCGGGAAGTTCCAGGGGGTGATCAGCATCACCGGGCCGACGGGCTGCTTCATCGTCAGCACCCGGCCCTTTCCGTTCGGCGCCACCGCATACCGCCCGTCGATGCGGACCGCCTCCTCGGAGAACCAGCGCAGGAAGTCCGCGGCATAGACGACCTCAGCCAGCGACTCCTTGACCGGCTTGCCCATCTCCAGCGTCATCAGCAGGGCGAGCTCATCCTGGCGCTCGATGATCGTGTCGAAGGCGCGCCGCAGGATCTCTCCGCGCTCGCGGGGCGGGTGAGCGGCGAAGCCCGGGCCTGCCTCGACCGCCGCATCAAGGGCGGCCTTTGCGTCCTCAGTCGAGGCGTCGGCGACCTCGCACAGCGTCTCACCGGTGGCGGGGTCCTCGACCGCCAGCACGCCGGCGCTGCCGTCGCGCCAATCGCCGCCGATGTACAGCTGCTTCGGGACCTGGTCGAGAATGCTCTGCTCTGAAGTGGCGGTAGTCGTCGTCATGCCATACAAGCTACGCCTCCTCCTCGCCGCCGGCTCGGCCGGCTCGAGCGGCGGCGCCGGCATCTCCACCGGGGACACGTCGACATCCTCCAGCGCCGTCGCCGGCCACGGGTTCTTCATCGCGATCCAGGGCTACCGGACCTTCTGAGGGAGTGGAGCGGGGAGAGGCCGGAGCGCCGGGCGCCCCGGCCGGACCCTTCTAGATCGAGGCGGTGCTCAGCGCCGCGCCTTCCAGCGCCACCGACAGAACCTCGTCGATCGTCATCGCGAAGTGGAAGCTCATCGCCGCGCGCACTTCCACCGGCACGTCGTCGAGGTCGCCTCGGTTGCGCTCGGGGAGCACCACATCGGTCAGCCCTGCTGCGTGCGCGGCGAGCACCTTCTGCTTTACGCCGCCGATCGGCAGCACGCGGCCCTGGAGGGTGACCTCGCCGGTCATCCCGACCGTGTACCGCACCGGCCGCCCGCTCAGCAGCGACGCCAGTGCGGTGACCATCGTGACGCCGGCGCTGGGACCATCCTTCGGGATCGCCCCGGCGGGCACGTGCACGTGGAACGAGCGCTCCTCGAACGCGGGGGGCTCGATCCCGAGCTCGTCGGCGTGGCCGCGGACATAGGAGAGGGCAATCTGCGCCGACTCCTTCATCACGTCGCCAAGCTGGCCAGTCAGGGTCAGCCCGGGCTTGCCCGTCATCGCGGTCGCTTCCACGAACAGAACGTCGCCGCCCGCGCCCGTCACCGCGAGACCTGTCGCAACGCCGGGAACCGCGGTCCGTACCGCGGACTCCTGGAAGTGGCGCTGCCGGCCGAGGGCATCCCGGACCGCCGCGATGTCGATCGCGATCGGTGCCGACGTCTCGCCGGAGGCGATCCTGGTTGCGGTCTTGCGCAGCAGCGTCCCAAGGTCACGCTCGAGCTGCCTGACTCCGGCCTCTCGGGTGTACTCGATTGCCACCGTGCGCAGGAGCTCGTCGGAGATCTCCACCTCCTCAGGCCGGAGCCCGTTCCGCTCGAGCTGCCGCGGCCACAGGTAGCCGCGAGCGATCGCGACCTTCTCGGAGGTCGTGTACCCGTCGAAGCGGATCACCTCCATGCGGTCGAGCAGCGGTCCCGGGATCGTGTCCGCGACATTGGCGGTGGCGATGAACAGCACCCCGCTCAGATCCAGCTCCAGGTCCAGATAGTGGTCACGGAAGCTGTGGTTCTGTGCCGGGTCGAGCACCTCGAGCAGGGCCGCGCTGGGGTCGCCGCGCCAGTCGGCGCCGACCTTGTCGACCTCGTCGAGCATGATCACCGGGTTCATCGTCCCGGCATCGCGGAGCGCGCGGACCAGGCGACCGGGAAGGGCGCCGATGTACGTGCGCCGGTGGCCTCGGATCTCGGCCTCGTCGCGCACGCCGCCCAGGGACATCCTCACGAACTTCCGGCCGGTGGCGCGAGCGATCGACTCGCCGATCGAGGTCTTGCCGGTGCCGGGCGGTCCGATCAGGGTCAGGATCGCGCCCGAGCGGCGGTCTTCGGTGATGCCGCGCTCGAGGCGCAGCTTCTTGACCGCGATGTACTCGACGATCCGGTCCTTGACGTCCTCGAGACCGGCGTGGTCCGCATCGAGCACCTCGCGTGCGTGCTGCGGATCGAGCCGCTCCTCGGAGTTGCTGCCCCACGGGACGGCGATCAGCCAATCGAGGTAGGTGCGGATCACGCTCGACTCGGCGCTCTGCTCGCCCATCCGCTCGAACCGTCCGAGCTCCTTCTCGGCCTGCTCGCGCGCGTGGTCGGGCATGCCGGCCTCGGCGATCTTGGTCCGGTACTCCTCGATGATCGAGCCGTCGTCCTCGCCGAGCTCCTTGCGGATCGACTCCATCTGCTTGCGCAGGAAGTACTCGCGCTGCTGGCGCTCGGCGCCCGACTCGACGTCGTCGCGGATGCGCCTGCGCACCTGCAGCTCGGCCAGCCGCTCACGCTGGTAGCCCAGGGCCAGCTCGAGCCGTTCGGTCACATCGGTGGTCTGGAGCAGTTTCACCTTCTGCTCGAAGGACAGATCGGGTGAGTAGCCGCTGGTGTCGGCCAGCGAGCCCGGCTCGGTGATCGAGCGCACGAACGCGGACACACGGCCGTTGTCGCCGCGCAGCTCGAGGATCTCCTCGACCACGGCGCGGTACTCGCGCTCGAGGTTGCGGGTCTGCCCGTCAACCGGGACCTCGTCGGACCGCTCCTCGACCTCGACGTACAGCCGGCCATCGGGAAGGGTGTGGGCGGCACCGGCGACGCCGCGATGCAGTCCCATGAGCGTGATGGCGCGCGCTCCACCCGGAAGGCGGACCCGGTCGGTCACCTCGGCGACCGTGCCGACGGCGGCGAACTCCTGCTCGTGGCGCGGCACGAGCAGCACGCGCTCCTCCTCGCCGGTGTCAACGGCGAGAGTGAGCGACATCCCCGGGAAGACCACTGCGTCCTCGAGGGGGACAAGAAGAAGGCGACTCATCAAGTCTTCACTTTCGCTAGTAGCTTACGATTGGTAAGCGGAACCATAGCACTCGACGAAGCCGAACGCCAGTGGATCTCAGTCATGTGGACTCAGATCTTAGCGACCGTCGATTGCCGGCTTCGAAGCTGCCGCGTTCCGGTGCCGACACACGGGCTCCGGCCCGCGCGCGCAGATGAATTACGATCCGATGAACTTGAAGCCGTTCTCGGTCAGCATTGAGGAAGCAACGGGCGGGACGATCATCGTCGTGCTCCACGGAGAGCTCGACATCGCCACCACCCCGGCGGCCGAGGAGAAGCTCCGTGACCAGGAGAACGACGGCGCTGAGGTGATCGTCCTCGACCTGCGCGGGCTGACGTTCATCGACTCGACGGGACTCCGGCTTCTCGTCGCCGCCGACTCGAGGGCGCGTGAGGCCGGCCACCGGCTGGCCATCGCGCGCGGGCCCGAGGCGGTGCACCGCGTCCTCGAGATCACCGGGCTGGACGGAAAGCTCGATCTGATCGGGGATCCGGCCGAGCTGCAGGCCGCCTCGTAGACGCGCCGCCGGTTACGTTCCGGGCAGGGGCCCCCGTGGAATCCCCGACGCGGGCGGCGCTCAGCGGCTCAACTCGGACACGACGCGGGTCCCCGCGTCGTGCTCGACCCACCACCGGTCGGCCATTCGTCACCAGCTCACTGACGATCAGGTTGAGCTTCTCGGCCAGGTCCGGCGCCAGGTCTGCTCCGAGTCTCCGCACGGAGTCTCGAGCGACCGCGGCGGCCGTCGGGTCCGAGGGCAGTCGCAGCTCGAACGCCACGGTGGACGGGTCCTTTCCTTGATCGCAGTGCTGAACGTCGCCGGTGTTCTTCCCGCGGCGCCGTGGTTCCGAAACCGCCGGAGTCGGCGCGAACGGGACGGCTCAGCTGAGCGTCGCGTACATCTGGCCGAGTTCGACCGGCGGCTCACCATGCAGCACCCACATGCCGTCCTCACGACGCGTGACCTTGCCCTGAGCGGTCATCTCCTTGAGCGCGGTGGTCACGGTGGGACGCCGCGCGCCGACCAGGCTGGCAAGCATCCGGTGGGTCAGCCCGAGCGGGAGCACGATCCCATCGACCGAGACCTTGCCCCAGCGCTCGGCCAGGTGCCACATGAGCAGCAGCAGCCGCGTCTCGACGCGCTGCAGGTTGCAGATCGCAAGTTGCACCGCGAGGGCGCGGGAGCGTTTGATCGCACGCGCTACGAGCGCCGTGGTCAGCTCGGGCCAGCGGGCCGTGCGGGCAACGAAGCGACCGTCGAGGATCGCGATCCGGGCGGTCACGAGGACGTTCCAGGTGACGGCGGGCGTCTCGGTGGCCAGCTCGATTACCGTGTCCCACGGCCGGAGGATCTCGCCCTCCCCGATCAACTCGGTGAACGACGAGCTTCCGAGCGTCACGTCGCGTGAGATCAGCCCGTCGACCACCAGCAACCCGAGGGCGCCGCGCGGCTCGATGATGTCGAGCGCCTCAGCGGGCCATTCACCCGGGGCCAGCGTCTCGATCGCGGCAATCGCGTGTGAACGGGCCGCGGCTGCGCGCTCAGCATCCATGTCGCGGGCCAGGTCGGGATCCACATCGAGGATCGCGACGGCGCGCCTGCGCGGGAAGCTGTGAGTCGCGCTCACGCCACGTGGTCGCGGAGCGAGATCCAATGATCGGGCAAGGTCTTCATGCACCCTCACTAGGTTGCCCCTGAATCGGCGTTTGTCAAACCACACTGGTGAGCGGTCCCATAACAGTGCCGAATCGGTGATCGGGAAACCACATCGCCGAAGAATCTGGAATCATCGGGCCGTGGCCGAGCATCGGAGACCCGCGGAGGAGTCTGTACACGACGTGCTTGCGGCCGAGGCGTTCGCCATGCCGATCGCCGATCGCAGCCTTCATCACGGGCCGGTCACGTTGCCGGAGGATCCCACGGGGATCCCCGAGCCCCATGACATCCTCGCCGCCGAGGAGTTCGCGATGCCGGCCGCCGAGCCCCACCCGGCGGTGGCGGTGCTGCGCCGCTATGACTCCTCGTGGCGGCTTCGCGTGCTCGCGGCAACCGGGCTGCTCGTGCTCGTGCTGCTCCGGCGGCGCCGCCGTCATCGCTGACGCTCTGACTGATCGCCTGGTGCCAGGTCTCGGCCGTTTACGACGTGGTCCTGCTGCTGGCGCTCGACGTCTACGAGCATGCCTACGCCCGCGACTTCGGCGCCACGCGCAGCGGCCGCCAGACATACGTCAGGCGTTCTTCGCCAACCTCGACTGGGAGCACGTCGAGCGCCAGGTCCAGCGGGCGATCGCGTGCCGGGACGGAGGCAAGCTGGTCGGAAGGCGCGAGCTCTACAGGGGGTCGACGGGCGGGCGCTGATCCGCCCACGGCCTCGCCCGCTCGAGCTGCGCGGCCAGGCCCAGGAGCAGCGGCTCGCGTCGCGGCGCCCCCACCAGCTGCACCGCGCGCGGCAGTCCGTCCGGGGCAAAGCCGACCGGGATCGATGCGCCCGGATTCCCGCACACGTTCCAGACGGCCGTGTAGGCGACGTAGGGGATGGCCCGCAGGCTGGCGTGCAGGCTCCCGATCCCATCCAGCGCCCCGATCCGCCGCGGCAGGGCCGCGATCGTCGGGGTGAGCAGCACGTCGTGGTGGTCGAACAGCCGGTTCACCCGCTTGGCGATCTTCTCGCCGTGGCCGATCGCCCAGCGAACGGCCGAGTCCGGAAACGCCCGCGCCAGCGCCAGCGTCTGCTTGGTCCGCCGCTCGAGCAGCTCGGGCGCCTCGACCAGCTTCACCTCATCCCGCACCCCGCCGTAGAACTGGGGCACGAAGGCTGGCGTCAGCTCGGGGTAGTCGGGGTCGGCCTCTCGCACGTCGTGCCCGAGCGCGCGCAGCGCCTCGGCCGTCTCGTCGAGAGCGCGGGCCTGCTCGGCGTCCAGGCGCACGCCGAGCTGGGTCGGGCGGCGTGAGAGGGCGATCCGGAGGGCCCCGGGCTCGGACGCCGCAGCGACGGCCAGGTCGCCCTCGTGCTCGGGCCACACGGTGCGGATGACGTCGTAGATGACCGCGGAGTCGCGGACCGAGCGCGTGAGGGGCCCGAGCGTCCCGAGCGCGTGCCAGACGCCATCGAGCGGCGCCGCCGAGACGAGGCCTCGTGTCGGCTTGAGCCCGAACAGCCCGCAGCACGCCGACGGGATCCGGATCGATCCGCCACCGTCGCCCCCGATCCCGGCGGCCACGAGCCCCGCGGCGACCGCGGCGGCCGTGCCGCCGCTCGAGCCGCCGGTCGAGCGTCCGAGATCCCAGGGGTTCCGGGTGTAGCCGAAGGTGGCCGACTCGGTGAACGGCCACTGGCCGAACTCCGGCATCGCGGTCTTGCCGACGATCACCGCCCCCGCGGCCCGAAGTCGCGCGACGAGCTCGGCGTCTGCGCCGGCGGGCCGCGTCCGGGCGGCGGTGCCGAAGGTCGTGAGCTGGCCCTCGACGTCGATCTCGTCCTTGATCGCGATCGGCACGCCGTGCAGCGGCGCTCCGGTGTCGTCCGGGCCCGGTCGCGCCTGGTCGCGCGCGGCGGCCTCGGCCAGCGCCTGCTCGGCCATCACGATCCGGAAGGCGTTGATCGCCGGGTTGAGGCGCTCGATCCGCTTGAGCAGCATGTGGGTCAGCTCGACGGAGGAGATCTCGCCGCTGCGGACGAGCTCGGCCTGCCCCGCGACCCCGGCGTATGCGATATCCGTCTCGTCCATGACGCGCGTAACGCTATCGGCGCAGAGGTGGCGGCGTTTTGTCACGCACCGTCACCCACGCGTGGCGGGATTAC
>Ga0209839_10001227_pt1 | contig 13241 bp, 12 predicted proteins | sample OrgsoiDNA2013050_FD_185800 | JGI IMG/M metagenome (GOLD analysis project Ga0209839, IMG submission 185800) | Permafrost soil microbial communities from the Arctic, to analyse light accelerated degradation of dissolved organic matter (DOM) -... | ecosystem: Environmental > Terrestrial > Soil >... | reverse complement strand
TGCTACGCCCGGGCGGGGCGGGTACGCCCGTTGAGCGTGATGACGACTGGGTAAGACGTGCCGCATGGGGACCGTCTTGGTGAGAGTGGCGCGGCTGGCGTTCGCCGGACTGGGTATCGCGGCCATCGTGGCCGCGATCAGGGTCACCGGCAGCCTGGTCGACTTCTTCAGCTACTTCACCATCGAGTCCAACCTGCTGGCGATCGTGGTGCTGCTCGTCGGCGGCGCGCTCGACCCGCGGGGCCGGCCCTGGGTCTACGTACGCGGCGCGGCCACCTTGTTCATGGTCATCACCGGCATCGTCTACGCGGTGCTGCTGGCCAACGCCGAGGTCGGCCTGACCAGCCCGTGGATCAACGACACCCTGCACCGCGTCATCCCTTTGGTGATGCTGGCCGACTGGATCGCGTTCTCCCCCTGGACCCGCGGCTCCTACCGGGCCGCACTGGGCTGGCTGATCGTGCCGCTGGCGTACTTCGGCTACTCGCTGGCGCGCGGCGCGGCCGTGCACTGGTACCCGTATCCGTTCCTTAACCCCACGCATCCCGGCGGATACGGCCGGGTCGTCATCTACGCCGTGGTGCTCGCGGTGTTCATGGGAGTGCTCGCCCTGGCGGTCAACGCCATCGCCCGCCGCCGCGCGGGGGCTGCCTCATGATCACGAAAGGTTGACAGTCTGCGGAGACTGTCAACCTTTCGCGATCATGGAAAATCCCTAGGCGACGGCCTGCGCCGCGTGCCGCTAGTCCTCGTCGCCTGCCCGCTCGGCCGATTCGTCCTCTCGCCTGGCATCGCGCGCGTAGCCATCGGCCAGCCGCCTCAGCAGTCTGCCGGTCCGTGGCCAGCGGTCGCCTGCGGCGTCAGCCCACTTCCGATACTGCAGCGCGAGGGCGACCTCCTGTTTCCCGCCGTCGAGCCAGCCGCGCGTTGTAACGCCCCGACCGTTGAATCGCCCGACCTCCAGTCCGGTATCGAGAGGCTTGCTCGAGGCCGCCTCAACGACCGAACGCACTGCCTCGCACGGCCACGCGCCGTCGGCGCCCTCTGGGCTCCCCGACAGCAGCTGGCCCAGACACTCGTCCCCTATGTCGGCACGATCACGCTCAAGTAGTAGTTCACGAGCACGTTGCACCCAGGAGCTCAGGGTCGTGGCATCGACTGATCCGTCCTCTTGCGTGCCCGGCAGCCGCCGCCAGCCCCGGAGAACGCTCCAGCATCGCAGTGCCGTGTCCACGCTGAACACAGGCCCCCTGGGCGTCCCGGTCGTAGGCGTAGATGTCGCGCGCCTCCCACAGCGCCCGGGCGGCCGCCTCGACCTCCTGATGGTCGTACTCGCCGAGTTCCATACGTGGGGGAGGTATCTGCTTCAGCTACCCTTGCCTCAAATCTTTTTTGGCCGAACGGTCCGTGGCCTTCCCTCCCGGGCCACCTGATGTGAACTGGGTGGTGGCCGGGGGCGTGTTAACTGAGGGTGTTTTGTCCGGCGCACGCCCACAAGTCCCACCGTTCCTGGGGCATCATTGCTAGATGCCGGGAAGACACGCAGGTAGCGATGGACCGAGAGGGAACCGAACCGCCTATGCCCGCGCCACGACCTGAGGTCGCCGACCTGCTCGAGGTGGCTGTTCCGCCCGACGCCAAGGTCATCGCCGTCAGTGATTTGCATCTGCCCCCGGTCCGTTCGGCGGTGTCCGGGCGATCGTGCGAAACGCTGGCGCGGCATCTGGACGCCGAGACCGGCGCGATCACGGTCGTCTTCGCCGGGGACGTGGTCGAACTGCTCGGGTCCCCCGGGGCCACGGCCACCGACATCCTGCGGGCCCATGAGGACCTGTGCGCGGCGCTGGTGGCGGTCACGGCGCGGGGCGGCCAGGTCATCTACGCGATCGGTAACCACGACAGCGATCTGGCCTGGGACGTCAAGGCGGCGGACGCGGTCCGGGAGATGACCGGGGCCAGGCTGTGCCTGTCCGCGGACCTGCTGCTGGCCGACGGCCGCAAGATCCGGGTGGAGCACGGCCATCAGCTCGATCCTTACAACTGCTTCTGCGACGCGCGCAACCCGCTGGACACTCCGATCGGCCACCACGTGGTCAGGGAAGTCATCCCCCGCATCGAGTTCCTGGGCCGCGGCTGGGTCGACGGGGCGCACGAGATGGCGGACCCGACCGACTTCCCTTCGTTCATCGCTTCCCGGCTGGTGTACCACAAGCTGGGCCGCCGCCTGTGGTGGCTGATCGCGATCCCGCTGGCGATCCTCGTCCTGGTCCGGATCCCCGAGTTCACGGACTTCAAGTCCCGTTACCCAGACACCAACGTGTGGGTACACCGGGCCGCGATCCTCGGCTACGGCGCGATCGCCGACATCATCGTGATCGCCGCGGTGGTCGGGATCCTCGTCCGGCGCGCCTGGCTGTCGATCAGCGCACTGGCCCTGGACGACCGAGGCTACGGGCAGAACCACGCCGCGCGGCAGCGTGCCATTGACCTAGTCGCGGACGGCTACTACGGGTTCATCACGGGGCACACGCACCACCCGGAGCTGGCGGCTACCGCCGACGGCTTCTACGCCAACTCCGGATCGTGCACCTCGGTCGTGGAGGGGATCGGCGGACGGTATGGCCTGCCTCCGGCCTACGTCCGCAACCAGCAGATCTGCTGGCTGGAGATCGCCGCGGGCCAGGCGGACCTGGTCTCGGCCCGGGTCGAGCTGCCTGGCGCGACCCGGATGGAACGGTTTGTGGCCCAGGGCCGCAACCCGCACTCCGACACTCCGGTGCGGGTCGCCACCTGGCCGGCCGGACCCGACTGGCCACTCCCGGACAAGCGGGGCTGCCGCAAGAAGCTCCAGCAGAAGGATCGCCAGCTAACGCCCGAGGCCTAGCCCCGCTGCGCCTCAGCCTCCGCCGCCCTGGCTTCTTCGATGGTGAGCTCCGCCGCGGGGTCCGCCTCCAGCCGCTCATCAGGGATCGGCTGGCCGCTGAGGGTGGATCGGCCGTAGCTGCCGTCGTCCAGCCGGTGCAGCGCGCGGTCGATGGCGGGCAGCCGGGTGCGCAGGCTCTCGGCGATGGCGTCATCCATGCCCTGGGAGGTCAGCGGCTGGGCGGAGTCGCTCATGTCGCCGGCCGCGCCGTCCAGCACCGACTCGCGGTCCTCCTGCCCGGCCGCCTCGGCGTCCTTGAGCAAGCCCTGCACTTCGTCACGCTCGGTGCGCAGCAAGGCCCGTGCCCGGTCCTGGTCCATCCGGTTGTCCTCCTGGTCAGTCGCTGTGAGATCAGTCGCTGTGAGATGGGTCGCCGTCCATGTGGCCGTGTTCCCCGGTGCCGGGCGAGCCGCCCATCATCCGCAGCATAGCCACCCCGCCGGTGCGGACGAATCGCACGACCAAGGTGCCCGCGAGCACCAGGAAGACGATGTTAAGCCAGGTGGTGTAGTCCCACGACACGCCCTGGTCGGGAATCCTGGCCCGAGCCGGATCCGGGACCAGGCCGAGACCGCCGAAGATCAGCTCGACGACGTACCCGGCCGCCACCATCGTGGCGTAGAACGTGCCGAGCAGGAACAGGGCCATCCGGGCACCGTAATACTTCCGGTAGATGTTCAGGATCGGGGCGATGAGCAGATCGGCGAAGATGAAGGCGACCACGCCGCCGAAGCTGATGCCGCCCTTCCACAGCACGACCGCCAGCGGCACGTTCCCGATCGAGCACACGAAGGAGATGACGGCGACGACGGGCCCGATGAGCGGTCCCCACAGCTTGGCCGCGAGCGGGTGAGAGACCATGAAGAAGCTTCGCCAGAAGCGGTCAGGGACCCAGGCCGCGATCCCTCCGGCTACGACCAGGCCGATGATCAGGTCCCTGATGATGGCGGCCCACTCCATCACGAAGACATGCGCGACCGCGGTGTACCCATCCGGCGAGAGCAAGCGGCTCGCGAACGAGCCCGGCCGCTGGACGGACATGTCCATCGCGGCATGACCCTCCATCGAGCCGGCGATGCCCCGGCCGGCCTGAGCGCGGGCCTGGAGCAGCAGCTGTTCCCGCAGCAGCAGCCGGAACAGCACAGCCAGCAGCACGATCATCACCGGGCCGCCGACGAACTCGGCCACGGTGAACTGCCAGCCCATCAGCAGCGCCAGGATCACGCCGAGCTCGATCACCAGGTTGGTCGAGGCGATCTCGAACGCCATCGCCGCGGTGAAGCTGGCCCCCTGGCGGAACAGCGCTCGCGCCAGAGCCACCGCGGCGTAGGAGCACGAGGAGGACGCGGCGCCGAGACCGGCCGCCAGCGCCAGCGTGCGCGGCCGGTCGTCGCCCAGCAGCCGCACGATCGTGGATTTCCTGACCACGGCCTGAATCACCGCCGACAGCCCGAAGCCCAGGATCAGCGCCCAGGTGATCTCCCACGTCATCGACCCGGTGATAGACAGCGCATGCAAGATGGCGTGCGTCCGCCTCACCTCCTTCCCTAGCTTGTTGTCTGCCACCGTAGACTCGCGTGCGTGAGCACGGCCCCGCAGACTACGGCAAATCCGGCGACGCCTGCCGTCGAAGTCGGCGGGCTCGTCAAGCGGTACGGCCAGCTGGCGGCCGTCGACGGGCTGACGCTGACCGCGAACCGCGGCGCGGTGACCGGCATCCTCGGGCCCAACGGCGCGGGCAAGACCACCACCATCGAGATCTGCGAAGGCTACCGGCGTCCTGATCAGGGCGTGGTGCGCGTTCTCGGCCTGGACCCGGTGCACGACGCCCGCAAGCTCAAGCCCCGGGTCGGCGTCATGCTCCAGTCCGGCGGCTTCCCTCCGTCCGTGCCCGCCGCCGACTACCTGAACCTGCTGAGCCGGTTCCACACCCACCCCGTCGCGGTGGCGCAGCTGCTCGACCTGGTCGGCCTGACCGCGGTGGCCCGGACCCCGTACAAGCGGCTGTCCGGCGGCCAGCAGCAGCGGCTGTCCCTGGCCGCGGCCGTCATCGGCCGCCCCGAACTTGTCTTCCTCGACGAGCCCACGGCGGGCATGGACCCGCAGGCCAGGCACGCCACCTGGGACCTGATCACCCAGCTGCGCGCGGCGGGCGTGAGCATCATCTTGACCACGCACTTCATGGAAGAAGCCGAACGGCTCTGCGACTACGTCGCCATCATCGATCACGGCCAGCTGGTGGCGGCCGGAACACCCGCCGAGCTCACCGGCACGGTCGGCCAGCTCAGGTTCCGCGCGGAAGCCGGCCTGGACATCGACAGCCTGCTCGCCGCGCTGCCGCCGGCCAGCCTGGCCAAGGAGTCGCCGGCCGGCCATTACGTGATCGAGGTGCACGGCAGCGTGGACCCGCTGCTGCTCGCCGCGGTCACCGCCTGGTGCGCCGAGCGGGGCGTCCTGGCCAACAGCCTCCTGATCGAGAGCCGCACGCTGGAAGACGTCTTCCTCGAGCTCACCGGAGAGGAACTCCGCCCATGACCCAGGCCGCCAGCACGTTCGCGCCTGCGCCGGGGGCGGCGCCGGCGGGGCGGATGATCGCGGCGCAGGCCCGGCTGGAGACGCGCACGCTGCTGCGTAACGGCGAGCAGCTTCTGCTCACGCTGGTCATCCCGCTGCTGCTGCTGGCCGCGTTCAGCCTGGAGCCGCTGGTGAACTTCGGCGTGGGCCTGAGCCGGGTCGACTTCCTCACCCCGGGGGTCATCGCGCTGGCCGTGATGTCCACCGCGTTCACCAGCCAGGCGATCGCCACCGGCTTCGAGCGGCGGTACGGAGTACTCAAGCGGCTGGGCGCCACTCCCCTGTCGCGTGGTGGCCTGATCGCCGCCAAGACCACGACCGTGATCGCGGTGGAACTGTTCCAGGGCGCGCTGATCCTGCTCGTCGGCCTGGCCCTCGGCTGGCGGCCGGACGCCAGCCCGGCCGCGATCGTGCTCGCGCCGCTGCTCATCCTGCTCGGCACCGCCGCGTTCAGCGGGCTCGCCCTGCTGATGGCCGGGACGCTGCGCGCCGAGGCCACCCTGGCCGCGGCCAACCTCGTCTACGTGGTGCTGCTCGGCGTGGGCGGCGTCGTCTTCCCGCTGACCAAGTTCCCGGCGGCGGCCCAGTCGGTGCTCGAGCTGCTGCCGACCGGCGCGCTGTCCACCGGCCTGCGTGACGTGCTACAGCACGGCGCGACCTTCCCGGCCGGGAACATCCTCACCCTCGCCGTCTGGGCCGTCGTGGCGATCACCCTCGCGGCGCGGACGTTCAGGTGGGACTAAGGGACACCGAGAAAGAACCGAGCCACTCAGCCCAGAGCCGGATAGCCCAGAGCCGGATAACACTGCCGGCCGCCATGATCGCGACCGGCATCGTGTCCGTGCAGTTCGGCGCGGGCCTGGCGGACCGGCTGTTCGGGCAGATCCCGCCCGCCGCCGTGACCGGGCTGCGGCTGTGGACGGCCGCGCTGGCCATGGTGGTGCTCTCCGGGCGTGGGTTCAGCCGCTCGATCCGTGACCTGAAGAAACGAAGAGCCTGGGCCGACGCGGTGATCGCGGGGTCGTTCGGTATTTCGCTTGGGGTTATGAATTTTTCCATCTACCAGGCGTTCGCACGTATTCCTCTCGGGGTGGCTGTCACCATCGAGTTCCTCGGCCCGCTGGCCGTGGCGGTGGCCGGATCGCGGCACCTCAGGGACGTCGGGTGGGTGGTGCTCGCGGCGACCGGGGTGGTGCTGCTGACCCAGGGCGGCCACGGGCACCTCAACCTGACCGGGGTCGTCTTCGCGGGCCTGGCCGCGGCCTGCTGGGCCGCCTACATCGTGGCCAGCTCGGCCACCGGACGACGGTTCCCCGGCTCATCCGGCCTGGCCATCGCGATGGTGGTCTCGGCGGTGCTGGTGACACCGCCCGCCGTCGTCGCCGGGGGCAGCGCCATGTTCCGGCCCGCGGTCCTGGCCACCGGGGCCGCGATCGGGGTGCTGTCCTCCGTCATCCCCTACTGGCTGGAGCTGGAGTCGCTGCGCCGGATGCCGATGCGGCTGTTCGGGGTGTGGATGAGCATGGAACCCGCGGTGGCCGCGCTGATCGGGCTGGTCATGCTCGGCCAGCATCTGAGCATGGTGGAGTGGGCCGCGATCTGCTGCGTCATGGCCGCCTGTGCGGGCGCGGCGCAGGGCGCTCTACCATGAGGGACGTGTCCGCCGATTTCCTCTCCCGAATCGAGTCCTGGCGCATCGAGTCATGGCCGGTCGCCAGGGCGGTGCTCGCGCCGACCCCGCGGTCGATGCAGCGGATTGCGCTAGCCGGGGTCATCGCCGACACGGTGATCATGTCGACCGGCGCCGCGGTCCGGCTCAGCTCGTCCGGCCTCGGCTGCCCGGACTGGCCACGGTGCAGCGCAGCCGACGTCGTGGCCAGCAAGAACGCTGGGCAGACATTGCTCAATACCTGGATCGAGTTCAGCAACCGGTTGCTGAACTTCCCGCTGGTCATTATCGCCGCCCTCGTATTCATCGCCGCCTGGCGCTTCCGGCCAGGCGGGGAGAAACGGCGCGACCTGTTCTGGCTCGGAGTGGCCCAGCCCGCCGGGGTGGTGGCGCAGGCGGTCATCGGCGGCATCGTCGTGCTGACCAACCTCAACCCGGCAGCGGTCTCTGTGCACTTCCTGGTCTCCGCCTCGATTGTGGCCGCCGCCGTCCTTCTGCACGTCCGGTGCCGGGAGGGCAGCGCGCCGCCCACGGCGGTGGTCCGGCGTGACCTGCGGCTGCTGTCCGCCGCCCTGGTCGCCGTCACCGGCGTGATGCTCGCGGCCGGCACGGTGGTTACTGGCACTGGCCCGCTGGCCGGCCACGCGGACACGCCCAGGTACAAGCTGCCGCTGGAGGGGGTCACCCAGCTGCACGCCGACATCGGCTGGCTGCTGTGCGGCCTAGCTATCGCGCTCGTGCTCGGGCTGCGGGTATCGGGCGCTCCGCCGCGCGCGATGCGGGCCGGGTGGATCGTGATCGCGGCCCTGGGCCTGCAGGGCATGATCGGCTACATCCAGTACTTCACGCACCTGCCCGCCGGGCTGGTGTGGGTGCATGTCACCGGGTCCGTCCTCGTCTGGATCGCCGTGCTCCGGGTGTTCTTTAACCTGCGGGACCGGGGTCCGCTGATTCCCGCAGCACCGGAAGCCGCGGCGGCCCTGTCTAACGGGCAAAGGGCGGACCTACCCCCGAGGCAACCGGAGCCTCTAGACCGATAGGCTCGTACCGTGAGCACTAAGGCCAATCTTGACTGGACGGCGACCGATGAGCGCGCCGTCGATCTCATCCGGGTCCTGGCGATGGATTCGGTGCAAAAAGCAGGCTCCGGGCACCCGGGCACGGCGATGAGCCTGGCGCCGGCGGCCTACTTGCTCTTCCAGCATCTACTCAGGCATGACCCGGCCGATCCGAACTGGCCGGGCCGGGACCGTTTCGTGCTGTCCTGCGGGCATTCCAGCCTCACCCTGTACATCCAGCTCTACCTGTCCGGGTACGGGCTGACGCTGGATGACCTGAAGGGCTACCGGACCTGGGGCAGCATCACCCCCGGGCATCCCGAGCACCGGCTCACCCCCGGGGTGGAGATCACCACCGGACCGCTCGGCCAGGGCATCGCCAGCGCGGTCGGCATGGCCATGGGCGCGCGCCGCGAGCGCGGCCTGTTCGACCCGGACGCCAAGCCCGGCACGAGCCTGTTCGACCATTTCATCTACGTCATCGCCTCCGACGGCGACATCGAAGAGGGCATCAGCCACGAGGCGTCCTCGCTGGCGGCCCATCACGAGCTCGGCAACCTCATCGTCCTGTACGACAACAACCAGATCTCCATCGAGGACAAGACCGAGATCGCCAAATCTGAGGATGTCTGCGCCCGCTACAAGGCCTACGGTTGGCACGTGCAGGAGGTGAGCTGGCGGACCGCCGACGGGTACCAGGAGAACGTGCAGGCGCTCTACCAGGCCTACCTGACCGCCAAGGAGCACACAGAGGCGCCGTCCTTCATCTCGCTGAGCACGATCATCGGCTGGCCCGCGCCGAACAAGCAGGACACCGGCGCGGCGCACGGCTCCGCGCTCGGCGTGGATGAGGTCAAGGCGACCAAGCAGATCCTGCACTTCGACCCCGAGGTCGACTTCCCGGTCGAGGACGAGGTAGTGAGCCACGCGCGCCAGGTCGCCGAGCGCGGCAAGAGCCTGCACGCGGACTGGGAGGAATCCTTCGCCGCGTGGGCCAGGGCCAACTCCGAGCGCAAGAAGCTCTTCGACCGGATGGCGACCCGGCGGCTCCCCGACGGGTGGGCCGAGAAGCTGCCTACCTTCCCGCCGGACGCCAAGGGCATGGCCACCCGCAAGGCCTCGGGCGAGGTCCTGTCTGCCCTGGCCCCCGTGCTGCCCGAGCTGTGGGGCGGCTCCGCCGACCTGGCCGAGAGCAACCTCACCACGATGAAGGGCGAGCCCTCGTTCATCCCCACCGACCACCAGACCTCCATGTGGCCGGGCAACCCGTACGGGCGGACGCTGCACTTCGGCATCCGTGAGCACGGGATGGGCGCGATCCTGAACGGCATCGCGCTGTCCGGCGGCACCCGTCCCTACGGCGGGACGTTCCTGGTATTCAGCGACTACATGCGGCCCTCGGTGCGGCTCGCGGCGCTGATGGAGCTGCCGGTCACCTACGTGTGGACGCACGACTCCATCGGCCTGGGCGAGGACGGTCCCACCCACCAGCCGGTCGAGCACGTGTGGGCGCTGCGCGCCATCCCGAACCTGGAGGTGGTCCGGCCGGGCGACGCGAACGAGACGGTGGTCGCCTGGCGCACCATCCTGGAGCGGGCCCGGCCCGCCGCCCTGTGCCTGAGCAGGCAGAACCTACCTGTGCTCGACCGCTCGGCCGGTAATGGGCAGGGCCTGGAGAGCGCCGAGAAGGTGGCCCGCGGCGGCTATGTGCTGGCCGGCGGGACCGATGTCATCCTGATCGCCACCGGCAGCGAGGTCCCGATCGCGCTCGAGGCCCGCGAGCAGCTGGCCGCCGACGGCGTGTCGGCCCGCGTGGTGTCGATGCCGTGCGTGGAGTGGTTCAACGACCAGGACGAGTCCTACCGGCGTGAGGTGCTGCCGCCCACCATCCCCGCGCGGGTGTCGGTCGAAGCAGGCATTACCCCGCCCTGGAAGTTGCTTGTCGGAGATGCGGGCGCTTCAATTGGAGTAGACCACTTCGGTGCTTCCGCTGATTACAAGAGGCTCTATCAGGAGTTTGGCGTTACCGCGGAGCGGGTAACTGCTGCCGCACACGACAGTCTGGCCAGGGTCAGGGACCGCTAACAGGTATCTGGGGTTAAGCCCCGCCCGCTGCAGTGCAGGGAAGGGAGAGCAACCGTGTCAGTTGACGTTCTCGGAGAGCTATCCGAGGCCGGGGTGTCGGTGTGGCTGGATGACATCAGCCGCGACCGGCTGCGCACCGGCAACCTGCAGGAGCTGAGCGACGACTACCATGTGGTCGGCGTGACCTCGAACCCGACGATCTTCGCGCATGCCCTGTCGAACGGAAACGCCTACGACGGGCAGGTCGCTGACCTGAAGACCCGCGGCGTGACGGTGGAGGAGGCGTCCCGCGCCATCACCACCTATGACGTCAGGTGGGCGTGCGACGTGCTGCGCCCGGTGTACGACCGGACGGACGGCCTGGACGGCCGGGTGTCGCTTGAGGTCGACCCGAGGCTGGCCAAGAACACGGCCGCGACCATCGCCGAAGCGCGGGCGCTGTGGTGGATGGTGGACCGGCCGAACCTGTTCATCAAGATTCCCGCCACCATCGAAGGGCTGCCCGCGATCACGCAGGCCATCGCGGAGGGGATCAGCGTGAACGTCACGCTGATCTTCTCCCTTGAGCGGCACGGCGCGGTCCTGGACGCGTATATGGCAGGCCTGGAGCTGGCCGCGGCCGCCGGGCATGACATCTCCAAGATCCGGTCGGTGGCGTCGTTCTTCGTCAGCCGGGTCGACACCGAGGTCGACGGCCGGCTGGACAAGCTGGGTACCTCGGAGGCTAAACCGCTGCGGGGCAAGGCGGCCATCGCGAACGCGCGGCTGGCCTACGAGCTGTTCGAGCAGAAGTGCGCCAGTGAGCGCTGGCAGGCGCTGGCCAGCAGCGGGGCGAATGTCCAGCGGCCGCTGTGGGCCTCGACCTCAGTCAAGGACCCGGCGTTCCCCGACACCATGTACGTCGTGGAACTGGTGGCCGCCGACACGGTGAACACCATGCCCGAGGCGACCATCAAGGCGACAGCCGACCACGGCGAGCTGCGCGGCGACACGATCCATGGCACCTACGACGCCTCCCGGAAGGTCTTCGCCGAGCTGGAGAAGCTCGGCATCGGCTACGACGACGTGGTACAGGTTCTCGAGGATGAGGGCGTCGCGAAGTTCGAGGCATCGTGGAACGAACTGCTGGACACGATCAAGACGAACATGGGGCTCTGAATTCAGATGACCGAACGGGCTCGTGCTGACCGCCCTTGGGGAGGTCCGGCGTGACGGCGGAGCCGGGTGACCCGCAGGGTCTTATCCCGGCCAATCCCAGCGCTATCGCGGAGCAGGCCGAGGCTTCCGCTGGTTCCGCCAACCCGCTGCGCGATCCGCGGGACCGGCGTATTCCCCGGGTGGCCGGGCCGTGCGTGCTTGTCATGTTCGGCGTCACCGGGGACCTCGCACGTAAGAAGCTGATGCCGGCCGTCTACGACCTGGCTAACCGCGGCCTGCTGCCGCCTGGCTTCTCCTTCGTCGGCTTCGCCCGCAGGGACTGGGAGGACGAGGATTTCGCCCAGGTCACCTACCAGGCGGTCAAGGAGCACGCGCGCACGCCGTTCCGCGACTCGGTGTGGCAGCAGCTCAGCGAGGGCGTCAGGTTCGTGTCCGGCTCGTTTGACGACGACGAGGCGTTCGACCAGCTGGCCGCGACCGTCAAGGCGCTTGACGAAGAGCGGGGCACCGGCGGGAACTACGCGTTCTACCTGTCGATCCCGCCCGGTCAGTTCCCCACCGTGGTGCAGCAGCTCAAGCGGAGCGGCCTATCTGACTCCCACGGGCGAGGCTGGCGGCGGGTGGTGATCGAGAAGCCGTTCGGCCATGACCTGGCCAGCGCGCGGGCGCTGAACGCGACCCTGGACGGGGTCTTCCCGCCGGGAGCGGTGTTCCGCATCGACCACTATCTCGGCAAGGAGACGGTGCAGAACATCCTCGCGCTGCGCTTCGCCAACGAGATGTACGAGCCGATCTGGAACCGCGGCTACGTCGACCACATCCAGTTCACGATGGCCGAGGACATCGGCATCGGCGGCCGGGCCGGCTACTACGATGGCATCGGCGCCGCCCGGGACGTGATCCAGAACCACCTGCTTCAGCTCCTCGCGCTGACCGCGATGGAGGAGCCGGTGGCTTTCGACGCGGACTCGCTGCGGATGGAGAAGGAGAAGGTGCTGTCCGCGGTCCGGCTCCCCGCCGACATCGCGACGGGCACCGCACGCGGGCAGTACTCGGCCGGCTGGCAGGGCGGGCGCCAGGTGTGCGGTTACCTGGAGGAAGACGGCATCCCCTCCGATTCCCGGACCGAGGCGTACGCCGCGATCCGGCTCGGCGTCGACACCAGGCGCTGGGCCGGGGTGCCCTTCTACCTGCGGGCGGGCAAGCGACTGCCGCGCCGCATGACCGAGATCGCGCTGATCTTTCACCGCGCGCCGCACCTGCCGTTCTCCGCTACCGACACCGAGGAACTCGGCCAGAACGCGATCGTGATCAGGATCCAGCCGGACGAGGGCATCACGGTCAGGTTCGGCTCGAAGGTGCCGGGCACGGCGATGGAAGTCCGGGACGTGAACATGGACTTCGCCTACGGCGAGTCCTTCACCGAATCGAGCCCGGAGGCCTACGAGCGGCTGCTGCTCGATGTCCTCATCGGCGATCCGCCGCTGTTCCCCCGGCAGGCCGAAGTCGAGCTCGGCTGGCGGATCCTCGACCCGATAGAAGAATTCTGGGCCTCCTACACCAAGCCGGAGCAGTATCCGGCCGGGTCAGGGGGCCCCGCGTCGGCCGACGCGATGATGGCACGGGACGGACGGGCATGGCGGCGTTTGTAGGGAGATCGCGATGACCATCGACCTAACCGACACGACGACCGCCGCGATCATCGATGCGGTCACCCAGGCCCGGCGTCGGCTCGGCGGCCCCGCTTCCGGCATGGTGCTGACGCTGATCATCG
>Ga0209839_10001225_pt1 | contig 13250 bp, 8 predicted proteins | sample OrgsoiDNA2013050_FD_185800 | JGI IMG/M metagenome (GOLD analysis project Ga0209839, IMG submission 185800) | Permafrost soil microbial communities from the Arctic, to analyse light accelerated degradation of dissolved organic matter (DOM) -... | ecosystem: Environmental > Terrestrial > Soil >... | reverse complement strand
ACGCTGCGCGCCCCCTAATTCGCCAAACTGGTCAAGACACAGAATGTTCATGGCGTACGGCCACCGCCAGCACCCAGAAATATAGCGGTAGAACCCGCCAGTAAGTCAATAAGTCGCCCGAAAACATCTGCACCATCTGGCCGGCCCAAAAGGCGAAAATCCAACTGCCGAAGAATCGCCGCCGAGGATCGGACGACGACGCCGCATGCCGTGCCGACCGCATGATCGAGAGACTCAGCCATAGCATCGCGCCCAGTCCAACAATGCCGGTTTCCGCCAGCAGGCTGAGGTACATATTGTCGGTGATCACGGTGCGCCCGAGGTAGTCCGAGTAGGGCAGGGTCTTGTAGCCGATGCCGAACAGGGCGTGCCAAGGGTGCTGCGCCAGGAATCCGGACACGGCGAGCCAGCTGGCCACGCGGCCCGAGAGCAGCCCTTCGGTTTCGGAGAAAAAGTATTGCACGGTGGTGGACATTCGCATCAAGTAAGCGCCCGCGAAAGACGGCATCAGGGCGCGTAACGCCAACCCGCCCGCCAACGCCGCGCCCGCCAAGGCCATTAAGAATTGGCCTAACCGGACGCGGCGCCTGTTCCAATACATCAGAACCATGATGGACACCAGCGCATTCAGCAACGAACCGCGCGAATAAGAGAGCACCAGAGCGGCCACGAAGATCATGCCGCCGAGCACCAAGCCGCGGCGCGATACCGGAGCTTGCCCGCGCGGGCCAAGCAGCGCCGCCGCGATCATGGTCAGGAAGAATGCGCAGAAGTTGCCCAGCGTGCTGGCTTCGTAAAACAGACCCTGGGCCCGCCGGAAAATCCCCGACCGCATCCAGATGTACTGCGCGCCGAAGCCGGCCGGCGCCGGAAACTGGAAATAGAAATCGACGCACGCGAACAGCGCCGAAGCCACCGCGATCCAGTAAAGGGCACGGGCCTGCGCCAAAGTATCTTGGGCGTCGCGCGAGCCCGGCCCGTACGCGGCATAGAAAAACACGTAGACGGAAACACCGAACAGCAGCACCCGCATCAGGCTGCCTAGCCCGACGTCGGCGCCGGAATAAAACAGAGCTTCGGCCGCGCTGCCCAGCAGGATCAGGAAGAAAATCCCAAACGCGCGATTCAGCGGCGCCTCGGGTGCGCGCCAACCTCTCAGGCTGAACGCACCCGCCAGCAGGCCGAGCACGACGAACACCAGCGAGGGATGCGGCCCTGAATTGCCAATGCCCAGCGGCAATGGCGGCAGCAGCAGCGCCGCGGCAAAGAACAGCATCAGCCAGCGGTCGCGTTTCAGGATCGCCCAATAGGCAAATGGCACGGCCACTAACGGGGCCGCCAACCCGAGGGCCACGCCCGGCCCCGGAGCCAGCGCAATGGCTGCCGCATAGGTGCCAGCCAACGCTGGAGCCGCCATTTGCCACGGAATTACGCGCGCGCGATTAATCATTCCTGGTGCCGGTCGCCCGCAGGGTTCGGGTGGGAGGCGCGGCCACCGGCATGGCATAAGCGCGCTGTGTCCGGTAACTCAGCTCCAGCGTCAAATAGATGACCGGCACTACCAGCCCCAGCAACAGGGCGGCCAACACGCGCAACGGAGTGTTGGGCGCGGACGGCTGCTCGGGCACGATGCCCGGATCGATGATCTTCAACCGCTCGCTGCGATATCCGCGGTCGGCACGTACCTGGCTCAAACGCGTTTCGACCGTGGTGTAACCCAGCTGGCTGGCGGTACGTTCCGCATCCACGCGGTCGCGATCGGCCATGCGGCGCGCCAGCAATTCTTCCCTGGTGGTGAGGTCCCGCTCCACCTGCGTGAGTTGCTTGCGTAGGGTGTCGGCCCGTGTCCGGCTGGCAGAGGCCTCGTCCGCCGGCCCCCCGGTAGCATCCGCTTCGGCGCGCAGAAGCTGACGCTCGAGGCCGCTCTTCAGGTCGCCGCCGTTCTGAACGTCCTGCTGCAATCTTTCGACGGGTTGTTGGGCGATGGTGCGCGTCCAGGCCGCTTCGCTCCGGTCGAGGCGCGCCCGTGCATCAGCCTCCTGTTTCTCGATTGCCTGCGCCAGCTCCTGATCGGCTTCCTGATCCACGGAGCGGCTCAGCTTGACGGTTTCTTCGCCCAGATATTGCGCCAAGGCTTGCGCGGTCTTGGGATCGGGAAGAATGACCTTGATCTCCAGAATCTTGGTATCGCGCACCATGCCGATTTTCAGTATCCCGGCCTTAAGGGATTCCACCGGTCGGTTCGGAAAAAGATGCCGCAACTGAAACCGATCGAGAGCGCGCACGAACAGGCTGTCACTCCCCGCGAAATGCTCATAAGTTTTAAGCGACTGGAGGTAGATGGGACTTACTCCCAGAGCGCTGCGGATATCCGTGCCGGCGGGCGGTTCGATCAAAATGCGGCAGGTAGCGGTATAGAGCTTGGGACGTGTCAGGCTTACAGTCAAAGCCAGACTCACGGCTACGGCACAGGATACCGCAATGAATCGCCATCGCGATGCCAGGAAGCTCAGATAGCGATAAGTGTTTACAGATTCCGCCGCGCTGGTGAGCATGCCTGTGAGATAGTGTAGCCTATATGATCTTGCTCCTGGCCCTCGTCATGGTGTTAATTCCCTTGGCGATCGCTCCTGGCACGTTTTTTTACTTCGATGTTACACCTAAGACGGTAATATTTTTGCTGGGAACCGCAGCCGCGATCCTATGGTGGGCGGCGGCGGGTGTGGGAGCGGGACTTTACCGGGCATCCCGCCCGGCGCGCTGGTTCTTACTGGCATTAGGCGGCATGGCTATATCGCTGGCAGTCTCCACGGTGACGTCAGTCAATCCGGCTCTGTCGCTGGCCGGAAGCAACTGGCGTTACTGGGGCCTGCTGACTCAACTTGCGGCGCTCGGCTTCACCTATCTGGTAGCTGCATGTTGCGCCGGCCAGCCCGACCGCCTGCGTTGGATATTGCGGGCTATCGCAGCCGGTGGATTGATCGTGGCGCTCTACGGCATCGCGCAATACTTCGCGTGGGACCCATTGCTAGACGCGCGAGGCTATCACGTCGGCGAAGGGATCTGGGCGATTGTAAGGCCGCCTTCCACCTTGGGTCACGCGGATTACTCGGCTAACTGGCTGCTGTTGGTGGTCTTCGCGGGCGCGGCCCTGGCGGCCTCGGACGAGCGGCCGGTCTGGAGATGGCTGGCATATGCTGCCGCGGCGGCAGGCTCGGTGGCCATCGTCTTTAGCGGCACCCGCGCGGCCATGCTGGGGCTTGCGGCCGGCGCGGTTCTTTCATGGCCTTGGTGGGGCAAACGATTTAGCCGGCCTTGGTTAGCAGTGGCCATCGCCGCGGTGGCCATAGTGTTTTATTTCTCTCCCGCCGGAGAGAAACTGAGGGCGCGCGTGCATTGGGCGCTTGAGGAACCGGCCGGTGGAGCGCGCCTTCTTTTGTGGCGCGACAGCCTGCGCATGGCGTCCGCGCGTTGGCCGGCCGGATATGGGCCGGAGACTTTTATCGGCGGCTTCGCGCGCCATCAATCGCCGGAACTCGCGCGCGCATATCCGGACTTCTATCACGAGTCGCCGCACAACATCTTCCTCGATGCGCTGGTGTCTCAAGGGGTGGCCGGACCTCTGCTGCTGCTGGCGTTGGCTGGCAGCGGATTCGCCGCGGCCTGGAGCAAGCGACGGAATTCTACGGCTGGCGCGCTGGCCTGCGGACTTGCCGCCATGACCATCAGCGAACAATTTACATCATTCACTTTGCCTACGGCGTTGGCATACTATGTCGCCATTGCGATGTTAGTTTCAACCGGCATCAACGCGCCTCTTCCCCGAGCGCCGGCAGTGAGGCGTTGGCCGCGCGCGACTCTCGCGGTGCCGTGCGCCGCGATACTTGTGTTTTCCGCCATCCGGTTGACGATGGCTGAAAGCGCGCTCGCGGCAACCCGGCGCGACCTGGACGCTAACCTGGTAGCCGATGCCGCGAGTCATTACGTCGATTACGAGCATTGGCGCTGGCCGGGCGCCGGCGCCGACTTCTGGTATTCGCGCCGATTGGCGCAGATTGCCGCGAGCAACGTGGAACAGCTCGTTCGGGCGCAAGCTTTCCAGCAGGCCGGCTTGGCCGCCCAGCGCGCCACGCAAACTACCGAAGCCCCCTTTAACGCTTATTACAACCTGGCCGCATTCTACGCGCGCCAGAACGACTTCCTGCGCACCGAGCAGAGTCTGCGCTCCGCCATCTTCTATGCGCCGAACTGGTTCAAGCCGCACTGGATGCTGGCCCAGGTCCTCGAAGCGGCATCGCGACTGAAGGAAGCGCAAGCGGAGGCCGCCATCGCCGCATCGCTGGACGGCGGTAAGCACAAGGAAGTTACAAGTACATTGCTGCAAATTCGCTCCGCACTAACAAACGCGCCAGTAGAACCGCCGCACAAGTAAACTCTTGTCGTGAAGCTTGGGTTAGCGTAAGTAGATCGACTAGAATCGAAGCGAGGGGAACAATGCGATCAGCCGGGTTAGTTCTAGTCACAATAGCTTTTGCGTCTCTGGCGCACGCCCAACCGTCAGTGAATGCCGGGGGCGTCTTAAATTCCGGCAGTTATACAACGCAAGGCGTGGCGCCCGGTTCCATCGTGTCTATCTTCGGCACCAGCCTGGCCGCGGCGACATCGGTTGGCAGTACTATCCCGCTATCCAACACCTTAAGCGATGTTACATCCGTAACATTCAATAACATTCCCGCCGGGTTGTATTTTGTAAGTCAGTTCCAGATCAATGCGCAGATCCCGTTTGACGCGCTCCCGGCCGGCCAGAACAGCGGCACGGTGAACGTGGTCGTCACGCGTAGCGGTGGAACGTCCGCTCCACAAAGTGTGAGCGTGGTGCAGGCCTCGCCCGGCATTTTCACTACCAGTGCAAACGGACTGGGCCAAGCCCTTGCGTACGATAATACCACCGGGATTGTCGCCGCGCCCACAGGCTCAGTTCTGGGATTGACTACCGCCCCCCTGTCGCTCAGTTCGGGACACGCGTTGATCATTGCGTGCACGGGCCTTGGCGCCGTGACTCCATCGATCGGCGACGGCGTGGCCGCATCGGATGGTACTTTCCGAAATACCACGCTGCAGCCGACGGTGTTGATCGGCGGAGTCAAGGCGCAGTTCATCTATTCGGTGCTGTCGCCACAATTCGTCAGCGAGTATCAGATTGGCGTCGTCCCGGACCCCAGCACACCGACGGGAAGTACAGTGTCGCTACAGATCCAGATCGGCAGCGTAACGACGGCTACTACCGTCACTATCGCCGTGGCCCCGTAGGGCAGGCGGCGATGCGCTGCGAGGCTTTCCGTTCGCATCGGTTGGCGGCTTCCGGAATATCGCGCTGGCGGAGGATATTGATCGGCGGCGAGACGCGCAACCAACGACGGGGAGTGCGGTGGCCCTACGGATTCGGTCGGCAGCGTAACGACGACTAACAAAGTCACTATCGCCGTGGCACCGTAAGGCAGTCGGCGATTTGCTGCGAAAGTCACTATGACCGTCGACCCGCAGGGCCGGCGGTGATTACTACCAGGCGTTCCGGCCATTCCAGATCTCTGGCACGGTCCACAGCAGAATCTGGAAATAGAGTTTGAACGAACGGTTGCGCACCAACGCCAAGTCCAGTTCGCGGCGCTGCTCGTAAGTCAACCGGCTGCGCCCCTTGATCTGCCAGAGCCCGGAGAGCCCCGGCATCACGTCCAGCACCTCTGCGCCGTGTGGGCCATAGTGCAGCTGCCACTCGGAAGAGGTGATCGGACGGGGACCCACAAGCGACATCTCGCCGCGAACGACATGCAGAAGTTGCGGCAATTCGTCGATCGAGTGGCGGCGGCAGAAACGCGCGAAGCAACTGCAAATGCGGTCGTCGCGGATGCCCTTCTCGCGTGGTCCGCTCTCATCCTCGATATATTCCACCAGCGCGAAACGGACGGATGTCCGCGTGCCGCGGCGCCACATGGTGCGGAACTTCAGTACCCAAAGCGCACGGCCGCCGCGGCCCATGCGGCGATGCGCGATCAGCGGAGAAGTCCGGGAAAGCAGGGCGGTAGCGATGGCTATGCTCAACATAAAGGGCGCGAGCGCCAGCAGCCCACCGAGCGCGGCGAGACGTTCCGCCAGGTTGAGCAGCATCCACGCGGTCGATGGCTTTTGACAGAGCATCCCCTGTTCATTGTTTCGCTTGTGGCGCGGGCCGGTGTGGGGAATTCGTAAATGATTTGTGAAATCGGAGAGATCAAACGCCCGGCTTCAGCGGCAGTTGCCTGCCCTTGGATTTGGGCCGAGCGACGCGGGCGCGCAAACGCTGCTCGCGCCGCCGCAATTCGGCGGAATCCTCCAGCGCCAGCGCGCTACTGGTCATCTCCAGGGCCATGGCATCATTGCGCTCACGATGCTCATAGTGGATGGCCAGTTCGCGCAGGGCGCGCACCCGGTACTGATTGCGCGCGGTGGCCAACTCGGTGAACAGAGCTAGCGCGGCGTCGGACCGGCCCATCCGTTTTTCCAACCTGCCGATATCCCAAAGCGTGCGGAACAGCAGATCGTCGGGCAAGCCCAGGTCCACGGCGCGCCGCAAGAGGCGCAGAGCTTCGTCGTGCCGTCCGGCTTGCAGCACCCAACGCGCCAGGCCAATGAGATCCGCGCCATGGCGGAAGGCGGTCTCCTCCGGGGCGCGAAAGGCGAAGGGCACAATGGCGGTGAGACATGCCAGCGACAAAATGTCGATGGCATTGTGATGGAAGATGGGCACCAGCCGGAAGGCCTGCTGGGAACGCAGATATTCGAAGTAATAATAAGGAATCATCTCGCCGGGCAGGTCGCCCTCGCGCTCCACGCCCAAAATGCGGTTCTCCAGTTCCACCAGGCGGCAACTCTCGAGGCGCAGCTTCCACAAGCGCCGCGCGCCAAACAGCAGGTCGAGATGCGCCAACCGCTCGAAGGGATGGGGCGCGCGCGCCATGCGGAAGCGAGTCTCCAGCAACGGCTGATCGTAGGTCTTGCCGTTGTAAGTGATCAACACATCGAACTGCGCCAGATACTCGGAAAGCCGCCGCAGCAGGGAGGCTTCCTCGCCATAATCGCGCATGAAAAACTGGCGGAGCCGGAAGCCGGCGGGCTCGATGCTGCCCACTCCGATCAGGAATGCGTACGTGCCGGTGCCACCCGCCAAGCCGGTGGTTTCGGTATCGAGGAAAGCCCATTTCGTGGGATGGGACGAGGCGATGGCGCCGTCGGAGAGCGAACCAAGAAGATCCACCGGCAACTCGTGCAAGTTCGAGATATCCATGCTGCCATGGCGGCGATGCCGCTCGAACAGCTTCTCGGTTTCGAAGTGCTCGCCGCAGGCAGTGTGCACCACTTCACCGCTCATGATCTCCTCGATAAAGTAACGCGCGGGCCGCAGATCCTGCACGCGGGGGAGCGTGGGCGCATCAGCCATAGGGGGACGGACCGGCGCATCCGCGGTCCACTTCTTGTCGATGTGCGCAATGCGCCGCCGCAAGATGGCGAGCTGTTCCTGAATGTCCTCCATTGTTCGCCTTTTCTTTGCCTATCATAACCTAACTGGCGGCGGTTCACGGTACTATAACGCTTGGCATTGTGAAACATACGCGCCTTTTCTTCCTGACGTTATTCTCCGTGGTGCTGGCGGCGCGCCTCTGCCACCTCGATATCTTGTGGGCCGAGGAGACTCTGCCGATGGCCGTGGCCGCTCAAATGGCCCACGGCAAGGTTCTGTATCGCGACCTTTGGTTCGATAAGCCGCCGCTGCTGGCCGGGACCTACCTGGCATGGGGCGCGCGCGACGGTTTCCCGTTGCGGCTGGCCGGAGCGCTGTATGTGCTACTGGCCTGCTGGATTGCCTGGCGCTTCGCGCGCGACCTGTGGGGAAGCCGGGAAGCGATGTGGGCGGCGGCCTTGCTGGCATTCTATCTGGTCTTCGATATTCCATCGGCAGTCACCCCGCTAGCCGCCGACTTGCTGATGCTGGCGCCGCATCTTGCCGCGGTGTGGCTAGCGTGGCGGGGCCGTCCCTTCTGGAGCGGGATTTTCGCCGGCGTGGCATTCCTGATTAACGCGAAAGGCGTCTTCGTACTGGCCGCATGCGGCATCTGGGATTGGCGCGCGCTGCCGTTGCTGCTGGCGGGGTTTGCGATTCCCAACGCATTAGCGGCCGGTGTCCTGTGGGGTCAGGGAGCGCTGGGCGCATACTTCGATCAGGTTTGGAAATGGGGACGCATTTATGCGGCGGACACGTTCCTGGCGAACCCCTGGACCACCGGCTTATTGCGGAGCGCGCACTGGCTGGGCTTCCACGCAGCCCTGGCGATGGGCGCGCTGTGGTTCTGGTGGCGCGACCCTAAGGCGGACCGTGCGCGCTGGGCAGCCTGGACCGTAATCTCGCTGGCCGCGGTGGCGGCGGGCTGGCGCTTCTTTCCGCGCTACTATTTCCAACTTCTGCCGGTGGCCGCCCTGGCGGGGGCGCGCGGTTTAGCCCTGCTGCGCGGACGCCGGGCCCTTGCTTTGAGCGCGCTCTTGTTAGTTCCGCTGATACGCTTCGGGCCGCGCTATGCGCTGCTAGCGCGCGACCTGGTGGAAGGCCGCCCAAGCCACTGGGTGGATATCGGTATGGACCAGGACAGCCGCCGCGCCGCCAATCTCGCGCGGCAATTGAGCGCACCCGGCGACACGCTTTTCGTCTGGGGATTCCGTCCGGAGTTGTACGTCTACACCGGACTGCCGGCCGCCACGCGATTTCTCGATTCGCAACCGCTCACGGGCGTCCCCGCCGACCGCCACTTGACTCAATCGAAGCCGGTCGAAAGCGAATCCACACGCGCGCACCGCGCGGAACTGGCGCGCGCGCATCCTACGTTCATCATGGACGGCCTCGGTCCTTTCAATGGGCACCTCGCCATAGGGGCGTATGCCGATCTGGGCGCCTGGCTCTCGCAATACCGGGAAGCCGGCAGAACCGATCTGACGGTGATCTACAAGCTCAAGCGATGGCCATAGGAGAGACACAAAAAAAAGGGCGCAGCGGACGAGCAACCTGCCTCGCCCGGTGCGCCCGGCTCAATACCCGGCGGTCAGAACGAAATTCTACCGACCAACTGGATGCTGCGCGGCTGGGTCACGGTACCGTTCCAGGCGCCAAAGCTCTTGCTGGAAGGATCGTTGTTAAACGGATTGCAATCGCCGAATGCCTGGCCATCGCAAGTGAAATAGTGAGCGTTGAAGGCATTGAAGGCCTCGGCGCGCACTTCGAAGCCCAGGCGCTCCTTGATGAGGAACTTTCGCGCCAGCGATAAGTTCACATCGCGATATGGCGAACCGCGCACACTGCTGACGCGCGGCCCGGTACCGAGGTAGAACCCATTGAAGGCCGACGTGGGCGTGAACGCGGAGGCGTTGAACGCAGGCTGGTTTACGTTGAAGCTTCCCCACGATTGCGCCAGCACTTGGCCCGTGATCGCCGGAATGCAAGCCGCCTGGAACTGCCCGGGCAGGCCGCAGACCGACGAGTCGCGGAAATAGAACGGCATCCCGGAGGTGAACTTCATGGAGGACGCCAGCGTCCAGCCGCCCAGAACATGCCCCAACGCGCCTTCGTTGTTCAGGAGTTGCTTGCCTTTGCCGAAGGGCAAGTCGTAAACCGCCATCACGGACACGGTGTTCGCAATGTCGTCGGGGGAAAGCGACATGTTCCGGCTGCCCTGATACGGGTTGATGACAGAGCCGACCCCGCCGTAACCTGCCGAGCCAGACTGGGTGGTCGAAGCAGCGTCGGTTGTCAGGCGTGAGTACGTGTAATTAGCCTCCATGTAGAAACCGTTAGAGAGGTTCCTTCCATACTTCGCCTGGAACGAGTTGTAATGGGAGGTCCCTTCGTTTTCGTTTTCTCCAGTGAGCCCGTTGCAGTATTGCGGGAATTGCACTAAGGCTTGTGCCACCGTGGGAGAGCAACTGCCCACGCTGATCAGTTGCTGCGCCCAACCCGCATATGGCTGGCTTACGCCGAAGAGCGAAGTTGTTGTCGGCGTAAACACGGCGTTGAGTTGACTGCCCATGGAGAGCAGCGAGGGGTTTAAAACGTTGAGCGGTTGCAGCGTAGAGGGCAGATGCGTGCCTTTGCTGGCCACGTATGCGACGCTGGCGAAACCCTTTTGGCCGAACTTATGCTCGATGGTTAAGTTCCACTGCTGGGTATTGGAAAGGTGGTTCGCATACGTCGGACGGTAATTGGGGCCACCATGGCCATTGTCGGCGCTCAAACTGATATTCTCCGCCTTGCTGTAAGCCGGAAAACCGTTATCCAAGTAGAACGCCGGGTCAAAGCCGTTCAAAGAACTGCCGAAACCCACGGTCGGATTGAATCCGTCGAGCGACATGCCGCCCCCCCATCCCGGATAGAAGGCTTGGGTATAGAAAAGGCCGTAGCCCGCGCGCACCACGGTCTTGTCGCTTACCGCGTACGCCACGCCCACCCGTGGGGCGATGCCGCCATTCCAGTCTGTTTCCGGATACCGCACACCGGCGCTGGCCGACCCCCACTTATTACCGGCGTACGCTACACTGCCCGGCAGATTTCCGGCGCCGGGGTTCGCCATGAAAGAAAAGAACGACAGGTAATCGCTGGTTTCCGTCGTGGGAGTGAATTTGTCCCAGCGGACACCGTAGTTGAGGGTCAACTTAGGCGTGGCTTTCCAAGTGTCTCCGATGTGCAGGGAATACGCCTTCTGTAGGGCGCCATATTTGGTGATGTTGAGCACGTTCAGGTTGCCGTTATCCACTGCGCCGGCCAAGAAACTGGCGAAGGCGTTCCCGCTGTCGATCTTCGGCAGTCCGGTCTCGCCGGCGCCGAAGTTAATCGTTCCGGATTGGTTATTGTTCTGGCGAAAGACCTGCTGCAGATGACGGTATTCGCCGCCGAACTTGATGGTGTGCGCTCCGTGCACCAACGTCAACATTTCGTTGAAGATGTGGCTGGGCCGCGTCGTCTTGTTCAGCGGGCCATAACCTTGGCTATTCCCCCAGCCTATGTAGTTGGTGACTCCACTTCCACTGAACCCGGCCTGGGGCGAAGCGTTATAGGCAGCCGCGTTCGGGATGTGCGGAAGCTGGGAGGGATCCTGGGCGGGTACCGAACCGTAGCCTTCGTTGCGGTTCAAGTAGCCGTAGGCGAAGTGGCTCAACAGAGTGGGGCTGAAGATGTGGTCCCAGTTAAAGCGGTTCACCCAGGCGTCTTCCGGAACCGCGGGGCTCTGATTGCACAACTGGACCGGCAACTGGCACTGCGCGATGGGTTGGGTCGTCTGCCGCCAGATGGTGAAAAAGAAGTGATCCTTCTCGCCCCAATAGTGGTCGATCCTGAACAGGTATTCGTTGAGATTTGCCAGAATGCCATCGGAGACGGCCGGGGCCAGGAAATTGTTAATGTTGCCCGAGTTTGTGGGCGCCGGCAGAAATTTCATCCATTGCAGTGCCAGTTGGCTCTGGCTCGCAGTTGGAATGATGTTCCCCGGGTACGGGGTTTTCGTGATCGTGCCGTCCGCATTCTGAATCGTCGTTTTCGGATCGTAGATGGGCGTGCTCCAGTCGGAGAAGTTGCCCGTACGCTCTTGCACGGAGGGAATGGTAAGCAGGGCGCGGCTGGCGCCGCCCAGCGAGCGCAAAAATTCCGTATCGTTGAAGAAATACGTCTTGTGTTTCGGCCCCCACACGAAAGGCAGGAATTTGAGCTTGATGGGGAGGCCGCCGGAAAAGCCGTATTCGTTTTCGTTGTCCTTGGAGCGCTGGTCGCCAGGGCCGCGGTTGTTGGTGAATTGCAGCGCGTTGAAGTCCTTGTTGCGCAAGTATTCAAATGCGCTGGCGTGGATCTGGTCGGTGCCGCTCTTGGTGGTGACGATCATCACACCGCCGGTGGTGGTGCCATACTCCGGCTCGTAACTGGAGGTCATCAGGCGCACCTCCTGGACCATATCGGGCGTTTGGGCGAAGTCGAAGAACGAAACAATGCCGCTCTGCGACATGGTCCCTTCCTGCATGCTGACGCCGTCCATGACCGCTTCATCGCCCATCCTCAGGCCGCCATTGATGCGTGCATTGAAGGCCTGCACTCCGGTACCGGTGTTCACGCCCGGCAAAAAGCTGGCGAACTGCAGGGCATTGCGAGGTGTCCCGGCGGACACCAGCAGGGGCAGATCGTTGATGATCTGAGGCGCTACGCCTTCCTGTTTGGCGCCGTTATCGAAGTTCAATTGCGCGACGTCGGCGGTCACCTCCACCTTGGTGGACGCATCGCCGACCTCCAGTTGCGCATCCGCGCGCGTCGCCTGGCTGACGGCCAATTCGATGCCGCTCTTTACCAAGGTCTTGAATCCCTTGGCCTCAACCGTTATCTCGTACGTGCCCGGCTGGTTGTTTGGAAAAGAAAAACGGCCCTCGGAATCCGTTGAAGTGGTTTGCGGAATGTGGCGCTCCGCGGAATTTAAGGTGACGGTGGCCTGGGTAATGGCGGCCCCGGATTTATCCGTAACCTGACCGCTCAGGCTAGCGTTTTGGCTTTGACCCCACGCATTGGCGGTACACAGCACCATCGCGGCGAGGAGGAGCCGATAAGCGTTACTTGGCATAAAGCAATTCTCCCAATTTGGTTCCTGGTTGGAACTTTGCAACCTATTTAAAAACGCAAGACTTGAAAGCTAAGGACCCTGTAAACTGAACGATAATAGGCCTTAGCAGTACGAAAGTCAAGGGCCCCCTAGTGCTTTTGTAGTACGAACGTCGTGGGACGCATCTCTTAGGCGCCCCGCAGGCCGAAGTCTGGCTATAAAAGAGCCTACAAACGGTCCAAGCAGTGGACAATCGAAGCCTATGTGGTTGGATGTAATGGAAGCTGCGCCCTGGCGAGCTTAGGGCGGTTGGATTGGGGGGAGCGAAAGAGTTCCCGGCAGGGTTTTAGGGAGTATTTTACGGCTGGAGCAAAAACAGTAATTGCGTACGGCGTGGCGTCGTTTACTAAATTGTCAAAGACCAGGGGGGCAGGTTGCTAACGCGTGTCGGGGGTGACGGGGACGCCGCAGAAGATGGGACCGCGTTGCGGGCCTTCCGCCATGATGTACTCCGAGGGGGGCGCCTGTGAATCGGCCGACGCGGAGGCCGGGACCGGCGCGGCATGCCCGGCCGGTTGGGTTGGCTCGGGTTGCGGCTGA
>Ga0209839_10001224_pt1 | contig 13254 bp, 11 predicted proteins | sample OrgsoiDNA2013050_FD_185800 | JGI IMG/M metagenome (GOLD analysis project Ga0209839, IMG submission 185800) | Permafrost soil microbial communities from the Arctic, to analyse light accelerated degradation of dissolved organic matter (DOM) -... | ecosystem: Environmental > Terrestrial > Soil >... | reverse complement strand
ACCGCGAGTGCGCTCAAGCCGGCCGTGGACGAAGCCCTGAAGTCCTGCCCGGACGTCCGCTCGGTGCTGGTGGTCCGCCGGACCGGCCAGGACATCGCCTGGACCGAGGGCCGCGACGTGTGGTGGCACGACGTGGTGGACCGGCAATCCGCCGAGCACACACCGGAGGCGCACGACGCGGAGCACCCGCTGTACGTGATGTACACCTCGGGCACGACCGCCAAGCCCAAGGGCATTCTGCACACGACCGGCGGTTACCTGACACAGGTCGCCTGGACGCACTACGAGGTCTTCGACATCAAGCCGGAGACCGACGTGTTCTGGACGGCCGCCGATATCGGCTGGGTCACCGGCCACTCGTACATCGTCTACGGCCCGCTGGCCAACGGCGCGACCTCGGTCATGTACGAGGGCACCCCCGACACGCCGGGCCGCGGCCGCTGGTGGGAGATCATCAGCAAGTACAAGGCCACCATCCTGTACTGCGCGCCTACCGTCATCCGCATGTTCATGAAGTGGGGGGAGGACATCCCCGCCAAGTACGACATGTCCAGCCTGCGGCTGCTGGGCTCAGTGGGTGAGCCCATCAATCCCGAGGCCTACATCTGGTACCGGGAGTACATCGGCGGAGGCCGCTGCCCGGTGGTCGACACCTGGTGGCAGACCGAGACCGGCGCGATCATGATCAGCCCGCTGCCGGGGGTCACGTCAGGCAAGCCCGGCGCGGCCATGAAGCCGCTGCCTGGCATCGTCGCCGATGTCGTCGACGACAGTGGGCAGAGTGTGCCCAATGGCGGCGGCGGCTTCCTGGTCATCGAGGAACCATGGCCGTCGATGCTGCGCACCATCTGGGGCGACGACGAGAGGTACGTCAAGACCTACTGGTCCCGGTTCGACGGGATGTACTTCGCCGGTGACGGGGCCAAGAAGGACACGGACGGCGACCTGTGGCTGCTCGGCCGGGTGGACGACGTCATGCTCGTGTCCGGCCACAACATTTCCACCACCGAGGTCGAATCCGCTCTGGTCTCCCATCCCCGGGTCGCCGAGGCGGCCGTTGTCGGGGCCGCCGACCCGGTCACCGGGCAGGGCATCGTGGCGTTCACGATCCTGCGCGGCGACGGCGAGGTGGACGGCGAGGCGCTGGGCGCCGAGCTGCGGGCTCATGTGGCCCAGGTGCTCGGGCCGATCGCCCGCCCCCGGCAGATCCTCGTCGTGGCGGAGCTGCCGAAGACCCGCTCCGGCAAGATCATGCGGCGGCTGCTCAAGGACGTGGCCGAGAACCGGCAGCTCGGTGACGTCACCACGCTGACCGACAGCACGGTCATGGATCTGATCAAGACACAGCTGCCCACGGCCAAATCCGACGAGTGAGACCAGCCGCCGTTGGCCTGGATGCTGTCTCAGCTGCCTGCGGCGCGGCCTGGACGGGCCGCGCCGCAGGCGCGGATTAGGCCCGCAGCACGCCGCCCGGCATAATGATCCTTTGCGGCATGATCTTTGCGGCGCGTACCTCACCGGCGATCGGCACCGGGAACGCTAGCCTTTGAATACAGCGGGCGCCGGGCGAAACGGCTCCGGGCAGCGAGCGCACGATGGGAGAACAATCAATGGCCCAGACCCGAACGCCGCGGCCCCCTGCCAGCGAGCTGTCGGTGGGTGAGCTCGTCGCCCAGGCGTCGAAGGACGTCTCCCTGCTGATCCGCGGCGAGCTGAACCTGGCCAAGGTAGAGCTGCGCGACGACGTGCGCCGGATCATCCTCGCCGTCGTGCTGCTCGGCATGTCCGCCTTCGTCGGCTGCCTGATGCTGGTGCTGATCCTCTTCGGCTTCGTCTACGGCCTGATGACGCTGGGCATCTGGCCCTGGGCGTCGTTCCTCATCGTCGCCGGGATCTGCCTGGTGCTCATTGCCCTGGCCATGCTGATCGCCGTGCTGCGGGTGCGCGGGGTGACGGGCCTGCGCGAGACCCGCGCCACCGTACAGGAAACGATCCAGATGCTGCGGGGCACCACCGACAAGCGCCCGGAGATCGCGGGCCCGGCGCAGCGGTGAGCACGCCCCGATGACCGTCGCCACCGATTCGGCCATCCATATCGACGGGCCCTGGACCCACCGGTCGGTCAGCGCCAACGGCACCCGGTTCCACATCGCGGAAGCCGGTGACGGCCCGCTGGTCCTGCTGCTGCACGGCTTCCCCCAGTTCTGGTGGACCTGGCGGCACCAGCTCGAATCGCTGCCCGGAGCAGGCTTTCGCGCGGTCGCCGCCGACCTGCGCGGCTACGGTGGCAGCGACAAGCCACCGCGCGGCTACGACCTGGTCACGGCGGCGTCCGACATGGCGGGGCTCGTCCGCGCGCTGGGCGAAGCCAATGCCATCGTGGTCGGCCACGACTGGGGCGGCCTGGTGGCCTGGACGGTCGGTGCGTATTTCCCGAAGGTGGTCCGGCGGCTGGGCGTGGTCTCGGTCGCTCATCCGCTGCGCATGCGCGGGGCCATGTTCACCGAGGCGGTGAGTCGGCACCGCAACGGTCATATGCTCGCCTTCCAGCTGCCGATCATGCCGGAGCGCCAGCTGGTACGCGACAACGCCGAGCTGGTCGGGCACATGCTGACCGACTGGTCGGCGCCGGGCTGGCCCGACGACCGGACGGCGCAGGTGTATCGCCGGGCCATCCGGATCCCGTCGGTGGCCCACTCAGCCCTGGAGTACTACCGCTGGTTTTTCCGCTCCACGCTGCGTCCCGACGGCATGCGGTACACCCACCGGATGCGGGTGCCCATCCAGGCCCCGACCCTGCAGGTGCATGGGGCCCTGGACACCTGCGTACTGCCGGGCAGTGCGCGCGGCGCCGGACGGCACGTGGAAGGCCCCTATCGGTGGCGGATGATCGACGGGGCCGGCCACTTCCCGCACGAGGAGCAGGCCAGCCGGTTCGACGCCGAGCTGCGCGGCTGGCTGAACGACCCCGAGCCGGAGCGTTGACCGGTCCAGTCAGTTCAGCAAGCGGCGATCCGCGGGACCGGGATACGCGGGGACGGCCCCGCAACGCCCGGCCGCGCGACGGGCTCGGGCGGCCGCTGCCCAAGGGCGCGGCGGGTGAGCCCCGGGTGCCCGATGACCTGGTACTGCCGCCACGCAGAAGCCTGGCACTGGCCGATGAGCTGCTGGCCACCGGGCGCCCTTTCCACGCCCACGAGGTACTCGAGGCGTCCTGGAAGACCGCGCCGCCGGGCGAGCGCGACTTCTGGCAGGGCCTGGCCCAGCTCGCGGTGGGCCTCACCCACGCCCGGCGCGGTAACGCCGCTGGCGCGGTGACCCTGCTGCAGCGCGGCGCGGCGGCCGTCCGGCCCTACGCGGCGGCCGATCCGCACGCCGTGCCTGTGGAAAGGGTGGCCGCTGACGCGGAAGCCCTCGCGGACCGCATCACCCGCGACGGCCTGGCCGGGATCCGGCCGGAAACGCTGCTGCTGCAGCTGCGCCGCTGACTTCTCCGGGCCCAGTGCCGCTAGTCGCAGCCTTCGGTAGACACCGGGACGGTGGCGTCGCTGCCCGCACGCGCGTCCGCGGACACCTCGGCGGCGGTGAGCACGAAGCCGGTGTCGGGCACGCCGACTGCGGCCGCGAAGACAACCCCGTACACGGTCCCGTTCGGCGCGATCAGCGGGCCACCGGAGTTACCCGGCTGCACGAGCGCCTTGATCTGGTAGATCTGGCGCGTGACCTGGCTCGTCTGGTAGATGTCCGGGCCCGTGGCGTCCTGGATGCCGCCCACCCGCGCCGGCACGGCGGTGAAGGCATGGTCCAGCGGGTACCCCGCGACCACAGCGTCCGCGCCCATCTGGGCCTGGCCCGCGAAGTCCAGTGGCGTCATGTTGAGCCCGGGCACATACAGGATCGCGATATCAACCTGAGGGTCGTAGAAGACCACGGTCGCCTGGTACGCCGCCCCGTTCTCCGCGTAGACCTCCGGGCCCTGCGTGACCCCGGCCACGACGTGCGCGTTGGTGATGATGTGGTCCGGAGCGTAGACGAATCCGGAGCCCTCGACCACCCTGGAGCAACTGGGTGCCGTACCCCTGACTTTCACCACCCGGCTGCGGGCGTCCAGGTAGCCGGCGCTGTCCAGCACGGCACTGTTCGCCGGGGCCACCGACAGCACGTGCGCCGACCCGATCCCGCTGAACACCTCGGGGAACGGCCCGCTGGCCAGCAGGCGGCGGAAGTCGGAGAACATCGTCTGCGCCGGACTGGGCATCAGCCGGTCCGTGGTGCGCAGCACCGCGGAGTTGTTCACCTGCGAAACGACCCCGCTGAACGGGGAGGCCACCAGGACCGAGCCGATCACCCAGGCGATGAGCAGCACGGACAGCACGCTGATGGCGGCCCCGCCCACGCTGTCCAGGAAGGCGGCCGGCCGCCACGTCATGCGCGACCGCAGCGCAGTGCCGATCGCGGACGCGGCGAACTGCCCGATGATGGCCAGCAGGACGAGGATGATGACGGCCACCAGATCCTGCTGGTTCTGGCCACCGACGATAGCCCGCGCGATCCCGGGGGCGAACAGCGCCCCGGCGACCGCGCCGCCGAGGAAACCGGCGAAGCTCAGGGCGCCAACGATGAAGCCCTGCCGGTAACCGGAGACGGCGAAGGCGGCAGCGATCACCAACAGCGCCAAATCCAGCAAATCAGCGTGCACGAGCCTTACGGTATCGGGCGATCCTGAGTGCCCGGGAACACTTCACCCGGTCCACCATCAGCCCGCAGGTCGTGTACAGCCGCGGCGTCCCAGGGCAGCTCCCAGCCCCCGAGGGCCAGCAGGCGGTCGACCAGGGCGGCGGTGAAGCCCCAGATGAGCAGTCCGCTGACCCGGAACCCCGGCCCGACCCGCCGGCCGGGCAGCCGGACGGTCACCCGGCAGGCCGGATCGGCCAGCTCGGCGACGCCGATCCGTTCCACCGCCGCCACCTCGCGCGGGTCCACGGCCGAGACCGGGCCCGGGGAGTGCCACCAGGCCAGGACGGGCACGACCCGGAAACCGCTGCGGGATATGTACAGCTCGGGCAGGGTGGCGAGGACCTCGACGGCGGACGGATCCACACCGGCTTCCTCGGCCGCTTCGCGCAGCGCGGCCGCGGCCGGGCTGGGGTCAGCGGGGTCGATGGACCCGCCGGGGAACGCCGGCTGGCCCGGGTGCTGCCGCAGCCCCTGGCTGCGCTGGATGAACAGCAGATCCGGACCGCTCGGGCCTTCGGCGAAGAGGATCAGGACCGCGGACGGCCGCCCACCGGAAGGCGGCGGCTGCAGCGGCGGCGCCACATCCATGCGGGCCGCGGCGGCGGCCAGATCGGTGAGCCAGCGCGGCGCCGCCGGCGGGGAGCCTGGGGCCTGACTCGCCTGCCCGGCCGCCGTGAGCCGGGCCCCGGGATGCTGGAACGGAACTGGATCGGGGTGACCGGAACGTTCCGGCTGACCACCAGCCGTCATGAGAACGGCCCCGTCTTGACCAGCTTGGCCGCGACCTCCGGGTCGGTCGGCCCTTCCCCGAAGGACGGGCAGAGCCGGGCCACCCCGCAGGCGCCGCAGGCCGGCCGGCGGGCGTGGCAGACGCGGCGGCCGTGCCAGATCATCCGCTGGGACAGATCCGTCCAGTCTTTCGGAGGGAAAAGCGAGGCCACGTCGGCTTCGATCTTGACCGGGTCCGTGCTCGTGGTCCAGCCGAAGCGCCGGGACAGCCGGGCGAAGTGCGTGTCGACGGTGATGCCCGGGATTCCGAACGCGTTGCCGAGCACCACGTTCGCTGTCTTCCGGCCCACTCCCGGGAGCGTCACGAGATCGGACAGCTTCGCGGGCACCTCGCCGCCGAACCGGTCGCACAGGGTCTGACCGAGCCCGATCAGGCTGTTGGCCTTCGCGCGGAAGAACCCCGTCGACTGGATCATCTTCTCCAGCTCGCCGCGGTCGGCCGAGGCGTAGTCCGCAGCCGACCGGTAGCGCGCGAACACAGTCGGGGTCACCATGTTGACCCTCTTGTCCGTGCACTGCGCCGACAAAATGGTCGCGGCGAGTAGCTCCAGCGGCGAGCTGAAGTTCAGCTCGGTGTGCGCGTCCGGGTAGAGCACGGTCAGTTCACGGTAGATGCGGCGCGCGCGCCGGACCAGCGCCGTACGCGACTCAACTTGGGCGGTCACGGTCATCAGCCTATTGACTGGTGCCGATCCGATGGGCCGCTTGACTGCCGCCGATCAGCCGGGGATCAATGACGGCCTGCCCTTCACCGGCCGGGCGCCCTGGGACGACGTGCTCCGGTGCCCGGCAGCCAGTCCGGTCCGGCACAATGATCCCTGGGTTCAGTGCACGGGTATGTCTCATCGGTCACCTCCGTCACAGCCAGGCCCGGCTGACAGAACCGGGCCGCCCGGCATCGTGGCCGACGGCGACCACGACGCGGCGAGCGGCCGAGGCGCACGAAGGCCGTTCTCCCCGCCGGCGAGGAAGCCGGTATCGTCCGGAAAGTGATCGCGGGCCCTGCCGCGTCATCAGTACCGAGCGGACTTCATCAGGCGATCGTTTCATTGGGGTGGTTTTGTCAGATGTCGATGACGGTCGAGGGTGATTCCCAGAAGACCTTGAGCTTCTCTGCGAGCTCGCCCCAGGAACGAGTTCGACGATCTCCTGTGACCCTCGAGAAAGCCCGCCCGGCCGCTGGCGCAGCGGACCCCGGATCGGGTGCCCGGCTCACGCCGGCGATGACCCAGGCCCGCCGTCACTGGGCGCTGCTCATCCTGCTGGCCACCGGGCTCGGGCTGCGCGTGGTCACCCAGTTCGCCTACCGGCCCGCCCTGCTCTACATCGACTCGCCCAAGTACCTCACCACCAGGCTGGAGAAGTACGACCCGCAGGGGTACCGCGACCTGGTGGTCCGGCCGCTGGAGTGGGTGGGGAACCTGGCCCTGGTGGCGGCCTTCCAGCACCTGCTCGGCCTGGCCATGGCGGTGGCCCTTTATCTCCTGCTGCTGCGCCGCGGCGTTCCCCGCTGGGCTGCCACGCTGGCCGCCGCTCCCATCCTGCTGGACGCCTACCAGCTCCAGATGGAACAGACCATCATGCCCGACGTCACCTTCGAGGCCCTCATCGTGACCGGGCTCCTTATCCTGCTCTGGCGGCCCCGGCCGACGGTGTACGTGGTGGCGCTGGCCGGCTTCGTGCTCGGAACGGCGGCTACCGTCCGCCAGGTGGGCGAGGCACTGATCCTTCCCGTGTTCATTGCGGCCCTGCTGGGGGCACACGGCTGGCGGTCCCGGCTGACCACGGCGGGCCTGGCCACGGTCAGCTTCGCGATCCCGGTACTCGTGTACATGACCTACTCGGCGGTCGTCCTGCACGACCACTTCGAGCTGTCCGACCAGGGCGACGCGATTCTCTACGGCCGGGTGGCGGCGGCCGCAGACTGCGCGACGCTGCACCTTCCGGCCGCCGAGCGGGCGCTGTGCCCGACGCCCCAGATGGTGGCGTCCTACGGTGTGGACGGCCTGGTGAACAATCCGTACTCACCGGCCTACACGGCCCCGCCCCCGGCCGGCCTGAGCCGGGCGGAAATCGTCAAGCGGTTCTCCTACGCGGTGCTCGAGCAGCAGCCGCTGCGGGTGGCCGGGGCGATCGCCGATGACGGGGTGAAGCTGTTCGCCCTGACCAGGGACCCGGCCCCCGGGGACACGCCGATCTCCCGGTGGCAGTTCCAGACGGCCTACCCGACGTACTCGGACACGATCACGGTCCCATCCGCGTCCGCGCTGTTCGGCAGCAACGGCGGCGGGGGCGCCCCGGCGGTGGCCCGGCCGCTCGCCGTCTTCCTGCGCGACTATCAGCTGCACGGCGGCTACACTCCCGGACCGTTCCTGCTGCTGTCGCTGCTCGCGGGGCTGGCCGGAACGGCCCTCGGCCGACGCCGCGGCAATCCGCCCGCCGTCCTGGCCTGCCTGCTGGTCACCGTGACCGGGGTCGCGGTCCTGCTCGGGGCGGATATGTACGAGTTCTCCTGGCGCTACCAGCTGCCGGCCCTGGTGACGCTCCCGGCCGCCGGCGCGTTCGGGGTCACGGTCATTCAGGCCCGGATCCGGCAGGCTCCCGGCCGGAAGAGGAGCGCAGCGAGCGCGCCCGATCCGGCAGTAACGTTGGGCAGGTGCCCAGCGAGCCCGAGCAGCCCGACGTCCGGCCCCTTGACTCCCGCGTGATTTACGAGGACCACTGGATCCGGCTGAGGCAGGACCAGGTCGAGCGGCGGGACGGCTCCCGCGGCACGTACGCCGTGGTGGAAAAACCCGACTTCGCGCTGATCATCCCGGCCGAGAACGGCGGCTTTCACCTGGTCGAGGAGTACCGGTACCCGATCCAGCGGCGTACCTGGTCGTTTCCCCAGGGCACCTTTCCGGGCCGCGCGGACGGCGACCCGGCGGAGCTCGCCCGGCTGGAGCTGAGCCAGGAGACGGGATTCCGGGCGCGGGAGCTGACCCGCATCGGTTTCTTCCACTGCTCCCATGGGACCAGTAACCAGGGCTGTCACGTGTTCATGGCCACTGGGCTGGAGCCAGGAGCACCGGACCGGGAACCAGAGGAGCAGGACATGCGCCAGCAGTGGGTCCCGCGAGCCCGCTTCGAGGACATGGTCAGGACGGAAGCTATCACCGATGATTCCAGCCTGGCCGCCTATACCCTGCTGGTGCTGCACGAGAAGCGTTCCGGGTAGCTCCCATGCCAGGCTTCATTAGGGAAAAGCAGCGCTGGTTGCGGCGGCACTGGCTGATTACGGCGCTGCTACTGCTCGCGGCGGCCCTGCGGGGCGTGGTCCTTCTCGCCTACCGCCCGGCCCTGATCTTTCCCGACAGCCTGCGGTACCTGCACGTCGCCGGCCGGTTCGCCACCGGCCACTGGTCTCCGGACACCATCCGCCCCAGCGGCTACTCGATCCTCATCGCTCCCGCGACCGCGATCCACGTGCTGGCCCTGATCCCGCTGGCCCAGCACGTACTCGGGCTGGCCGAGGGCGCGATGATCTACGCGTTGCTCACCCGCCGGGGCAGCCGCCGCTGGCTGGCCGCGCTCGCCGCCGTGCCCATTTTGTTCGACCCGCTCCAGCTCGATCTGGAGCAGTACGTCCTCAGTGACGTGTGCGCCGCGTTCTTTGTCACCACCGCCCTGGTCGTCCTGGCGTGGAACGGCAACCGAGCCGGGCGCGGTGCGATGGCCGCGGCCGGGCTGCTGCTGGCCGCCGCCGCCGTGACCCGGGTCGCGGACCTGGTGCTTATCATCCCGGCTGTGCTCTATGTCGCCGTCACCTTCCGGCCGTGGCGGAAGCTGGCGGCCCGCGGCGCGGTCCTGGCCGGCTGCTTCCTGCTGCCGGTCGTGGGTTACGCGGGCTGGTTCGCCGCCGTGCACGGGCAGTGGGGCCTCAGCGATTACAACGGAACCTTCCTGTACGGCCGGGTGGTGCAGTTCGCCAACTGCACCGGGCTGTCGCTGCCGTCCTACGAGCGACCGCTGTGCCCCACCCAGCCGTCGGCGCAGCGTAACTATGACTTCTACATGTGGTCAGCGAAGTCCCCGCAGTGGCGCTTCGTGCCACCGCCCGGCCTGACCCGGCAGGCGGTGGTGCTCAACTTCAGCCGCCAGATCCTGGCCCATCAGCCGCTCAGCTACCTGGACGCGGTGGGCACCGACATCGCCTACAGCTTCTCTCCGGTCCGCGGGAACGGCCCCGAGCACTACCCGGCCGCCTACCTGAAGTTCCAGGCCGGCTTCCCGCCGTACGACGAGGTGCAGACCGCGCTGAGCAGCTACGGCCACACCGGCCCGACCGTTCAGCCGCAGCTGACCGCGTTCCTCACCGCCTACGGCCGGTACTTCTACGTACCCGGGCCGCTGCTGGCCGCCGGGCTGCTCATCGGCTTGGCGGGCCTGGCCGGGACCAGGCGGTCCCGGCGGCGCGGCCTGCGCTCCGCGGATCTGCTGTTCGCGGCGGGCGCGGTGGCAGCGGTCGCCGGTGCCGCAGCGTTCGCCCCGTTCGACTGGCGCTACCAGCTCCCCCAGCTCACCCTGATCCCGGTGGCCGCCGCGTTCGGGTGGATGGCCCTGGCGAGCTGGGGGCCACCGCGCCGCGAGCCAGCCGTTCAGCCGGACGGTCCCCCCGCGGCCTCCGCCGCGGGCGAGGACCGCTCGCCGGTGATCCGCTTCAGCGGCTCCCACTCCGGGCGATTGTCCCGGTGCCACCGGATGGTGGCGGCCAGCTCCGCCGCGAGGGATGTCCAGGGGCGGTATCCCATCCCGCGCAGCAGCGAGTCGTCCAGCGAGTAACGGCGGTCGTGTCCCGGGCGGTCGGCGACCGGGACCACCACGAACAGCGGGGTGATCTTCTCGGGGTTGAAGCCAGCCCCGCCGGTCACCAGGATCCTCATGCCCTGATCAATACCCGTGCTGACCAGCCTGGGAATCCGGCCAGGTGGCTCGTAACGCCTGGGCATCGCCGGTAACGTCTGCGCATCGGCCTGCGCCGATGGTGCACCGCAGGGCCGCGACGCGCGTCCCTTTATTCGTATCCGGAGTGCAGTGGGAGGAACCGGGCAATGAGCATCGACACCACGGCGATCAGGGCTACGGACGGAGATGACGACGCCGCCGGGGCTCATGAAAGAGACGAGGCTGACGGGCCTCGCGACTTGGACGACGCGAGCATGGCACCGTACTGCGAAGCCTGCGGCGCCTGGGCGGGCATGTTCGCACCCAGGGAGGGCTGGTGGCACTTTCGCGGCAACCCGGCGCCGCACGGCACCCGGTCACCCTTCGATCCCGGGCACGACGTCGAGCTGGCCTGGTGCCTGCCGCCGGCGCGCTCGGTCTCACCCGCCCAGCACGAAGAACTGCTCGCGGCCCTGGACGACGCCATCGCCTACCGGGAGCACGCCGCCTCCACCGGCTACGCCACGGCCTACCGCATGCTCCGCCGCCAGCTGGGGGCGCCGGTCCAGCCGCAGCCCTGACTTCGTGATCTTCGGGCGCGGCCCGGTTCACGCCGCCGCGTCATGGTTCCCACGTTGGCCGGCCCGCTTCCTGGCGTCGGCGGCCGTCGCCTCGCGCGCAGCCAGGAGGGCCCACCGCGCCGGGTTCAAGGCCCGGCTGAAGTGACGGGCCCTGGCGAAGAGTAGAGACAATCACCTGAGCGCGTAGGTATACCAGTCACCCCGCCCGTCGCCAAGTTCAGGCCCGGATTGCGACCGTGGCGACCAGATACCGGTGGTCGCTGCCGAACCCTGGCTTGGCGGCAATCTGGGTGACGGCCAAGCGCGCTCCCGTCAGCACGTGATCTATGCGGACGAAGGGCGGCACAACGGCACCGTTCGGCCACGTCATGTCGGTCGCCTTCCCCCGGGCCGCGGCCCCGTCGGTCAGCCCGTCGTGCAGGAGGGCAACGAACTTGCCGTTGCCCCATGTGGCGTTGAAGTCCCCGATCATCAGCATGCGACTGTTGCCCCTGGCGCGCACGGACTGGCCGACGGCCGCGAGCGCCGCCGACCACTCCCGCCAGTACGCGGGAAAGGGCGCCAGGGTATGCGCGAGGCGCAGGGCCACCGGCCCACCTGGCGACCAAAGGGTGGCCTCGACCATGTACGGCGTCGGCTGATCATCCCAGCGCACGGCCCGTACCCAGCAACCGGTCAGACGCAGCCTGGAGGCGATCAGAAAACCGGTCGCGCCGTAGGCCGGCGCAGAGCAGCGGTAGGGGAAGCTCGCCAGGACGCCCGATGCCACCATGCTATGCAGCGCCGGTGGCGTGAACTCTTCGAGGGTTACGAGGTCGGGGCGGTCCTGCTCGATGGCTCGCACGTAGCCGGCCTGAAAGTGGAGGCTCTTGTCAATGTTGGCGTCGAACACCCGTACGACCGGGGCATGCCGAGCCCATGCAGGCACGGGAGCCGCAGCGAGTAGCTCCGGCATGACGAAGGCCGCCTGGGCGGCGAGGATAACGCCCGCTGCCGCGGCGAGCCACCAGCGCCGCGCTATGAGCGCCCCAGCGGCCACGATCCAGGCCGGTAGATAGACGATCTGGGTGAGGGCGTCGAGCACGATCAGCGGTTCGGCCGAGTCCCAGGCCACGAGCCGCAACAGCGCGACGAACCCGAGCACAGCGACGATCAACCAGCCGACGACGAGAAGTCCGATTCTTACCACAGCCGGTCCGCGGTGGAGACGGCGCGGCGGGTAGGTCTGTCCCGCCTCGATGGCGCCAGCCGCTTCCGACACGATCGTCAACGTACCGTGAGAAAGCGCGATCTCGACGCAACAACCTGCGCTCCGGTGCCGTTCTGTGCGGGCCCCGTCCCATCGGAGTCGTTCAGTGAGCTGCGTGCCAGACGATGATGGCGATGCCGACGGCAGCGCGGGCGACTCCCATAGCGGCCTGGCTATCGTGGCGTCCCGGACGACCTGCACCACGGTGACCCTGGCGGTGACTCCAGCGATGCCCGCCTCGTGCTTCACTGTCTCGCGCTGATATCGCACGAGCCGAGCGCCCGTGGAACGCTGCGGTCCGGGGGCGGCCCGTCCTCCCGCGGGTCGTCCTCCCCGTCATGGATCGCTCCTCCGGCGAGCAGGTTCAACGCGGACCCGAGTGCGGCTTTACCAAATGCACACGAATCGCCATATCTATCGACTTAGATGTTTACCTGTGGGATAACGGTTCAGGTGCGTGACGAATACCACCGGTGCATCTGCCGGGCGCGCACCTTGGCTATGTACCTCGCCGCTTACTCGGCCATGGGTACCGGGCGTCGTCGATAGAGGGGATATCTGTGCACATCCGAAGGCCGGCGCGCAGCGCCGTATCGTCCGCGCGCAGCGAGCAGTCGCGCAGCCGCTCCGCGTTTACGCGGGTTTCCGCCCGGGCCGTACTTCCGCTCGCCGCCGTCGGCGGCCTGGCTGCGCTGTCCCTGGCTGTACCCGCGGCCGGGGTATCGGCTGTCACTGCCGTGACCGATAAGCCCGCTGCCCATGCGGTGCCCGACGTCACCGGTCCGGTCCTCAAAAGCGCGCAATTCCCGGCTCCGCAAACCATCGCGCAGTGCCAGGCTGACTTCGGTATCAACTGCTACACGCCGGTGCAGTACCGGGTCGCGTACGACCTGAACCCGTTGTACGCCAAGGGCATCACCGGCGCGGGCCGAACCATCGTGATCGTGGACTCGTTCGGCTCGCCGACCATCG
>Ga0209839_10001223_pt1 | contig 13259 bp, 15 predicted proteins | sample OrgsoiDNA2013050_FD_185800 | JGI IMG/M metagenome (GOLD analysis project Ga0209839, IMG submission 185800) | Permafrost soil microbial communities from the Arctic, to analyse light accelerated degradation of dissolved organic matter (DOM) -... | ecosystem: Environmental > Terrestrial > Soil >... | reverse complement strand
ACAGGCTGCTTCAGCCCGCTGCGGCGGAAAGCAAGATCCATGACCAGGCCGGGCACCGCTGAGCACTCGCGGATCTCGCCGCGCACGCGGGGGCCGGCCGCCCTCAGTCAGGGCGGCGATCACGGCGTGAGGTGCGCCGGCTCTCTTCCGGTAGCAGGCCGGCAGGGTGTCCGGTGGATGATCCCTAACGGACACGCGCCAGGGCACCCTTCGCGATCAGCGAGCACGTCTTGGCCTTGCCTGGATCGCGAAACTCAGGCCACGAGCGTCGGCTCGTCGGGCGCGGAGAGACTGAGCACGGCGCCGGCCACGGCGGGTGACGCGGTGATCCTCGCCTCAAGTGCCCGGAGCCGGATGGCCAGGTGTGACTCGGTGTCATCGCGGGTGAGATCCACGTCGCCGATTACCGAGACCATCCGCGGCCCGACGATCTCCAGCCGCAGGTAGGTCACCCGGGCGACCTCTGGCGCATCCAGCAGCGCCTGGATAGCGGCCGCACGCACGCGGGGATCGGCTTCCTGGCCGACCAGGAACCGCCGGTTGCGGTTGATCAATACCATCGCGACCGCTGCGAGCAGCACGCCGACCAGGATCGATCCGGCGCCGTCAGGTATCGGGGAGCCGGTCAGCTGGTGGGCGGCCAGGCCGGCGGCCGCGATGAGCAGGCCGGCCAGGGCCGCGGAGTCCTCGGCGAACACCGCCCGCAGCGTCGGGTCGGAGGTGGCCAGGATGTGCTCGATGAGGTCGCGCTGCATCGACTCGGCCTCGGGCCGGGCCTGCCGGACCGACTGCAGGAAGGAGATCGCCTCAAGAACGAAAGAGATGGCCAGCACGACGTACCCGACGACGAAGTGGCCGGCCTGCTCCGGCGTGATGAGCTCCTGGACGCCACGCGTGACCGACACCGCGGCGCCGGCTACGAACAGCCCGAGCCCGGCGAACAGCGACCAGACGTAGGCCTCACGGCCATGACCGAACGGGTGCGCCAGGTCGGGCAGCCGGCGGGACCGCCGGTTAGCAATGAGCAGGAAGACCTCGTTGCCGGCGTCCGCCCAGGAATGCGCCGCCTCGGCCAGCATCGACGCCGACCCGGTTACCACGGCAGCGACCGACTTCGCCACTGCCACGAGCACGTTGACGCCGAATGCGACCAGGACCGTGGTAACACTCTCGGACCCGCCGGAACGGTCCGACCCCGACGCCGATCTGAGCAGGTCGTGAGATCCGCGGGTGCCCCCCTCGGCCAGGACGGGTGCCGGAGCCTGCTCGCCGTCCTGCTCGTCCGCCATCAGCCAGTGTTAGCACATCGACGCGGCGCCGGAAACTACGCCAGGCCAGCCCGGCGCGCTGACTCGACAGCCCGGAGTGAGGACTCTGCCCACCTGCGCAACTTGGGGGCGTGCTTGGTGATCACGATGCGGCCGTGCGGCTGTTCGCGCCCTTTGTCCGTGGCCCGCACGGCCCCTGGAACCCGGGACGCACGGACACATAGCGGACGGCAGCGGCCCCGAATCCCGCCTCGGAACGTATAGGCGCAGGTCAGTGGCATAGGACTCGGGTGGGAGGAACGGTCGGTAAAACCGTCGGCTTCGCCTACCCAGGTTCGAACCCTGGACCTGCCACCTGCGGAAACGGCCCGAGGCGCGGTTCCGCTGGTTTCGGGAGCTGAACGCTTTGGGGGTGAATTGACTATTACAGGGTGGAGAGCGGGACGGAGGCGAGGAGGGACATGGCGTCAGACGCGGAATTGATCGGCAGGTCGCTGGCCGGCGACGGAGAAGCGTTTATGGAGGTGATCGGCCGCCATGAGGTGGCGATCGGGGCTTACCTCGAACGGCGCGTGGGGCGTGAGGCGGCCGAGGACCTGCTCGGCGATGTGTGGGTCGCGGCCTTCGAATCCCGGAGGACGTATGACCGGTCATACGCCGAGGCGCGGCCGTGGCTGTACACGATGGCGCTGAACCGGCTGCGGCATTACTGGCGCTCCCGGCCGGCCGAGGACCTGGTACCGGACGTGACGGGCCTGGCGAACGGGTGGGATCCCTGGCCGGCGGTGGACGTGCGGGTGGACACCCGGACGGTGCTCCGGGCTGCCCTGGCGGGGCTCAGGTCCGAGGAACGAGAGGTGCTGGCCCTGGTCGCAGGGGAGGACCTGACCGTCGCCGATGCCGCGCGGGTGCTCGGCATGCCGGCCGGGACGGCACGCCGGCTGCTGCACCAGGCCCGCGCCGCGCTGCGGAACGCGCCGGAAGTGGCCGCGCTATTGACAGAACTCAACAGTGTGAAGGGGAGCAAGTGAACATGGACGAGATGGATCTGGCCAGTCAGGCGCTGGACGTGACGCCCTGGGGTCCCGAGTCGTACGAGCGGGCGCGGACGGTGCTGCGGGGAGCCATGGCCGAGTCCGGGACCCTGCAGGAAGCGGCTCCGATGCCAGAAGTGGTTCCGGTGCGGGGAAGGGGATTCTCCCGGGCGGGCAGCCGTCGTCGCGGGACCCTGGCCACCCGGGGCAAGGTCGGCATCGGCGCCGGGATCGGTGCGGTCGCGGCGGCGGCGGCCCTGGTGCTTGTCGCCACGTCGACGCCGCAGCCCGCCACGCCGACGTCGCAGCCCGCGGCGCCGACCGGGTCAGCCTCCCAGACGTCCGCGGCGACTTCCCCGCTGATGACCCTGGCCGCCCTCATCAAGGCAAGTGACAACGGCCCCCTGCCGGGTAACGCGTCGCTGGTTATCCAAAACCAGTCAGGGAGCGGCCAGCCGGCTGGGGTCGTCTACGCCCTCTACACCGACAGCGGCATCATGTACACAGGAGGCGACAAGCAGACCCTCATGTCGGGGATGACCCAGCCTCTCGACCCGAGAAATAGCGCTACTTACCGCTGGGCGGTGGCGGCGCGCTCCGCGGCATCCGGCGACCTCGCCGCCGCCCGGAAGCGGATGATCAATACCTTCCCCAACTGCTTCGGGCTGGGCCTGAGCCCCGCCGCACAGAAGCAGATATGGGTGAAGTGCCTGGCTGCGGGTGCAGCCCTCCGAAAGGAGAAGGGGGACAAGACTCCGGCGAAGCAGCCCACGGGCAAGGAACTGCAGAGCGAAATCGACAACACCCTGTGGACTGCCTGCTATGACGCGATGAACTGGGCCGGAGGCGACCCGCGGATCCGGGAGGGCGTTCTGCGCCTAGTGTCGACCATTCCCGAGGTCACCGTCACGAATTCGACGGCCGACGGGCAGCCCGCGCTGATCATGACGGCGGAACCGCCGCTGTTCGGTGACAGCAGCAGCGAGCAGGTGCTGACGGTCAACGCCAAGACCGGGATGCCGATCCGCTCCGTAGAGTCGGGCGGGGGGCTGGCAACATCTACCCAGACCTTCCAGTTCTCCCGGGTAACGGTGGCCAACATCAAGGCCGGCAAGTTCTGACCGCACCCGGCACTCAGCCGGGCTTGACCGTGCGGGCCGTCCCTACCCGGGCGGCCCGCACGGTCGCGTCGTGGTGCTGGCCGCGCTCCGTCGCCCCTGCGACCTGCGCCACGCGGCGGTGTCGCTGCGGCTGAACTCCGGGGTGCCCGCGACGGAAGTCGCCCGCCGTGCCTCCGTTGCCGCAGTCGTCCCGCGCGCTGCCGCCAAGACCTCCGTGACCTCAAATCTTACGGCTCGGTGACGCAAAGGAAGCTGACGTAAGAAGACTGCTGCGGTGCGGCGCTCATGGGGTGGATCAGCGGATCACTGCAGATCCTCCCTCATGAAGGAGAGCGGCATGAGCAAGCGCAGATGGCTGGCAGCGGGCGGCAGCCTGCTGGCGGCCACGATCGGCCTGTTCGGCGCGGCCACCGCGGCCGGCGCCAGCACGGCCTCACCAGTGGTGGGTTACACCTACATCGACGGCAACACCGCCACTGCCAATACCATCGACGGGTTCGCCCGGCACGCTGACGGCTCGGTCACCCCGCTTCCGGGGTCTCCGTTCGCCGCGGGCGGTGCGGGCCTGGGCGCGGGCCTGGCTTCCCAGGGGGCGATCCAGGCCACGCCAGGCGGCCGGTACCTGCTGGCGGTCGACGCCGGCAGTAACCAGATCTCGGTCCTGCGCGTCACCGCGGGCGGCGTCCCGGTCCTGGTCGGCCAGCCAGTGTCCTCCGGCGGGATTAAGCCGGTCAGCGTCGCGATCTCTCGCTCTGGTCTGGTCTACGTGGCGAACTCCGGTGCTGGCGGCAGCGGCTACTCCGGCTTCCGCCTGCGTCCCGGTGGCCGCCTGACCCCGGTCCACGGCTCGACGGTCACCGTCCCCGATAACTCCGGCCTGGGTGACGTGTTCTTCAACGCCACCGGCGGCCACCTCGTTGGCACCCGCACTGGCACCTCGCAGATCGACAGCTTCGTGGTGCTGCCCGGCGGCCGCCTGCTCGCCGCCAAGGGCTCTCCTTTCACCGGGCAGGGCCTCGGCCAGCTCGGCGCGGAGTTCTCGCCCGCCAACCCGTCACAGCTGTTCGTCAGCAACGCGCACAACGGCGCCGGCCTGGGCACCGTGTCCGCGTACCGCGACAGCTTCTTCGGCCACCTCTCCCCGATCGGATCCTCGCCGTATGCCGACGGGCAGACCGCGCCGTGCTGGGTGGAGATCAGCCACGACGGCAGGTACCTGTTCACGGTCAATACGGGATCGGGCAACATCTCCAGCTACTCCATCAACCCGGACGGCCCACTCGCCTTGATCGGCAGCACGCCCATCAGCGGCGGAGGCGCTGACATCGACGCCCGCCTATCCCCGGACGGCAAAACGCTGTCCGTCGACGGCAGTGGCAGCCACATCCTGTCGGTCTTCGCCGTGAACGGCGGCACCCTCACCGAGCTGCCCAGCTCACCGACGCCACTGCCCGCCGGGGGCTCCCCGGCCGGGATCGTCAACATCTAGGCACGACCTGCCGGCTACCAGCCAGCTGTCCCTGGCCCGCCCGACCGGGCGGGCCAGGGACACTCTCGTCCTGCCGGTTAGCTGGCGGGCAGGTTGCTGGCCAGCTCGGAGAGGCTCGCGACCACGTAATCTGGCCGCGGTCCCCAAGGGTCGAAGAGCGCGCCTGGCTGCCGCTTGCACCACGCGGTGCGCATCCCGGTGGCTCCGGCTCCGGCGATGTCGAAGGGGTTGGAGGACACCAGCAGCGCCGCCGCCGGCTCCGTGCCCGCCTGGGCAAGCAGGTGCCGGTAGATGCCGGGATGGGGCTTGTACACGCCGGCATCCTCGGCGCTGACGAAGTCGTCGACGAGGTCGCGGTAACTCGCGGCCAGTTCCTCAAGCCACGCCCGCGGGCCCACGCTGAACACCACGATCGAATGCCCCCGCTCGCGCAGGGCGGCGAGCGCCGGACGGGCATCGTTGAACGGCCGCAGCCGCCGGTAGGCGCCGGCCATGGCGTCCTGCTGGCCCGGGGCCAGCGTGATCCCGGATTCGGCCAGGGCGCGCGTGAGGCTCCACCGGGTCAGGTCAGCGAACGGGGGGAACTGGCACATCGCGGTGACCCGGAACATGTACTCGAGCTGCTTGTCCCGCCATGTCCGCGCTACGCCGCTGGCCATGTCTCCGCAGGAGGGTGCCAGCTCGCGGACCACGCTGGCGGTGTCGGCCAGCGTCCCGAACATGTCAAGCGCCACGAGCACGATGAGCTCCCTGACCGGCGTGCAACCACCTGCGGTAGCCGCTAGGCCATTATCACCGTATGGGCCCATGCCTGACCGGGCGCCACCCGAAGCCAGGCGCGCGACCCGGCGCAGGGCGGTTCAGCTGACGACGAGCCGGCCACCAGGGTCGAGCACGAACCCGGTGGACTGCACGTACACCGGGTCGTCGTTGACGAACGCGCCGGTTGTCTCGGCAAGAGCATGGGCGTGCCCTAGGGACCGACGGGGAACCCCAGGCCGTTGTCTTACCCACGGACTTTCCGGTTCCCGCGGCGCAGGGCACGGCCGCTGCCTTCGTAGGATCGTGGCATGGCGCCAGCTGATCCCACCGTCGGAGGGATCTTCCCGACACCGCGGTTCGATCCCGGCACCGACCAGTGGGTCCAGATGCTCAGCGGCGCTGGGCCGCAGCGGGAGGCTGGCCTGGCGCGCCTGCACGACCTGCTGCTGCGGATCGCACGCGGCGAGTTGCAGCGGCGCGGCGGGCAGCTCCGGATCACCGGCCCCGAGCTCGATGACCTCGCGTACCAGGCCGCAGCCGATGCCCTCCTGGCCATCGTCGGCAAGCTCGGCCAGTTCCGGGGCGAGAGCAGGTTCACGACCTGGGCCTACAAGTTCGTTATCTTCGAGGTATCGGCCAAAATCGGACGGCATTTCTGGAGCAACCCGGCCGTGCCGATGGATGCCGAAGACTGGGAGCGGCTGCCCGGCCAGTTCGGGCTCGACCCCGCGCGGGAGACAGAGCGGCGGGAACTGGCCGACGCCGTGCGCCGCGCGGTGGATGAGCATCTCACCCCGCGGCAGCGGCAGGTCTTCGTCGCGATCGTGCTCAATGGCGTGCCTATGGACGCCCTGGTCACCGAGCTCGGCTCTACCCGGAACGCGATCTACAAGACAATGTTCGACGCGAGACGTAAGCTGCGGGCCGCCCTCGCCGCTAACGGGTACCTGGATGACGAGACTTCGAGGCACTCATGAACGGCTGGACAGCTCTCGACCGCTTCCTGCGGACCGACCCGCGCGATGTGGGATGCGCTGAGGCGATGGAACTGCTGCACGTGTACGCCGAACTGGCAGCCGCCGATGCCTCGGCGGCGCAACGTTACCCGGGCATCGCAGCTCATCTGGCCGCGTGCGGACCGTGTGGCGAGGACTTCGACGGCCTGCTCGCGGCAGTACGCGGCCCAGCGGAATGACACCGGCCGGGGGGAACTGACCGGATCGCCACGCCATGGGTCCAGGTGCGCTGCCCTCGGGGAAACGGTGGGTGCCATACCGCAAAAGATCGGGTCTGATCACGCGTTCGGGTGTGGGTGCAGACGGTAAACCCGGCGAAGATGGCGGCCCAGCCTGCCGGGGACGGGCGCCAGAAGAACAGTAGCATGGCCGGCGAGTGGCCCGCCGGGACCGATCCGGAACTGCGGGCCCGGCTCATCACCGCCACCCTGCACGGGATGATGGCGCAATGGCACCTGGCACCCGGCTCGTTCTCCTAGGATGCCGTCGCGGACACCCTTACCCAGGACTAGCGGATCAGGTCAGTGGACCGCTGCAGCGGCCCGCCTCGATGTCATCGGCGCAGCCGGGCGGGCGTGAGCCGGCTGCGAGTGGCGCAGGGGCGTGCGTCAGCCGGCGTTCTTGTGGTGGGCTGGGGCGTCGCTGATGAGCAGTTGCACTGCCGGGTCGTCATCGGGAATGCCGATGAGCCCGGCCAGGCCCGCGGCCTCTGGCAGCGGTTCGGGGTAGCTCCACACCGGTAGCGGCGGGTCGGTGCCGTCAACTGTCCAGTAGCAGGCTTGGCCCTTGTACTGGCAGGTGGTGTGGTGCGGGCTGGGGGTGAGCCGGTCCCATCGGACGTCGCCGGGCGGGATGTACCAGCGGGGTGGCACGCCGGTCTCGATGATGAGCGCCGGGCGGTGGGTGGTGGCCAGTGGCTCGCCGTTGACGAGGAACTGGATGTGCCGGCCGGAGGGCAGCGTGTCGACTCGGTGGTAGGGGTTCTTGGGCATGCCGTAGACCGGGTGTTCTTCTTCCAGCCATTGGTTGGCGAGGTCGTGGTGGACGACAGTGAGGTTGGCGAGGGCGGGGCAGTCGGCGGGTGGGGTGTCCCAGGTGCGGACGGCCCGGTCGTGGCGTGTGCCGTCGAGTTCGATGGCCCACCAGCAGCCGTCGAGGTTGTCGGCGACGGCCGGCCCGGCCAGTGGTGCCAGCAGGGCGTCTTTGGGTATCGCCCGCCAGGGGTGGCGTTCGTCTTCGAACAGCAGCTGGGCGTGGGTGGTGTCGAGGATGATGCGTTTGCCGACGCGTGCCCGTACTCGCTGGGTGAGGGGCTCGAGCCGCCGGCGGGGGAAGGTCATGGTTTGCCGCCTGCGAAGGCGCGGGCTTCGTCGATCAGCTCGGCCCATCGGGCCGGGTCGCAGTCGCCGATCAGGACCCATTCGCGGAAGGTTCTGCCCGCAGGGGCGAACGGCTTGCCCGCGCGCGCCCGGATGAGCTGCTCGACGCGGTGCTTGGGGAGCTTGACGATAAGGTCGCCGGAGCGGTGGTCGCAGGAGGCGAAGAACGCGCCCGAGACGCGCAGGCAGGGAAAGCCCATCATCGTTCCGGTAGCCACGTCGCTATGGGCCAGGGCGGCCGCGCTGACCTCCCAGAAGAAATCGGTGGGCTGCTCACTCATGCCTGCCTTCTTCCATGGCTCCTTCTTGGGTGGTGTCCGGCTCAACCTGCAGCAGGTAGCCGGTGGCGGCCAGCCAGCGAGGCCACGCCGCGGGGGAGCCTTCGACGATCACCTCGCCGCGGGCCCGGCCATCATCCCAGCCGGTCTCGCCGGCGGCCCAGCGGTCCAGGAACGCCGAGCTGGTGCGCACGATGAGCTCGGCACCGGGCGCGGCACCGGGTTCCTGCCGTAGCCGGCCCGCGGTGAAGTGCAAGGTCGCGGGCCGGTCATCGACCACGAGCTGGAACTGGCCGTCGGCGAGCGCCTGGATGCCGGCGACGTAGCTGACATCGAAGCTCTGCTGTGCCGAGCCGTCAGCGGTGGGGTCGGCCAGGAAGCCCGCCCCCCACCGCCGCAGGGCACGCAGCGCCTCCTCCAGCTCCTGGCCGCGCGCGGTCAGCGCGTACACGACGCCGGCCCCGACCGCGCCAGGCTCCCGGGCCACCACCCCCGCCCGTTCCAGGCGCCGGAGCCGGTCAGCGAGCACGCTGGTGCTGATGCCGGGCAGCCGGTCAAGCAGCGCGCCGTAGCGGCGCGGCTGCTTGAGCAGTTCCTGGACGATCACCAGCGTCCACCGCTCGCCGATCACATCCAGCGCGCGCGACAGCGGGCAGAACCGCCTGTAGCCGCTCCAGGGCCTGCTGGGCATCGCGGTCATCCTCCTGGCAACGGGGCGTCAGGAGCGGGCATCAGCGCGGCCATCGCCGCGGTGTCGAAGATGAGGCGGGCCGAGGCGAGCTTGCCGTCGCGGAATGAGTTCCACTCGGCCATCGGGATCGACCCGGCACCGGCCGGGGTCTCGATCTTGAAGTCGTAGAAGGAGCACAGCTCGCCGGCGTCTTCCCACTGCCGGTGAATCTCGGCGCCGCGCATGATCGGGCCCAGCGGTGCCGAGCCCTCCATGAACGCCGCCTTGCCCTGCGACTGCAGCATCGGCCCGTGGAAACGGAAGTCGTCGGTGAGCAGCTCAGCAGCGCCGGCCGTGTCGCCGGAGGTGAATCGCTGCAGGTAGGTGCGGAAGATCTCAGCAGCCGACATCAGAACCTTCACTCTCTTGATAGGAGTTTCCTTTTATAATGGGAGTCTCCGTCTGTTGTCAATGCTGATTCGCCAGGCGTGACCGAGACTGAGGCCGGCGTCATCCGCCTCGGACGAGTTTTTCCTGGGTAAGTGTCAATCTGGGCGGGGCCCGTTCGTAGCCGGGGTGAGACGCGGGAAGTGCCCGCCCATGAGGAGGATCACCACGACGCAGTACCTGCTGTCCGTCCACAGCGTCGATGGCGAGGCCGGCGAGCCGATGACCGACGAGCAGATGCGGCAGTCCTACCAGCAGGTCATGGCCCTGCAGGCGGAGATGAAGTCGGCGGGCGCGTGGGTCTTTGGCGGTCGGCTGCACGAACCCGGCACCGCCACCGTCGTGCGCATGTCCGGCGGCGAGATGCTGACGACCGACGGGCCGTTCGCTGAGTCAAGGGAACACCTCGGCGGCTTCTACATCGTCGCCGCTGAGGATCTCGATGCCGCGCTCGTCTGGGCGTCCAAGACGAGCGCCATCATCGGGGCTCCGATCGAGATTCGCCCGTTCTGGGACGAACCCGGGGTCTGACGGCGTGCGCGCTACCGGCGCCGCGCCCAGGCCCGGCGAGGCCGAGATCGGCCGGATCTTCCGCGAGGAATCCGGCCGGTCGGTGGCTGCCCTGATCCTCGTCTTCGGTGACATCGACGCCGCCGAGGATGCGGTGCAGGAGGCATTCGCCATCGCCCTGGGCAAGTGGCCGGGCGACGGCCTGCCACCCAACCCCGGCGGCTGGATCACCACGACCGCCCGCAACCGTGCCATCGACCGCCTGCGCCGCGAGTCACGCGGACGGGAACTGCTCAGCGAGGTGGCGGTCCTCTCCCCCGGCAACGACGATCCCGGCATGCCCGAGGAGGCAGGGCCCGTGGAAGACGACCGGCTACGTCTCATCTTCACCTGCTGCCACCCGGCCCTGTCCACCGAAGCGCAGGTGGCGCTCACCCTCCGGCTGCTCGGCGGCCTGTCGACCAGGGAGGTCGCACGATCCTTCCTCGTGACCGAGCAGACCATGGCGGTCCGCCTGGTGCGGGCCAAGCGCAAGATCAAGGCCGCCCGCATCCCCTACCGCGTGCCGCACGATCGCGAACTGCCCGGCCGCCTGTGCCCCGTGCTGGCCGTCGTCTACCTCATCTACACCGCCGGGCTGACCAGCCCAGCCGAACCAGGCCTGTGCCCAGAAGCGATCCGGCTGGCCCGGATCCTGGCCACGCTCATGCCCGACGAGCCAGAGGTGGCCGGGCTGCTAGCCCTGCTGCTGCTGACCGAGTCCCGCCGCGCGTCGCGCACACGGCCCGACGGCTCCCTGGTCCTGCTCGGCGAGCAGGACCGCACACGATGGGACCCGGCCCTGATCGAGGAGGGCCAGGCCATCGTCCGCCGGTGCCTGCGCCGCAACCAGCCCGGCGCCTACCAGCTCCAGGCCGCCATCAACGCCGTGCACGCGGACGCTGCGGCAGCCGCGCAGACCGACTGGCCGCAGATCGCCGCCCTCTACGACCACCTTTACGCGGCCGCCCCCACCCCGGTCGTGGCCCTCAACCGCGCCATCGCCATCGGCGAAGTGCAGGGCCCCGCCGCCGCCCTGGCACTGGTAGACGAGCTGGACCTGGACAACTACCACCTATTCCACGCCACGCGAGCCGACCTGCTGCACCGGCTCGGCCTCGACAGCGAGGCCACGGCCGCCTACAAGCGTGCGGCCAGCATGGCACCCACCCCCGCCGAGCGGGACTTCCTCAGGCACGGCGGCCGGGCATCACGCTAAGACGCCCGGCGACATCCGCCGCCAGCTACGCTGAAGACCTCTCATCCCTCACCTGGCTGGCTAACCCGCAGTCGAAATCACCACCTCCCGGCTCCGGATCGAGCTGATGTTCCCCGCCGACGAAGCCGCCGAGGCATTCTTCCAGGCCCGGGCAGCACCCTGACGTCTAAGCCCGTCAGGCACAAGACGTGGCGGCCAAGGCGGCGTGACCCGGCGCGGCAGGTTGCAGCACGAACCGGAGCCCTGGCCAGCCAGAGCGTCCCCAGCCCGCGGCCACGCCCGCGACAGAGTAACTGAAAATGCGCGGGATGCTAACCAAGGACTGCGCGGCGCTGGAGGTCGCAGCCCGCCTCCGTATTGCCCGGTGCTGCGGGCGCGGGCCAGCGCAACAGTGGCTTTCGCTACGGTCAGCCCGGGGGCAGGAGCGCCCGCAGTGCCGCGGCGTCGAGCAGCCCGGCCCGGTCTGGCGGCGACACGATGGTGAGCTGGCCAGCCGCTTTGCGTATGACCAGCGCGGTGCGGGCCTCGTGCGGGCCGGCTGAGAAGGCGGCCTGGCCCTGGTCGCGCAGCAGGGTGAGCAGGTCGGGCAGGAAATGCGGCTGCCTGGCCAGGTCGCCTTGGGCGGTGACGGGGGCGTATCCCTCGAACATGATCCGGTCGAAGTGGGCGGCCGGGAAGGCCTGGGCTACCGGCTCGTATCCGAACAGGCCCACCACGGTGGGGCGCAGCGCGATGTTCGGGTCCGTGGTGTAGGCGCCTGCGTGGTCGTGCCCGCCTTCCATCAGCTCATCCGGTGTCAGGTTGTTTCCGCAGCCGACGACGAGATCGCGTACCGCGGCGCTGTCGGTCCGGCGCAGCTGGATGCTGTGGCTGGCCTGCCAGGCAGCCTGCACCTGGGCCGGGGTGAGCTCGACGCCGAGCGTGGCCCATTCCTGGGGCGTCAGGTTATTCAGGCGCTGGAGGTCCGCCTGGAGGAAGGCTAACGCCGGGTCATTGACGTGGGCTGCGACCAGCTCGGCGAAACGCTGCCCGGCCACGTCGGCGATGTCGTAGTCAAACTCGCCGGGCGCTCCCATGTACTCCCGGCGGCTTCCGGTATCGAAGCGCACGACGATCCGGCCGTTTTCCGGCGGAGCTGATATCACGGCTGTCTGTGCGAAATCCCCGGCCTGCCGCATGCTGACGCGCACGCGTGTCCCGATCGCGGAATTAATGTCAACGGCCATTTATTACTCCCTGCCCTGAAATGGATGGCAGTCAAATTATCCCCCAGGGCGCCACCGGCGTCGATGGCCAACCGCAGCGGCGGCGGGGACTTAACCCCGCCATGGATAGCGGTCGTCGGCGTCCGAGCGCTGCTGGAGCGCGGCGTGGTCCGGGATACTGGTAACAGGATGCTTGCTGGCCTGGAGGGACGAGGGGCCAGCGTGGGGAGAAAAGGCGCGCGACGTAGTCGGGCCCGTGGGCGGCTCTCGCCGGGCAGCGGCGGATGGATGCTGACCGTGACTTCTACCTGGCTGCGCAACACGGGCGTCGCCGATGACCATTCGGTGCCGGGCTCGCTGCCAGGTCAGCCGCCGACAGGCCCATCCGCTCCAGCACCAGCAGTGCCGCCTCGACAGCCGCCTGCCGGGACGCGCCCGGGTCCGCGGCGGGGTTCACGACGGTCACGGCTGGCCGCCCTCGCCGTACGGGAGCGCGCCGTGCGCCCTGATCGCCTGGTCCACCACCGCGAAGGAGTACGCGGCAGCGCGTCCGCGGCCGGGATCACGGCGAGGAGTACCCGGTCACCGGGCCGCAGCCCGCAGCGGCGCGGCCGGGATCGCGATGTACGGCCGGGCCGGCATGGTGACCATGCCGCCGGTGTCGCGGCGGGCGATGACCACGCCCGCGGCGGCCGTGAGGGTCAGCCGGTCGCCCGCATGCCAGCCCAGCGCGCTGGTGATCGTGCGGTCGGCCACCCGGCCGGACTCGTCGATCCGGCCGAGGCCGTAGCGCACGTCATCCGGGACCGCCGGGATCACCGG